>Ga0326511_10005325_pt1 | contig 10156 bp, 9 predicted proteins | sample 0_2496_0518_D_FD_203701 | JGI IMG/M metagenome (GOLD analysis project Ga0326511, IMG submission 203701) | Bovine rumen microbial communities from UC Davis, California, United States - 0_2496_0518 | ecosystem: Host-associated > Mammals > Digestive system > Stomach > Rumen | place: USA: California... | reverse complement strand
TAGGCAACTTCCCGCATCTCAGGGAAACAACCAGTAATAATACCATGCAGTACGGACTCTTTACAGACGAGGATTTCCGGCAGACCACACCCTTCACCGACAGGGTAGTATGCGTGCTCGGTAACTTAGGCGTCAGTCCCGCCTCAGTAAGGAAGCGCATACAGGACTTCGGCGCCTCTGAGGTCAGGACATCCGTCTCACGCGGCGCACATTACATCGTAATGGGTAATGATGTGCCTGACTCCCAACTCTCAGTACTGGCCGAGCTTAACTTCAACGGATATTACCCCAAAGTCCTTCACAGGGCGGAACTGGACGATATCTTCGCCGGACATTATGCGGCTTATCAGGTTCCGGCGGAGACCCTGAAGTCCCTCAACCTTAGCATACAGCATTATAACAGACTGAAGGTACAGCTCACCCCAGGCGTAAATACCCTCTACACCAAGGAGATGTACGTCCCCTTCCATACACAGACCGATCCCTCAGCCCTCTATCAGCAGTTAGGCAATATGGGCATCTACGCCAACAGCTATATTGACGATACCACCGGCCTGCTGCTTCTCCCGGACAGCACCCTTTCCCATTTGCGGGAAGGCACCGCCGACGAGACCGTTCTGTATATACAGAACACCTACAACAGCATGCGCGCGCAGAATTTCACCTTTCAGCTGATTGCCGAAAGTGATATTCTTACCTGGATAAAATCATTCGGATGACAGGAATCCCGTACTTTTACTTCTTTACCACCAGGATAGAAGTCTCGTACAGGACATAGAGCGGCACAAAAACCAGCATCAGCGTAAACGGATCGCTGCTGGGCGTGATAATAGCCGCGGCAAAGAGCAATCCTACCACAGCATGACGGCGGTAATCCTTCAGTAAGTGCTTATGCAGGATACCCAACTGTGAAAGCAGCCATGCCAGAAGCGGCATCTCAAACACCAGTCCCATCACCATAATCAGCATTGTAAAGTTACCGATGTACGAGGACAGGTTAATCTGGTTCTGGATAGACGGACTCAGCTCATACTCCATCAGAAAGCGGAACGTAAAGGGGAATACCAGAAAGTAACCCACCGCACAGCCGATGTAGAACATCAGCGTACCGCCGAAGAAAGCCGGCCTGATGTGCTTAATCTCATTCTCGTAAAGCGCCGGCTCGATAAACTTCCACACTTCCCAGATAAAATAGGGGAAGGCGATAACAGCCGCAAGGGAGATGGAAGTGGAGATATGTGTCATGAACTGGCTCGTCACATTGATGTTGATAATCTGCACGTTAAAGTCAGGGCTGAATGAGATAATCCCGTGACTCACCTTGTTCAGCCAGCGATAGACAAAGAAATCATTGGATGTGGCAGCCAGGATAAAGTCGTCAAAGATATGAGGCAAAGCCATGAAAGTACCTACCAGACACACCAGCAGCACACATGCCGAACGGAACAGCGCCCAACGCAGAATCTCCAGATGATCCCAGAACGACATTCCCTCATTTCCCTCATCCTCAACATTCACCTTCTCCTTAACTTCCTTATTCTCTTGCATATTCTTTGAATTGTTTCAGAAAAATATGGGTTACGGGTCATTCAGGCCCATAACCCATAATAACATATCATAATAGATTACTTAGCGTATGACGGCTTGACAAACTTGGCAGCCTTCAGGTAGTCGGCGCACACCCGCATACCGTCCAGGATGTTCGGACGGTTGCTGCCCTCCAGCTCCACAACCAGGTTCCTCAGTCCGGCAGTCTCCGCGTTATTGAAGATCGCGTCGAAACCAACCATACCGCTCTCGCCGAACTCCCTGTGATCCTTGATGTGGAGTAGGGTAAAGCGGCCCGGATACTTCTTAAAGTACTCCACAGGGCTTACCTGACCGCGTACGGCCCAGTACACATCCATCTCGAAGAATACCTTGTCAGCATCCGTATGCTCCAGCATATAGTCATACCATACCTTGCCCTCCACCTTACCGAACTCATGGGAGTGGTTATGGTAGCCGAACCTCATACCGGCGGCATTCACCATCTCACCCACCTTGTTCAGATACTTGCAGATCACTTCTGCCTCGGCCAGCGTCTTGGGGTAGTTGACACCCGGGTTGACAATGTACTGCATACCGGCACGCTTGTGCGCGTCAATACACTGTTCCCACCACTTCAGGGCACCGTCGAAGTTACCGCTCTTCAGTTCCTCGTTGCTAAGGTTATGACCCACATGGCTTGAGAGAACCTTCAAGCCGGCAGCCTCAATATCGGCTTTGAACTGCTCAGGCGTAACGCCATATAGCTTACCGTCACCGTAGTTGGCAGCCTCGATGGCAGTGTATCCCATCTTGGCCAGTTCCTTCAGTGTATTCTCGTGATTCTGCGCATACTTCTCGGGATTGCCGATAAGCTCACGCACACTGTACATCTGGAAGGCCATCTCCTTCTTCTTGGCATCAGCGTTCAGCCCTGCGGTCAGAGCCGCCAACACCATCAGCGCAATAGAAAAGTACTTCTTCATCTTACCGGACGTTTATTATTTCAGCACCTTAACGCGCACATTGCGGTACCAAACCTCGTCGCCGTGGTCCTGGAAACCGAAGTAGCCCGGCTCCTTACCGCAGTCCTTCATAATCTCAAAGGCAAGGGGCCAGTTCTTCTGACTGAACTTGCTGGTCTGCAGCAGATCCACCCATGTCTTGTCGGCCAGTGTATAGCTCAGCACCTTCACGCCGTTCTGGTAATGAGTAACCTTACCGTTCTTCACCACAATCCTTACCTTGTTCCACTGACCGGCAGGATTGGCGTTCTGAGGCTTAGCCACAATCATATCGTACAGAGATGTTGACTGGCGGATACCCAGTGTGGCGCCCAGCTTGGCGTCCGGGTGACGCTCATTGTCCAGCACCTGGCACTCGGGGCAGGAGATATAGATAGGCTGATAGTTCAGCTTAGCATCCTTCTGAACAGTAATCGTAGCCTTGATAGGACCGTCTTTCAGCTCCTTTGTCTCCTGACGGGGCTTCTCGATGGTAGCGGTCTCCTTACCCAAGTAGAAGATACCTGAGTTACCGCCCTCTGAGATCTTCCATTCCACCTCGAACTCAAAGTTCTTGAACCGGCGTGTGAAGATAATGTCACCGCCTTCGCCCTCGCCTCGGCCGTTGAAGTGCAGCGCACCGTCCTTGATGTTCCACTTGCTGGGGATATGATCCTTACCGTAGCCCCTCCAGCCATCCATGCTGGTACCGTCAAACAGCACGTAGAAACCATCCTTGTCCGTCTTCAGCGAACTCAGTTCCACCTCAGGATTCTGAACCACAACATACTGCATGCCCTCAGCAGATGCAGAGAGTGAAGCCACCATAGCGGCAGCGGATAATATATTCTTGAATTTCATTGTTTTATACGATTTGTTATAAATATTAAATTAAAGACAATTAGAGACACTCATAACAGGATGCCTCTAATTGTCAGGGATATTTTCTGATTATAGAAAACCTGCATTAATCATTGGGCAGCTCAGGCAGAACATAGCCGTTCTGATACTTAGGCTTAATCAGCTCTGCGGCAAACTCACGGGCATTCACAGGCTCTGTGTACTTCTTGTCGAATGTGGGGTGACCGTCATGGATTGAGAATCCGTCCTTCAGCATAGCGCGTACAGTAGCATTCTCGGGGATGTTGGTGAATCTCATGTTCTCGCCATCCCATTCCAGTGTCTGGTTCAGACCCTGCAGACGGGTAGCAACCACACCCATGGCAACCATCTCGTTGAACGGTCCGGCCTCGCTGAAGTCAGATGCAGTCCTTGTCCAGTCCTTCTTACCCTCGCGGATTTCCTTGATGGCACGGATCCAGTCACGCTGGTGACCGCCGGGACCGCCGGGAACACGACGGCAAACCTTCGGAGCATCGGGTACACGGCCGCTCAGCAGATAAGGCTTCTCGCCGTAGCAACCTACAACCAGTGTGTCCTTGGTACCGTAGAAGATAGCACCGCCGCCGCTCACATTCAAATTCTTGCCTACAGGCAGACCCTCCGGACGGAAAGGAATGATACCACCGTCGCTCCAGGTAACCACCACCTCAGGCATAGCCACCTTAGGACGGTTGGGACGTGCGGGATATGTCAGCTTCACAACCTGAGCGCTGGGGCAGCAGTCAGACATAAGCGGGGTAGAGCTGCCCTCAGCCTTGATGGGATAACCCAGATCCAAAGCCTTGAATACAGGATGCAGGATATGGCAGGCCATATCACCCAGCGCGCCTGTACCGAAGTCCCACCATCCGCGGAAGTTCCAGGGATGATAGATTGAGTTGTAAGGACGCTTGGGAGCCGGGCCGATGAAGGCATCCCAGTTCAGTGTGTCGGGAATAGGATGAACCTCGGTAGGACGCTCCAGACCCTGAGGCCAGATAGGACGGTCAGTGAACGCATCCACGCGTGTTACCTCACCGATCTCACCGTTCCAGATCCACTCGCAGGTCAGATTTACACCCTCGCCGCTTGAGCCCTGGTTACCCATCTGGGTAGCCACACCGGCCTTTGCTGCCAGTTTGGTCAGCAGACGTGACTCATATACGGTACGTGTCAGAGGCTTCTCGCAGTAAACATGCTTGCCGGCTGCCAGCGCTTCCGCACAGATGATAGCATGAGTATGGTCGGCAGTACCGCAGATAACCGCGTCGGCCTGATCCAGCAGCTCAGCATACATCTTCTTGTAGTCATTATATATCTTCATGTTGGGGAAGAGTCTCTTGTACTCATCCAGAACACCCTTAGCATACTTGAAGTCAACATCGCACATGCCAATGAACTCGATATCATCATAAATCTCGTCCTTACCCTTGTAAGTAACGCCATTGATATCGGCATGTCCGCGTCCACCTACACCTACACCTAAGAGCTTGATCTTACCTGTAGGAGCATTTTTCTTACCAGCCTTAGCCTTAGCCAACAAATCACTGGGAGTTAATGCAAGTGCTGCAGTAGCAGCAGTACCGGCCTTTAAGAAAGACCTTCTTGACATTTCTTTCATAATGTTGTAGTTGATTTTGTGTTAGTATTGAATTTTTACTTCTCTTCTTTCTTTTCCACTTCCTTCATATGCACTTCCTTGTTGATTTCCTCCTCAATCTCGTTCATTCCCTTCTTAAAGCTTCTTACACCTTTGCCGATGCCGCCCATCAGTTCGGGAATCTTCTTACCGCCGAAAAGGAGCAGTACCACCAGAGCCAGGATAATCAGCTCGGGCATTCCGATGTTGCCTAAAAATAATACCTGTGTCATATAATATAAATAATGTTATTGGTTTTATACCTGATTCAGCAGACCGTATCCGTTTGTCATGTGCGCCCTGCGGTAATGAATCTGCTCCAGCTCCTCGGGTGTTCCCTTCGAGGGCAAGTCATGCGTTCTGGCGTCATCCAGCATCTTCCACGCATACTCCGACGCAATGTAGGCATCCTCGAACTTAGGCAGGTTCTTCGGTCTTACCCCCGTCAGGATTGCCTCGCCCATCAGGTAGCACAGCCGGTCGATGTTCTTGTCGCCGTATGGCTTCTCCACCACCTCCGTCACATGCTCGCCATGCTTCTCCACAATCGCATTCTTGAAGTCGTGGTGCATACGCACAAAGCCCTTGCTGCCGATAATCTCAGTGTATGAGTTATGCGTCTGGTCCTTGGCCAGCTGGCCGTACACGAAACCCTGTGTGATATCATATACAATACCGTTCTCGAAGGTACCGTGGCACTGCAGCCACCAGGGATCCTTGTAGTCCCACATACGGATGGCCTGCGCATGTCCCGTTTTGAATTCTGAGTCGGCGTAATACCTGGCAATATCCACATAGTGCATACCGCAGTCATGGAACGAGGGCCCCTCAAACTCATGCCCCTCACCCGGAGACAGTCCCGGCGTCATATGGCAGATGCGAATGATAGCCACATCGCCGATCTCGCCGCTCCAGATAAAATCCTTAATCTCCTTCGTGTACCAGGCATTTCTCAGATACAGGTTAACGGTACATATCTTATCGGTAGTCTTGGACAGCTGCACCAGCTCCTTCTCATCCTCCAGTTTATAGGCCAGAGGCTTCTCGCACATCACATGCTTGCCGCGCTGAATAGCTTTTCTGATCCGTCCCGGACGACTGTCAGCCAGAGCATACAGCCCTACGCATTCCACCTCAGGATCGTCAAATATATCATCCTCATTGGTCGTAAAGACGGCGTCAGGGGCAATCTCTCTGGAATAGGTGACTTTCTCAGGATCGATATCACAGACGTACTTCACATCCCAGAAGTCGCAAGCCACCAGTTCTCTCAGGTGCTTTCTGCCCATACGTCCCAGTCCTATAATTCCTATCTTAACACGATTCATTTTCCATATTTGATACGTTTAAAACCCCGAAAACAGGGCCTTAAACGTGATTTTGGTTGTAAAGGTACAAAAAATTATTAAATGATAAAATACCAGCTATTTATATTTTACCTATTTTAACAGTTATGGTGCCCGGGCTTATTTCTTGCGGCCCTTGTTCCAGAATTCCTCCTCAGCCTTCTGTCTTCTGATGAAGTCCTCATAAGCCTTGCGGGCCTTGTCGTTGGCAGCCTGGTTAGCCTGAGCCGTCTGGATCTGACCCTTCAGACGGTCAGCGGCACCGCTCAGGGTAATGTCCGCGTCAGCAGCCTTCGTACAGTATTCAACAGCCTTGGCATACTGTCCGATCTGGGCATTGATGTTAGCCATCTTCAGGTAAGCCTTTCCTGCCAGGTCGGGATTGTACTCAATAGCCTTCTCCGCATAAGTCTGCGCACCCGTAAACTGCTTGCTCTTGGTCAGGGCATTGGTGATGTTCAGGCAGATAACACCGCGAGTCGCATCGTTCGACGCCAGCTCCAGCGCCTTGGTGTAATAGTCCAGCATACTCTCCATCTGACCGTCCTTCTGCGCTTTCTGCGCCAGACCGATGGCACTGGTGAACGAAGGCTCAATAGCATATGCGGCCTCGGCATACTGGTAGTAGATATCAGCATCGTCACAGTCATTCTGAGCCATCAGGTTGATAGCGCTGTTCAGCTTGTTGATGTCACCCTTGTAAGTCTCAAACTTCTTTGTATAGATACCGATGATCTGGTCACGGTCTGCGGCACCGCTCTCGGCAAAGGTCTTCTCGATGAATGCCAGCGGGCCGTCATACTTGGCCACCAGCTTGTTGGCCTTCTCCACATCGCCCTCGGCCTTGGCCTCCTTGGCCAGCTCCAGCATCTTCTCGCAGGCCTCCTTGCTGTCCAGGTAGTCCTGCAGGTACTGCTCGCGCATCGTGTTGGGCATAGCCTTGTAGATAGCGTCGCTCACCATGAAGAAAGTCTGCAGGAACGTACCGGTAATCTCACGGCCGCCCTTCTCGTTCACCATCTTGATGGCCTCGGTGAAGTTGGCGTATGACTTTCTGAGGTCATAGTCTTTTCCCAGGGCAATAGGAGCCGTCCAGTTGTAATACTCGGCCTTAACGCTCAGCACGTCACCCAGCGTATTCTTGATCTTGGAGAAGGAGTTCAGCGCCTCCAGGTTCTTCTGTCGCAGGTCAAACAGCTCCATCATCTCATTGAAGTACTGCAGCTTCTTAGCCTGATCCGTCTCATTGGGATTCGCTATCAGCTGGTAATACATCAGCGGTCCCTTGGTATAAATACCGTTCATCGCATAGGGCGCGTTCTGCTTCAGCCACAGCAGGTTCGTACGGGCTTCGGCCCAGTTCTGCATTTCAATATACTGCTGGAACAGAGAGATGTTCTGACGGCCTATCTTGATGCTGTCCTCATTGTTGTTATTGGAATAGCCGATACGGTCATCGTAGGTTGTTCCCTCAAAATCCTGTGCCATTGCGGGAATGGCGCTTATCGCAATCGCAGCTGCTACTGCCAGTTTTTTAACTTTCATAATTTAATGTATATTTATTAGTTATTATTGCCTTTCTCTTGAATAATGGTTTGCAAAAGTACAAAAAATATTTCAATTTGCAAGGTCTGGAAAAGGGAAAAATCCCTACGCTAAGAGAAATAATCCCTATTTTATTGACAATATGTCTGAAATTCATAATATCTTTGCATCCGCTTATGATAATAATGAATTGTTTATTGCTTCTTGTCGGCATCGTCCTCGTATTGTGGGGAGCCGACAGATTTACGGACGGAGCCTGTGGAATAGCCCGCCGTTGGAATGTCAGTGAGATGGTAATCGGCCTCACCATCGTGGCCCTCGGAACCAGTCTGCCCGAGTTCATGGTCAGCTTCTTCAGCGTTCTCAGGGGCAGTGCCGATATGAGTGTGGGCAATATAGTGGGCAGCAACATCTTCAATACCCTGGTTATCGTCGGAGCCTCCGCCATGATGATGCGGATGCCCGTGGGGAAAGCCCTGATAGCCTGTGACATTCCCATCAGCATGCTGGCCGCCCTGTCCCTGTACGTCGTATCCTATTATGACGGCAATATCCGCCGGGTAGAGGGAGCCTTCCTCTTGCTCTTCTTCTGCGGATTCCTATATTATACTTTCCTGCGCGCGCGCCGGAAATCTCCCGACACCCAGGTCCCGGATACCAAGGCCCCCCAACTGTCACTCATCAGGATCTTCCTTTACCTGGTCATCGGCTGCGCCTGCCTGGTCTATGGCGGTCAGCTGATGGTGGATAACGCTGCCGAACTGGCCCGCAAGTGGGGCATCAGCGAACGCATCATCGGCCTCACCATCCTGGCCGTAGGCACCAGCCTTCCCGAACTGGCCACCAGCATGATGGCCGCCCGTAAGGGCAGTAACGGCCTGGCCTTAGGCAATGCCATCGGCAGCAACGTCTTCAATATCGCCTTCGTCATAGGCGTCTGCAGTATAGTCCGACCGATGGCCGTGTCCGACATCTCCCTGACCGACTGGTTCACCCTTATCTTCAGTAATGTGCTGCTCTGGACACTCGCCTTAGCCCGCCGCAGCCTTACCTTCTGGAAGGGTGCTGTACTTGTGGCGGCATATATGGTTTACCTTTTATTTATATTATTCCTGTAATCTGAAGTTAAGATGAAACAGTTTCTTTTCGTTTTCTGTATTGCCGTTAGTCTTGCCTCCTCCGCTCTGGCTCAGGGACCCTGGAAGCTCAGCCTCCATTGTCCCGAGGAGAATGTACACCTGTACCTCGACCTCTACGAGGAGTCCATAAACGTACCCGGCATGGACATGTTCGGACCCATGAACGGATACCTCGGCGGCAACATCTACGGCGTATGGTCTGTCACCAGTTTCAAGATCCAGGACGACAAGGTAGCTACGCTCCGCCTCAGTAACGACCTGGGCAGCGAGACCCAGAAAGCCACTCTTACCCAGCAGTCCGACAGTCTCTATATTCTCCGTTTCGACGGCCTGAACGTAGTCAAGCGCGCCATCGGCAAGAAGCTGGTAAAGATACCCTCTGAATTCAAAATGAGGAAGGATGTCCCCTAAGTATGCCATAGTCACCGGAGCCGCCTCGGGCATGGGGCGGTACTATGCCCTTCAGCTGGCACAGATGGGGTATGGGGTAGTCTTGGTGGATATCAACGGCGAGGCCCTGCAACAGCTCTCCCGCCAACTGACGGAGCAATACGGCGTACCGGCTCCCGCACTCTGCACCGACCTCTGCCAAGCCGATGCCGCGGAGCGGATTGTCGCCCGTTGCCGGGAAAACCAGTGGCAGGTAGAGGTGCTTGTCAATAACGCCGGGATGCTCATCACCTCAACAGTCGAGGATACCGATCCCACGCGCCTGCAACGGATTATCGCCCTGCATTGCACCACCCCCTTGTTGCTATGCCGGTATTTCATCCCGCTCATGAAGGAACAGGGTAGGGGATACATCCTCAACATCTCCTCCATCTCCGCCTGGATGGACTGGCCCGTAATCGGAATGTACGGCTCCACCAAACGCTTCGTCAAAGGCTATTCCCGCCAGTTGAGTATGGAGTGCCACGGAACCCCCGTCAGCATCACCGCCGCCGTCTTCGGCGCTGTTGACACTCCCTTGCTCAGCGGTCTCACCCTGGCAAAGTACCGTAAGCTCATGTATGCCCTCGGTCTCATGATAACGCCCCAGAAGGCTACCCAGAAAGCTCTCCGGGCCATGTTCCG
>Ga0326511_10005324_pt1 | contig 10157 bp, 10 predicted proteins | sample 0_2496_0518_D_FD_203701 | JGI IMG/M metagenome (GOLD analysis project Ga0326511, IMG submission 203701) | Bovine rumen microbial communities from UC Davis, California, United States - 0_2496_0518 | ecosystem: Host-associated > Mammals > Digestive system > Stomach > Rumen | place: USA... | reverse complement strand
GCAGAGGCAATGGCATCTTTCAACGACGTTATCTCACGGGTAAGGTTCTGCACCTCGCCGATGATTCCGGCATCGAATAAATCGCTATATTTTACTTGGTCGTCAGCCATATCTTTTTTGTGTTTTTGGTTCGTTTTGAATCTTACCTATGTATCTCTTCGCTCTTAGTTAGGTATCTCTTCGCTCTTAGTTATGTATCTCTTCGCTCTTAGTTATGTATCTCCTGGCTCTTGGTTATGTATCTCTCGCCAGCCACTAACACATTCACACATTCACGCATTCACGCATTCTCTACTTTTTCTTCAGTTGTTTCTGCTGCTCTTCCAGCACCTCCAGGGCACGGTAGTATTCCATCACGGTCATCGCCTTGGCATCCATATTCAGGTTTTGCGCTATGGCTATGCAGCAGCCTACGAAATTCTTGTCGTATAGCACCTCGGCGTTTCTCTGCCCTTGGAAGGCTCGCGGCTTGTCGTGCCGCACCATCTGGCTCTCTATCTCGCGTATCTCGTCGCCGTGGTCGCTGCCCTGCGCTATCTCGTCGAGCTGCAACAGGGCGCGGCGACGCATCAGCTCGTAGTATTCCTTGCTCGACGCACTCTCGCCGCCCTGGTTGAAGTAGGCTTTAAGTTCCTCTTCGATTTTTTTTTTCACCTCCGAGGCGGCTCCCTCGTAGGCTTTCATCGTCACGTCCTTCAGGCGGTCGTAGACGGCCTGGATGTTCTCGTCGCTCAGGTCGGTCAGCGGCTCGCCGTCCACCTCGGCCATCAGGGGGATGAGCGACATAAAGTGCGGTGTGAGGCCGTTTTGAACATTGAATAGCGTCTGCCGCAGGTTGTCAATCTCGGCGGAGGCGTTGGCGAGGTCGCCGGCCTTGATGTATTCGCTGACCCGTGCCAGGTGGCCGTCCAACGCGTTCACGTCGCTCCCCAGCCCCGCGTCGAGCATCAGCATCTTGTTGTATTTCTGGAATCGCACAATCGGCAGCTCCTCGATGCTGTCGTACATCACCACCTTGTGCGGCCCTAAGTTCATTTTTCTCATTTCCTTGCCGTGTTTAGTTGTTATTCCTCGGATTTGTTAATGTCACCGAATACCCAATTCAAGTGTCCGACAACATCGTCAAGATTATCCAGCCATTCAGCACCATACTTTGACACTAAACGGCCTACAGCATCAAGCGACTTTTTTTGACCTTTTGTAAACTCAAGGTTTCCATCTTTTTCAAGCACACAAAACACACACTTGTCGTGACGTGTCATTGCAGACTCCACAACCTCCGCAATCGAAAATACACCTGTCATTCTCGGAGTAATGACATAAAGATGGATGTCGCAGACTTCATTCTTCTGTCGTTCCTCCTCTGCCTGACATTCGGGAGTCCAATCTTCAACAACAGGGTTGAAGTAGTCAATTCTTAAATTAGGGATTATCTCGTTCCTCCAGGTACTTTCGTTACAAGTACCTCCTAAAAAAACTTTGCTCATTTTGTTTTGATTTATTGGTTAAACATTTTGTTAGTTATGCAGTCCGAAAGCGGATGCCTCTGTTATTGCACCCCAGGCACACCTTGTCCATCCCCTGCGTCTCCACCTCCAGGGCGGCATACGCCTTGTCGAGCTCTACGCCCATCCCTTTCTTGTAGGTGGCGGCACTGCCGTCCAGCTCGTACCGCACGTCGGTATGGCTGATGTTGCTCTGGAAGCGGCTCACCACTACGTCGGGGTTCATATCGGCGTTGCGCAGGATGTCGTAGGCGGTCTGCAACTTGATGACGGGCGCAAACTGCTGTTTGTTCTTGATGATAAGGTCGGTCACGTCGCACATCACGCTGACCATCACGTTCAGCCCGTAGTTGGTGCCAGGGGTATAGCAGTTGTTGGCGAGGTTCCAACGCTGAGGGTCGCTCTTGTCCCAGCTGCCAGGGGTGGCGGCTTGCATCGGCGACATCCTCACATACTGCAACAGCTCGCGCCACGCTTGTACGCTACCTATGTTGCAGCCACCGCACGGCTCGGCGTTCCAGTCCTTGCTTACCCTTATGGCCTCCATCAGCACCCCGTCGTCGGGGATGCAGTCGCGCTGCACATACACCAAGTACCACGTCCCACCGGCTCCCCATTCGTTGAGGTAGGGCAGGTACCAGCCCTGCGGCTCGAACCATTGGAAGGTGCCGTTGCTACGAGTGTAGCCTACGGTCTGCTGATAGACGGGTTCGCTCTTGCCGCTGTGGAACACATAGACGGTCACCTGGCCAGGCGAGTTGAACTGCAAGCCTACCTTGTCTATCTTCACCGTCACGCCGAGGCCGTGGACGGCCTGTAGCTCGAAGCCCACAATCTTGTCTTGGTTCGGCACGGTGTCCTGCAAGCGGCCAGCACCGTCGAAGAAGGCGCGATGCTCCAGCAGGGTGCGGCTCTCTTTGTTCACCTTTTTGGTGCTCATCCAACGCTGCACGGCGTTCTGTATGCCACGGCGCGTCAGCTGCTCGGTCTTCTCGCTCAGCAGGGTGGTGGCACGCCAGTATTCGTTGCCGAAGTCCTCGTTGAAGTCGCCGTTGAAGTCCGCCGCCGGAGGCTCCTGCCCCTGGCTGTTCTTTTTGGCTTTCCAATAGTAGCCGCCGTGCTTGCGGATTTCGCCCTTGCGTATCTTGTCCTCGTCGTTCCACGCCTTGATGCTTCTGTCCCATTCGGACGGCACCAGCGCGTTGACCATCGCCAGCGTACACATCGGGTGTGCCGACTGGAACGTCAGGCCGCTCTCGCTCTGCGTCAAGCCGCCGGCGATTTGCAGGTCGGGGTTCACCTCCTGCTCCCACCCCACAACGTGCAGCAAGGCATCTTCAACTTCTTTTGCTCTATACATTTTCGTTATCGTTTTCGTTTTAGTTATAAAAGAAGGGCAGGCGTTTTACCGCCTGCCCCGCGGCAAGGATGAAATTGGGAAAGTAGGACTTATGCAGAGGCCATTCCGTGTTTCTTCCTTAATCCTTGTTCTTAGGCCAGCGTCTCCACAGGGAAGGCAATGGTCGGGTTGGCACTCTCCTCGATGTCGGCGTGGATGATCGGGTTGGCGATGGTGCTCAGGCTGGCGTTGTAGGCCGTGATGAAGGCCACGTCGAGCGAGAAGCCGAAGTGCTCCTTCTTGTCGCAGATCATATCTGCGCTGGCGTTGCCTGCGATGGCACTCATATCGCCCACACTCTCGTAGTAGTGGAAGCCGAACTCCATACCCAGACCGGGCAGCACCTCGGTACCCCACTCGTGACCGAGACGGGTCTTGGTGTTGTTCAGCTCGGGACGGCTCACGCGGCTCAGGAAGCCCACCATACCTGGAGCGACGGCGTAGAAAGCACCGCTGAAGTTCTTGCCACCAGCAGCGGCGGCGTTGGCCACGTTGTTGGTGTAGTGCAGACGGTTGCCAGCAAACTCGCGGTCGAGGTTCTGGGCGTTCTGCGCACCGAAGATCTGAAGGTTGCGGACAACGGCCTCGCAACCGGCGTTGCCAACGATGTGGAGGCCGGCGGCGGGGAAGCGGTTGGCACGCATCATACCCTTCACGTCGCCAAAGATGTTGACACGCTTGGTGTAGGGCACCTGGACCGAGTTGCCGGTGACGGTGTAGCCGAGCTGCTGGTCGAAGACCTGAGTCTGGCCAGCGGCAAGGGCGGCGACGGCAAGCACATCGAGGGCATCGCCCAGCTTGTCTTCCATCGTGCGGTACTTCATAATCCAGTCGTCCTCGTAGGAGAACTCGTTGTTGTGATAGAGGTTAGGCACCATCGTGAAGCCGCTGCTCACGTTGGCGAAGGTGACGGTGTACAGCTTCGAGGTGTTCTCGGCATCGGCAATGGTGCAGCTGCGGCTCGTGGTCACAGCGATATTGCCGTTGGGGTCCCACACGGGAATCTGCAACGTGCGACCGATGGAACGGAACGCAGCGTCACGCAGGGAAGGGGTAATGATGCCACCAGCCATACGGCTCTGTTCGAGGAACAGTTCGAGGGCACCGTACTCGCCGATACGCAGCGAGTTTTTCGACATTGCAAGGTCTCTCTCGCGGAGATTCTGCAACATTGTTGTTACAATACTCATAATCTTTACGGTTTTAATTTGTTAAACTTACTTTTTTTTGATTCAGCAAGTCCTACCCTCAGACCTGTTTTTGTTTTCGTTTCGTGGTTGTGGTTCAATGCGCCCATTCAGCCCACTAAACCCATTAACTCAGCGGCAGCGTGTCGTAAAAGTTCTTGACGCTATTGCGCATATCACGCACCAGTTCCGTCCAGTTGGCATCGCTTTTGGCGTGGCCCTGCGCCATAAGCTGTTTCTCAATCATCTCGTCGGCTTCCACCTTGCTGCGGGCCGAGGAAATATTCACGTCTGCACCACCGCCGCCGCCAGCATTGCCGTTGCCACCGGCTCCGCCCATCTGACGGCCAGTGTCAAGCACTCCCATAGTCTCCAGCTGCACTCTCAGCATATCGGCCACGGTGAGGTTGTTGAGGCTCTTATCCTTCAATGGGTTGCCATCGGCATCCTGGAAGATGAACACCCCGGCGGTCTCGTCGAAGACGTGCTTCGACGCCATAACATTCTGCTTAGCCAAAGTCAGCAGGGCCTGCTTGGTGGCTTCGGGCAGCTCTTTCTTCATCGCTATGCCCGTCATCGCGGCACCAATCTCACTCTCCATTCGGTAGCCTTCGAGTTTACCCTTGTACTCGGCTTCCTTCTTGGTCAGCGACTCCTGCAACTCGCCGTTCACCTTCTTGGCGGAGGCGAGGTCGCCACGCAGTATGTCAAGTTCTTTCTTGATTTCTTCGTTGCCCGCACCGCTGGCGATTTTCTGTTTCAAGCTCTCAATCTCGGCGGTCAGGCTCTCGTTGGCGGTCTTGTAACCGGCACCCTCGTCGGCAGACGATTTCAAGGTACGGATGACGCGGGCCATATACTCGCTGGTCTTCTCGCCCTCGTTCCTGCCGATAGCACCTTCCGATGCAATCACGGTGTCCATCTGACCCAAGGTCTCACCAAAACGACGGTTGAAAGTAGTCTCTTCGTCGCGCTCCGACAGACCCACAAGGGCTGTCTTCTGCTCGTCGGTCAGCCCCGACAAGCCTTCCTGTGCATTAAGCAAATCTAATGTAAGTGCCATAACTGTCTCTTGTTATTTGGTTTTACCTTTATTTTCTTTGCTTTCGGCTTCCTCGTCCTCCATCTGGGCGTTCAGCTTCGCCAGCTTCGCGGCCACATCGTCCTGCGCCATACCCTCGCGCGGATCGTGCAGCATCGTGATGGTCATTCCCTGACGTTTCCAAATCGGAGCGAAACGCTCGAAGTCGCCGGGGTTGTCGGCTCTCACCTGGTTTGTGACGGCTTTCTTCGCGCCGGTCTCGCGGTCAAACTCGTACTTTTCGAGCTTGCAATGCACTTTGTTTTCGGCACCAGGCTCACACACGAAGTTCTCCTTTGTCACTTCGTCCGGGTCGCTGGTAGCAACTACTTTTTTACCTTTCTTGATGTAATACATAAGTCCTTATTTTTTAAAGTTAAACAATATTATTCTCGCCCATTAGCCCCATTAGCCCCATCACTAAGATACCCCCTCATCGTCTCAGCAATCTTGGCAATCTTCTGGTCGTATGGCATTCCCTCGCCAAACTCCAGCACCGAGATATTCTCGCGCTCAAAGCGTTTCACCAAGTCACTGAACAGGGTCTTCATCTTCAGCGTGGTCTCGTCGATCACACCCTCTTTGTAGAGGTTCAGTACCTCCTCACGGGTCGAGTGACGGTAGGGCTCCAAGTCCCCAAGGATGCGCATACGCCGCATCTGCTGGGGGTTGGTACGGTACTCTGTGACGATAATCTGGTCGTAAATGGCATCCAGCACGGCCTCGCTCGCTCCCTGCTTCTTGGCGTTCTCGTAGTTTTTCCACAAGTCGGCCACCGATTGCAGGAAGAAGCGCGTGCCATAGTTGATGTTGCAGCTGATGAAGCCGCCACCGTAGCGCAAGCGGCAGCAGGTTGAGTCGGCCCAACGCTGAATCTTCTCGAAGCCTTTTTTCAGGCGGAAAAGGACGTTAGTCTGACTCTCAAACCCTGCGTCTACCTGCTTCTCGTTGACAGCCTCTTCGTTGATTAGGCTCTCGTCGTTACCGACAACGCTGTTGATGATCAAGTCGCACAGCCTACGCTCCTCCGATACGTTGAACTGCAAACTCTTCACATCGGCACCCAACATTTGGATAGGATTCCGCATATCGGGTATCTCGTTGCCTGCCCAGTCCTTTCCAGGCACGGGCACGGTGACGAAGTTGCCGGCACCGTCCAACGGGTTCTTGCCGCATTGCGGACATTTCTGTCTGTTGCCGTTGCTGTCGATAACCCAATGGCCGTCTTTGTCTTTCAGGAAGCCGTGGTCGCACTTCACACCGTTGGTGGGGTCGGCATAGTCGCACTCTTCCTCATAGCCGCTGTAAATAGGATAGCTGCCGTAGAGGTCTAGGTGCTTCTTCGACGTGGCAAAGAAGGCAAACCAGTCCAGATGCTCCAGCTGGCCCGTCAACGGGCTCTCCTTCACATCCGGCTCGGTGAGGTCGATGGCGTCATTCCAAAACCAATGCGCAGGGCAATAGCCCAGGTCGTGCTTATTGTCAACGAGCAGTTTTCCCAACTGCCCATTAGCCCCATTCGACCCATTGAACCCATCGCGCCCATCCTCGTACACCCGATAACTCTCGTCATCGAGCACCACGATGTTGCACTTCCTACGACCTTTGTCATCCTCGCCGGCATAGCTCTTGAAGATGACGTGTTTCATCTGGCCGTCGCTCTCGGCCTCGAAGTCGATTACGTCCTCGATCCTCACCCAGTAGAAGTAAGGCTCAGGACGCTCGCCCTTCTGCTCCGAGGGCAGGTCGCAGACGAGGATGCTGTTGATTTCAGTCTTAAAGTATTTCCACGCCGTCTCTTCCCACACCTCAGGCTCGTTCAGCCGTTGGAAGCGGTACGCCTCCCAGTCGGCGGCATCGCTCGAATCATAGAAGAGGTAGTCAAATGTCGGGTTCTGTCCGTCAAAGATGCGCGAGAGCTTTTTGAACACCAACTCGCACACCGGCGACGATACGATAGGATAACGAAACAGGGTACGGAAGGTCTCGAACTTCTGCTCCGTCAAGAGGTTCTTGACGAAAGCCATAAAGTCCGCCTCGGCGGCAGAGTATCGCATCTGCACCGTCTTATAGATATGGAACTTCAGCCGGTCCTGGTGGCGGATTGCTTTCGCAATCACGCAAGCCTTCGGCCTCCGCTCCAATCTTTTCCGTATGTCCTGTTCCGTGATACCCATCGGTCTAACCAATTATTTATGACAATTTTAACCCCTCATTCAGCATTTTCTGCGGTAGCTTCGGCTTTCCGCTTTCCACTTTCCGCTTTCCGCTTCTCAAACCCCTTCTCAGCGCACCAAGTCCACTCCGAATCCTCCGGCAGCTTCCAGCCACCGTTGAACTTCATCCGAAGCAAGTCGTCGGCCTGCTCCACGGGAAACGCCTTGCGCCCCTGCGGGATTTCAAGCTCTATCAATGTTGCTTTTGCCATCTCTTAAACCGTTAACCGTTAAAGAGCCAGAGCCGAAGCGTCGAGCACCAGCACATCCAGCTTGTCGCTGTAGCCAGGAGCAAACGAGAACGAGAGGTTGTTGTAGTCGGGGCCGTCGAAGTTGCCGTGGAGTTTGTCGCCCACGAACAGACGCTGCACAGGTATGGGATACCAGTTGCCGTTGTCCTTGATGCCCTCGATGTTGCCGTTCTCGTTGACGAGGAACACGCCGAGGTTGTTGGCCAGGGCCTCGCACATCAGCTTCTTCAGCTCGGCGATGATGTCCTGCTTCTTGCCGTTCAGACGGCAGGTGAAGTTCACGGGGTTGCTCCCGATGATGATCTCGATACCGTTCAGCGTATCGTTGCCACCGCCAAAGGTGCGGGCGTCGCCGCCGTCGTCGGCAGGAGCCTCGATGAACGGGGTCACGGCAATCTTGGTGTCGTCATTGGCGGTCTTCAGGGCCGTCCACGAAGCCAGCAGGCCAGCGCTACCGGCGGAAGTGCCGTCGGCGATGCTGTTCTTGGCGTTGCCGTTCATAATACGCTGAAAGATGATTTTCTGGATTTGCCCGAAGTTCTGTGCGCAAGCCTCAGCCGGTATGGTGGGCAATGCGGTGGCAGCAGGGCAGCAGTTTGTAATCATAACTTTTACGTTTTAATTGTTAATATTCAAAAACTTACAGCCTTCGGCTACCCTCACCTCGGACTATTATTCACGCTGCAAAAATACAAATAATTCCAAACATTGTAGATATTTCCAAACACAAACTAAATAACTTTAAACATAAAATGAAAAAGCACAAAAAAAAGAGCAGCCGTCCCCGGCTGCTCCCAACTTTCAATTTTCAATTTTCAATTCACCTCCGGCGCACACCCCGTCTCTTCCCATACCCCACATCATTTCCCACACTCAATTCCTTCTCAAAAATACCCGTCAGCACGTCCGGCACGTCATCGTGCGCGTTGGCCTTGAAGACACTCAGGTAGTGCGTCACTGCGGTATAGAACCCCGGCCACCGACGCTCCCAGTCGAAGGGCATTATTATCTGCGTGTTCACCATCGGCGCATTGGTGATGATGCGGCTCTCCTTGTTGGCCCCCTGGTGAAAGAGGCTCATCCGCGCACGCACCTTCCGCGACACATCGCGCCCAAACGAGTCACCACCGCTGTTGCTCTCGCACCACACATTCCCCACAGGTGGCGACTGCCTGTTGATCATCGCCGGCACCGTCACCCTCGTAGTGTCGGTGTTGGCAGGGTTTTTCTCCACGTCTTTTATCAGCGCAAACAGCAGAGGCTCGAAGCGGTTGCGCTGCTCGTTCCACACCGGCGTAGGCCCACGGTACACGTCATAACATATCGCCGTCGTGTCGTCCGTACCCTTGTCGGCCACGTCGATATAGCACCCGCTCCTGACATACTCGCCCCACTCCTTCGGGTCCACCCACGTCTTAAATTCCGAATAGAGCCTACCTTCTGCACTCTCTGGGTCTCCTTGCATCAGACAATTAAAAACGTGCGGGTCTTTCTCGCGCTCGATGTTTAGTTTCTCAAGCGAGTGTTTCTCCGGCCACAAGGCTTCGCCAACGTGCCGACCGCTATGCAGTTCGCCGTCATCATCCTCCACACAAATGGCTGGAATATTTATAACCTTCCAGTTTTTTGCATCTGGAGAATTAAGTATCATCCCCACAAGATCCGATGGATGCCAGCGCGTTTGTATTACCATCTGCCTCGATTCGTTATGCAATCGGGTACTCAAAACACTGGTGTACCAATCAAAGATATTCTCCCTCACCACAGGCGAATTGGCTTCCAAAGCATCCTTCACAGGGTCGTCGATGATGGCAATGTCGGCAGGCGTACCCGTCAGCGAACCGCCCACACCAACCGTTTTAAAGAAACCAGTATGATACACCGGCTCGAACATATCCGCCGAGCACACATAGCCCCTGTATTTAGCCAGACGCTCATCGTTGAGGAATGTGTCGGGGAAAAGCTGCTTATACTCGTCGCTTCCTATCACACGCTGCACAGCCCTATTGAACCCACTCGACAACGTGGCCGAATAGGAGCAAAGCACTATCTTCAAATCAGGGTTGCGACCCAACGCCCACGCAGGGAATAACCTCGACACCAATTCAGACTTTCCATGCTGAGGTGGGAGAGTGATTATCAACTTCGTAATAACACCCTCAAAAAACAACTGACAATACTGAGCTATGGTTTTATGAAACCACTTTTGCTGATATTTCGGGTTTATATACATCGGAAACTCGGCAAAATTATCCTTTGCCTTCCTCCGCTGCATCTCCTTTAGCAACTTTACCTGCTCTATCATCTTTTGTCTGTCATCCATATTCAAGTCTCCTTTATTTTCCATTTATAGCCTTTGGCCGTCTTGCTTCTTTTATCATACAAGCAACACCATATACTCTGCTTCGATGCACCGACAGCCTTTGCTGCATCCATTATCGACCGATACGATGCAATATAATTTCCATCAAGGTCGTATTGTTCAACCGCAATCCTTTTCCACGCACACCTCTCCCTG
>Ga0326511_10005323_pt1 | contig 10157 bp, 7 predicted proteins | sample 0_2496_0518_D_FD_203701 | JGI IMG/M metagenome (GOLD analysis project Ga0326511, IMG submission 203701) | Bovine rumen microbial communities from UC Davis, California, United States - 0_2496_0518 | ecosystem: Host-associated > Mammals > Digestive system > Stomach > Rumen | place: USA: California... | reverse complement strand
GACATGCGGCAACGCATAACCCGCCGAGTCCATCATCTGCCATTCGTCCACCACATCATTAATGTCCTGATGTTGGAAACGAAGTCCCCATTTCATCAGACTGTTGCCAAAAGCGTAAAGTCCCTTGTGGTCAAAGTTGTAGACTTGCGCGTAAAAACCATTGCGGGCGTGCTTGGTCATCGTCCCAATCTCATGGTTTTCAATCACTTCCCCAAATTCCTCTGTTCCAAAAGAAGTATTGCGAATGCCAAAAAAATACTGTTCCTGAAGGTCGTAAGTCTCAGTTTCGTAAGCCGAATAAGCAGAGGCTATCCACTTCATGCTCAAATCCTTATGGGGCTTGTAGGTCAATGTCAAGGCACCAAGGCCAGTAGTGTAGTCGTCAATTTCCTGACCATCGAAATACACATTTGCCTGTAGCGGTGTGTTGATGTCGCCGAAGTTGATTTTGGCGTTCTGCGGAATCAGCATGTAGCGGTTTTTGGAATAGTAGCCCAAAAACGACAAGTCCCATTTCTCGCTGAACTTGAAATTAAACAAACCCTGCGCATCGGTAAAGTTGGGGCGATAGTCGCCTTTCGTGTCCATCATGCCGAGAGCCAGAGCCGTGTTTTTGTAACGTGCTCCCACCAAATAGCTGAATTTCTCGTTTTTTGTCGCGCCTTCCACATGGGCTTCGGCACCCAAAAGGCTCAAAGTCAACGAACCGGCAGGCTCGCGCGGGGTTTTATAGGTCACATCGAGGACTGACGACATCTTGTCGCCATATTCAGCCGCAAAGCCGCCCGCAGAAAACTCTATATTGTTGACCAACTGAGAGTTGACAAAACTCAATCCTTCCTGTTGCCCCGAACCTACAAGGAAAGGACGGTAGATTTCGATGCCATTCACATAAATCAAATTCTCATCAAAGTTGCCGCCCCGCACGCGGTACTGTGAACTCATTTCGTTGTTCGACACCACGCCCGGCAATGTCTTGATAAGTGTTTCCACCCCACCACCCATCGTGGGCAACAAAGTAGCCTGTTTCGCGTTGAGGCGTGTCAGGCTGGAGGCCTCCACTGCTCGGTCGCTGATGACGGCATCGGGAAGCACCGTGGCAGTGGAATGTAGCACCATGTCCAATTTCCTTTTCTCGCCCCTCTTCAAACGCACCGTTGCCTGCTTCGGCTCATAGCCGATATAGGAAAAATGGATGGTCCAAGTGGAATCCGATAGCAGCGACAACTCGTAATAGCCTCTCGAATTGGTGGTGTAGCCCACAAGCAGTTCGGGCACGACCACATTGGCCATCTCGATGGGATGCCCTTGTTCGTCGGTCACCTTGCCGTAGACCGTGGCCGTCGGCAGTTGTTGGGCCGTCGACACAATTGAAAGCCACATCAGCAGTATGATTAGTTTGGCACGCATGAAAGGATAACTGAAAATGGGTGGAAATATTATCCAAATAGGCAAATTGGTTTTCGCGCAAACGAAAAAGAGCCGCTGCGCAAGGCACAGCAGCTCCGATATCGTTCACATTGGTGATTACCAACGCTCAAGGTTACCTTTTTCGGCAGACTCCATGATGGCTGCATAAACGCCCTTCTTGTTGATGGTGCGCAAACCGGCAGCCGAAACCTTCAGCACGATCCACTCATCCCATTCCGGAACATAGAATTTCTTGATTTTCAAATTCGGTTCGAATGTCCTCTTCGTCTTCTTGTTGGAGTGAGAAACATTGTTACCGTGCATGACCTTTTTTCCTGTAATTTGACAAACTTTTGACATGACTCTTTATCCTTTATTATTTAATTGTCCACTTTGTAACGGGCTGCAAAGGTACACTTTTTTTCGTTTCGCAAAGTGTTTCAGCAAAAAATATAGGAAAAAATTTGATTTTCATTTATGATACCCATTTATTGCTCCGAGACTTCCCAAACACGAAAAACAGAATTTTTGCAAGTTTTTTGCAAAAATTGCGTTTTTTGTACTGCTTTTTGCTTATCTTTGCAGTCGAAATCCTAAAAAGCAACATTATGCTGGTCCAATTCAAATTCAACAATTACAAATGTTTTAAAGCCGAAACTGTTTTCAATGTTGTCGCTTCCAAATATTACAAGGATAAGTCGGAGAACTTGATTCAGGCTCCACAATACTCTTTATTGCGTACAGCGGCTGTTTATGGTGCCAATGCAAGCGGCAAGACCAAGCTGTTCCAAGCTTTTTACTTTATGAGAGAAGTTGTACTTACTTCAGCCGACAACCAGACCAACACTTGGCAGAAAAACTATTCACCTTTCCTGCTCGATAACAATAGCGAAAACGCTTCAAGCACATTCGAAGTGGTTTTTCTCAAAGACGGCATCCAATACCGATATGGATTTGAATTGAACAACAACCACATTTTGGCTGAATGGCTGTTCCGCAAGAAAAGCAAGGAAATCCGAATTTTAGAGTTTGATGGACATGACACCTACTATAATGAGCACTACATCAACACAAAAATCTTCAGCAACTTGTCATCCGCAAAGATGTTTAGGGAGAACTCCTTAATCATTTCAGCATTGTCGATGTGGAACGATGAACTTTCAAAAAACATTCTGGATTGGTTCAAACACAACAGCGTCATTTCCTCCTCTTTAAACACAATGACCCCAAACCTCAGAACCGCCTTGAACAGTCCCACAATGAAAACAAAAATAATAGACTTCTTGCGTTCGGCTGATTTGGGCATTTCTGATGTCACTCCCAATGAAGTACCCCTTGAAGAGATTTTGACAGGCGAGATGAGGGAGATGATGCCCAACGATGCTATTGGCAAGCTTATCAATTTGGGTTTCAATGTGGTACACCGCAAATATGATGACCAACACCTTCCCATAGGATATGTAAAGTTCCGTTTAGAATCGGACGAGTCGTACGGCACCTACCGTTTCTTCTCTTTGGCAGAGCCTATTATTAATGCTTTGGAAACAGGTTCTGTGCTTTGGATAGACGAGATTGACAACGGCCTGCACTATGATTTGGTGAAAGCCCTTGTTGCTTTATTCCAATCTGACGAAACCAACATTCACGATGCACAACTCATCATCAACACGCACAACATCAGCCTTATAGACGATGCTGTTTTGTTCAGGCGCGACCAAGTTTTCATCATCGAGAAAAACCGTTATGGGGAAGCCTTCTTGATTCCCGTGTCGGATTTCAGTTTGAGAGAATCAGCAAAAGTCGGAAAACTATATCGTGAGGGCCGTTTCGGAGGTGTGCCTTATTTGGAGGATTTAGGTCGAAACCTTAACAAGTGATAATTATGGCCGTAAAGAAGAATCCATTTATCAACGCAGAGCCCATACTGGAAAAGCCAGCGGGAACCAAGCAACCACGCAAGCTTATCCTGATTGTTTGTGAAGGGGAAAACACCGAGGTGGATTATTTCAAACAATTCCGCATAGCAAATGTGACCATAATGCCCATCGGAATCGGAATGAGCACCACAAAACTCGTCAAGGAAGCAGAGAAAAAACGCATGGAGTTGGAAAAACGCAAGAAGATAAGGTTTGATGAGGTTTGGGTGGTTTTCGACAAGGATGACAATTCCGATTTTGACGAGGCCATACACTTGGCGAAATCCAAGAATTACAAAGTAGCTTACTCCAACCAAGCGTTTGAATATTGGTTTGTCCTCCATTTCCAAGACCATCAAGGGGGAGCTATGCAACGCAGTGCTTATGCTGGAATCATCAACGAGCAGCTTCTAAAATACGGGGTCTATTACGATGCCAAATCCAAACATGTTTCTGACGAGATGTTTGAAATTATGTTGGCATCGTTACAAGCAGCTTACGATAGAGCTTGTAGATTGTTTGCACTAAAGCAAAAACACAACCAAGAGACACAAGAATCTGTGACCACGGTGCAACACCTCATCAAATCCATTACGGGCATAAAAACGACCGAAGAGCAACGCAAGGAGGAACAGAAACGGAAGTTTTATGCAAAAGGCTAAGATGAAATAACCGCCATTATTTCCATCTGACTAACTGTTTGCCATGTTATTAGCAGGGCTTTGCCTTCCTTCCGGCAGGTCTCGCCGCCTGTAGGGTCAATGGGGCATGCCCCATTGTCGGCAAAGCCCTGCTGTTTTTGCATTGTTTTGCGGATTGGATTGCTGGGGGTTATTCAGCATTGCAAACCAAACGTACAGACAAACCTCGACAACGGTCACTGGAACTATTTGTGTTAGTGTACGAATTGCCGAATTGCAAACTGGATGCACTTACACAGTTGTTAGAAATATACGAAGCCGACCAATAGTTTCCTATGGAACCAACACCGTTTACAGAAATCTCGTACCGACTTCCTGCAGCGGAAAGAAAAACTACTCCTGCATTTTCAAGTATTGTCCAATCATCAGTACTTATCACATTGTTACTGAAAGAGGCTTCGTTTCCATTTATATTACTTAGATTGTAAATATCAGAGTTCCAGTTATCTGGGAGTAACAAAACACCATCAATACCATTTACTTGTGCTTGAGCGAAACGAATTCCAGAGGCAGTATTGCGAGTGTTAAACAAATAATCCCATTCTGGTTGTGTCAGTACACGCCAATTATTAGCGGTATTGCCTCCATTAATAATAGAGTTGTAAACGCCCCAGTCATAATTAGCACTTGTGCCGTTTAGATTATTGCTGGGCATATTAATAGAAGGACCATAACCAAAATAATTAAAGGTTCTATTCACCATAGATGCAGATGTGGAGTAAGGATAATAGTTTGTATTATAAATGTCTGAATTATCGTGATGACCACTAGTACCCCATCCGAACAAATCTATCCAACCACTGTAGGTAGATGAAATGTTGTTGTTGTCACTTCCAATATAGTCATACTGGTTCTCGGCGAAACGCCAATTATTTGTCGAAGCCGTATATTGCAGGTTGCCTTGTGAGAATTGAATCTGCTGTGTTGCACTTATTGAAAAGACACCTGGTAATACACCATTTGGCCATGAAACAAGTTGAGTAAAGTTCGCCACCAAAGTTCTGTCAACATTCACAGTGAAAGTATAGTTGGCATCCGTCGAAACAACACTGTCGTTTTCCGTCCAATTGGTAAAAGCAAAGCCCTCATTAGATAAGGCAGTAAGATTGCAAACGGCATTCTGTTCATAATCCCCCACTCCAATGATTGTGCCACCATCAATGGGATTGGGCGTAGCCTCAATAGTTCTTATTGGTATAGTAGTCAAGTTGGCTTCATCGCCATAAAAAGTTCCTATTGCTGTTACTGCAAAAGCACGTACATAATAGGTAGTGTTTGGAGCTAACTCTGTCATCGCAACAGTGAAACCTCCCAATCCGTTTCCTGCTTCAATATAGTTGTCATTGAAAGTAGGATTTGGATTAGTACTCCAGCAAATACCCCTCAGAATGACAAACACATAGTTCCCATCATTTGAAGCCACATTGCCGCCATAGGTGGCAGAATTTGCGGTGATGTCCGTCGGCTCAGCAGTAGTCACTATAACTTGCGGAGCAGGCTGCTGGGCACTAAATGTAACTGAAACAGGCATCGTTCTATTCGAATAATACTTGTATCCGTATCCTGGGTAGAACTGCGAGATAGTACCTCTCCATTGGCCATCACCCCTATATGTGGCATTACCCCACTGTGACTTGACCATATCGCCCACTACAGGAGTAAAAGATCCCATTGCCGTTTCGAAATCGAGCGTGTCCATCAATGGAACACTAATCCAATTCCAGCCTGGTGTCAAGGTTATCGTTACACTTTGGGCAAAAACACGATGGCTCCCTGTGACCATAGCTAACAAAAGCATCAAAAGCATACTTATTCTTTTCATAATACATAAATTTAATTGCCAACCGACTCCTTATATCGGCCTTTTCAATGAATTGATTCTGAAACATAAAGAAAAAGCGCGGGAGTCAAAACTATTGCTCATCCCGAACTCAAAGGCTCTCGCATTGCCCATCTCTCGAGGATAAACAATGCCGATGCCCACGCCTCGTAATACACTCAATAGCATATATACGAAACACATGGACGCCGAACACTGTTTTACCAAGCGAGAGATTAGAATTTGCGAGATTCTGAGTTCCGCAGATAAAACGTAAGTTCAACGTCTTTCCTTTATGTTAGCCAAGCACATTTTCAGCGTTTGGCATTGCAAAGAAACGAAAAAATATTGGAATGGAGAGGGAAAAATAGAAATCATTTCATGTGAACATCCATCTGCGGGAACGGGAAACTCAAGCCTTCTTTTGGGAAAGTCTTGTAAACCAGCTCGTTCATCCTGAAATAGACTGACCAATAGTCTTCGGGCTTCACTCTCGCCCTAACGGTGATGTCGACCGAGCTGTCGCTCATTTTCAGCAATTCGATGACGACCTTCGGCTCTTTCAGGATGCGCGGGTCGGCATCGCAAAGGCGTTGCAGCACGGCCTTGGCCTTGTCATAGTCGTCACCGTAGGAGATGGAAAACACCCAGTCGACACGGCGGTCGGTTTGCTTGTTGTAGTTGGTCACCGGCCCAGTCGAAAGTGCCCCATTGGGCAGGATAACCGTCTTGTTGTCGGGCGTCAGGATGTGGGTGCTGAAAATCTGGATTTCCTTCACTCTGCCGTCGTAGCCTTGCGCCGTGATGAAATCGTCCACCTTGAACGGCTTGAACAACATAATCATCACCCCGCCCGCGAAATTCTGCAAGGTGCCGCTCAAGGCCATGCCGATAGCCAATCCCGCCGAAGCTAACAACGCGACCAACGAACTCGTGTTGATGCCCAAAATGCCCACGATGGCCATGATGAGGAAGAAGGTCAGCACAACCGAAATAAGGCTCATAACGAAGGAGTTGAGCGACGGGTCGGCATTGCGGCGCAACAACATTTTGGCTAAACCTTTCTTTATCAGATTGATGACCCAACGGCCCAAAATAAGCACCACAATGGCCGCCACCAACTTGATTCCAAACGGGACAAGATAATCTTTCACCAAATCGGGCAGCCAATCAGACACGGGTGTGGTGGCCAATTTCTTCACGCTACCCACCATCGTATTGACCATTGAGGTGTCCTGAAGGGTTTCTGTGACTTGTTCAACTAAAGTATCGTTTTCCATGATTGCGAAAATTTTTGGCGTGCAAAGGTAAGGATATTTCTTTATTCCGTATTTTAGCACCCAAATTTCTTTTCGATGAGCATCAACGACATTAAAGCCTACTGCAAAGACCCGAAGAACCAAAGCACCGTGAATGTCGGTCTTTTTATCTTGTTGATTATCAGCTTCCACTTCCTCTATTTGGGGTGGCAAGCCCTTGGCTATTGGCCCGTCGGGAGGCTCATCCACAAGCTGATGGTTTGGTCGGTCAATTTGGTTTACAGCCAATCCTGCTGGGTGCTCGACCATGTTTTCCGCGTCGACATCACCACCGTCAGCCGCGTCAGGCTCATTTCTGCCCTCAACAGTGACGACGGTTGGGCACGGGTCATCATCGCGCCCGAATGTGCCAGCCTGAAGCAATGGATGCACTGGCTTTTCCTGATGATTCTCTTCCCCGGCCCTTGGAAACACAAGTTGTGGTACATCCCCGCCGGATTGGTCATCATCGAGTGGACCAATGTCATCCGCATTTGCGGCATATTGCTGATGCAAATCGCTTGGCCCAATATCAACATCCATCTTATGGGTCAGGACATCAACACTTTCCACCTCGCCCATGATTATATCTTCAAGTTTTTCTTCTACTTCGTCATTTTCCTCATGTGGATGCTTTGGGTGGAGAAATTCTTTAATCCGACACATTTAAAATCGAAACAAAATGAATAACAACCCTATCATCTTCATCCTCGACGCAGGCGGCACGGGTTTCAAATTCTCTGCTGTGCAAGACTCGCGTGAAATCATCGAACCTTTCACCATCCCCTCAGCGGCACCCAACCTTGAGGAAGTGCTGCAAAAAATCATCACCGGTTTCCATGAGTGCGAAAAGCTCTGTGGCGCAAAGGCTGCGGCCATCAGTTTCTGCTTCCCCGGCCCCGCCGACTATCCCAACGGCATCATCGGCGACTTGGAGAACCTGCCCCATTTTCGCGGCGGTGTGCCTTTGAAGGCCATGTTGGAGAACGAATTCCACATCCCCGTCTTCATCAACAACGACGGTGACCTGTTTGCCTACGGCGAAGCCCTCAACGGCCTGCTGCCCGAGGTGAACAAGTTGCTGGAGCAGCAACGCAACCCGAAACGCTACAAGAACCTGCTCGGCGTGACCATCGGCACGGGCTTCGGCGGAGGAATAGTTATTAATAAGGTGTTGGTGAACGGCGACAACTCTGCCGGCGGCGAAATCAACCGCCACCGCAACCCGCTTTACCCACAAACCAGCGCGGAAGACAGCATCAGCATCCGCGCCGTGCGCCGTGTGTATGGTCGCGAGGCTGGCATCGACTTCGACAAAACGCCCCATCCCTATGACATCTACAAAATCGCTATGGGACAACATCCCGGCAACAAGGAAGCCGCCCTGAAATCGTGGGAGGAATTGGCCACGGCTTTGGCAGATGTATTGGCTAATGCCATTTCGCTCGTCGACGGCATCGTCGTCATCGGCGGCGGGCTTTCGGGCGCATGGCCTATCTTCATGCCCATACTCATCAAAAAGATGAACGAGCCTTTCAAGGGACTCAACGGCAGCCCCTTCAGCCGTATGGAAACCGAAGCCTACAACCTGATGGATGCCCAAGACATGATCCGCTTCACCGAAAAGACGGGCAAGATGGTCAAAGTGCCTTTCAGCGACCAAGAAGTGTGGTACAACCCGACCAAGCGCATTGGTGTTGGCGTCACCAAACTCGGCACCACCTCGGCAGTGGCCATTGGCGCGTATGCATTTGCCATGGAACAATTGTCAGCACAAAAGGCTTAGCCTCAAGGCAATACATTCTCAATCGCCATTTCAAACAACTGACCAAGCGTCAGGCCGAAGCATCGTGCCTGCGCGGGGATAATGCTGGCTTCCGACATGCCCGGGACAATGTTCGCCTCGATGAAAAACACACCTTCGTCGCTGACGATATAATCCATGCGGACAAAGCCTTTGCACTCTAACTTTTCATACAGCATCGCCGTCGTCCCTTTGATTTCGGTTGCGATAGCTTCATCCACTTGGGCGGGAGTCACTTCGTCGCATTTGCCGGCGGTGTATTTGGCCTCATAGTCGAAAAACTCGTTCTTGCTGCAAATCTCGGTCAACGGGAACACCATCATCTTGCCTTTGAAATTCATTGCACCACAGCCAAATTCGCGTCCATTGACGAACTTTTCGCACATCACCTGACGGCCAGCCGCCCTTGCAGTAAATATCGCAGGAACAAGTTCTTCCGCCGTTTTCACCTTGGTCACGCCCACACTGGAGCCGTTGCAGGTCGGCTTGACAAACAGTGGCAGTCCCAACTGATTGATGATTTCGTCGGCATTGTATTTCTCGCCTTCGTTAATCAAGATGGAAGGCGCCACCTTCACGCCGTAGGAAGCCACCACGCGCTTGCAAAAATCCTTGTGGAACGTGAGAGCACAAGTGGTCAAAGGGGAAGAGGTGCATGGAATTCCCAACAAATCCAAATAACCCGACAGTGGCCCGTTTTCGCCCGGGTCGCCGTGTACCGCATTGAAAGCCACATCGAATTTCGTCCTATGTCCGCCAACTGAAATGGAAAAATCATTCTTGTCAACGTCAATCCGCGTACCATCTTTCAACAGTCCGTACCATCCCTTTTTCGACACCACAATAATCTTAGAATTATACAGTTCAGGGTTCAGGTTTTGCTTCACCACCTGAGCGCTTTTGACGGAAATTTCAAACTCACCCGAATCTCCGCCACAAATAATTGCCACGTTTTTCATATTTTTTGTAATTTTGTCGGTTTAAACTTCATAACAATAAAACACCCGAAATCGAGTTGTAAAATCACGGCTAAATTAGTAAATTATGGGACGCCTTCACTTTTTCAAGGAAAAGAAATTTTACCTCAACCTGCTCATCATACTGCTGTTATGCGTTGTCTTGCTATGGCTAACATTCAGGATATTAGATAAATACACCCGCCACGACGAGGTGTTTTCCATGCCTGATTTTGTGGGTCAGGACTTCCGC
>Ga0326511_10005322_pt1 | contig 10157 bp, 9 predicted proteins | sample 0_2496_0518_D_FD_203701 | JGI IMG/M metagenome (GOLD analysis project Ga0326511, IMG submission 203701) | Bovine rumen microbial communities from UC Davis, California, United States - 0_2496_0518 | ecosystem: Host-associated > Mammals > Digestive system > Stomach > Rumen | place: USA: California... | reverse complement strand
ATTTGGCTGGTTGTGGCAGCAACGATTATAGCTGTCACATCGTTGTTAGTCTCACATTTCCTTGTTAAGGATTTACAGCGTGAGGAACGAAATCGTATGGAAGTCTGGGCTCAGGCTTTGCATGCACTGAATGAGGCCGATGAAACGACTGATTTAACGCTTGTGCTTAATGTGCTTCAGGGAAATAATACCATACCTGTGATAGTGCTTAATAGTCAAGGCGTTGTAGATGATTTCCGAAATATCAGCGATACCCTTCATGTTTCAGAGTATGCACGGCATATGGTTGCACGCGGTGATACCATTTCTGTTGGCAGTCAACTGGTGTGCTATGATGAGTCTACTCTTTTGAAGCGTCTTCAAGCTTGGCCCTATGTTCAGTTGGGTATTGTGATGATATTCGTTGTTGTGGCAATTTTCGCTTTGCTCTCCTCGAAACGTGCTGAACAGAATAAAGTTTGGGTAGGGCTTTCTAAGGAGACTGCCCATCAGCTTGGTACGCCTATATCCAGTTTGATGGCTTGGGTGGAGATATTGAAAGAGAACTATCCTGATGACGCGCTTATTCCTGAGATGGATAAAGATGTAAAGCGTTTGGAACTGATTGCAGCTCGCTTTTCAAAGATAGGCTCCTTTCCAGAGCCCGTAGATGCCTCGATGAACGAAGTGTTAGATCATGTGATTGACTATATGGATAGGCGTACTTCCAAGAAGGTTACCATTGTTCGTCACTTACCAGAATCTGATGTTCACGTGCGAATGAATGCTTCGCTATTCGAGTGGGTTATTGAGAATCTTTGTAAAAATGCTGTTGACGCCATGGAGGGCTCCGGATGCATTGACCTGACGCTCCTGGAAACTGCCGATAGTGTTGTGGTTGAGGTGTCCGACAACGGTAAAGGTATTCGTAAGAAAGACGTTAAAAATGTTTTTACCCCTGGTTTCACGACGAAAAAGCGTGGCTGGGGACTTGGACTGTCGCTGGCACGTCGCATTGTGGAAGAGTATCATAAAGGACGCATTTTTGTGAAATCTTCAGAGTTGGGTAAGGGTACAACCTTCCGTGTAGAGCTCAAGAAGTAAAAAAAGAAAGATTTTTTTGGCTATTTCCTAATTTCTTTGTAACTTTGCAGCTCGAATTGATGTATATGGGTAGTTTAGAGCAGTTTAAGATAGACTTGAAGGGTCTGAAAGACGAGACAACCGCCTTGGATTTCACCCTTGATAATGGCTTCTTTGAGGCTCTTGACCAGCAGGATGTGCAGGGTGGATCGTTGCACGTGTCGGTGTCTATACGCAAGGTATCCGGCTTTTTTGAGTTCACGCTGCATAGTTCTGGAACCATAGACATCCTGTGTGACCGATGTCTCGACCTGATGGCTCAACCCATTGAGGCCGACAGCCATTTGATAGTGAGGCTTGGTAGCACATACTCAGAGGAAGATGACACCATAACAGTGCCTGAGGATGACGGAATCCTGGATTTGTCGTGGTTCATCTATGAGTCTATAGCGTTGGCCATACCCATCCAGCATGTGCATGCACCTGGTAAGTGTAATCCTGCCATGACTAAAGTTCTGGAAGAACTGTCAGCCGACCGAAGCGGTGATGAGGAGTCCAGCCAGCCGATAGATCCCCGATGGGCAGCTCTTAAGGGGCTAAACATGAAAGATTAAGAAATTTGAATTATTAAATTAATAAAATTATAGAATTATGGCACATCCTAAAAGAAGACAGTCAAAGACTCGTACCTTGAAGCGTCGTACTCATGACAAGGCAGTAGCCCCCACGTTGGCCGTATGCCCCAACTGCGGTGCTTACTACGTTTATCACACAGTATGCCCCACCTGCGGTTACTACCGTGGTAAGGTAGCTATTAAGAAAGCTGACGAAGTTGCTGAATAAGCATGGGTAGAATAAGTGCGATAATCACCGGCGTTGGTGGCTATGTTCCTGACTATGTCCTCACGAATGAGGAATTGTCTCGAATGGTAGATACCAGCGACGAGTGGATTATGACACGTGTGGGTATCAAGGAACGTCGTATCCTCACTGAGGAAGGACTGGGCACCAGCTATATGGCGCGCAAGGCAGCCAAGATGCTGTTGCAGAAGACGGGCGCTGACCCCGATTCCATCGATGCCCTCGTTGTCGCCACTTCGACCGCAGATTACAAGTTCCCCTCGACTGCCAGCATCGTGCTCGGTAAGTTGGGACTGAAGAATGCTTACGCCTTTGATTTCTGGGCGGCTTGTTGCGGTTTCCTTTATGCGCTCGATCAGGCTGCCATGATGATTCAGAGCGGCCGAATGAAGAAAATCATCGTCATTGGAGCCGACAAGATGTCGTCTGTCGTCGACTATAAGGACCGTCAGACATGTGCTCTCTTTGGTGATGGTGCAGCTGCAGTGCTTGTGGAAGCCTCAGAAGAAGAGGGTTATGGCTGCATGGACAGCTATTTCCGCTGCGATGGCAAGGGACTTCCTTTCCTTCACCTGAAGGCAGGCGGTTCTGTTAGTCCCGCCAGCCATTTCACGGTTGATCACCGTTTGCACTACCTCTATCAGGAAGGACGCACAGTGTTCCGTTATGCTGTGACCAACATGAGCGACGACTGTGCCCTAATTGCTGAGCGTAACGGACTGACCAAGGACACCATTCAGTGGGTAGTCCCCCATCAGGCTAATATGCGTATCATCGAGGCAGTTGCCAAGCGACTGGAACTGCCTATGGAGCAGGTCATTGTCAACATCGAGCATTTTGGTAATACGTCTGCCGCCACCATTCCGTTGGCTCTTTGGGAGCATGAGAGTCGTCTGCATAAAGGCGATAACATGATCTTTACGGCCTTTGGTGCAGGCTTCGTACACGGTGCAAGTTATTATCGTTGGGCTTATGATGCATAAGGCAGGATTTGTCAATATAGTAGGTAATCCCAATGTAGGTAAAAGTACGCTCATGAACCAGTTGGTTGGTGAGCGTATTTCAATTGCCACCTTTAAGGCGCAAACCACACGTCATCGCATCATGGGCATAGTTAGTACGCCCGATATGCAGATTGTGTTCAGTGACACCCCGGGTGTCCTGAAGCCTAACTATAAACTCCAGGAGTCTATGTTGGCTTTCTCGGAGTCGGCATTGCAGGATGCTGACGTGCTGCTCTACGTCACTGACGTGGTGGAGAATCCAGAAAAGAACATGGATTTCTTGGAAAAGGTGCAAAAGATGAGCATTCCTGTAATATTACTCATCAATAAAATCGATGAGTTGGGGAGTAATGCTGGTGAGGTTGGCGACAGTCAGCAACAGCTTGGTGTCATTGTCGAAAAATGGCACACGTTGTTGCCTAATGCCGAAATCCTGCCCATTTCTGCCAAGAACAAGTTTGGCATTGACATGTTGCTTCGTCGCATCCAGGAATTGCTTCCCGAGAGTCCGGCTTTCTTTGATAAAGACCAGCTGACCGACAAGCCGGCACGTTTCTTCGTGTCAGAGATTATCCGCGAGAAGATTTTACTCTATTACGACAAGGAGATACCCTATTCGGTAGAAGTTGTCGTTGAGCGTTTCAAGGAGAACGAGCGGCAGATACATATTAACGCCGTCATCTACGTAGAGCGAGATTCTCAGAAGGGCATCATCATCGGTCATCAGGGCATAGCGTTGAAGAAGGTAGGTACAGAGTCGCGTAAGTCATTGGAACGATTCTTCGGCAAGACCGTCTTTTTGGAGCTTTTTGTCAAGGTCGACAAAGACTGGCGGTCGTCGAAGAAGGAACTGGACAATTTCGGTTATAACCCCGAATAATTTCATTCCTCGCCAATTCCATAACGCTGGTTCATTTTCCATTGTTATGAGATTATAATCAAGTTCTGCCGTCACCGCGTAAGTTGCTGATAGTCAGCAATCTTAGCGAGGTGACGGCAAAACCGATGAGAAAAAATATCTGTTCTGTGTTATCTGATGAACAGAAGTTCGCGATACTTGGGTAGTGGCCAGAGGCTGTCGTCAACAATGAGTTCCAGCTTGTCAATCTGGTAGCGGATGTCATCGAGTTTCGGCTCCACATGGTCGTGGTAGGCAATGGCCTTCTGTTGTTCGTTGTCAATCTTGTTGGCCTTCTTGCGCGCCTCCACCAGTTCTTCGACCCCCTTCTCGATAGCGCTGGTGCGCTCGGCAATCTCCTGGATAATCTTTTTGTTACGGGCAGAGAGCATGTCGGCGGTATCGATTGGGAAGACGACGGCCATATTGCTGATGTTCTGCAGTAGCTGTGTTTGGTAGCGGGTAGCGACGGGGATGATGTGGTTCATCGACAGGTCGCCCAATACGCGGGCCTCTATCTGAATCTTCTTCGTGTAAGTCTCCCACTTCACCTCGTTGCGGGCCTCCAGTTCCTTGCGGGTCATCACGCCAAGGCTTTCGAACATCTTGACGCTGGCATCATCGAGGTAGCGCTCAAAGATTTTGGGACACGACTTCTCAACGTCGAGGCCGCGCTTCTCAGCTTCAACAACCCATTCGTCGCTATAGCCGTTGCCGTCGAAGCGGATGGGCTTGCAGGTCTTGATGTCCTCGCGCAGCACTTCGATGATGGCGTGGAATGTGGCGCTGTGGCCTGTGCCATCAAGTTCCTTCTCCAGTTCGGGAATGCGGGCATCGACACGCTGTTTGAAACTGACGAGGGCTTCGGCGACGGCGCTGTTCAGCGCAATCATGGCCGAGGCGCAGTTGGCCTCTGATCCGACGGCACGGAATTCGAAGCGGTTGCCCGTAAAGGCGAAAGGCGACGTGCGGTTGCGGTCGGTGTTGTCGATGAAGAGTTCGGGAATCTCGGGGATGTCCATCTTCATGCCCTGCTTGCCAGCCATGGCGAGGATGTCGCTGACGTCGGCCTTTTCGATGTGGTCGAGCAGTTCGCTCACCTGTTTGCCGAGGAACGATGAGATGATGGCGGGCGGTGCCTCGTTGGCTCCCAAGCGGTGGGCATTGGTGGCTGACATGATGCTGGCTTTCAGCAGACCGTTGTGGCGCCAGACACCCATGAGTGTCTCTACGATGAACGTGGCGAAACGAAGGTTCTGTTCAGCCGTCTTTCCGGGGGCGTGGAGCAGTACGCCGTTGTCAGTCGAGAGACTCCAGTTGTTGTGCTTGCCCGAGCCGTTGATGCCTGCAAAGGGCTTTTCGTGGAGCAGCACGCGGAAACCGTGCTTGCGTGCTACACGCTTCATCAGCGACATCAGCAGCATGTTGTGGTCGACGGCCAGATTGGTCTCCTCGAAGATGGGCGCCAGTTCAAACTGGTTGGGAGCCACCTCGTTATGGCGTGTCTTGCAGGGAATGCCCAGTTCGAGGGCCTGAATCTCCAGTTCCCGCATAAAGGCTGCCACGCGCTCGGGGATGGCACCAAAATAGTGGTCGTCCATCTGCTGGTTCTTGGCCGAGTCATGGCCCATCAGCGTGCGTCCTGTCAGCAACAGGTCGGGGCGGGCGGCGTAGAGTCCCTCGTCCACAAGGAAGTACTCCTGCTCCCAGCCGAGGTTAGACGTGACTTTCTTCACGCTGGGGTCGAAATAGTGACAAACGTCTGTGGCAGCGACGTTGACGGCATGTAGGGCGCGCAATAGCGGCGCCTTGTAGTCGAGTGCTTCGCCACTATAAGAGATGAATACGGTGGGAATGCACAGCGTGTCATCGATGATGAAAACAGGCGACGTAGGATCCCAGGCTGAATAGCCGCGAGCCTCGAAAGTAGAGCGGATACCACCAGAGGGAAATGAGGAAGCATCAGGCTCCTGCTGCACGAGCAACTTGCCAGTGAACTCTTCGACCATGCCGCCCTTTCCGTCGTGCTCGATAAAAGAGTCGTGTTTCTCGGCAGTACCTTCGGTCAACGGTTGGAACCAATGGGTATAGTGAGTGACGCCGTTTTCTATGGCCCACTGTTTCATACCAGCAGCCACTGTATCGGCCACACTGCGATCCAAATGTGCGCCATTATCCATCACGTCGAGCATTTTCTCAAAGACATCCTTAGGAAGGTATTTGTACATCTTCTCGCGATTAAACACCTTTTTACCAAAGAATTCACAAGGGCGTTCTGCCGGAGCTTTTACGTCAATGGCCTTCTTTTTGAAGGCTTCACCGACAACCTGAAATCTTAATGCTTCCATAATCTTCTTCTCTAATTTAGTTTATACTCTATTGCTTATTATTCTACTGCAAAGGTACGCAAAACAGCTGTAACATAGCAAACATATATTGCAGATTGTTTGAAAAATCTTTTATAATCTGTCATTTTGTAAACTATTTATTCTATTCTGGTTCCAATTAGCTTTATTATTGATATAAAAAATAGTCACTTTGTTACAAAGTGTCAAAATGGATTAGTTTTTTCGGAGATAGTCGATGGATCAGGACATATTCACTCCCCGCTGCCAGTTTTCAATACGAAGAAGAGCCTCTTGGGTGCGCTCGTGACTGCCGAAGGCGGTAAAGCGGACGTAGCCCTCGCCGCTGGGGCCGAAGCCGACGCCGGGGGTGCAGACGACGTTAGCACCGTAGAGCAGCTGCTCGAAGAACTGCCAGGAGGTGGTGCCGTCGGGGACACGCATCCAGATGTAAGGGGCGTTTTCGCCACCGTAGCACTCAAAGCCAAGGTTTCTTAGTACGCTGAGCATGTGAGTAGCATTCTGCATGTAATAGTCAATCGTCTGTTGCACCTGCTGCTTGCCCTCGGGCGAGTAGATAGCCTCGGCAGCACGCTGGGAGATGTAGCTGGTGCCGTTGAACTTGGTGCACTGTCGGCGGAGCCATAACTGGTTAAGCGGGATTCGCTCGCCCTCAAAGGTAGCCACGCTGACCTCCTTGGGCACGATGGTGTAGCCACAGCGTACACCCGTGAAGCCGGCAGTCTTGGAGAACGAGCGGAACTCGACGGCACACTTGCGGGCGCCGCGAATCTCATAGATGCTGTGCGGGATGTCAGGGTCTTGGATGTAGGCTTGATAGGCGGCATCAAACAAGATGAGTGCATCGTTCTTCAGTGCGTAGTTCACCCATTTGCGCAGTTCCTGGCGGGTAATGACCGTACCCGTAGGGTTGTTTGGAAAGCAGAGGTAGATGACATCCACGGGCCGGCCTTTGGGCAGTTCGGGAACAAAGCCGTTCTCGGCCGTGGTGGGCATATAGCGCACGTTGGTCCAGCGACCGTCGCGGTAGGTGCCGCAGCGGCCAATCATCACGTTGGAGTCGATATAGACCGGATAGATAGGGTCAGTGACGCCGATGAAGTTATCCCAATGGAGCAGTTCCTGGAAGTTACCCGTGTCGCTCTTCGCGCCGTCATTGATAAAAACCTCGTCGATGCTGAGACGGACGCCACGCGGTGCGAAATCATTCTTCAGGATGGCTTCGCGCAGGAATTCGTAGCCTTGTTCCGGACCATAGCCTCGGAATCCTTCAGCAGTCGCCATCTCGTCAACGGCCTTGTGCATGGCCTCGACAACGGCGGGGCATAGCGGTTGGGTGACGTCGCCAATGCCGAGCGAAATGACGTCGGCCTTGGGGTGCATCACACGGAAGGCATTGACCTTCTTTGCAATGTCGGCGAACAGATAATTGTTTTGGAGGTTCAGGAAGTGGATATTGACAAGAGCCATAGTTTTTTTGTTATTACGTTATTTCGGGATTACGGGGCTTGTTGGTAGGGCGACTTCGCCGTCGAAGACGAAGGCGGCGGGGCCGGTCATAAGAACGTGGTTGTCACTTTCGCGCCATTCAATGTGTAGGGTGCCGCCATCCATCACAATGTCGCTCGTATGGGTAGCGCGCCCCGTGAGACAGGCGGCGACGGCAGTGGCGCAGGCACCGGTGCCGCAGGCCATCGTAATACCGCTGCCTCGTTCCCAGACTCTCGTTCTGATGCAACCATCGGGCAGCACTTTCGCAAACTCGATATTGCAGCGCTGTGGGAAGGCTGGATGATGCTCAAGAATGTGCCCGGTTTCGCCCACTTGGTCAACATCGTCTGTGAAGATGACGTAATGAGGATTACCCATCGAGACAAAGACCCCCTTGTTCATTCCCCTGTTGCACACAAACTGTGCCGGATTTTCCAGTATAGGCTTGCCCATGTCTACTGTGACAGATTCAACCGTGTCATTTGCCAGATGCAGTTGGAGCGTCTTGATACCAGATAGCGTCAGCAGGCGAATCTCGGTCTTACCCGTAATGGCTTTTTCGTAGAGATACTTTCCTATACAGCGCGAGGCATTGCCACACATCATTGCCTCGCTGCCATCGGCATTGAAGATGTGCATGGTGTAGTCGGCCTCGGGGACCGGGCTGCGGTCAATGAGCACAAGACCGTCGGAGCCGATACCTTTGTGTCGGTCGCTCCATGCGATAGCACAGGCCTGTGGGTCGGCGATGGGGTGTTGCATGGCGTTGACGTAGATGTAGTCATTGCCGCAACCGTGCATTTTGGTGAAAGGGATATTGGTCATGGGGCTAACGGGAAAGGAAATCATGGACTTTCAGGGCTGTCTGTTGGCCGCTGGCCATAGCCCGTACCACAAGCGAGGCACCGTTGGCGCTGTCGCCGCAGACGAAGACATTTTCAGGATATTCGGCATGTTCGGGTTTCAGAAAGCCCATTGCCAACAAGCAGAGCTCAGCCTTGATTATCTCAGGCTCACCCTTCTCCACCATCACAGGACGCCCGCCGTCGTGGTTGGGCTTCCAGTCAATTTCCTGCACCTTCACCCCCGTCAGCTTGCCGTTCTCGCCCAGGAACTCAAGGGTGTTGATGTTCCATCGGCGGACACATCCCTCTTCGTGCGACGAGGTGGTCTTGAGCGTGCGTGGCCAGTTGGGCCAGGGGTTCTGCGGGTCGTCAGGGCCTTCCACGGGACGAGGCATGATTTCTATTTGAGTCACGCTCTTGCAGCCCTGTCGGTGGGCGGTGCCGATGCAGTCGCTGCCGGTGTCGCCGCCACCAATGACAAGGACATCCTTGCCTTTGGCTGTGATGCGCTCTTTCGTGGTGAACTCAACGCCAGCAAGTACGCGGTTCTGCTGGCTCAGGAGGTCGAGAGCGAGGTGAACACCCTTCAACTCGCGTCCAGGTATGCGTAGGTCGCGGGCAGTTGGGGTGCCAGTAGCGATGACGACGGCGGAGTATTGCGGCGCGAGCTGCGATGATATCGCAGCATACGGGACAGTTTCGCCGTAGCAGAAGTTGATGCCCTCCTGCTCCATGAGGAGGATGCGGCGGTCGATGATGGCCTTGTTGAGCTTGAAATTGGGAATGCCGTAACGCAGTAGACCACCGGCGGCCTCGTTCTTCTCGAATACTGTGACGGTGTAGCCCATCTGGTTGAGGGTGTTGGCAGCGACAAGCCCGGCAGGGCCGGCACCGATCACCGCCACCATCTTTCCATTTCTCACGATATCTCTGCGTGGCTGAATATATCCCTCGCGGAAGGCGGCCTCGATGATGGCACACTCGTCCTCGCGGTTGGTCGTCGGTTCGTGGTTGAAGCGGTTCAGCACACAGGCTTTCTCGCAGAGGGCGGGGCAGATGCGGCCCGTAAACTCGGGGAAGGGGTTGGTGCTCACCAGCAGTCTGTAGGCCAGCTCCCAGTCACCTTTATACAGTGCGTCGTTCCATTCGGGCGCCTTGTTGCCCAGCGGACAGGCCCAGTGGCAGAACGGCACGCCACAATCCATGCAGCGCGAGGCCTGTAGTTTGCGTTCGCGGGTGTTCAACGTCTGTTCCACCTCGCCGAAGTCGTGGATTCTATCGTGAATGGGGCGGTAGCCCGCCTCCTGTCGGTGTAACTCTAAAAATGCTTTTGGATTTCCCATTTTGTCTGTTCGTTTCTTCGTGTTCTGTTAATAGTCTCTTTGGATGTCGGCAATCTTCTCATGGAGTCGTGCCATTTTCTCTTCTTCGAGCACGCGTTTGTACTCGATGGGAACTACCTGTATGAAGTCGTCGATGTAGCGCTGCCAGTCGTCGAGCATACGCCCAGCAAGGGCCGATCCCGTGTGCAGGTAGTGCTGCCTGATGAGTTCGAGGAGCTCCTTGCGCGAGACGCTGTCCTCGACCAGCGAGAGTTCCACCATGTCCATGTTGCAGAAGTAGTCGAAGG
>Ga0326511_10005321_pt1 | contig 10157 bp, 7 predicted proteins | sample 0_2496_0518_D_FD_203701 | JGI IMG/M metagenome (GOLD analysis project Ga0326511, IMG submission 203701) | Bovine rumen microbial communities from UC Davis, California, United States - 0_2496_0518 | ecosystem: Host-associated > Mammals > Digestive system > Stomach > Rumen | place: USA: California... | reverse complement strand
TTTTTTTTACATTTTAATATAAACAATTTAATAAATATATTAAAAGGATGATATGTATGATAACTTTTAACGAACAACAAATAGAAGCTATTAAGAAAGTTGTAAAATGGTATTTCGTTGATAGTTTTCATCAACAGATTTTTGCTTTAGCTGGTTATGCTGGTACTGGAAAATCTACAGTAATTAATACTGCTGTAAAAATGCTTGGAATACCTACTAACGATGTTATATTTGCTACGTTTACTGCTAAAGCTTCGTTAGTATTACGTCTTAAAGGAAATCCATCGAATACTATCCATAAAACGTTTTATAGTGTATATAAAGGCAAAAAGTCTTTTTGTTTTTCATTAAAACATAGATTACCTAGTAATATAAAGTTAATCGTTATAGACGAAGCTTCTATGATTAATCAAAAAATGCTAGAAGATATATCTTCATTTGGAGTTCCTATTATATTACTTATGGATGCTGGACAGATTCCACCAGTATTTGGCTCTAACATATATATCGATAATCCAGATAAAATGATGGATGTACAATTAACAAAAGTAATGAGACAGGATGATTCTTCTGGTATATTAGACTTAGCTATGGCTGCTAGACGTGGAGAGCCATTAGAATTAGGTCAGCATAAGCTCTCGTTAGTTACGACTGTAAGTAAGATAATCGATAAAATACATACGTATGATATGGTCTTGTGTTATTCTAATAAAAATAGACGTATTTTAAATAAAATGATACGTGATAATCTTGGTTATAAATCTGTCTATCCTACAAAAGGAGAGAAGGTTTTATGTATGATGAATAACTATAATTATACGATTGAGTATGCCGATGTGCCTATTTTTATTATTAACGGTTTAATGAGCTATGTGCAAGAAGATGCAGAATTAACACCTAGAGGCGATTTCGACTTATTAAAACTTAAATTTAAACCGTATTTTCTAGACGATAACGACCCGAATACCACGTTTGATACTGTATGCTTTAGAGAAGTATTTGAGCAATATACTAAAGATCCTAGTAAAGAAGCCTTTATCGAAGAACTATATAGTGATAAACTAGAAGATGACGATCTTGAAGATATTTGTATGCTAGATTATGGCTATGCTTTTACTGTACACAAAAGTCAAGGTTCAGAATACGATAATCCATTATTAATTGTAGATATCAAAGGTAAAACACAAGATTTTTATAATAAATGGCTTTATACTGGTATTACTAGGGCAAAAAAATCAGTAACAATAGCTTTTTTAGACTAATAACAAATAATGGTATCCCGTTTAACTCGGGATACCATTTATATATTATATGTATGGGAGGTAGACGTTATTATGGATAATATCTACTTTAGACAGGTGATTCTACAGCCTGTTGGGAAAACTGTAGAAATGTATAAAGACTCTCATAGAAGAGAGTCTAATTTTATGGACTTATTGAAGAAAACCAATGAGTCTAAAAAAGTCGAGGAATATATCATTCCTCAAACAGTGGATGTTGATGCTATGAAACAATCGTTGATGGTTTCATATGCAAAACTAGCAAATATAATAAACAAGAAAAAGGAGGAAAAGAACGATGAACGATGAATCATCGATTGAAGATTTTGACTGGGAATCTTTCATTGGATATGTGTTTTAATCCAATGAAATTATAATATGTTTAAAAGAGAACAATGATACATTGTTCTCTTTTTTTTTATTTTATATTTCACATTTTAATATAAATTTAATTTTTTTATTAAATATATATATTAGTTATAGAATAGGGGGACAAAAACTATGAATGAAACCGAAATTAGCAAATTAGTTGATAAGCTTAATGAATACAGAGAAAAATATTATAACGAAGGAATTTCTGTGATTTCGGACGAAGAGTTTGATTTCGAGGAACGTAGACTTCGTGAAATGGATCCTAATAACGAATATTTTCGTCAAGTTGGAAGAACTATAGATAATTTGACGAGAGATATTAAAGTGACTCATAAAGTACCAATGTTATCTATGCAAAAAGTGCAAGTTGCGCAAGATGCAGTTAAATGGTTGTACGAATTGTCTAAGATACCAGGATTATATTTCGATGACTCTATTGGACTCTCGGTATGGGTAGATCCAAAACTCGATGGTATTTCTGGTAAAATTGTATTTGATTCCAACGGTAAATTTAGTTACGCTTCAACTAGAGGAGATGGAAAAGTTGGAGCTAAACTTCCATTTGCTAATTTTATCGATGGTGTACCTAAACAGTTTCTTCCGGAATGTGAACTTCGTGGAGAGTTTATTATAAATAAGAATTATAGCAAGTTGCTAAATGGGCCATTGAGAAACATTTGTTCTGGTATTCTTAAACGTAAAGATTATTCCGACGATATTAAGTATGTGTCATTTGTTATATATGATTTTCACGCCTATAATCCAAAATACGATATAAATTTCAAGGATCGTGGCGATAAAATCAATCAAATTGCCAAAATATTAAGCGAATTTGATCAAAAGTTTAATATAGTTCCAGTAATAAAGACTAATAATATTCCGGATATATATTCGAAATACGTTAAAAATCTTAGAAAGCATTATGCTTATGAAACAGATGGAATTATTCTTACTGTAGATGGCGGTCAGGATAATTACGATTTGATTAATTCGAAATATGTAATTTCTACATGTAATCGATATAATATGGCTCTTAAACCTCCAGCAGAGTTTGCAAGTACTCATGTTAAAGGCATCGAGATATTTGTAAATCGTCAAAAACTTTCGTTTGTAGCTGTAACAGAACCAGTATTTATAAACGGAGTTTGTGTTAGTAGAGCTACACTCGATAATTATCAGAATATGCGAAAACTCAAAATTGGCATAGGTTCGACTGTATTACTTAAACGCTCTAACGATGTTATTCCTAAAATCGTAGAATCATATAACGAAGAAGGGGTAAATATTAAATATATTAACCCTAAAGTATGTCCGATTTGTGGAGCAAATCTCGTTAAATATTATCAAGATCTAGCATGTCCAAATGAATACGGATGTAAAGGAATTTTTAAATCAAAACTCAATATGTTATTTACTTCTCTTGGAGTAAAGAATATTGGACCATCATTTGTGTCTGATTTCGTAGATTATCTGCATTCTAATTATATCGAATTCACGTTTACAAATGTGTTTACGATTTTGAAACGTCAAACTAACAAAGATATAAGTTCAAAATTGATTTTCGACAATTTCTTAAATCAAACCTACAATGGTGGAAAACGTATAGAGATATTCAATAATTCGATTAAATGGATGTTTGAAAATCTCTATGAAATGAAAGTCTTGAATGGATTTAATATACCATCCATTGGAGAAGGTGAACTTATTAAACATAATATTCGTTCGTTTAAGGATTTGATTATCTATATAAACGAATTAAATAAAAAGAATTTGTTTGATTCGGCATTCGATACTATATTGTATAAATGGGCTCATGATGGCTCAGGATATCATATATGTGACCTGGAAAATACGTATAATATAATCAAAAACGATTTCAAGAAAGAAACTGGAATTAAAGAAGGAGCAATTACTTATTGTATATCTGGAGAAGTTCCTGGTATGAAGAAATCAGAAGTGGTTTCTTATCTGAAAGAACTGAATCCAGAATTGGCTTTTGTGAAAGATGTATCTGTCTCTACTAATTTCTTGATTAGCTATGAAACCGGTACAACTAAAGTGTTAAAAGCTAAGAAATACAATATTCCGGTGTATACTCTTGAAGAAACCGTAGCGAAATTTAAAAAATAGCTTAGATTCCGAGCTTTAAACCACAGAAATGTATATATTCTGTGGTTTGGAATCGATTTGTTAAACAAAATGGAGGATATAAGAAACTATGTTAGATTTAGTATCAAACTTTTCAAACAAAAATCAGGGTAAGTTCAATGATGATTTGATACTCGGTATTCGTCAGAAAGACGAAATGAGTGAGTATATTGATATGGCTTGTAAAGCTGTAGCTACACTTATTCCAGAATATATCGAATACAAAGGATATCATTACCAAGATTCAAGAACAAAAATGCTCGATAGAGACAAAGAAAATGGTAATTCTAAATCTAAAAAAGGCGAAATTTATTTAAACATAAACGAAACCTATGCAAAAGAGGCTATATTTGAATTCGAGTGTATGTTTAATGGAGAACGTGTAAAACAGTCGTTTTCTATGTGGATTCCTATGTTATACGATAATTCTCATTATTATATACGTGGAAATAAGTATTCTTGTCCATTGCAGATACTTGATGCTATTACATTTACAAAGAAAAACTTGCTTGTATTGAAAACTACTACTAGGGCCATCAAGTTCGAACGTAGTAAAGTGACAATTAGCGATATATTTGGTAACAAATATAATACTTCTAAGATTAATATCTATTTTACTTCGAAAGGAGTTCCAGTTCTTGTTTATTTCTTTGCTGTATACGGATTCTTCAAAACTATTGAATATTTTGGAGCAGACCAGTTTATTTCGGTGTACAGCGACTCAAAAGAAGATAAAACTATACCAGATGATAAATATTTGTTTAAGTTTGGTTCTGTCTTTCTTGGAGTTGACAAAAAAGAATTCAATACAAATAATGTACTTCGTATGTTTGTTGCTACGATACTTGCATGTAGTAAACGCACAATGGACATGGAATTCATTAGAAATCCTGTAAGATGGACTATGTATCTTGGAGAAACAATAAATGTACAGAAATCTCTTGAAAAAGGAAATGCTCTCATTCGTACGTTTGTAAATACTATGGATTTCCAGACGATTAAGATTATACACGATTTGGTTCCTGGTTCTAATCGCGATAATATATTCTCGGTTACACGTTGGATATTCATAAATTATGCCGTTCTTACTTCAAAAGATGAAGGATTGCAGAATAAACGTCTTAGATTGTCTGAATATCTTATTTCTCCGTTTATCACATTATTTACAGAGAAAGTATACAGATTTAAGAATACTCCAGATAAACTTAAGTCTATGAAAAACCTCATGGATATATTTAAGATTAAATCTTCGTTAATACTTAATGCAATCATAGGCAAAGTGAGTCATGCTGATACAGGACTTAGTATTGCGAAATTCAGTAACGAATGTAATGATGACGCACTGATTAACACATTGCTTTATGTTACTAAGACGGGACCAGGTACTCCAAGTAATAAGAGCAAAAGATTGAGTATGCATCTTCGTATGTTTAGTGTTGATTATCTAGGATGTTTGGATCTTACAGCTGGTCAGTCTGCAAATGCTCCAGGTCTTACACATTTCATTTGTCCATTGAATCGCTCGTTTAACGACAAGAAAATGATATTCGATATCGATCCTAAACTTATTAAGAAATAAAATTATGTATTATATTACTGAGAATGAGAAAGTATTCTGTATAGAAGAAAAATCTTGTTCTCAATTTTTATCAGTAGGAGAAAAAATCATGAAAGATTCTACTAAAATGCTCATTGATCTTGGTATTTATGGTGTTGTTGCTGGTGTAACGGGCTATGCTGGTGTAAAAATAGCAACACCGTATTTAAGGACCACGTTAAAAGAAGAAAAAGGAAGCAATAAAAAACAGACGTTTAAAGCGAGTTTACTCGGAGTCGGAATTGGATTGGTTGCAGCAGCAACTGGATTGACTATTTCAGACAAAGTGATCGAGTCCATCGAAAATTCAAGTAATAAACAGCCGCTCATCACATCGAAAGACGAATGATGAATAGTCGTTTTTAACGAATGACAAAATACATGGGAATATTAATTCCCATGTATTTTTTTTTTATTGTTGTTTTATGGCTTCTTCTATAGGTTTTAAAACTTCTGTAATTGTATCTTCGTTTATTTTATTTTGAATACGTTGATCGAGAAGTTTATTATAATATTTGAACCAGAAATTGCTTTCTTGTCGTTCTTTATAGAACTTTTCATCAGCATCAAGCAATAATTCTATATCCTGTTGAATATTTTTCTTTTGTTCTGAAGTTAATGTGGGATTAGTTTTAAGCTCTTGCATAAGCATTGTGTATGTATTTCTAGAACGTTCTTGTTGTGTTCCATGAACATCTACTCTGGAATATCGCAATTGATATATCAACGCTTGTGTTTTAAACATAGACTTAAAGAACGGTATTTTATTTATACCTCGAATATATTCATCATCCAAGAATTTATCATTGCCTTTTTGCATTTTTTGTAAAGCTATTTGTAAATGTGGACCGAATCCATAACTAGAAGCAAAAGCGTCTGCAAAAAATTCATAACGTTTATAAAACGAAATCTTTGCATATTGGTTGACTGTATAATCGTTTAAAGCTATTACGTCAGCTACGTTATTGTCAAGCAAATGTATATCAATAGCAATAGCTCTAAAGAATTTGTATAATTTTGTAGCCAAATTCTCTTCTTCTGGCTTCTTTTTTAATGTTTTTATGTATTCTTTCCATTGTTTTTCATACAATTGAGCTTTTTCGTCAGCATATTGTTGTTTAGTTTGATCGTTATAAAGAGAACTATTATAACGTATGATATCTTTTGCTACACCCATGCCGTCATCTTCAGAATTAAGCTCTTCTTGTATTTTTTTATCACCATTATCCCACTTTTTCAGTTTTTCTTTCATCAAATACGTAGAATTTTTAAATGGCTCGAAGATTTTAGATTGTATCATAGCTCCAATTTTAGCAAATAATGGAATAGAAAGCAATTTTGGGAAGAATAAATATGAAAGTATACCTCTTAACAAACCAAATGGAACAAACCAGAATATTTTAGAATACCATCTTTGTTTGTCTTTGACAATATTTGCAACAGCTATATCGGCTACAGATTTAAATAAACCGAATATGGCTTCTTGGAAACAATGACCAATTTCATGACAAAGAATACCAGCTAATTCTTCAGGAGTGAGGTCTATTTTAAACAAACCGTAATTGATTTCGATATATAACACTTTACCTTTTTTATTTTTAAACGTATAACCGTTTTTATTAGATATAATAATATCTTCGAGATCTGCTATTTTATCGAGATTAATCGAGGTGTATTCTTCACCGTCTTTTGTATATTTATAACAACATTCGTTTAAATATACAGTCGTTAAAGCTGCAGCATTAGGATCTAAATCTGGAATTATGCACACATTGCATTTTTCTACGTTTAATATATTAGCTAATTCATTACCAAAACTAGTAGAAATTTTTAATATATCGTTATAAAATTTTTTATCTGTCGGTTTAACAGTATTAAAAAACTCTATGAATTTTTCAGCATATGTAATAAGAGTTATCGATAACTCAGATTGTTTACCAAACCAGACTTCATTTGATTGTGATAATCCTGGAAAAAAATCGTAAAATTTCATGTTTTTACCCCATTTATTGATATATTTTAATGTTTTTAAGCCGTTTTTATCTATATTTTATTAAAAAATTGTATATATAATAATATATTGATTGTTTAAAATGCAGAGATATTAAACAATTTTTGAATTATATAATTTAATTATAGTAATGGAGGTATAATTATGGCTAGACGAAGAACACCGAAAGGCTATGTTGAACTTGATGAATTTGGAAACGAGATTTCTAGTTTTGATGCAAGCAGTGTAGAGGATATTGTGACAAAAGCAAAAACTACACGAATTGATTCACAAACGGAATCTGAATTGGCAAATTTGTTTGGTGAAGACGTCGTTAAAAAGATGGACAATGATCCGTTAGCCGGTTTGCCACGTGATGTGAATGGAAACATTATTGATAACCATAAGGTTATTAAAACTAATGTCGTTCCATCAGTGTACATTAAGAATTAAGGAGAAAATTGATGGCTAAAAAACTAGATGAAGATGATGAATTCGAAACCGTTAGACCAGGAGATATAAGTGATCTTTTTGAAGATGACGATTCTTTTGAGATTAACGAAATCGAAGAGAACAATCTTGTAAACTTGAATGATCCATCTGAAGAAGATAAAGAAGGATGGGATAAGTATTTGGTAAATGATGAGGAGGATAAAAATGCTAAAGTTTTTGATAATGGTAGTGAAGGCAATAATAACGATGTTTCTTCAGAACAGGTAGAGCAGGCTGATGCTGCGGAAATCGCCAAAATACAAGAAGAACTTCGTATATTTGACGAAAATATGGCTAAAAATGCCAAAAAAGAGAGTTCTACAGAGGAAAAAACAGTAGAAATGGACGAAAAAGACGTAATAAACCAAATGCTTGCTGAAGCAGAAAGTCCATCAGATGATTCCGACGAAGAATCTGATACGACATATACTGGTGATTTTAATCTCGATGAAGCCGTCAAAATAGACGATGATGGCAAAGATGAAGCTGGTGAAGTTATTGAAGTTAAAACACGTGAAGTGGAAGAAACTCCAGTAACAGAAGAACCAGAACAGCCTGTTAACGATACAAAAGAAACAGAATCTGATAAGGAATCTGAAAAAGAGCCAGAAAAAGAATCTGATACTCCAACAAAAACTGAAGAATCTAAAAGAATCGAAGTTGTTGAAACGGATAACAAAGATCTCGAATCTGAAAAATCCGATAGATTCCGCGATAACGATGAAAAAATGAAACCAAAATTTAATCCGGACGATATTGTTTCGGATATCGATGAATTCAATACAACAAATCTTAACGCCGCATTTAAATATCGTGTAGAAAAGATTTATGAGTCTTATCCAAATGAATCAATCGAAAAGTGGTTGAACGAAGCAAAAGCTGCGAATAAACTTCAATTGCTTAAAGATTTTTACATTCGTGAGTATTCTATTTATCATAACGATATCGATTTCACACATCCTATGGCTCAACATGATCTTTGGACTGTTGTAGCTTACGATTATTATAAGTTTACTGTTGATGAGCTCTACAAGAAAGAGGGCACTTATGTTGAATCTGTGACTCCAGATGCCTTTCTTAAAGATGGAGTAATCGTAGAAGATGAAAATATCCGTCTTCAGAAAGAACAGAAACGTATGAACGAGGAAAAATATGCTAAATACAAACTCGATCGTACGATTTTTGATATCGCCGATGAAGAAGATATGGAAAATACTTCAATTTTCGACGACAAAAAGAATATGATGGATGAATTCTTTGAATCTCCGTTCTATAAGATTCTTAAAGAAGTGATGACGAGTACAGATGTCGTTAACATGAAAAACGTAAGATGTAAAGTGTTGATTAATGCACAGACATCCATGATTCCGGTAATTGATTTCAATACTGGTATTCGTTGTATTTGTATTGATACAGATGATGTTGATCAGTATAACATGAATATTACGACTATATCGAGACGTTTGAAGTTCTCGTTTAAGCTTATTAACACTCCTATGAGAACGCGTGTATTGTATTCGGATTCTTGTAAAATGTGTCCAGTTGCGGTAATCTCTTCATTGAGAAAGCTTGTTGGATACAAGTTCTACAAAGAACGTTATAAGATTAATCTGAAGCATAATTACGCGATTGCTTATACAACTGAGCGTAAATACATCGATATGTTTGAAAAAGGCGATCTCGATAGCAAACAGTACGGTTCATCTACATATTGTGCTCCAAAAGCTTCTAACATGGCTGTTGGTCTCATTGTTGTAGAGAAAAAGAAGAACAGAGATAGGTCTGCAATCAGACGTAATCAGTACAGGCGTGACTCTGACCCGAATTACAAAATTGATGCTGGTGATTATAATGCCTTCTTTGTGGCATCCGCTAGGATTATTCGTAATGATCTTAGACTTAGAGATCCAACATATCCGAAAAACGAAAGATATGTTGAATATATAATCGTACAGTATAACGAACATAATAAAGTAATCATAAACGATGGATTCGCAGCAATTTGTTCTTGTATTATCAGAGAACATATGAAAAACTACGATATAGGAACGAATTATTCGATTTCTTATGAATTCGATCGTGATAATCTTGTTTCACCTTCTGTAATAGGAATGCTTGACGACAGAGATGGCGTTGAACCGTCTATTAGTAGAGGAAATCCAAGTCCATTTGCTACAACCGCTCAGTTCATTCTCCCACCGTCTAGACGCAGCATGGATGGAGTATATGAATTTGAAAAGACTAGGCTTGAGCCTAAGTTCTTTAGCGTTACTGGTAT
>Ga0326511_10005320_pt1 | contig 10158 bp, 14 predicted proteins | sample 0_2496_0518_D_FD_203701 | JGI IMG/M metagenome (GOLD analysis project Ga0326511, IMG submission 203701) | Bovine rumen microbial communities from UC Davis, California, United States - 0_2496_0518 | ecosystem: Host-associated > Mammals > Digestive system > Stomach > Rumen | place: USA... | reverse complement strand
AAGAGGAGAAAAAGGCACAGGCCACCGGATGGAAGGCAGGGATGGGATTTTGAGGATTCAACAGGAATACACAATGGTCAGCGGGGACAAAATGCAGGATAGGATCCATCACCGCTCCGGTCCTCCCGACGTTATCGACTTTACCGACAATGGCAGATGCCGGGACTGCGGGAACTGCTGCGGAAACTTCCTCCCGCTCACAGATGCAGAGAGAATGACTATCAGGCGCTACATCAAAAAGCACAACCTGCACCCGGCAAAGCCCCTCTTTGTAGAAGGCCCGTGGGCCAAGCCCACTATTCACAACGAATGCCCGTTTTTACTTAACACAGACAGCCACAGATGCATGATCTATTCCATCAGGCCTGGCATCTGCAGGGCATATACATGCCATGACCCTCTTCATAATCCGGAGGTGGTACGGGTAGGCCTCAGGGACACGAAAATTGTAAACATGTACGTCGAGTTCTTCCTGAAAGAAACATATCGGGAAGCTAAAAAGAAAGGAGCTTTAAATGAAAATCACAAGAGGGCGCGTTAAGAAAGCGCTCAAGATCGTCCTGTATGGGCCGGAAGGCATCGGCAAGTCAACACTGGCTGCCCAGTTCCCTGGCGCGGTATTCATTGACACAGAAGACTCTACGGCCCACATGGATGTGGCAAGGTTCGACAAACCCTCATCGTGGCAGATGATCAAGGATCAGGCAGACTGGGTCAGAACACATCCCAGTGAGGTCGGCACACTGATCATCGATACTGCAGACTGGGCAGAGCAGATGGAGATCGAGGATCTCTGCAGAAAGAATGGATGGGACGGCATCGAGGCTCCCGGTTACGGCAAGGGCTATACATATTCTGCAGAAGAATTCGGCAAGTTCCTCAATATCCTGCAGGGCTGCGTCAATGCCGGCGTCAATGTGGTCATCACAGCGCATGCTCAGCTCCGTAAGGTGGAACTCCCCGAGGAAATGGGTGCGTACGATCACTGGGAGATGAAGACCAGCAAGAAGGTCGCCCCCATGATCCGCGAGTGGGCTGACGCTGTTTTCTTCCTCAATTACAAAACCGTCATTATCAACGTTGACGGCAAGGGCCAGACAAAGGGAAAGAACAAAGCACAGGGCGGCAGGCGCGTGATGCATACCAATCACACTCCCTTCTGGGACGCAAAGAACCGCTTCGGCTTGCCGGATGAGATCCCGCTTGATTTTAACGAAATCGCTCGCATCTTCCAGGCAACTCCCGCACCTGCACCGAAGCCCGTACAGGAATCCGTACCTGCATCAGAGCCCGTGCCTGCTCCTAAGGCAGAAGCTAAGGCAGAGCCCAAAACGGCAAAGCCTAAGCCTAAGCCCATACAGGAACAGCCCTCTGCAGCAGAATCCAACATCAAAGAATTCACCGGATGGACCGCACATGAGAAATCCTGGTACCGCGTCGGCAGTGAAGTGTTCGAATTCCTGAAGGGCGAGAAGATCCCTCCTGAGGTCGCAAAGGATGGCGTCCCCATCACCGAGGATGTTTATCTGGGCATGATCCAGAACAAGGCCAAGGAAAACGTCAAGACCACTGCGACTGCAGGCGCCGGATACCAAGAGCCCGATATGAGGATTCCTAAGAAGCTCCGCGACCTCATGATCGCATCGAAGATCAATGAGTGGGAGATCAAGGACCTTGTCGGCGCGAAGGGGTACTTCCCTGCAGACATGCCTGTCGCAGACTATCCTCCGGAGTTCATCGACGGATGGTGCATTGGTTACTGGGATCAGGTGAAGACCTCCATCATGGAGATCAGGCAGAAGCAGGCATACGAGTTTAAATAAACCTCCACATTCATATAAAGAAAGGACAGTAAAAAAATGACAGATTACAGTAACTACAACGAATATGAAGAACTCGACCTCAATGGCAGCATTGAGCAGGAATCCCAGTTTGTCGACATTCCGGTCGGTGATTATGAGGGCATCATCGATCATTATGAGCTCAGCACCTGCGACTGGGACAACAAGAATTATAACGGCAAGAAGATGCTGACTGTATACATCAACGTAGACGCCGGCGGTCAGGAGGTACAGCTCCGGGACAACATCGTCCTCGTGAAGAATATGGAATGGAAGCTGTCGCAGTTCTTCCTCGGGACCGGCCAGAAAAAGAAGGGCGAGCCTCTGCAGAACCTCGGCAGAGCGATCCAGGAGATGCCCGGCCTGCGCGTTAAATTCTCATACGTCGAGGACAAGAAGCGCAAGCGCCAGGACGGCACACCCTACAAGAACATCGGTAAATATCACGAGAAGAAACCTGCAGCTACTGGAGCAGGATGGAACGGAGGGTTCTAAATGGGCGGCATGAGCCTGCGGCCTTATCAGCAGGAAGCCTTTGAAAAGGTACTCGCGGAATGGGATGGGGGCGTCAAAAAGACGCTCCTGGTCCTTCCCACAGGGACAGGCAAGACCATTGTATTCTCAAAGATCGCCGAAGAGTGCGTCCGGCGGGGAAAGAGAGTCCTGATCATGGCCCACAGGGGTGAGCTGCTTGAACAGGCTGCAGATAAGATCTACAAATCAACGGGCCTGCAGTGCAGTGTAGAGAAGGCCGGCGAGACATGTCTGGGACAGTGGTACCGCATCATCGTCGGCTCCGTACAGACACTGATGCACGAGCGCAGGCTTAAAAAATTCAAACAGGATTACTTCGATGCCATCATCATCGACGAGGCGCACCATTGTGTATCAGACAGCTATCAGCGTGTGCTTCAGCACTTCAATGATTCTTATGTTCTGGGTGTGACAGCTACACCCGACAGGGCAGATCTGAAAAATCTCGGAAGCTATTTTGAATCACTTGCATTTGAATACACCATGCCACAGGCGATCAAGAGCGGATATCTGGTGCCCATCAAGGCGCTGACTGTACCGCTCAAGATCGACATCTCCATGGTCGGTATCAGCGCAGGAGACTTCAAGGTCGGTGAAATTGGAACAGCACTTGACCCGTACTTGTACCAGATCGCTGACGAGATGGTGAAGTACTGCATGAACCGTAAGACCATTGTGTTCCTTCCTCTGATCGCTACCTCAAAGAAATTCATGGGAATTCTCAACGAACGCGGCTTTGTGGCTGCGGAGGTCAACGGATCCAGCGAGGACCGGGCGGAAATACTGCAGGATTTCGAGGATGGGAAATACAATGTCCTCTGCAATTCCATGCTCCTCACCGAAGGATATGACTGCCCGGCTGTGGACTGCATTATCGTCCTCAGGCCAACGAAATCACGCCCGCTGTATGCGCAGATGATCGGACGCGGGACAAGGCTGTCACCGGAGACCGGTAAAGACCATCTGCTCCTGATCGACTTCCTCTGGATGACGGAGAGGCACGAGCTGTGCCACCCTGCATCCCTGATCTGCGAGGACGAGGACGTCGCCAGGCGGATGACAAAGGACATGGAGGCGAATGCGGGCAATCCCGAAGATATCGAGGAAGCCGAAAAGAAAGCAACCGAAGAGGTAGTGCAGGAACGTGAGGAGGCACTCGCGGCACAGCTCGCAGCACAGCGAAGGAAAAAGAGCCGCCTTGTGGATCCTCTGCAGTACGCCATGAGCATCGAAGCGCTTGACCTGGCCAATTACAGACCGATATTCGGGCCGGAGGCACAGGCACCGTCACAGGATCAGAAAGACAGCCTCGAGAAGCTCGGCATCAAAGCTGACAGCGTTGAGACGTCCGGGCAGGCAGACAAACTGCTCAATACCATCAATGACAGGCGGGCACGCGGTCTGGCAACTCCCAAGCAGATCAAGCAGCTTGAAAACAGAGGCTTCCAGAACGTCGGAACATGGAGCTTCGAGCAGGCCCGCAGACTGATCGACCGTATCGCAGCAAACGGATGGCGGACTCCCAAGGAATTGAATCCAAGGACGTACATCCCGCCGGCAGACATGCCGCAGGCAAGCGGATTTTGGTAAATAAGTAATGGATGAAAGATTAAATCTTGAAGAAATACTCACACATGTTGATCCGGGACTCCTGAGTTATCAGGAGTGGGCCGATGTAGGCATGGCGCTCAAACTGGAAGGATATTCCTGCGACCTGTGGGACTCGTGGAGCCGAAGAGATTACGGCAGGTACCACGAGGGCGAGTGCGCGAAAAAATGGCGCTCTTTCCGCAGGGATGAGGGTGTGACAGGTGGCACGATCTACCATTTCGCTGTTCAGCAGGGATGGATACCGGAAAGGTCGGATAATTTTGAGGAACTTGACCTAAACGGCTCCATCTCTTACGAGGCGCCGTCAGACAGGATCGTGGGTGAAGGCTGGGCAGAGCACCGTGAGATAGAAGATCCGAAAGACTGGAATCCCATCACGGAGCTGTCGCGTTATCTGGAAACACTATTCTCCCCGGATGAGATCTTCGGCTATGTAGCATCCTCTTTCGAGAAACCCGACAAAGAAGGCCGGATGAAGTGGGTGCCGGCAAACAAGGGCATTTACACGACCAAGGTCGGGGACATGCTCCAGGAGCTGAGGAAGGCAAAGAAGGAAGGAAAGACGCTCAAGGATGTAATCGGCCAGTACAACGAGACTGCCGGCGCATGGATCCGCTTCAATCCCCTGGACGGCCATGGGGTCAACAACGAGAATGTCATTGATTTCCGGTATGCCCTGGTCGAGTCAGACACCATGGATATCGAAGCTCAGAACGGTATCATCCGGCAGCTGAATCTCCCTGTTGCAGTCCTTGTCCATTCGGGAGGGAAATCCCTGCATGCAATCGTCAGGATCGATGCCGATGATATCAAGGAATACCAGAGCCGTGTCAATTACCTGTATGACATCTGCCGGAAGAACGGCATGGTCATCGACACCCAGAACCGAAATCCCTCGAGGTTGTCCAGGCTTCCCGGATGCCAAAGAGGTGAGAAACGGCAATTTATTGTTGATACAAATATCGGCTGCAAGTCGTGGAACGAGTGGAAGGAATGGACGGAAGCTGTCAACGATGATCTGCCCGATTTTGAGGAACTGGTCACCGAATGGAATGACCTCCCGGAGCTTGCTCCGGAGCTGATAGAGGGAGTCCTCCGGGAAGGACATAAGATGCTGATTGCGGGCCCTTCCAAGGCAGGCAAGTCCTTCGACCTTATCGAGCTTGCCATAGCGATCGCCGAGGGCGGGCGCTGGCATGGCTTCAAATGCCGTCAGGGACGTGTCCTGTACATCAATCTGGAGCTTGACAGAGCCTCGTGCCTGCACCGATTCAAGGACGTTTACAGCGCCTTGGGGATACGCGGGAGAGGCATTTCCAACATCGATATCTGGAATCTCAGGGGACGCAGCATCCCTATGGATAAGCTGGCCCCGAAGCTGATCAGACGGGCCAAGGATAAAGGTTACAAGGCTGTCATCGTGGACCCGATCTACAAGGTCATCACCGGCGATGAGAACAGTGCCGACCAGATGGCCAGATTCTGTAACCAATTCGACAAGGTCTGCACGGAGCTGAAGGCTGCGACGATCTACTGCCATCACCATTCGAAGGGTGCTCAGGGCGGTAAAAGGTCTATGGACAGAGCCTCTGGGAGCGGTGTTTTTGCCCGTGATCCGGACGCAATGATCGACATGATAGAGCTTGACCTGCCCGCTGCCACCATCGATCAGGAGATAAACAAAGCCGTCTGTGCGGCCTGCAGACAGTTCCTGGAAGCCCATGTGACCGACAAGAACTGGACTGATGAGCTGTCACAGGATGACCTTTTGATGGCTTCCAAAGTTACTGAATACTGCCGGAATGCCATTGGAAACAGTAAATGGAAGACAGATATTTTTGAGAAACAGATCGCAGAAGCAGCCATCAGGGCACGGTCAATGACCGCCTGGAGGCTGGAGGGAACCCTCCGGGAATTCGCAAAATTCGATCCCGTGAACTGCTGGTTCCGGTACCCGATCCATGTTGCGGATGAGTCCGGAGCACTCTCAGATATTGAGCCGGAGACTGAAAAACCGGTCTGGGAGAAGGCAAAAGAGAAGCGCAAAAAGCAGGCGGCAAAGGAGAGAGAAGCACAGAAAAATGCCCTCGAAATGGCCTTTACTGCACTCGAGTCAGAAGGCAAAGATGTGTCTCTTCAGGACCTTGCCGAGTACATGGGAAAGGACTCAAAGACCATCGGTGCAGCCCTTGGAGAAGGCAAAAAAGCCAAGGCAGAATGGAAAGCATCCTTCGAAAAATTCACCAAAGAGGATGGCAAAACATACGTCAGGAGAGTGAGTAATTAAGGGGTGCGCAGGGGTGCGCATGACCATGGTGCGGCGCAGTGCGCACAACCATGGTGTGTCGCATAGTGGCGCAGGGGTGCGCAGGGGTGCGCATGACCATGGTCGCGAGCATGGGTGCGCCAGACCTGTATATTACATATAACTTTGTGCTGGCGCACCCCTGTCGCAGGGGTAGGTACGACGGGCTTTAAGCACAGCCCGCCGTCGCACCCACCCACGACGACGACAACCGCGAAGTGAGACGCACGGTAAGAGAGGAGAAAAATGAAAAAATTTAAAAACGATAAGGAGCGGATTGCGTTCCTGGAAGATTACCGAAATGAGCAAAACGGATGGACGCTGTGGAAGAGTGACGATGTCCTTCAGCGCAGGTGGTGGAGGTATGGCCTGCCGGATGGATCTTCATTCGTTGTCGAGGAGCAGCTGCTTACACTCCACTGGCCGGACACACATACCGCATGGAGCACGATCCACTGGTACATTGTACCTGACTGGACTGAGGCATTCATCTTTGGTGACTGCGTCGTGAGCAGGTCGCTCGCACTGAAGAAAATCAAAGAGCTCGAGAAAGGAGCCAAAACATGAAAGTCGAATTCTTCCTGCCCATGGAGCATGTCCCGACTATCACTCACCAGGAACACAAGGTCAGGATCCAGAACGGCAGGCCGGTCTTCTACGAACCGCCTGAGCTCCTGAAGGTCAGGCAGACGTATCTCGACATGCTCGCCCGGCACAGACCGGCAGAGAAGCTGACCGGTCCGCTCCACCTGCATGTCGTGTGGTGCTTCCTCACTGACCGGCATCCCGACGGGGCATGGCGGGACGCGAAGCCCGATACCGACAACCTGCAGAAGCTCCTCAAGGACTGCATGACCACTGTGGGATTCTGGGAAGACGATGCGCAGGTCTGCAGCGAGCTGACTGAAAAACGATGGGTGCGCGGGATCCGTAAGGGAGGCACTGCCTCAGGAATCTGGATTCATGTACACGAGATGGAGGAGAAGACATGAACATGTTATACGATAACCGCCGGGCTTGCGAGGTGGCCAGCAAGAACAAGCCGGTTATAAAGGGATTCTTTCACAGATGGATTACGGAGGCATACACGATCGACCCGGTTCTCGTAGGCAGACAGCCCAGGCAAGTCATATACACAAAAGCACTCATCGAGTTTGAGGATGGCACCGTGCATATGATAGATCCATCAAGGATCAGATTTACAGACAATAAATAAATCATACTGAAATGAGGAAAATGCATGAAATACGAGAAGCCGAAAGTTTACGACAATCTTGAAGAACTGAGGTCAGGCACCAAGCGGGCAGAAATCTTGCACGAAGCAGAACATTGCATCTGCGGACAGCGAGAGCAGGACTATGGTAGTCCGGAGGACAACTTCGGCATTATTGCAAAGCTGTGGTCAGATTACACCGGTACGCTTATCACATCATTGGATGTAGCAATGATGATGTGCCTGCTGAAGATCTCGCGCATCAAGAATGGTGGCGGATCAGGAGACTCTTTTGTGGACATTGCAGGATATGCAGCATGCGGAGGTGAAATACATGAACGTACAACTTGATCCTGGCGCTTACATGCCTGACAGGGCACACGTGCCGGATGCAGGAGCAGATCTGTTTACTCCGGTGGACTTCACCCTGTATGGAAACAGCCATAAGACTATTGATACAGGAGTGCATATCGAGATCCCGTATGGCTACGTCGGTATGGTAAAGAGCAAGTCCGGGCTGATGCTTGAAGGAATAGTAACTGATGGCACTGTGGACAGCGGATATACGGGAAGCATCCGAGTCGTGCTGTTCAATCACTCCAAGCTCTCCAGAGATTTCAAGGCAGGTGAGAAGATTGCCCAGTTGGTAATCATGCCGATTATCACACCGGATTTCGAGCAGGTGGATGAAATTGAAGGCAGCGACAGAGGCGCTGGCGGGTTCGGAAGCACCGGGAGGTGATGGAAAATAGATGCGGAACATAAATGATATAAAAACAAATCCACGCATTCACATTACGGCAACAAGCAAAGACGGCTTCTCTGGCGAAATAGCCTTACCGACATGGAGAGGCTCGGTTATCTGCTCAACAGGGGCGGGCTGGGAGCATGTAAGCGTATCACCATATAAGCGGAGGATAACGCCATCGTGGGATGATATGTGTAAGATTAAAGATGCATTCTGGAACGATGACGAGGCAGTTATACAGATCCACCCACCCAAAGCCGATTATGTCAACAATATGCCAAACTGCCTACACCTGTGGCGCTGCACATACAAGGATATGGTTCTGCCTCCGTCAATTTTAGTTGGTATCAAAAAGGGACAGACGCAGAAAGAGATTGCGGAAGAAATAGTCAAAGCATACGAGATTGCAGCAGAACCGGAGAAGAAAGATGCCTGACGAAATCCGCGCACGCATTGAGGCCTGCCATACAGATGACAACATCGACCACGGCGATTATCATCTCGAGGATTGCTTAGATGCGACGATCGAGAAGTATGATGACGGACATGTCTACTGCCCTCTTACATGGTCGGGCAGAACGTGCGAGGAGTGCATGGAGATTTTTGAGAGGAGGATGGAAAGAGAAGATGGAGCATGACAATCGCTTAAAATGCGAATTGTATAACGATTCAATGCAGAATTGGAAGTCAAAACCGATTCAGAAAGCACGGCTTATCATTGCAGACGTTCCCTATAATGTCGGAACAAACTTTTACGGTAGTAATCCGGTCTGGTACAAAGGTGGAGACAATAAAAACGGAGAATCTAAACTCGCCGGAAAAGCCGCATTTGCTTCTGACTTCAATTTCAACTTGTATGAGTATTTCCACTTTTGCAGTCGGCTTATGAAAAAAGAACCTAAGTCCGGCGGCGTCCGTGGTAGGTCGTCAAACGCCCCCTGCATGATTGTGTTCTGCTCGTTTCAACAGCAATGGACACTGATTGAGGCGGCAAAGAAGCACGGATTCGTGCATTACATCCCGCTGACGTTCATCAAGAAATCCAGTCCGCAGGCATTGAAAGCCAACATGCGGATTGTCGGAGCGACAGAGAGAGCATTGCTTTTCTATCGGAGTTATCTGCCGAAATTCCGCAATGGCGCGCAGTATGACGAGAATGGCAGGGCAATCAGGGGAACAGGTCACATGGTTTTAGACTGGATGCCGTATGAGAGGGACGGAAAAGAAATCCCGAAAATCCATCCGACACAGAAGCCAGTCAAGTTATTAAAACAACTGATTGAAATTTGCACAGACCCGGGGGACGTAGTAATTGACCCTTGTTTCGGTTCTGGTTCTACCGCAAGAGCATGTCTGGAAACAGGGCGGAACTTTTACGGCTTTGAAATCAACAAAGAATTCTACAAGAGAGCCAAAGAAGAAATGATCGTTTTGCCGGAGAACAATCAAATGTCGCTTAAGGATTATCAGGGGGTATTTGCTATATGAGCCGTTACATCGTCACTCCCATCCTCTCGCCCCGCAACGTCCCGTATTACGTCGTGACGGACACAGCGACCGGCAAGGGAGTAGAGGGATACGGATGCGATACGTGGGCACAGCACCGTGCAGACGCTCTGAACCGCTCGCACGCCCACAAACACGAAAGGAGTATAAATGGACGGGAAGCAGATTAAAACGCCACACAGAGCCGCACAGACGGCGAGAAAGCCTATCCCATGCGACTACATCCACTCACTGATCGTACAGCCGGAGAACGCAGGGGACAAGTCGAGAGTACTGTCGTGGCTGTTGAGGAAATGGGAGGAGGAAGAACATGATTTGGAGTACAGCGATAGACGGAGCAGTGCCAGCGCATAATATGCGCATTGAAGGCGACAACATCATTATCGACAACAAAATGGAT
>Ga0326511_10005319_pt1 | contig 10158 bp, 13 predicted proteins | sample 0_2496_0518_D_FD_203701 | JGI IMG/M metagenome (GOLD analysis project Ga0326511, IMG submission 203701) | Bovine rumen microbial communities from UC Davis, California, United States - 0_2496_0518 | ecosystem: Host-associated > Mammals > Digestive system > Stomach > Rumen | place: USA... | reverse complement strand
CGTAGCGCTTGTTGGTGAGCGGGATGATGGCCTCGCCGCCAGCCTCGCCCGCGATGTGGCGCGTGATGTCCACCCCGCGGACGGGTCGGTCGGCTATGAAGCCGTCCGCGTGCTTCTGGACGAGTGCACCCTTGGCGTAGGTGTAGTGGCCGCCGTGGCCGCCAGACGAGGACACCACCGCGTTGCCGCGCACCGTGAAGCCCGACCAGCCGTTGATGAGGTTGCGCAGGCTCTGCTCGGCGCCCCACGTGCTGACGGAGGCGTAGCCCGAGATGTTGTAGCCGTTCCACGAGTTGCGGAACCAGCTCATGGAGCTGTCCGCGCCCCACGTCGAGATGGACGCGGTGCCGTGGACGTTGTAGCCGTTCCAGCTGTTTTGGAAGCTGCGCAGCGTGGACGTGGCCTTCGAGGTGTCGGCGCTCGCGTTGACCTTCATGGTGTACGACTTGTCCCACGCGGCCTTGATGGAGTCGGCCTGCCTGCCCGTCTCGGTCTGCGCGCTCGTGGCCTTGGAGACGAGGTTCGTGCGCATCGTCTCGAAGTTGGCCGTCGCGGCCAGCTGCGCGGCGCGCGTCTTGGCGTCCACGTTGGATTGCAGCGTGCCCATCTGGGCGGTGGCGTCGCCTGACGCCTTGGTGAACTTCGAGGTCGTGTCGCTGCTCATGCGCGACCACGCGCCCGAGATGCTGGACTGGGTGGTGCCCGCACTGCGCGCTATGGCGCTCCACGAGCTGCTCACGCCCGTCTGCGTGCTCTTGGCGCTGTTGGTCACGCCCTTGTTCATGGCGCTGAACGCGGTCTGCGTGGTCTTGCTGGTGTCGGTCGCGCTCTTGCCCGTCCCCGTGAACAGGTCGCCGATGGCCTTGAACGGGTTTTGCAGGAAGCTCGCCGCGCCCTCGACCACGCTGCCGATGCCGTCGAAACACGTCTCCACGAACTGCGCGAACGCCTCGAGCTTCTCGCCAATCCAGTCGATGGCAGCGCTCAGCGTCTCGCTGAGGAACGTGCCCACAGGCTCCATGAGCGTGATGGCGGCCTCGAACGCGTCGCCCACGATGCCCAGCGCGCTGGACAGGATGGGCAGGGCGTGCTCCGCCACCGTGGACACGACGGGCGCGAGGTCCTCGATGACGCCCGTCGCGGCGCGCAGCGCGGCCATGAACAGCCCGCCGACCTTGCCCGCTATGTCCTCGACCACGGGACCGAGCGGTTTGAACCGCTCCATCATGCCCTGCACGGCGTCGCCGATGCGCTTGGCGTAGGGCGCGACCGCGCTCACCATCTTGGAGAACGCGCCGTTGGTCACGCCGTCCAGCAGCTGCGTCACGGCGCTGGTGATGGTCGGCGCAAGCTCCATGACGGCCTGCGGCACGCGCGTTGCCAGCGACTTGACTATCTCGACCACGCGCGGCACGAGGTTGCCCGCGGCCACCACGACGGTGTCCACCAGCTCCCCGGTGAGCCTGTCGAGATCCTGGTTGCTGTCCGCGATGCCGACGAGCCAGTTGTCCCACGCGGCCTTCGCGGCGTTCATGCTGCCCTCGATGGTGGACTGGCCCTCCTCGAAGGTGGTGCCGGCAATCCCCATCGACTCCTGCATGACGTGGATGGCCTCGATCACGTCATCGTAGTTGTCTATGTCGAACTCGACGCCCGCTATCTTGGACGCGTCGTCCAGTAGGCGCTGCATTTCCTCTTTGGTGCCACCATAGCCGAGCTTGAGGTTGTCGAGCATGGTGTAGTTCTGCTTGGCGAAGCCTTGGTAGGCGTTCGTGATGGACTCCATGCTGGTGCCCATCTTGTTGGCGTTGTCGCTCATGTCGGTCATCGCCATGTCGGCGTACCGCGCCGCGGCCTCCGTGTCGCCGCCGAGCGACTGGAGCAGGGACGCCGAGAAGCCCGTCACCGTCTCCATGTACTGGTTGGACGAGACGCCCGCCGTCCTGTAGGCGTTGCGGGCGTACTGCATCACGGTGTCGGAGCTGTCCTTGAACAGCGTCTCCACGCCGCCCGCCAGCTGCTCGTACTCCTTGAAGCCGCCGATGGCGCCGCCCATGACGTCGCGCGCGACGCCCACGGCGGTGCTCGCCACGCCCTTCATGGCGTCGGCCATGAGCGTGCCGACCATCACGGCCTTGGCGCTCAGCCCCGACTTGGAGCTGTCCACGCCCTTGCCGTAGGCGTCCGCGAAGCCCTTGGCCGCCTGCTTGCCCGCGTCCTTGCTGTCGGACCCGAGCTTGGAGAAGCTGAGCTTGGGGATTACCTGCAAATACGCCGAGCCGATTACCGCGTCAGCCATCAGAATCACCTCCCCTGAACCTTGCCAGCACCCGCTCGTAGTCCATCGGCGTCACCGCCTCCGCCGTCTCGAACGGCTTGGCGTCGCCGGGCCTTTGCAGGTGCTCGTAATCCTTGGCGAACAGGTCGCCGATGGTGTCGATGAGCAGCGCGATGAGGTGCTCGGTGCGGCTCCACGCCGCGGAGGGGTCCATCTCGCGCTTGGTCTCGCTGTCGTAGGGCAGGTGGCGCAGAAAAAGCGCGACGGCCCCCCAGCCGATGGTGGAGGGCACGTCGCGCAGCCTGACTCGCCATCTGTCGTACAGGTCGAAGTCGAGGGCGTCGCCATGCTCGCGCACGGCGAGTGCGACGCCTAGGATTCCCCCACTTCGATGCCGCTGCCCTCGGCGAGGGCCTGGAACAGGCGCATGTAGCCCATGTCCGTCAGCGGCTCGTCGGCGAGGTCGGGGCACAGGGACAGCACGAAGTCGCGCATGGCCTTAACCTGCGCCACCATGCCGTCCGCCTCGGACACGTCCGCCATGCCGTCCACCTGCTCCGCGGTGAGGTCGGCGAAGCGGGGAAGCTCGTAGGTCTTGCCGCCCGCGCCCTCGACCACGAACGGGACGGGCGCGGCGATGGTGAAGTCAGCCAAAGTCTTGCTCCTTTAGTCACCGATGGCGACGGGCGCCAGCTCCTTGTAGTAGCCGCCGATGGTCGAGTCGTAGAGCGCCTGGAACGTGACCGTGTCGATGATCAGCTCGGAGCGCGAGTGGGTGCCGAGGTCGATGGACTGGGGCACGCAGTTGGGGTAGATGGTGCGGACGATGGACGCGGGGTCGCCGTTGGCGTCGTTGCGCAGCTCGTCCACGATGACCACCCACGTGTCGGTGGAGCCGTCGAACACGGCGTTGCCGCTCTCGTCCACCTTGGAGGCGCCGTACTTGAGCCTCTTGGCCGCGACGGAGTTGTCGATGATGGGCACCTCGAGCGTGGCCGAGGGGTTGGACGGCGAGCTGAGCACGTCCTTGCCCGCCCAGTCGTGGACGGGGTCCTCCTTGCCGAGGTCCACGGCTGGCGTGATGCCGCTCTCGGACACGCGGACGGTCTCGAAGCCCGTCAGCGCGGCGCCGGAGGTGGTGGGAATGGTGGGGTTGGAGCTGGCGAGCGCGACGGAGAAGTACGCCTCGTCCTTGGGGCGTCCGAAGCTCGCAAGCCCGGCGTTGTTGTTTGCCATTGGTCAGTCTCCCTTCGCGCTCTACCAGAGCGCGTGGACGGTGAACGTTGCCTGCCACCAGACATGGCGCTCGTCCGCGCCCAGCGGCACGGGGTCGGCCATCATGGTGGCGCTGGTGGCGCGCATGGCGTCGCAGGCGTCGCGGATAAGCTCCTCGGCGTCCGCCGCGGACCTGGCCCACGCCTGCACGGCCACGTCGGTGTGGAGGGCGTCGCGGTCCGACATGCCGCCCACGGGGTACGCCACGACGAAGCTGTCGGGCCTCGTCGCGGGCACCTGCGCGGAGACGGGCACGCCGAGCGACGCCGCGAGGTGGGCCACGACCAACTCTGCTATCGAGCGCATGGGCCTCACCTCGACTTGAGAATCGTGTTGTGGTGCGCGTTGTCCACGCGCGCCTTGTAGTTGCCGCACACGACCTTGGCGACGGGCACGAACGTCAGCTGGTTGACGTAGGCGCGGTACTCCGCGCCGCGCACCTGCGCGTTGGCGTTCGCGCGCGCCGCTATCGGCCCCGCGATGCCCTGGAGCATGGACACGACCGCGCCAGAGCTGAGCACGGCGTCGATGCCGCCGAGGTCGGGCCTGAGGTCGGTCAGCCCGACGCTAGCCATCGCGCCTCCCCACGGTCACGGGCATCGACCACTCGCCGGGGACGTCCGCCTCGGTGTAGGGCGCGGGGTCGCCAGCCACGCGGTACTCGTCGCCGCGCACGGTGACGATGGCGCCGCGCAGGTCGGCGCGGTAGCCGCGGGGGAAGTGCAGCGTGTAGGTCGCCACGATGCCGTCGGGGCGCGTCGCGGCCACCTCGTCCATGGTGGCGGGGGCCACGAGGACGTTGCGCACGGGCGCGGGGTCGGCGTAGGCGACGGTTGGGTTGCCCAGCCTGTCGGTGCCGCCGTCCACGCGCAGCGCGACTTGGACGGTCTCGCCTCGAATCATCGCGCCCCCCCTACGCCATCTGGCCGCAGCCGATGCGGGCGCCGCCGATGCCCAGCAGGGCAAGCTCGGGGGCGAGCATCTTTGGCGTGCCGTAGCTCGTGGGGAGCGTGAAGCTCTGCGAGTAGGGGCCAGCCGTGACGGTGGCCTGCGTCGCGCCGACCGGCACGTCCGCGCCCCCGCTGGGCATGACCCTGTTCGCCATGGACCTGCACACGCGCATGAGCCTGTCGGCCATGTCCTCATCGGACGGGTCGGCGGCGCGGCCATGGCGGGCCAGCTCCATGTCGATTGCGGCGGAGCAGTCATCGAGGCACTCTTGCAGCATGGACACGTCGTCCACCTCGCCGTAGCGCACCTCGTACTCGTCCGTCGTGCAGTAGGAATCCCTTGCCATGGCCGCCTCCCCTACTTATGGTCGGGCTTGGGCGCCTTGCGCGGGGCGCGGCGCTTGGGTTCGGGCTTTGGCTCGTCGGCGCGGCGGTACCCAGCGGCCAGCAGGCGCGGCGCGTCGTGGTCGCTCGCTAGCACCTCAACGCCGTTGAGTGAGATGAGGCGTTCCATTAGGCGGTGAGCAGGTTGAAGTAGCCGGTGCCCTCGACGGCGAAGGCGACCTCGACCTCGGCGCGCACGGCGATCATGTTCTGCTGCCAGAGGTTGATGACGGTCTCGCCGGAGGTGAGCGTCGCCTGGTCGGAGACGGAGACCTGAACGCCCTCGACGGTGCCGAAGATGGCCTTGGTGAAGTCGCCAGCGATGCCGAGGATGTCGGTGGTCGCATCGACGTAGACGTTCTTGGAGGTGGAGACGGTGGCACCGAGAATCGGATTGATGGTGCCAGTCTCGACGCCAGCGGTGAACAGCGGGCGCTTGTCACCGTCCACGGCGGCGAGGACCTTGGCGCGGCCCTGCGGGGCGAGGACGATGCGGTCCATCACGCCGCCAGCGGTGGCGATGTTGCCGTCGACTGCGAGGAACTGGTCATAGACGGTGGAGCCGGAAGCGGGCGTCAGGCTGACGGCGGTGGCGCTGCCGAGCACGTCGAAGCCGGAGCCGGGCGCGGTGGTACCCATGATGGTCTGGTCGAACTTGGTGCCGAGGGCCAGCGGCAGACGGCGGACAAGCTCGGCGTAGAGGGCGTTGGCGTCGCGCATGAACTCCATGGAGAAAGCCTCGATGACGGCCAGCTTGTACGGGACGATGGTCTTCTTGCCGAGGGTGTGGTTGGAGACGGGCTTGGCGCTGGTCTCGTCAACCCAGTTGGCCTGCGGCTCGCCGGTGATGGTCTGGACCTTCAGGCCAGTGCCGGGGATGGTGATGCGGCGGGCGGAGCTCATGAACGCGGAGTCCTCGATGGTGGCTCCCCAGATCTCGGCAGAGACCTCCTCGGGCAGAACGACGTTGGTGGTGCCGCGGTTGATGTCGATAGCGGGCATGGTTGCCCCTTTCTGCTAGTGCGCGTTCGCCAGTGCCTCGGCGAACAGCTGCGCGTTTGTCTTCTTGACAGCGGCACGACCGCCGCCGTCGTCGGTGCGGGTGGGATGGACGGGCATGAGCTTCAGCAGCCTCTTGGCCTGTTCCAGCAGCTCGTCGGCATCGGCGCCGTTGAGCATCTGGGCGACCTCGAGCGGAATTCCCGCCTTCTCGGCGGCGGCGCTCACGTCCGCGCGGCGCTGGGCCTCTGCCTTGAGCTGCGCCAGCTCCTGCTCTGCCCTGGTCGCGCGTTCGGTCGCCTCAGAGAGCTGCGAGCCGTCCACGAAACCCTCGTACTTCCTGCGCTCCTTCACGCGGGCGTCGCCGACCATGCGGTTGACTTCCTCCTGCGTGAACGTGCGCTGCCCAGACGGCTCAGCTGAGGCCGTCTGCGCTTCTTCCGTGCCCTGCCCGATGGCAGTGTTCTCGTCGGCCATGTGGCCTCCCTTCCCCGCCCTAGCGGGTGTTCGGCGCAGAGGTTGACCGCCCTCCGCGTTGGCGTGATATGAAAAAGGCCCCTTGCGGGGCCTGATTCAACGGGTTGGGTTGTGCGTTCGCACAATGGATAGAGCGTCGGTTTTATGCACGATGGCGGTGTCTGGCCGCACTGGACGCGCGGGCATATCCGTCCATGACCGCCTTGCGCTCGTCGGCGACGGACGTGCCGTTGCGCTCGGCGCGCTCCTCGGCGATCTCGTCCACGCGCGCCTGCCAGCGGTCGTAGAGGGCGCGCGGGTCGTACCCCTCGACCGTGGACGAGCGCCACGAGGGCACGATGCGGCAGTCGCAGTTGGCGTGCGCGTGGCTCGCCGCGACCTCGTTGCGGTACACGAAGCCGCGCGACGCCAGCATGAGGCAGAAGTCGCACGTCTCGGAGCCGCTGGGCACGCGGGCGAACCTCGGCTTGACGGGGTCGCGCCTGCCGTTCTCGAGCACGGTGGTGGCGGCGGCGACCTTGACCTCGTAGTCCAGCCGCTCGAGGCACCTGTCGGCGAATGCCTGCTGGTCGCCGTCCACGAGCGCCTGGGCGAACGCCCTCACGGCGCCCTCGGTGGCCTCTGGCACGCGCCCGCTGGTCGCCAGCGCGCCCATGCGCTCTCCGATGGCAAGCTCGCGCAGGCCGTCGTAGAACTCGGCGGCGAGCGTCGCGGCCATGTCGGTCGCCCCGCCGCACAGCGCCTGCATCACGGCCACCACGCGCGCCCTGACCTCGGCCACGTCGCCAGACAGGTCGATGGACGCCAGCTCGTCGGCCAGCCGCTCGCGCGACGCCTGCGAGACTCGGTTGAGCGCGGACGTGAAGCGGTCCACGTACTCGCGCGGAACCTGCGCCATGCGCTACTCGCCCCCGCCGAAGATGGCGCCGAACGCCGCGCTGGACGCGGCGCGCACCTCGTCGCTCTTGACGGCGTCCAGCTGCTCGTCGGGGACGCCCAGCATGCGCGCGGCGTAGTCGGTCTGGCCGAAGCCGGGGCGCACGCTGGACACCTGCGTGACGAAGTTGGACATCTCGCCGGGCGTGCGCAGCATCGGCGAGCCGAAGCGCGCGGACAGCTTGGCAAGCTCGGGGTGCTCGGCGAGCAGCCTGTCCACCGTCGTGTTGAGCTGGACGGCCAGCGCGGCGAGCGCCACGCTGCGCAGGACGGGCTGGTCCTCGCGGATGTCGCGGGCGGCGAGCAGGCAGATGTCCTCGCGGGCGGCGCCGATGGCCTCCGCGCTGGACGGGTTGTCCTGCACGATGCCCAGCGAGTTGAGCGGCACGCCCGTGGCGCCGGAGAACTGGCACGCGAGGGCGCGCAGCTCGTCCACGAACGGCTGCGGGGAGTTGCCCGAAAGCTGCTGGACGGTCGCGCGGGACTCGCCGCTCTCGTCGGCCTCGGTGGCGATCACTCGGTCGAGCTGGTACTTGAGCTTGTCGCCCGTCACGGCGTCGAACTGCTCGGGAAGCAGGTTCAGCATGACCAGCTTGGGTATGGAGTAGTACGCGCCCGAAATCTGCATGTGCCACATGCAGCGGATGGCGTCGTCGGTGAGCGTGCGGACGAAGCGCGAGACGCGCGTGCGCCCGAACGCGTTCATGGTGCCCGTGCCGTCGTGGGTAAAGACGTAGAGCGACGGCCTGCCCTCGGGCGTCGCGCCCGACTCGGCCACCCACTCGCCCGCCGCCACCTGGCGGAGCTGCACCACGTCGTTCGGGAGGTGCAGGTTGACGATGGTGGGCACGGCCTGCGGGCCGCCCCACTGCGTGCGCTCCACGCGGGCGATGGCGAGGCCCGCCGCCACGGTGCCGTCGCGGCCGTCTGGGGACGGGATGGCGGTGAACGTCTCGGCCGAGTGGAAGCGCACCACCGCGCCGCGCTGGCGGCTGCGCGTGACCGTCGCGGCCATGCAGCCGTAAAGAAGCTTGGGCACGAGGTGGCGGTTGTAGGCGTTGCGCAGGTTGCTCTCGCGCTCGATGGCCTCGAGGGCGCCCACGTGCGCCTCGTCCATCCCCTCGGGGTAGGTGAACCCCTCGAAGGTGATTCGGTCGGCCAGCGCGTCCACGGCCTTGGCGGGCCAGTGGCACGTCTGGTCGTTGTCCACGTCTGCCCCGACGCCGTAGTCCGAGACGCTCACGCGCCCGTCGTAGTAGCGCCTGAGCATCTCGTTGTGGGCGACGTGGGACTCGTACTCGTCCACGAGCTGCCCCGCCCACCACGCGGCCTCCGCGGAGAGTCCGCGCGCGGTCCTGATGCCGTCGAGCGTCACGCCCGCCGTGGCGATTGGACGCCACGCGTCCGGCTGGTTCGTCATCCGACCCTCCCTCTGCGCCTTGGGTCGCGCTTGGTCGTTCGCGCCGCCCACATGGCGAGCGCGCAGGCGTCCAGCCTCTCGGGGCACTCCCCGCCGAAGCCGAAGCCGCCGTCCTTTCCTATCGGTCGCCTCGTGGCGCCCAGCGCGCTCTCCGCGAGCGCGGGGTCGTCGAGGTGCGTCAGCCTGCCGTCGTTCACGGCGTTCACGAGCATCGCGTCTGCGGCGATAGCGTCGCCCGTGCGGACCACCATGACCGCGTTCTTGGGCATGCCCGCCGCGACGAGCTGCTGCCCGAGGTCCACGGCGTCGGCGCGACCGTCGATGGCGACGGCGGCCGCCTTGTCCCTGCGCGTCGCCAGCCAGTCCACGAGCCACCCGATGCCAACCACGGTCGGCTCGGTACGGATGAACTCGACATGGCAGCCGTCCTGCGTGGTGACCGCCGCGGCCAGCGACACGCTGCGCCCGTCCGACGTGAACCTCACGCCGTAGGCCAGCTTGTCGTGGCGCTTGGGCGGCGCGCCCACGGTGGCGTGCCACGCCATGCTCGTTATCAGGAAGTCGGCCACGCGAAGGCTCGGATTCCACCGCCCGAGGTACTCGCGGGCGAAGCTGTCGGGCTTCATCACGTATCCGTCGATGGCGTCGAGCATCACGTCCTCGCGGATGCGGTACCCGAGCGCGGGGTTGGTGCGGTACGCCAGCTCGAGCGCGGCGGCGCGGTCCGACAGATCGGGCACCTCGTCCACCGCCCACTCCATCCACCACATCGACCCCGCCTTGCCCGCGTGAGCCGCCTCGTGGTAGTCGGCGAACACATCGCCCGCGCACTTCTCGTTGGGCGGCGTGCCGACGAATATCATCTGCGGGTCACCCGACTCGGACGCCAGCGTGGTGGGCTTGATGGCGTCCAGCTGGTCGTAGGTCAGCTCCTGCGCCTCGTCCACGATGATCACGTCGTAGGTCTCGCCGCGCGCGCCTGAGTTGGTGCGCGTCTGGAACTCTATGCAGCCGCCGTTGGCGAAGTAGACGCCCTCGGTGCCCGCCGCGCGGTAGATGCTCTTGACCCTGCGCGAGAGGTCGGGCGTGCCCTCTATCTCGTCGGCGATGAACTTGAACATCTTGCGCACCGTCGAGCCGTTGTGGGCCGAGTAGAGGACGTGCTTGCCCTTGGCGGCCATCGTGATGGCGTACTTGCGCGCCGCGAAGCTCTTGCCGTTCTGGCGCGGCTTGGATATGCAGATGGTGCGCGACGCGAAGCGGTTCTCGGCGTCGCGGGCCATGAACAGCGTCAGCTCGCGGCGCTGGCACGGGTAGAAGCACGTGCCCCACCGCTCGAACACGTCGCAGAGGCGCTCGCCGCTGCTGTGGTCGTAAGGCCCCACCGTCTCGAACGTCGGCTGCTGGTTGCCGTACCTCACAGCTCGTCAAGCACGGCG
>Ga0326511_10005318_pt1 | contig 10161 bp, 12 predicted proteins | sample 0_2496_0518_D_FD_203701 | JGI IMG/M metagenome (GOLD analysis project Ga0326511, IMG submission 203701) | Bovine rumen microbial communities from UC Davis, California, United States - 0_2496_0518 | ecosystem: Host-associated > Mammals > Digestive system > Stomach > Rumen | place: USA... | reverse complement strand
CATTGAGTAATAGCAATTATTCGCCAAATTCTCAGCGGGGAGCTCCGGTGCATTCTCGAGGCTCGTGCAGCCCTTGAACATTGAGTAATAACACGACGGAGTCAGCGTCTGGGCCGGAAGATCTGGCGCACTTATAATTGATGCGTTTTGGAATAAAAAAGAAAAACATGAATCGCCGAAACTAATCGCTTCGCCGGCAAGGGCCTTTTCATAGTCAAGCAAAAACTCAATATTTCCATGAATCTCTGTCCCTAATCCGGGCACGAATCTTTGCGACGAATTATTGGAGATCACGGAATTTCCCTTTCCACGAAGGAGTATCGCTCCTCCCGAAGTGACATCTCCAGTAATTGGCTTGCCGTCCCATTCTGTCCATATAATCCCGTCTGTTGAGTATTCGATTGTACCATCCCAATTTTTAGATTGATTGTATGTCCGAATTGTTTGCACACTTTCGCTCATGGGCTTAAAAACCACGAATCCGCTGATGTCCCTCCGCTTGTAAGCCGCATACACCCGCCGCGTGGAATACACCCCCGCGGTCGCGTCTTCGGTCGGGTCCACCTGATCCGGCTCGGTCGCCCAGCCGTTGAAGATGAATTCATACTGCGCCGTCGAGGCTCTCCCCGGCTCGCCATCCCAGCTGCCGGAGCCGCCCGGCTCGATCGTCTCGGTGTAGAGCAGCTCGGAGCCGTCGTAGTTGTAGTAATAGATCTTCGCGGTCGCGGGGTTCGCCCGCACCCGGAGATCCGTCGCGATCTGAAGCGCGGTCTGCGCCTCCTCGGCGTTGACGTTGATCCGCAGCCGCGTGTGCTCCTCCGGCGTGTCGGGCTGGAGCCCGATCCGGAGCTTTGTGATCGGGGCCGCCATGATCAGCCCTCCCCGCCTTCGGCGGCGACCGGGATCACGGAGTCGATCAGAGATTCGCCGACGTTCCCGACGACGACGTTGCTGACGAAGCGGAATCCGTCCGGATCCAGCAGCGTGACCTGCATCTTCGCCGCCTGGCCGGCGGTGAAGGTCGCGGCCTCCTCCTGAGTCATCCGCGTGATGATCGTCGTGCCGTCCTCGGAGATCGTCAGGGCCTCGCCGGTCTTGTCGACCTGCGTCGCGCCCTGCTCGAAGGTCACATGGATCTCCGTGCAGCTTGCGAGATCCGTGCGGTTTGTAGTGATAATGAACGGGGCCTCGGAATAGCGGTACTGTGCCATTTTAAATACCTCCTGTTAATTGTCCTGGATCGCAAGAATCATGATCCACTCGCCGTTGACCGGCTGAATGTCCGCCGGCGCGCCGGCCGTGTCGGTGCGGGTCAGCACAAGGTCGGTCCCGGAGATCTGCGCGGTGACGCTGACAGAGTAATCCGTCGCGGATCCGGTCGTCACATAGCTGCCGCCGTAGATCTCGACCGCGCCCTCCAGTGCGGTGAAGGTGTCGCCCTCGGCGACCTTCGGCCCGCGCTCCCAACTGTAGGAAGCCTCGCCCCCGCCGCCGGATCCGCTGGACACATTGAGCTTGTAGATCACGCAGCGCGTGATCGCGTCGAGCCCGGTGTCGACCGTCTCGGTCGTCAGGCCGTAGAGGTCGACCACCTTTACAAACTTGTTTTTGATTGTCAGCCCGTCAAAAATCATGCCCTCACCTCCTGCTGCTCCGCTGTTGATGATGTCCCAGATCTGTACCAGCTGCGCGGCATTGGACGCCGCGAGCTCCTGCGCCGCGACCGCCGCGACGCCGGCGTTATCGGCGACCGCACGCGCAGCGTCCGCGCGCGCGACCGCAATGTTTGAAAGATTCCGGATCGACGAGATCTCGGCATTCATCGCCGCGATCGTCACGTCGATCTCGCCGCCGTGCGCCGCCCGGCCGAGGATCTCGACGACCTCCGGCCCGCTGTAGCCGACGTTATAGCGCGTTTCAGCCATCAGGCCCCACCTCCCGCGTTATTCTGCTTATAGTATATATCAACGAAACCGTTCCCGCCGTAACCACCTGCGGACCCGAGCCCGGCCTTCCCGCCGCGCCCGATCCAGGTGTCCTCCTCCGACGCGCCGGAAGCATCGCCGGCCGTGCCGCCTCCGCCTCCGCCGTGACCGCCGGAGCCGCCGCAGCCGAGATCCGCGCCGTCTTCGCCGGGGATCGCGGTCGCGCCCGCGCCGCCGTCGCCGGTGTCAGCATAGCCGCGCCGGGATACCGTGCCAGGGCGACCGGCCCCGCCGTCGGATCCGACCGCAGCGCCGCCGCCATGACCGCCGCCGGCCGTGACGTTTCCGTACCGGCCAGTCTCACCGTCTGGGCCGTTCGTCCAGGTCTCGCCGCCGAAGCTGACGGAGCCGGAGCCGCTGGAGGAAGATCCCGCCGCACCATCGACGCCGTCGGCGCCCGGAGCGGACCGGATCACCGACCGGTTGAAAAGATCCACGACGCCCGCGGCCGGAGGGGCCGCGCCGCTGTCCGTCGACCACTGCCCGAAGCGTGTGCCGGATCCGGCCGCGCCCGGCTGTGATTCGCCGCCGCGGACCGGCTCGCCGCCGGCGCCTCCGGTCCCGCAGACGTAGGTGATGACCTCGCCGGGAATCAGAGGGATCGTCGCAGCAAGCACTTTGCCGCCCGCGCCGCCTTTGCCGCCGGTTCCTCCGGCGCCGACCTGCCGGTTGAGCTGGGCGTCGGTCCCGTCCGTGCCGGACGCGCCGCCGTCGCCGCCGCCGGAGATCCGCACGAAGGCGACCGTCACGCCAGCCGGCACGGTCCAGCTGCCCTCGCCTGTCAGGATCTCGTGCGTGTCGTAGGCGCTGCCGACGTACTGGGCGTCGTAGCCGGCCAGCAGCTCGCAGGATGCTTTTGTCGTCGCCGACGGCACGATCCGCGCCGTCTGGATGAAGGCGTCGACCGTCTGCCCGAAGGCGTTGGTCAGGCGCACCAGATCGCCCGGCCGGTGATCACCGAGCACGATGTCGGCCTGAAGCGTCCGAGCGTCGCCGATGTAGGAAAGCAGCCGCCGCAGCACCATCGGGCTATTAAACGGACTGATCAGCCCGTTGTCGGCGACGCGCACGACGTCGCTCGTCGGGTAGCCTTCGGGATAGAGCGCGACCTCACGCGCCGTGTGCGTGTAGGGCGTGCCGAGCAGCTGCCCGGTCCCCGAGATCGTCGCGTAGTTCGGACCGGACGCGCTGATCTCCAGCGCGCCGGTCGTTCGCAGCCCGAAGACCGGCGCCTGGTCGAAGGTGACGTTCTGGCCGGCCGCGATGCCGCTGCCGTCGGAATTGTCAAATAGCACGACCTCGCCGGCGGCCGTGTTCTCGGCGTAGCTGTGCTCGGAGACGGCCACGCCCCGCGGGGCGTCCTGGGTAATGCTGTCCCCGCCGTAGATCTCGCCGTCGGTGATCTCCGTCGGCGTACCCGCCGGCGGGAAGGTGATCAGCGGGTCCCCGTTGGCGTCGGCCTGGATGATCGCGCCATAGGCGAAAAGCAGCGCGTGCAGATTGTCCCGGCGATTCGCCGCGGGCAGGTGTCCGTAGACCTTGACCGCCGCGACCTCCGGCGTGATCGTCGCCGGTGTGAAGCCGCCCTCGATGCTGACGGTCGTGTCGTCGTTTTCCACCGCCGAGCCGCCGAAGATCGAGGCCGCGACGTCTGCGAAGCTGTCGCCCGAGTAAAGCCCGCCCATGTGCAGCGGCTTTTCTTCGATCACGCCGATCGCGTCGACCGCGGTCAGCGTTACCTGGTATTTTCCGGTCCGCTTGATGCTTTTCAGATAATGCTTTTCCGTGCGGCCTCCGAAAGTCGTGTAGACTTCCGTCCCCGCCGGAAGGCCCTCCAGCATGTAGACGGTCAGCACCTCGTCGGCGTTCGTCGTCAGCAGCTCGAGGTCGCTGTCCTCCAGCAGCAGATAGTCCATCGGCGCCCAGGCATTTCCCGGATCCTCATCCAGCAGAAGGATCGCCGAGAGCTCGCCGACCGGCAGCGTGTCCGCTGCGGCGTTTGCCGCCGCGAAGATCTCGATGCTCTCGATATTCGACGCCGGGAAGACGGCCGCCGGCGCGCCGATCTGCCCGAGCGTGATCCGGATGTCAGGAGGAATAGTCATAGGGCTCACGCTCCTCTAAAATCAGCTCGCCGCCGTTTTTGTAAAGCCGGCTGCCGTCGGCCCTGGTATAGGCATATTCGACCGGCGGGATCGTCGGCACAAACCAGGTCGTGCGCGTGCGGTTGATGACCGGATCGAGGACCGTCGCCTCGACGTACCGGTCGCCGCACGCGGCGATCAGCTCGACCGCGTCTTCGGCGGCCATCCCGTTCAGTTGAAAAGTGAATTTGAGGGCATAGCCCAGAAGGTCTGAAATGATACGCCCACTCTTCGCCTGGCCCCCGTTCGGGCCGGTCCGCGGCACGGGCTCGCATTTCCAGATCCATTTATTCGCGGCCTCGGAAAAGTCGATGCCGCCGATCGTCAAGTCTTGACGCGGCTGCGCCATGGATCAGCGCCCCCTTCCGGTGTAGGACTTTCCGACGCGCTGATCCTCGGCGTCGGTGTAGGTCCGCTGCTCGTAGGCGACCGTGCGGCCGCCTACCTGCGAATACACATTGACGTTGATCGGCCTCGGGGCCGGAGCATAGCCGCCGGCCATTGCCGGAGCCGGCGCCGCATAGCCAGGCAGCGTTCCTGTCAGCGTGCGGGCCGCGACGGTGACGCCCGCCGTGAAGTCCGTGCCGGCGAGCGTGTCCTTGATCGTGCCGGCTGCGCCCTGGGCCTCGCGGATCACGCCGCCGAGCCCGTCTGCGATGCCTTCGCCCATGCCGGCCATGACATTGACGAAGACGCCCTCGGCCCACTTCGAGGGGCTGTGCTCGTCGAAGCCGTCCTTGCCGGTAAACCACGATTTGATCCGATCCACGACGCCGCCGACCTGCGATTTAAGCCAGGCGACCTTGTCGGTGATGCCGGACCAGATGCCGGTCAGCACATCGCGGCCGGCCTGGACGAACTGCCCGGCAACGTCGCCGAGCCCGTCTTTGATGCTGCCGACGATCTCGGAGCCCGCCGCGAGCGCGTCCCCGAGGGAAGCGTCGACGCCGGTGACGATGCTGCCGATGATCTCCTCGCCCTTTTCCACGATGATCGGGAGGGACTCAACGATCCCGATCGCGAGATTGCCGAGGATGACCGGCGCCGCAGCGACCAGGTGCGGCAGCGCGCGCATGAGGCCTTCGGCCAGTGCGCCGATGATCTCACCGGCAGCGTCGACCGTGCCGGTAAGATTGTCGGGGTTTGCGATCGTGTTGGCGAAGGCGATCAGCGAGTCGGTCGCAGAGACGATCAGGTCCGGCAGATTTTCAGTAATGCCGGTGACGACCGCGCCGAGCACCTGCCCGCCGGTTTCCAAAACGGCCGGCAGCGCTTCCGCCGCTGACGCGGAAAAGTCAGCGATCATGCTGACCGCCATCGAGGCGAGCTCCGGCAGCCTTGACGTGATCCCCTCGGCGATGCTCCCGAGGATCTGTCCGCCGGTTTCCATCAGCCGCGGGGCTGCGCTGGAGATCGACGTGATTATCTGCTCGATGCCGTCGGCGACGCGATCCGCGCCGCCTTCCTTCCCGGAGAAGATGTCCGTGATCCCGCCCATGACCTCGGTCGCCGCGGGGAGAAGCTCCTGGACGAAGGAATTCTTCAGCCCGCCGATCGCGGTGGTCATGTCCTGCAATGCATCTTGATAGGCGGCCGAGGCCTTGACCGCGTCGTCAGAGAGCACGCCGCCGAGCTCGTGGACCGTGTCGCGCATCTTCTGTGTGTCTTCGGCCGACGTATTGAGAAGCGGTCCGAGCTCCATCGCCGACCGTCCGAGGAATTCCTGCGCGATCGCCGCCCGCTCGGTCCCCTGCTCCATGCCCTGGAGCTGTGTGATCACCGCGCCGAAGAGATCCTCCTGGCTCATTCCGGCGACGGCCTCGGCTGAGATCCCGAGCTTTTCAAATTTCGAAGCGTCGTCTTCTGCGAGCTTGGTCAGATTCCGCATCGGCGCCTGAAGCGCCGAGATGCTCGAGCCGCTGTGCTGCAGCACGGCGTCCCATTCTTGATATGCCTCGGCCGATATCCCGAATTTCTGACTTTGCTTGTCGATCTGATCGCCGTACTGCGCGAGCTCCCCGACCGAGCCGATCAGGTTCTGTGCGAGCTCCTGCGCCGCCGAAGCAAGCGCCGAGATCCCGCTTGTGATAGCCGCGCTGATCAGATTCGCCTTGATCAGATCCCCGAGGGAGACGGCAGCGTTGCCCGCCTTGTCGAAGCTCTCCGCGGTCTTGTCGGTGTCCTGCCCGACCTCCTGCATTGCGGCGGTCGTTTTGTTGATGTCCGCCTGGGCGTTGTTGAGCTGCGTGCCGAGCTTGTTGACAGATTCCGCCTGCTTATTGTAGGCGATCTGCGCCTTCTCGGCCTCGGTGCTGTCTGCGCCGTGGAGACGGATCGCCTCCTCCAGCGACGCTCCGAGATCTGTCAGGCGATCCTTCGCGCTGTCATACTGGCGCTGCAAAAGATCATACTTCTGCTGCTGGGCCTCCAGCGTCCGGCCGAGAATGTCCGACCGCGACGCCGCGAGCTCCTCCTCGGAGGCGAGCCCCTGCATCGAGGTCACGGAGGCGTTCATTTCCGAGCCGAGATTTTTCAATTCGGAGTTGACCTGCGACAGCGCACTTTTCAGCTGCGCCTCGCCGTCAACAGCTAATTTCAATGCAATTTCGTTCGCCATTGATTCACCTCCACGTTTCAAGCGCCTCCAGCAGCGCAGCCTGGCGCTCCTCGCGCGTCGGCCGCCGCGTGAAGCCCTCACGCTTGATCTGCTCGACCGCGATCAGCTCCCGCAGCTCGCCGAAGCGCACCGTGCGCGCCTCGTGCCGGTTGAGGCCGACCTTCAGCGCGTACCAGAGGAAAAAAGGATAAAGCCGTCCGGGGCCGTCATTTGGCCCTGGACGGCTTCCGCTTTTTTTCCGTGACGCCCTCCGGAGGATCCGCCGCGACCTCGACGGCCCCGTCTTCGAGCACGCACTGTGCGCAGTCTGCTTTGAGCTTCCGGAATTCGCCGCCGAGCATGCAAGCGTATGTGTGTGCGTTCGGCATTTCCGGGAAGGGGACGTCCGGATCCCAATAGGCCTCCTTCGCGCCCTTGACCAGGCACTCAAAGACCTTGATCGCGGCATCGGTCCCCGTGGCGTCAAGCGCCGCCTGAAGCCCGCCGAATTCCTTCTCCAGCTCGCCGATCGCGGCGAGGTTGTAGGCGATCGGGTAGCGGATCCCGCCGACCGTCGCCGAATGTCTGCATGTGTCCATTGTCAGCCCTCCCGAGGTCGATCATGTGATCGACAGAAATGTCTTGACCCACTGGATCGCGGTCGCCTCGTCGGTGTAGCGCGGCGAGGTCACGCGCCAGCGCTTCGTTGCGGTGTCGTCGCGCATGATGCTGCCGCCCACCTGATAGGGATTGAAGGCGATCTGCGCGCCGCGGGTCTGGAGATCATTGCCCGCGAGGTCAAATTGAGCCTTCGGGAAGACGATGCCGATGTACTTCGTTACATTATCCTCGACGACCTGCTCGACCCAGCCGATGCCGACCAGCGGAATATCGTCGCCTTCGGCATAAGTGACGGAGCCGTCCTCGCCGATGGTCGCGCCGTAGATCGCTGCGGCCACCTCGTCGGCGATCCGGTCGACGTTTGCCGAGAAGGTCCCGCTGGAGAAATAGCGCGCGGATTCGGCGAGAGCATTGTCCGCGTAGAATTCCACCGCGCCGGAGTTATTCAGCGAGACGCTCATATCGACCGATTTCGCGAGCTTCATGCCGCCGCTGTAGGTGACGGCCCCGTCTGCGTAGGTGTAAAGGGCGAAGTATCCGCCCGAAAGTCCGGTTTTAGCCATTCGAAAGCCCTTCTTTCCTTAAATAGTCCTCGAAGCCTTCTTCGATCGCCGCGAGCGCAAGGGCTTCGCTTGCTTTTTTTGCTCGCGCCATAAATCTGTTTTTTCGCCGGACGCTGCTGCCGCTGTTGATCGCGTTCGCGATCATTGCGTTCGGGATCCCGTTCGGGTATTTCTTCGTCGCGACGCTGCCGTAGCCGTCAAAGCTGACCCACGTCTCGATCCGGCTGTTTTCCTCGACGAATCTGTGGACGTAGAGCCCTTCGAGCAGGTCGCGCTTGTTCGTCTCGGTGAAAACGTTGAATTTGTCATTTTCGCGCAAGTATCGATTCGGTTCGGTCGGGAGGTTTTCAACCTCCGTCGTGACGGCCGCAAGCATTTCGCGCGCGCCGTCATACATGCCCGCACGGATCGCAGCGCTGCTTTTATCCGCGTATTTAGAAATGCGGGCCGCGAGCTCGTCGAGCCCTTCAATTGTCATGTTCATCGCGAAAGCACCGAAAATTCCCATTCATAGTGAATGAAGCCCGTGTCCTGCTCGTACTGAACGGAATTCAATTCCCAGGTGAACGCGCCGGCATCCAGCGCGGCCTCGACTGCCTGCTGCGGCGCGCCGCTTGGGTCCCGCGTGAAATAATCCACCGTACCGGTAAAGGCGCGCTCAGCGTGCTCTCCGTCCGCGTGGAGGGTCACATCGTCATCCAGTGCGTAGACGCCATGATCCCGTGAGAGCTCCGGCGCGGTCCGGATCCAGCCGTATTCCGCGAAGGGGAGGCCGGTCGCCTCCAGCGCCTTTTTCAGCTCGTCCATTCCTTCGCCTCCTCGGCATAGATCTCGATCTTGATCCCGTCCGTAAAAGTCCGGATGATCTGATAGGGCCGGCCGTGCCAGGTCAGCCGACGCTCGCCCTGATATTCGGCCGTGTCAGACAGAACAAAGGCGACGGACGGGGCGAGGCCGGCTTCGGCCGCTTTGTAAAATTCATTCATGCCGATGCTGCGCACTTCGCAGTAGACCATGCGCGGATCCTCGGCCGGCGCGTCAAAGACGCCGTGCCGTGCCGGATCCTCGGCGATCAGATAGATCACGTCGCGACGGATCATAGCCTCGCCCCCTTCCTTCGTCGACGATCAGAGTCTCGGGAAAAATGTATAATTTGAATTCATCGAAAGCTGCGCCTTCTGCTCGTCGTAGCTTTCCTTAAGGCGGTCATAGTCAGCGTCGGCGCTGCCGCCGAAGTGGACCTTGCAATAGGTCACGATCGCGCGCTTTACCAGCGCGTCGATCCCGCCCGGCAGCTCCACGCCGGCGACGCCGAGATCCAGCTTTGCGGCCTCGATCAGGTCGGTCAGCTCGTCGTCGTAGGCGTCGACGGTCAGGCGCAGCGCGAGCTTTACCGCTTGCAGCAATTCAGTCATTCGGCAGCAGCTCCCTTCGCTTTATTCTCAGGCCTTCGTGACCTTGACAAGGGCCTTGTCGGTGGTCACGCCGATGGCGGCATACATGCGGCCCACGATCTTGATGAGATCCTTTTCTGCCAGGCTCGTATCGTCGTACTTAATGCGCACGTCGTCGCCGTTCGGGAAGTTGACCTGCACGGCAGCGGGATCGCCGACGATCATCCAGGTCTCGCCGGAGGCGGCCGCGGTCGGGGTCTTGAGCGTGTTATCAAAAATTACGGTCAGCCCCTCGAAGGGATCGACATTGAACTGCCCGGCATACTGGACCGCTTTGAATGCCGCCCAGGTCGATTTGTTCATGACGATCACGGGCCTGGTCGCCTCGTCGGAGAGTTTGCCGATCGCCTCGGCGACGATGCCGAGAGTCGGCGTGCCGGTGATCGCAGGAACGCCGACGGCGGTCGCGGTCGCGGCAGCGGGAGCGGCGATGATCGCGGCGAGGATATTCTTCTGTGCCTCGCGCGTGAGTTTGTACTCGATCTCGTCGAAGATGTAGTCCAGGAACTCCTCGCCGCCCATGTCGGCGGCCTCGTCGCTGATCGTGATCCACTTCTTGATGCTCTTTGGTGTCAGCGTCACGACGCCGAAGGTCAGGACCTCCTCGTCCGGCGCATCGTCGCCCTCCTCGTGGATCGTGGCGTCGGTCGCGGAAAGCTCAAAGCCGACGCGCATCACGCCGCGCGCATAGCTGCGCGTCACACGGGAGAGCAGCTCGGAGCGCTCCCACGCAGTCCGGATCCGGCCTTCGAGGATCGTCGGGACCGGCACCTGGCCGCCGGTGGCCAGCGTGGTCAG
>Ga0326511_10005317_pt1 | contig 10161 bp, 7 predicted proteins | sample 0_2496_0518_D_FD_203701 | JGI IMG/M metagenome (GOLD analysis project Ga0326511, IMG submission 203701) | Bovine rumen microbial communities from UC Davis, California, United States - 0_2496_0518 | ecosystem: Host-associated > Mammals > Digestive system > Stomach > Rumen | place: USA: California... | reverse complement strand
CCAAAGGCAACGCCTTGGGTAAACGAAACGAAAAAACAACGCCCCGTAGGGGCAAAAGCTAAAAAACATGTCGCAATCATTATGTAAAATATACCTGCACATCATCTTCCACGTGAAGACCACCAGCCCGAATATCGCTGACGAGCATCTGGAACGTGTGCATAGTTACATCGGGCAACTGGTCAATTCCACCGGATGCCAAGTGATACGTGTGGGCGGTATTAACGATCACGTTCACATTGTTTGCCTTTTGTCGAGAAATGAAAATGTGGCGCATCTTGTGGAAGAGATGAAACGGAACAGCAGCAGATGGATAAAGACTATTGATTCTCGATATGAACAGTTTGCATGGCAGGGTGGGTATGCTGTATTTTCTGTGAGTCAGTCAGTAGTAGATAAGACGGTGGCGTATGTGTCCAATCAATCGGAACACCATAAGAGGGTGTCGTTTCGCGATGAGTACATCCAATTTTTGAAATTATACAATATTGAATATGACGAACGTTACGTATTTGTGGACTAAGCTTTTGCCCTTACAGGGCGTTTGTTTCGATGACGATTGTCCCAGGGCGTTGCCCTGGGCTATGTGCGTGGTGCCTTTCAGGCCGTACCGAGGGCCACGGAGATGCCAAACGTTCACATCATTATCATCAGGAGGACTAATGTATGGGATTGAAGAAGTATAAAATAGGGGATTTTATAGAGCCATTCAGTAAACGGAGTGGAATTCCCAATCTCTTACCAGAACAGGTCTCTGGAATCAGATTGAAATCTAGGGGACGGTTCTCTGATTCTCTTTGCTCTGTCGGCCATGTATAATGAGCGAATTGCCACGAATTATCCATGAATTTTGCGGGAAAGTGCCGAAAAAGATATAAAAAAACATAAATTCAGGACAGACGCTTGCGTATGTGGAAAAAAACGTGTATCTTTGTCACCCATAAATCAGTAACATAATGAGAAAAAATACTTGCGGGCCGGCCCGCATGATATGTGTGCTCCTTCTGGCCTTGACCTGCGTGTTGCAGGCCACCGCTCAAACACACCCCTCCCGTACCAACAAAGAACCACACCTCGACGCACAACAATACATGGACATTCTGGGTCAGGCCATCACCCTGCTCCAGGAACGTTATGTGGACAGCATCAACTGGTCGAAGGCCCTCTCGGCTGGCCTCAACGCCGCCCTCTACGAACTGGACCCCTACACAGAGTTCTACAGCGAGGACGACCAGAACGACTGGAAAACGATGACCACGGGCGAATACGGCGGCGTGGGCGCCCTCATCCAGCAGCACGGCGACACGGTGGTGGTGGCCGACCCCTATGTGGGCAAACCGGCCTACAAGGCGGGACTGCGTGCGGGCGATGCCATCCTGAAGATCGGCGAGGAGCCGATGTTGAAGAAAACGACCTCGCAGGTGAGCGACAAACTGCGCGGCGAGGCGGGCACCACCTTCCGGCTGACCTACCAGCGTCCCTTTGAGGACACAGTGCGGACCGTGGAAATCAAACGACAGAAAATCACCCTCGATGCCGTCCCCTACTACGGCTGGCTGACCGACTCGATCGGCATCATCCAGCTGGAACAGTTCACAGACAAGGCCTCGCTGGGAGTACAGAGTGCCCTGATTGACCTGCGTGCCGACAAGGCCCACACCCTGGCGGGCCTGGTGCTGGACCTGCGCAGCAACCCGGGCGGCCTGGTGGAAGAAGCTGTCAAGATTGTGTCGATGTTTGTGCCCAAGGGCAGTACCGTGGTGGAAACGAAGGCGAAACTGGCCCAATGGAACAGCACGTTCCGTACCAATACCCATCCCATCGAGCCCGACCTTCCGATAGTGGTTCTCGTGGACCGCGGTTCGGCCTCGGCCTCGGAGATTGTGAGCGGAGCCCTGCAGGACCTGGACCGCGCCGTCATCCTGGGCGAACGGACCTTCGGCAAGGGACTGGTGCAGAGTTCGGCCTCCCTCCCCTACAACACGCTCATCAAGTTCACCTCGGCCAAATACTACATCCCCTCGGGCCGCTGCATTCAGGCCATTGACTACAGCCACCGGAACGAAGACGGTTCGGTGGGCCGCATCCCTGACAGCCTGACCCACGTGTTCCACACAGCGAACGGACGTGAGGTGCGCGACGGCGGCGGCATCAAGCCCGACATGGAAGAGAAGCCCATGGTGATGTCGCACCTGCTGTGGTTCGCGATGCAGAAGAGCGCCATCTTCGACTATGCCACGCGCTACCGTCACTTCCACGACAGTATTCCGCCGGTGAAGGAGTTCAGCCTGACGGACGAAGACTACGCGGAGTTCAGCCAGTCGATGATGCGATGGGAAAAAGACTCGCTGCTCAAGGCCTACGACATCCGGCTGGCCCACGACCTGGACAGCCTGCGCCAGGAAATGAGCGGAGCCCTGGAATGCGAAATCGCCCTGCGATACTACAACACTCCGGGCCGAACGGCCAAATACCTGGAAAGCGACCTGTGGGTCGAAAAGGCGAAGGAAACGTTACGCAACAGAAAGAAATACAAATCGATACTAAAGACCCACTAAATCCCCCTTAAAAGGGGGACTTCCCAAACGGCACAGATAATTGAACAGAATACAGAATTTAAACATTAAAACCACCTATAAAATGCAGAAAAAATTCATTCTCAGCGCCCTGATTGCGCTCACGGCCGCAAGCACCTTTGCCGCCGACAAGGACTCCACCGAAGGATTCCGTTTCACCACCGTTGACAGCGTGGCCATCACACCCGTCAAGAACCAGAAGAACGCCGGCACGTGCTGGAGCTACTCGGCCCTCGGTTTCCTGGAATCGGAGCTGATTCGCAAGACGGGCAAGGTGTACGACTTCTCGGAGATGTTTATCGTCTATAACACCTATATGGACCGTGCCGACAAGGCCGTGCGCATGCACGGCGACGTGAGCTTCTCGCAGGGAGGGTCGTTCTACGATGTCACCTACGGAATGGAGCACTTCGGACTGGTACCCGACGCAGAGATGCCCGCGGGCAAGATGTACGGCGACACACTCTCGAACCACAGCGAACTCTCGTCGCTGACCGACCCGCTGGTGAAGGCCGTTGCCAATAGCGACCGCAAACTGCAGTTCTCGCCCGACGGCACACCCCTGTGGAAGAAGGCGCTGGCCGGCATCTATGACGTCTATCTGGGCGTACGTCCCACGGATTTCACCTATGAGGGCAAGAAATACACACCCCAGTCGTTCTACAAATCGACCGGCCTGAATGCCAAGGACTATGTCTCGCTGACTTCGTTCACGCATCACCCCTACTCTGTGGGCGACCACAAGGGCGAAGGCTTCATCATCGAGGTCCAGGACAACTGGCGCTGGGCCTCTTCCATCAACGTGGAACTGGACGATTTCGTACAGATTATCGAAGATGCCGTGAAGAACGGCTACACGGTAGCGTGGGGCTCGGACGTGAGCGAGGACGGCTTCACCCGCGACGGTCTGGCCGTCTATCCCGACATGACCGACAAGGCCTATGAGGAACTGGGTTCCGACCAGGCCAAGTGGCTCCAACTCACAAAGAAAGAGAAGCGGGAGAAACTGACCGAGAAACCACTTCCCCAGAAAAAGGTGACCCCCGAGGAACGTCAGCGCGGATACGACAACTTCGAGACGACCGACGATCACGGTATGGTTATCTTCGGCATCGCCAAGGACCAGGAGGGCACTCCCTACTTCATGGTGAAGAACTCGTGGGGCAAAGCAGGCAAATACAACGGCATCTGGTACGCCACCTACGAATTCGTGCGCGCCAAGACCCTCAACTATGTAGTGAACCGCGAAGCCATCAGCAAGAAGCTCCGCGAGAAATACGGTATTTAAAAGTTTAGAGTTTAGAGTTGAAAGTTTAGTGTCCATATGAATTTCTCTGAAACGGTCAAATCCCTGTCGTCACTCAACGACAGTTCGTTCTATCACTACGGTGTCGAATCCATCCCCTTCCCCTCGGTCATGGAGCTGAAGGAAATCGTTGAGATATGCCGCAGTCTCCTCTTTCCGGGTTATTTCGGCAAGAGCATCATCGACAAGGACGCCCTCCTCTATCATGTAGGCGCCAATGTTGACCGGCTGTACGAAAAAGTGGCCAAACAGATACTGGCCGGTCTGGCCTTCACGTCGGAGGACTGCGGCTGCTCGGAATGCCGGCAGAAGCTGAACGAAGCGGCCCATGAGAAGTCGGCCGCCTTTATCGAGAGTCTGCCGCAACTGCGCGAACTCCTCGAGACGGACGTCGTGGCCCATTACCGCAACGACCCTGCTGCACACAATGCGGGCGAGGTGATACTCTGCTACCCCGGTCTCCGCGCCATCTGCAGCCACCGTCTGGCCCACCGTTTCTATGAACTGGACGTACCTCTCATTCCCCGCATCATCTCGGAGATGGCGCACGGCGAAACGTGTATAGACATCCACCCGGCCGCCCAGATCGGCCACTCGTTCACGATAGACCACGGCACGGGCGTGGTGATCGGCGCCACCGCCATCCTCGGACACAATGTGACGCTCTATCAGGGCGTCACGCTGGGCGCCCGCAACTTCCCGCAGGAAGAAGACGGCTCGCTGGTGAAGGGCATCGCACGTCATCCCATCCTGGGAAACGGCGTGGTGGTGTATGCCAACGCCACGATTCTGGGACGTGTACGCATCGGCGACGATGCCGTAATCGGCGGTAACCTCTGGATTACGCACGACGTGGAGGCCGGCGCCAAAATGTTTTTCAAAAAGAAAGTGCTGGCCGAAGTTGACGGCGCACTGTTTATCTGATTTATATGGAAAAATTCAAAATCATCGCCAAAACCCTGACGGGTCTGGAAGAATTGCTTGCCGCCGAAGTGGAACGCCTGGGCGGCATCAATATCGGCATCGGTACCCGCATGGTGACCTATGTGGGCGACAAGGAACTGCTGTACAAAAGCTGTCTGTGGCTCCGCACAGCGCTGCGTGTGCTTAAACCCATAGAGACCTTCCAGGCCTCTGATCCGGACGAACTGTATGCCCGGGTGAAGGCCATCGACTGGTCGAAATACGTGGCCGAAGGACAGACCATCGCCATCGACGCCACCATCTTCAGCGATGCCTTCCGTCACTCGAAATATGCGGTTTACCGCACGAAAGACGCCATCTGCGACTGGTTCACGGAGCAGGGCTTGAAACGGCCCTCGGTGGCCGTTACGGCAGCCGACGTCCAACTCAACATCCACATCTCGGAGACGGAGTGCACGATGTCGATGGATGCCTCGGGCGACCCCCTCTACAAACGCGGCTACCGCACGGAAGGCGGTGAAGCGCCCATCAACGAAGTGCTGGCTGCAGGCATCCTGCTGAAGGCAGGTTGGGACGGAAGCCGCGACCTCATCGACCCGATGTGCGGTTCGGGCACCTTCCTGATCGAGGCTGCCCTGATAGCCACCAATACACCGGCGGGCATTTACCGCACCCGTTTCGGCTTCGAGACGTGGACGGTGGGCGAACTCGCCTACGACAAGGAGATGTGGCAGGACCTCTACGAGGACGACAGCCTGGAGAAAGAATTCACGCACCGAATCTACGGCAACGACATCTCGAAGGTGGCCATCGAACAGGCCACGGAGAACGTGAAGAAAGCCGGTCTCGGCAAGTACATCACCCTGGAGGTGAAAGACTTCGAGACCGTGGAGCAGGCACCCGCCGAGGGCTGCCTGATGGTATGCAACCCTCCCTACGGCCGCAGACTGTTCACGGATATCCCGAATTTCTACCGCATGATCGGTTCGGTACTGAAGAAAGCCTACCAGGGCTGCGAAGCCTGGATTATCTCGCTGGACGGCAAGTCGAAAGTGAAAGACCCCCGTTCGGGCGAATACATCGAAGCCGAGCCCTTCGACTTTATCGGCCTGAAGCCCTCGATCAAGGACAGCCTCAACAACGGCGGCATCGTATGCCAGCTGCGCAAATACGAAATCTTTGCGGGCCGCTTCGACGATTTCCGTGCTGAAGGCAAAACGCTGGACAAGGAGAAGGCGGAAGACCGTACCGAAGGCAAGTACTCGCACCTGCGTAAAGACCGCAAATCCGCCCGGCCGGCAGGCAAGGGCACAAACCGCAGCGAAGGCAGGGACCGCAAACCCTTCGACAAGGACAGCAAGCCGCGCGAGCGCAAACCCTTCGACAAGGAGCGCAAAGCGTCCGACAGGAAACCCTACGAACGCAAGACCGGCGGCCCCATCAGCAAATATGACAAAGACGGCAACCTGAAGGACGAGAAGACACTCATGATGGAGCGTCTGGAACGCCGCGGTCATCAGCCACGCAAGTTCGACCCCAACCGTCCGATGTTCGGCGACAGGTTCGACGCCTCTCAGCATGTGCTCGACCTGACACAACCCAAGGATGCCCCCAAAGGAGAGACCCCTGATGAATAAACTGACCGCAGCCCTTGTGCTGTTACTTTCCGCTATGACCCTCCACGCCCAGCCGAAACTCAGTCTGCCGCAACTCATTCCCGGCAACGACGACTATCTCCGCGTCGGGAACCTGAAGAATGCCCGGTGGAACGAGGACGGTAAATTCGTGTGGGACGAGACCGACGACAAAAAGGCGCCCGAAGCGAAGGGCAATGCCTCGGCCGACGGGCTCTGGACGGCAGTGAACGAAGGGGCACGCCTCTATGTGGAAGGGCCTGAAGCCGTCCGCCTGGAAGTGTCGGACACCGAAGACCCCGACATCGTGTGGGGTCAGTCGGTGCACCGTAACGAATTCGGCATCTCGGGCGGCCTGTTCTGGTCGCCGGAGGGCCACCGCCTCGCCTTCTACCGCATGGACCAGACGATGGTGGGCGGTTATCCGCTGGTGCAGACCGACGCACGCGAAGCGGAGGTGAAATGGGTGAAATACCCGATGGCCGGCATGAAGAGCCACGAAGTGACCCTGGGCGTATATGATCCCGACACACGCAAGACGGTCTGGCTTCGTACCGCCGATCAGGATCCCGACCCGGAACACTATCTGACGTGTGTGACCTGGCGTCCGGACGGCACACAGATCATCATCGCCGAGCTCAACCGCCTGCAGAATCACCTGAAGGTGAACGTCTATGATGCCGCAACGGGCGGGTTTGTGAAAACCCTGTTCGAAGAGCGGAACGACCGTTACGTGGAACCTGAGGCTCCCCTGTTCTTCCTTGACAACGACCGTTTTGTGTGGCAAAGCGAACGCGACGGATGGAATCATCTGTACCTATATAATATAAATAAGGAGAACGAACAGCCCGTGCAGCTCACCAGCGGCGAATGGATGGTCACCGACCTGCTGGCCAAATCGGCAAAGGCCGACAGACTGTATTTCACCGCCACGCGGGACGGCTATGTGGAGAACAACCTGTACGAAGTCGGGATAAACAGCGGCAAGATCCGCCGCCTGACGACCGAGTCCGGCTGGCACAACGTGAAGATGAGCCCCGACGGCAAAAAGTTCTATGATGCGTGGTCGAACCACGAGACTCCCCGTGTCTGCCAGCTGGTGAATGTGCACAGTCTGAAGAAAGAGGTGCTGCTGACGGCCCCGAATCCCTACGAGGGATACAAGGTGCCGCAAATCAAGAGCGGAGTATGCAAAGCCGCCGACGGCACCACCGAACTGCGCTGGAGGATGGTGCTTCCCACCGATTTCGACGCCGCGCAGAAGTACCCGGCCGTAGTCTATCTCTACAACGGCCCGCACGCCCAAATGGTGGTTGACCGCTGGCTGTGGGACGTACGCGGCTGGGATATCCACATGGCCAATCTGGGCTACGTGGTGTTCACCATCGACGGAAGGGGGTCGGAACATCGCGGCCTTGCCTTCGAACAGGCCATCTGGCATCACCTGGGCGAAACAGAGGGTCAGGATCAGATGGAAGGCGTCAAATACCTCCTCGCGCAACCTTATGTGGATGCAGATCGCATCGGTATCCACGGCTGGAGTTACGGAGGCTTCATGACGACCTGGATGATGCTCCATTACCCCGAGACGTTCAAGGTGGGTGTCGCCGGAGGTCCTGTTCTGGACTGGAGCCGTTACGAAGTGATGTACGGCGAACGCTATATGGGCACCCCCGAGAACAATCCCGAGGGGTATGCCGCCAACACACTCGTCAACCAGGCCGGCAACCTGAAGGGCCGCCTGCTCATCATTCACGACGATCAGGACGACACCGTCGTACCGCAGATGTCGGTACAGTTCCTCAAGAACGCCGTCGACAACGGCACTCACCCCGATTTCATGCTCTATCCGAACCACCCCCACAATGTGAGAGGCAAGGACCGGGTACACCTGCACGAAACAATAACACGATATTTCGAAGACTTCCTAAAACAATGAAAATCTTACTGCTCGGCAATGGCGGCCGCGAATGCGCCATCGCTTGGAAACTGGCACAAAGCCCCAAGTGTACAAAATTGTATATCGCCCCCGGCAATGCCGGTACCTCGGCCTACGGCGAAAACGTAAGCATCAAGGTCGATGAGTTCGACAAAATCGGACAGTTCGCACTCCACAACAGCATCGACCTGGTGGTTGTGGGTCCCGAGAATCCCCTCGTGGGCGGTATTGTGGATTATTTCGAACAGGATCCGGCACTCTCGAAAATCGCCGTATTCGGTCCGACAAAAGCAGGCGCCCGTCTGGAAGGTTCGAAAGACTTTGCCAAAGGGTTCATGCAGCGGCACGGCATCCCGACGGCCCGCTACAGGAGTTTCACAAAAGAAACCCTGGATGAAGCCTATCAGTTTCTGGAGACTCTGGAAGCCCCGTACGTGCTGAAAGCCGACGGCCTGGCTGCCGGCAAGGGCGTGCTCATCGTACCCACTCTGGAAGAAGCCAAGCGGGAACTGTCCGAGATGCTGGGCGGTATGTTCGGTGACGCCTCTGCTACCGTCGTTATCGAAGAATTCCTGTCGGGCATCGAATGTTCGGTGTTCGTGATGACCGATGGCAAGAACTACAAAATCCTGCCCGTAGGCAAGGACTATAAACGCATCGGCGAGGGCGACACAGGCCCCAACACGGGCGGTATGGGCAACTGTTCGCCTGTCCCGTTTGCCGACGCCGAGTTCATGATTAAAGTCGAAGAGCGCATCGTGAAACCCACCATTCAGGGCCTCCGCGAAGAAAACATCCGCTACTGCGGTTTCATCTTCCTGGGCCTGATCAGCGTAGGCGGCGAACCGATGGTTATCGAATATAATGTACGCATGGGCGACCCCGAGACCGAGGTTGTGATGCCCCGCATCAAGAGCGACCTGGTGGAACTCATCCTGGCAGCGACCCGGGGCAGCCTCAATACGGCCGAACTGGAAATCGACCCCCGCACGGCAGTCACCGTGATGCTCGTCTCGGGCGGCTATCCGGGCCACTATGAAAAAGGCAAAGTCATCAGCGGTCTGGACAAAGTGAAGGACACCATCGTGTTCCACGCCGGAACAGCCCTCAACGAAAAGGGAGAAACGGTAACGGCAGGCGGCCGTGTGCTCGCACTGACTTCGTACGGCGAAAACCGTGCCGAAGCGCTGGCCCGATCAATGAAAGCCGCTGAAGAAATCCAATGGGAGGGCAAATACTATCGCCACGACATCGGATTGGATCTCAATAAATACGACCAATAATGTGTCCGCTCACCCAGAATCCCGACACCAGGGTTTTTCTGCTTCTTTTCAACACGGCCGTTGTCGTCGCCCTTGCGTGGGTGGGCAACGTTGCGTGGTGGATACCCGTTGTCAACTGGGCGGTGTCGGCACTTTTTGCCTACGGCATTCAGGACATAATCCAACGCTACAAGATGGGCGAAACGCGTCGCGGACTCATCTTCTACATCGCGTGGATTATCCTCTGCACAACGGCGAATTTTGCCTCGCTCTATATGCCCGGAGACACGGCTCCCTGGAAAATCATGCTGCCGATGGCAGGACTGATGGTCATTCTGCACCTGCTTCTCTCATCGTGGCAGATGCACAATGCCCCGGTCAACTATCTGGCCATCGGCTTCATCGTCAGCCTGCTGTCGTTGATTCATGCTCCGGCGCTGTTGTGGCTCCTGCTGACCGGCCTTGGTTCTATATTCATGCGCAGCAATTCGACGCGTAATTTCTGGAGCACACTGACTGG
>Ga0326511_10005315_pt1 | contig 10163 bp, 8 predicted proteins | sample 0_2496_0518_D_FD_203701 | JGI IMG/M metagenome (GOLD analysis project Ga0326511, IMG submission 203701) | Bovine rumen microbial communities from UC Davis, California, United States - 0_2496_0518 | ecosystem: Host-associated > Mammals > Digestive system > Stomach > Rumen | place: USA: California... | reverse complement strand
TCTTCTTCACCGCGAGCTCCGACTTGAAACCGCCGAGCTGCTTCATCACACTGTCAACCTGACCGGCGGCGGTCTTAGCCGCGTTCAGCCGAGCGGTCATCAGCGTCAGGCTCTGGTTAATCTCGTCAACGCCGTTCGCGTTGCGAAGCTGATCCATTGCATTCAGCAAGCCGTTGACTTCAGTCTGGGCCTTAGCAAAAGCGTCGCCGCTCAGGCCAGCAATAAAGCTTTCCGCCCCGGCGATTCCCCTACTCCGCGCTTCGTCCGCCTCTACTCCGCGAAGCACCCCAATACTATCACGAAGATTGACAAGGTTCCCGCGCCTTGTGCTCTGGTCGGCCCATACCGCTTCGTCTTTCAGAAGCTCTCTTGCAGCCATGACATCGCCAAACTGCTTCGGAAGTTCCTGTCCCCAGGAAGCAAATTGCTTCTTGATGCGGTCGATCTCTTTATCGAGAGAGGAAAGCTCGCTTGTGTCCTTGCGTTCCTCTGTTGCGTCCTGACGGCGAAGGTCACGGTCAAGCTTCTCCCGCTCGCGAGCCTCTTTTTCTGCCGCCCTTTGTGCGTCAGCGGCTCCCCTCGCATTGTCATTAAACGCTTTCTCTTCAGCGCGTTTTGCTTTCTCTGCATCTCGTTTGGCTTCAGCATCAGCCTTGTCTTTGGCGCGTTTGGCGTCTGCTTTGGCCCTATCTTGCGCCATCTTCTCGTCTGCGTCGGCCTTCTTCTTTGCCTGGTCTGCGGACTTCTCCGCATCAGAGACCATTTTCTCGGCTTTCCTAACGACCTTCTCAAGCTCGCCAAGGGCCGTTGCCGAGTCGAGATTCTTCTCAAATGTCGCAAGCTTTGTATTGAGACTGATCCACGTTTTATCGTCAATCGCCCCGGCATATTTAGACTCGCTGACTTTATCGATCCTATCCCGGATGTCTTCGCCGCGCTCGCCGAGGAAGTCTGCCCTGCTCTTTGTCTGGAGCTTCATCATGTCAGAATTCATGAAGCCCATCAGTATTCTGCGCTCACTCGCGTCGCCGGTCTGCCTGATCTTGGAAATGTTCTCCCTGAATTCAGCAATGGCATCTCCGGGTTCGAGACCGCGTTCGGCGTAACCTTTCTCGATCTTGTCAAGCTGGGCGTCGTACTTGTCCAGCCGGGTCATGTCTTTGTTGAATTGGCTCAGTGCCTTGGTGGCCTCGCTTGTCTTTGCTTTGATATCGTCAAGCTGTTGCGCGATCGGGAGTTCGCTCGTGTCGTTCTTAAGCGCGTCAAGGGCGTTCTGCAATTCGCGCACTTCGGGGAGAGCACCAGCACCCTCTGTTTTCATTATGTCGCCAAGCGTGGATTCGGCCCTGTTCCTGACAGCGTCAACACCCTTGGTCGCGTCAAATTCAGACGCGGTGATTTTAAGCTGGTTTGAAATTTGCCTAATGGCATTATCAAGCTCGTTATAAGTCCTGACGCGCTCGTTCGGGCTTTCAGCTTCTTCGTAGCCTTTGCTGAACCCGCTCGCATCTGCAAAAAGCTTACCGATACCGTCGGTCTTATCAAGTTTTTCAATGTCGATACCGTATTTCTTAAAGCGGTTTCTCAAGACCTCGAGCTCTCTGTCTGCATCGGCTTTATATTTTCCGATGTTTGCGATCGAGCTTGTCTCGAGCTTTTTATTCATACCGGAGTTCAGAGCGCTGATAGAATTCAGGAGGTTTTGAAGTCGCTGGTTCGCCGCTTCGAATTCTTCACGGCCACGATTGACATCCTTCGTTTTGGTCTCTTCGTCGTAGCCGAATTGCATTTCGTCCATGCTCCGCGCAAACGTTCCATCGGCATTCTTGTATACACGTTTGTCACCAAGAATCTTCGAGAATTGTTCTTTAAGCTTATTGCTTTCGGTGGTGCCCATCTGAACAATCTCGTTTTTAGCAAGAGCGTCCATTTGGTCCCAAAAAGCATTTACCCGACCAGTGGACCGTTCAATCTCGCGCTCAATGTTTGCCGTGTTGGTGCTTTGTTTGGTTGCCTGGTTAGCAACCACCATCCGGCCAGTCCATCCTTCTTTAGTTTCTCCGGCACTGGGATCAAACTGTTCCCCCATCTCCTTGGCAAAGTTAAACGTGCGCTCTGTCAGTTGATTAACACCATTGCCAATATCTTGAAATACAACTCGAACCTGTTTGAGAACCTCTTGACCATCTTCCTCAAAGCCGGTTGCACTAAGTTTAAACTCCCTTCCCCTAACGTCTTGGAGGAGTTCGGCAATATTTGCCTTTAAATGAGACTGCCCGTTCTTATCCAAGAATTCATACAAACCGGCAAGGTTGCTAATCGGGAAACTTTTCGATGGCGTAGAGGATGGCGGTTCGTCATCTCCTCCGCCTCCGCCACCGCCAATAGTAATCAGTGGAGGTTTTCCCCCATAGCCACCACCACCAACCACGCCGTGATAGGTGCCGTTTGCCAACGCAGTGCGCATTGCGGTTGCGTTCTTTTCGTAATTCTTGAATGTCTTTTCGTCAACAACTTTACCAAACGCTTTTGACAGTCCACCGAAAGCGTTGGCAAGTTCGATTTTGTCTACATCACTCAGACCCTCGTTTAAGCTTTGAAAAAGCTTTGTTGCCTTATTTCTGGCTTCTTCGAGTTTCTTCTGTGCCGCCTCTGCTTTCTTATCCTGAGCTGGCTTGGCCTGTTCCTGCTCGACCGCCTTTTCAACAGCGTCCGCCTGTTTCTTCTTCGCCTCGGCAATCCTCTTGTCGGCATTCTTGGCTTCTTCCTGCATCGAAACCTGTTCGGTGGGATGCTCGGCTTCTGCCGCCGCCTTGATAGCCTCAAGCTGTTTCTTCTTCGCCTCGGCGATCTCTTTGGCGGCTTCCTTGTCAGCCTTCTTAGCCGCGATCTGCTCGGGCGTATCGTTCGCGGCGGTCAGCTCTTCCTCGGAAAACTCATCTAAAAAGGAGGCCTGACCTTTTTGGGTCTTCCTCCTTTTTGTTGGGCTCGTTTTCTTTTGTACTTCCTGCCGTTCCCTCTTTACCTCGGCGGTTTCCTTCGACTGCTCCTTGACCTGATCGTCACTTTCTTTTTTCCGGCTCTTCGTATCATCCTTGATCGTCCGGGTCTGTTCCTTGGTGTCATCCCTCTGGCGTTTTTCTTTTTTCGTCTTTTCCGTTTTGGTATCTTCGCGATCCTGTTCCTTGCGGTAAGACTTCTCAAGGATTTCCTTGACGCCGTCGAGTTTGTCGTTCTGCTGAAGCGCGTCGGTCAGCACCTTCATGGTGTCGGCGTTGAGAGTCGTCTTGCGCTCAGTGCCGTCCTTGTTGGTCGCGGCGGTCATCTGGCCGAAGGTTCCCTTGGCACTTTCAAAGCTCTTCGCCGCAGCTTCAAAGTCACCATTCTGAACAGCAGTCATCGCCGTGGTGATCTGATCGATGCTATCCTTCAGTCGCTTTGGAGTTTTTTTTTTCAAGCTGGTGCTCATGCCGTTAAGCATGTCAGACCAGCCTTGGATGTTTTCGGAGAGGGCTTTTTCGGCGTCGGTAATCTGGTGGATTTTCGGGGCAGACTGAAGAGCCTCGCCGTTAATAGCCCTGCTCAAGCCCTGGAGATTTCTCTGAATCACTTCGTTGATATCGAATAATTCTTCTTGCTTCTTGTCTTTCGTGACCCCACCGAGTCTTTCACGAATATCCGAAATTTCAGCCCTTGAGTAATTCAGAACATTTCTCTGACCTTCATCCAGCTTCTCTTCATCAAGCGTTTTAATGAAATCCTCGTACTCCGCAAGCCTTTTTTCAATTCCCTTAACGTTGATTTTCTTAAATCGAGCTACGCTTTTTTCATATTCAAGCGCTTGCTTTGCAACCTCTTCAAGGGCGGCGGGGTTGTATTTTCCATTGTTGTTAAATCTGACCGCTCGGTATTGTTCCGAAAGATTCTTACCTGTTTTTGTTTCAGCGGCCCAGCCGCCGTGATCGTGAAGAATTCGTTCCCGTGTGGCTCTGTACAATTCGTCCGCGGTATCAAACTTGGCGGCGTCCCTGGGGTTGTGAGTGCTCCACGCCCTCTTTCTGTCTCCATAGTATTCTCTGCTGTCAACAGATGCGAATTCCCCGATCTTTCTTTTCTTGCCTTGTGTGGTTATCTCTGCAAAAACGGTTCTCAAGTTTCCGGCGGCATCGGTAACCTCTACCAAAACCTTTGATAGTTGATCTGCGCTGTCCTTAAATCCAATCGCAGAACCGACTTTATAGTTTTCGCCAAACTCACTGCTCAACTTCTGAGCCAGTTCAGCGTAAAGGCTTGTTCTCCTGCTGAGGATATCAGTAAGAGATTCCTTTCTAAGTCCAGCCTCTGTTGCGGCGTTAACTTCACCAACATTAATAGTGATATTTACTTCTGGTGGTTTTCCGCCGCTATCACCGCCGCTATCACCGCCGCTATCACCGCCGCTCGGTCCGTTAAAGAATTCCCGCCCAACTTCCTTGATTTGATTCTTTACGTCGTTTATTGCTTTACTATAATCTCCTCGAGAATTAATTCCTCCAGCCATTATTACACCCCCAAACTACTACACGCACGTCTTAAACAGTCAATAAAAATACTGCAACCGTTTTCTATTATTGCCTCGCTTACCATATCGTGTATTTCATCTATAACATAGCAGCCATTTTCCATCTCCTCTTCCAGTACACTATAGAAATTTCTCGGGGTGAGGAATGTTCCGGCCCTACGTTTTCCTTCTTCATAATGATATCCGTAACCACTTAAAATAATATCTTCGATATAAGCGTCTGTAGGAAAATAGTCGCTGTTACCCTTAGCGACATTCTCCCATGAAATATATCCTGTGTCTCGATCGCGCTCTATTTTTATATTATCAGGGTCGCCAATACCGCCGCTACCTTCGTAGAAACGCCTTCGCTCATACATCGCAGGATGTGGATATGCACCATAGACCTCGGTATCTATTCCCATTTGAATCCATTGAATCATTTGTTCCCTTAATAATCCGCCGTCACTTAATTGATCGTCGTAAATCTCGTTCTCTTTATCGATAATATAATTATTTATTTCATCTACCCAATAATCCGTTGCCAGATCCCATGCTCTTTTCTTATCTTCGTCATCCATTACCCACCATCTCCTCCCGCTAAAAAGAGGGCGAGCTCTCGCCCGCCCTCTGCCATTACCTGACTGGCCAGAACTTCATCTCATCCTCTACAATATTCTTCACGTATGAATTTCCGTCCTCGTTCTTGTAAGCCTCATACAGCAAGCTCAAGTTTTCTTTATCGTAATGCGAGAGCGTCTTGCTCTCAAGATTTTCATAATACAGCCGGGTGATCGCATTCCTCAGCAACGCCCGATTGGACGCACTCGTCTTCTTATCATTCTCACGCAGATCATTGATCGCCTCTTTGATCGACGTGATTGCTTTGTCCACGGCGTCGGAGTTGCTGTTGCTCCGAATCATTCCTACGATCTTTCCGCGAATGGTTTTGCTGATTGCCATCAGCGCACCGACAATCACGGTAACCCAGCCGATCCATTGGGACGCATCTTTCAGCATCCCCCCAATACTGCTCCAGTCCATTCTCACCGCACTCCTTATTTGGTGGCGGCATTTCCTTTCGCGTCAACCAGACCTTCCAGACCGTTGATGAATGCCGCCATCTTGTTCTCATCTCCAAGATCCAATCCCTCAATGGCACCATTAGCATTCTGAATGAATCTGATTGCCTCGTCGAGCAGTTTTACGACAGCCGGCTTATCATAGAAATGCTTCAGACCGCGTTCAACCATCGCCTTGTACATCCGGTATTTCTCGCCGCCGCCCTTCTTCAGCCAATCCTCAAAGGCGGTTTCATTTTCCATAACGACATCCATAAAGCTGAAGATTTCAATGTCGTCCTTACCGATGTTCGTGAACAGTCTGCAAGCATTCGCATAGAAAATATAATCCGAACCAACGACGGTTGTCAAGGAGTTCGCACCATTATACTGTACGCCCTCCCTCTTTTCGCCGTCCTTGGCAGGGAGTTCGCTCTCGGTGCCGGTGATCTCGCGCACCGTCTTTTCGGCCATCGCAATCATCGCGGGGTAGGTAACTTCGTTCGTCCTAAAGGCAACTTCATTCATCTTAAACATGTTTAAATTCTCCTCTCAAATATTATCTTATCAGCCAGCGTTATTCATGACGTGAACCGCTTCCTCGACAAGGGTCGGCAGTGCGTCCTTCTCATCGTCGGTCAGGTCGAGCCCATCCACATTGGCATATGCCTCTGCCAGTTTCATCGCGGTCTCTTTTTTCAGTTCGCTCTGCCGTTCAAGTTGACCGCTGGCTACAAGCTGTTCGACAGCACGTACCGCGATCGCGCAGTATTTCGTCAACAGAGAGATCATCCCATTGTCAGGATGGTCCTCGGCCTGTGCTGTGATCAGCGCACTCAGAGAAGCGAGCGCGGTATTGCTCAGGGTGCCACGACGCCACAAAATCACGATCAGTGCAGCAACGACACACGCGACCATAATCGCCGCAAAAATATCCCACTGGAAATTTGCCATAATAAATTCACTCCTATCCGTTTTCTTCATTCTCTATTTCATAGATACTGCTGTAGCTCTGGTTTGCCCGGGCGTTGAAATACCCGACGATGCCTTTCTCGATCACAGAGTTTCCTGTATAGAATCCGATGCTGACCATCGCTACATCATCCACGCCGGTCAGCAAATCCTTCAGGAAACCACCGATTCCGGGATTGATCGCCAAGATGACCAGATTCGCGATCCGGTACACCGCCCAGAAAGCCATCACAAATACAGCCATCCGTTTGGAGAATTGTACGTACGCCTTTTTCAATTCAATCATCCCCTGTCATTCGCAGAAGGGGTTATCCTCTGATTGCGGCGAGCACTTCGGAAACAATAGCCGCCTTGTCCGCCTCTGTCCAATAGTCTCTTCCCCTGACCGGAGTTTTCCCGTCAGCCCCTCTCGGGATTCCAAGCGCCATCACGCCTTTAGAATAAGTCGCCGTGGCGTCACTTCCTGCGCTTAGAGTCTCAATAGTCACATCCATACCGAGGATATCTTCGGCCGCGTCCTGGGCTTTCGTCGCAGCTTCACTCGCGGTGTTCATCGCAGAGGTCGCATCGTTCCTCGCGTTCACAGCTACCGTCATGGCCTCCCTGGCCTCATCTCTATACTGCTGGGCCTGACTCACATACTGAAGATATGTCGCGTCATATCGCCCAACTGTATTCGCCTGTGAAGCCGCACTGTTGGCATAGCTCTGTGCCGCGTTTGCAGATGCGGTCGCCGTCCTGACAAGCGTCTGAATGTCAGCCAGCGCGGTTGCCGCGCTCTGAGCCGCAGCCTGTGCCGATTCTTTATCTGCCTGCGCGGTAATAGAAGAGTTGTACGCTGACGTCTGCGCGGTCTCCGCAATCTGCTGTACTTCTTCCATCCGTGTCTTGGCTTCCATGATTTCGTCGTGCGCGGTGGATACATTCGACTCAAGTGTCTCCACGTTCATTTGCGCATCAAGCACCAAATCTCTGGCCTCAGTCGTTTCGGTCAAAGCCTCCCTGATTTCCTCAAGGGTGGTCTTCGCCTCTTCATTAACTTCCTTAAGAAATTTCGGTGTTGTAAAGGACTGGTGAATGCCGAGCTTGTAGACGGGACTCTTCCACAGATATGTCCCGTCCTGCCACCATGCTTCCACCTCAGCGATACCAGCATTCTCAACCTCTACATCGGTCAGCGGCACGAACAGCACGTTGGTGTCAAACTCAGTGTTCTTCATCAGATAGGTCTGCCCGTCCGGCCTCTTGAACCAGATGCATCCAGTCCCTTCAGGGTGGGCCAGAACCGGTACACTGACATCAATTTCGATGACAGCCTCTTCGTTCGTCCCGGACGGCGTGATGTAATTGATCGCCGCCTTTTGCAGTGAAATTCTTCCTTCCATTTACTTCACCTGATCTTTCAGTGCGGCGAACAGCTGTTCAGCAAGAGCCCGGGGGATCTCCACCATATCATCCAGTTCGATTGTTACCGCCGGAGAATAGGTCGTCTCCTGAGTGTTGTTGTCGCTCTGCACCCTCTCCAGAAACTTAGACATCATGTATCCGACCATGCCGTTGTTGCCAATCTTCGACCAAGCACTGTTGATCTCTTCGATGACGTATACCTCTGTGCCAAGCGAAATCTTCTTCAGGATGCTCGCGCTTGTAGAAGCAGAGCTTCGCATGTTCACCGTATTGCCGCTCGAGGCGACCACCTTGGCTTTGTAAATGAATCCATCTGTAATTGGGTTGTAGCTCACAGTCGTCACCCCTTTCAATTTATTGATAACCACTTGAAGGCTTTCCGCCTTTTCGATTTCTTCTTTTGTATAGAGCCCTTTCGGGATCGCGTAGTGCGTCCAGGTCGAGTCTGTCAGCGATCCTTCCTTTACTGTTGTTGAGCAGTGAATCACTTTCCCGTCGCCGATGTGAATCCCGGTGTGGCTCATTCTGTCGCCCTTGCGCTTGAACACCGGGAAGACGAGGTTTGGCGCGTTACTGATCAGACCCTTCTCCTCCCAGTTAGAATTTGTATCGTACTGGGTGGTGGCCCCTCCGCCATACAGGTCGATCCCAGAGCCGTTAATGATACAGTAGTGCATGAACCCACGGCAGTCATAGCAGAGATGATTGTTCCACTTACATGTCGCGCACTTGCCTTTGCCGCTCAGAGACTGACACGCGCCATAAATCTTCTCTCTGTATTCGGGATGATAACCAGCATACTGTTTTCTGACAGAGGGAGTGCACGGGTCGCCCCAAGCGCCATAGACGTACGGGTCGCCAAGCTTGCTCATTGCGATTTCGACAATGTCGTTTGCCTTTTTGTTCTCCATTTTAACCACCTCCTGACCTCTTCCGTAGTTTTCGACGATGGTTGTTCCGGGGTAGTAGAAGCTCAGAATCGTTGTATAGTTAGCACCGTGATTGGCCGCGTACATTGCCCCGCGCTGACTCATGCCAACGCCGTGGCCTGTCTTTGTCCGTCCGTCTGCGGCGTCCCACGGGTCATCCTGCTCAATCAGGTACGCACAGGTGTTACCCCAGCGCTCCTTGGAGGAGGTTGTCCTGCCGCCGTTGTTTGACGAATAGACCGCATCGATCACGTTGCCCTTATAAGTAAGCACCAACCCCTCTGTGTCATTCGCCCCCTCGACCGAATTCGGGTAGGTGTCCGGGTTGTTTCGCTTGGCCCGAAAGGCCTGTGCGGTCGAGGAAGAGTCGCTGATTACTTTGCCGTTCAACACGCCTTTACGAACAGCGAAACTCCTCGCCGCGATAGCCTGAGCTCTGCAAGCTTCGATCGGGCTGTTCCCAATTTCGCTGGCAACAACAGCCGCAATGTAGTCTTCAAAATCCACCTCAACTGTGTCCCCTACTTTGGCATTAAAAAACTCGGCGTTTTCCTGCCGAGTAAGAGAAACCTTGATGTTCATTTTTCAACTCCTTTGTATCCACTTGCGGCCATCATTGTGATTACTCCGCGCCAGGCACATCCTCAGGCGTTTCTTCGGGTTCCGGCTCGACAGGCTGCTCGTGATGCCAGGTCTTGCGCTCCAGCGTCACGCCGTCCATGGTCATCAGGACAGCTGTGTCGGTCTCGTATTCGCTTGTAGCAGCAGAAGCACAGAACAGGTGGTACTGCCTTTCCGCTTGATTCCTATCTTCAAAATATTTGCACGTCGGCGTCTTCGGGACACCGGCTTCCGTATGCATACCCATTGCCATGTAAGTCATGATTATATCCTCCGTTAGCTCCAGTAATTGAAACTCATCTCTCCATTAAGATTACTTGTAATTATGTTTTCACCACGCTGAGTGATGATTTCTGGTTTCCTGATTGCGTAGTTGCCTGTCTGGTCCTTTCGCACGAACACGATTTTGATCGGATGCGCATGTAAATAATCAAAGATGGTCTGGTTCGTTGTCCCGACCAAGGCCGTCGGCATGATCATCCAGTAAGAAGCCGCGTAATCATCATGAACACCCATTCTCAATGCTTGTGTGCTGTAGTTGCTGTACCCAACGCTGGGGTTTACAGGTAGAGTGTCGCAGATCGGCACTGTTCCCGGCATTCTTTGAGTAACACCAGAGTGTATGTAAATCCA
>Ga0326511_10005314_pt1 | contig 10163 bp, 7 predicted proteins | sample 0_2496_0518_D_FD_203701 | JGI IMG/M metagenome (GOLD analysis project Ga0326511, IMG submission 203701) | Bovine rumen microbial communities from UC Davis, California, United States - 0_2496_0518 | ecosystem: Host-associated > Mammals > Digestive system > Stomach > Rumen | place: USA: California... | reverse complement strand
AAGTCCGTTTTCATTGAAAAATGCAAGCACCTCGTCAGCAGTAGGTTTTTCCACTCTGTCTTGAAGTATGCTGTACTGGTTATTGGCTACCATTGCCTTTCTTACCTTTTCCTCGCTTATTCCGAGTTTTTCCGCAAGAAATTTTACTACCCTCGTTTTAAGAACGTCAGAAGATTCGGGCAGGGTATCAATTTCCACACCGTTTTCATCGTACTGCGGAACATAAGTACCGTCAGCCTTTTCCTTGTTACGCTTTTCAATTTTCTTCTGTACGCTTTCAAGCTCCTCCCTGAACTTTGTGGGGTCGAGGAAAACCTTGTAAACCGATGCACTTTTTGCAAGCGGAGAACCTTTTGAGTCGTAGATTGAGCCACGGTGGGCTGATATGGAAATTGAGCCGAAGTGCTGGTTGTTTGCCATTGCCTGATACTTTTTGTTATTTATTACTGATATTTTGAAGAAATTTGATGCCACGCAGGTAAACAGACCGAAGAAAACTGCTGTCATGAAGAATCTGGCTCTGAACTTCATTGAACCTGACGGAACGTGATTGACTGCCATTGACACTCTCCTTTCATTAGGGAACGTGAATTTTGCAACTATAAATGAGTATTTTATCGGATTGAATAAAGTTTTTGCAGGGGCTGACCCATATGTCAGCTCGTATTATTTTGTGCAGTTCAGATGATTATTACTGAAAAAATAGAATAAGGCAGGGTAAATTAATGCCCCGCCTCTGAACATCTTATCTTTTTTTAACTGATGTCCTTTTCTTCCGATACGACGAAGGATTTACCGCTTTTCAAGCGTCGGAACCTCCGCACAGGAGTTTTTTCTATACTGCAAATACGCACACTCCTGACAGGTGATTCCTGAATATACCTATCACCCGCTGTATCTCCATGTTCTACATTATTTCCGTTGCACCCATGCACACGGTATTTTTTCATGATAAAGCCCGCATAGCCGTAACTAATTGCAAAGAAAGCGGACAATCCGTACAGGCAGACCTTTTATATATTTATACAGGTTCAGCCTCTGAAATATTCCACGCAACTGTCAAAAAGTTCCTTTACCTTTGCACCGAAACTCTGTTTTTGTTTAGGAATATTCACTACGTCATCGGTCTGTATCTTAATGTACTTTATCTGAGAAGAATCCATTCTCTGCATACCAAGTACATTTTCAGCATAATCTTCGACGTTTTTCGCAGACATTTTGTTTTCGAGTTCAGATTGAAGTCTGACGTTTTCCGCCTCGGCGAGATTAAGTTCTCTGTTCAGTGCAGAAACTTCATTGTAGACCGTATTTCTTCTGTCGAGGGTATATATTACCGACCCCAGAAGTACAGATGCGAGTACGGCAACGAGTATTATTGAAAATACAGAACCGCTTTTTACCTCATTCTGTTTTACTGTTATTTCGGGTCTTTGTACCGGAGCGAGCTGAGGCTGGCTTTCAGTTTCGTAGCCGTAGTCATAGTCTGTATTGTAGAGGTCATTGTAGTAGTATTTTGATGCTGGTTCACTCATTTTCTTCGGCACTCCTTTCAATGATTCTTAGCTTTGCACTTCTGCTTCTGTTGTTTTCTTCGAGTTCCTTTTCACTTGCTTCAACGGGTTTTCTGTTGACGAGAAATCCCAGCGGTTTTTTACCGCATACACACTGAGGAAAGTCGGGCGGGCAGATACAGCCTCTGCACCATGATGCAAAACGTTGTTTTACAAGTCTGTCCTCAATAGAATGAAAAGTTATAACGGCAAGTCTGCCGTTGGGTTTCAGGCTGAAAAAGGCTTCGTCAAGACCTTTTGAGAGGTGTTCGAGTTCACCGTTCACCGCAATTCTTATAGCCTGAAAAGTTTTTTTGCAGGGGTTTTTTTCACGCCTTGCTTTCTGAGGAACACTTTCACGGATAATATCAGCGAGCTGAGTAGTGGTGCTTACTGGTGAAACGGCTCTTTTTTTCACGATATTTCTGGCAATCTGCCTTGAAAATTTTTCTTCTCCGTATTCAAAGATTATTTTTGCAAGTTCCTGTTCAGAATATGTATTAACTATATCGCCTGCACTTACTCCTTCTTTTTCCATACGCATATCAAGGGGAGCATCAATGCGGTAGGAGAAGCCTCTGCTACCCTCATCGAGCTGGTAGGAAGAAACACCGAGGTCCATTAATACACCGTCAACTTTTCCGATTCCGAGGGTATCGAGAACCTCTCTGAGCTGAGAGTAATTGCTTTTTACGACTGTTGCCTGACTGTACTTTGAAAGTCTTTCCTTTGCGACTTTGAGTGCATCGGGGTCACGGTCGAGCGAAATGAGCCTGCCTTTACTGTCAAGCCGTGAGGCTATTGCAGAAGAATGACCTGCTCCACCCACTGTACAGTCAACATAGATACCGTCAGGGATTACAGCGAGTCCTTCGATACACTCATCAAGCATTACAGAAACGTGGTTAAATTCCATACAACAAAACTCCTTAAAGCCTAATAAGCACAGCAGAAATGAAACCGCCGTCCTGTACCAAGCCTGCTGTGAGAAATGCCGTAAACGTCCCACGGTAAAAAATGCGGATACAGAATAAAGTCATAGCAGTCCTTAATCCGTACATACAGAAAAACCCTCCTGTTTATCCGTATAGCCGTAAGGCACAGGAAAGGGACGGACACCGTGACTTTTTTTAAAGGCAACGGCAAAATTAGCTTGCTTTTTTTGAATTATTCCTCATAGGGTTTTCAGTGACGAGAGGAAAGGGGGTCTGGAAAATTCCGTAAAGACCGTGAAAGTGAGCAAACGACAGCATACACGGATAACAGTATTAGTTTTTTCACCTTCACCGCAACAGTGGGGCGGTACATTGTACAGATAAAATCAGAGAAACTTTTTCCTTACAGGTCATGTTTTTACCCTATACTTATTATACAGCGTATTTGCAGATTAATCAAGACGTAATTATGCACAATCATAAATAATATATTTAGTAACTTTTAGGCAACATTATCCATTTTCACTTTATAAACTGTTTCAAACACTGAAAACGGGAGCATTGACAGTAAACAAATATTATATTAAGCGTATTTTATTTTACCAATATACATGAATAAAAAAAGTTCCCGAAAAAACGCATTTAAGGTATTTTTCGGGAACTTATGAATATTATTCAGTCTGAGGTGAATAAGCCACGCTGAACTTTGAAGATTTAAGGTCGAGAGTCATTTTAAGCTCGTAACCCCTTACACTTTTCTGCCCGTCTATCATTACGTCCGTGACATAACCTGTCTGTTCGGAGTAAACAGGCTGAATCCAGTTTGCAGGATTATCGGAGAGTGTTATATTGTACTCTGCCTCAATCAGTCTTTTTACCTCTGACGCAGGGTAGTAGGTAACAGTACCGTAATGCGGGTCATAGGCTACATCGAAGTCACTTGAAACACTTCTGAGGTACGGAATATCCGCATAGAACACCTCGTAGCAGTTGGCAGTTATTCCACCGCTTGATGCCGAGAACATAGTAAGAGCGTAATTTCCGTCATAGAAAAGAGCCTGTCCGAGTACCTCATTGCAGGCATCGTAAACAATCTGAGGGGGGTCAGGTTTTCCGAGCAGGTCAGCGGAGTCACCGTCATGGTATTTAAGGTATGTATATATTGCGACTGCCTGAGCCTTTATTGCCTCATAGTGCATAGTACCGCCTATTTCACGGTTTACTATCTGTGCTATTACGTCAATTGTTTCACCTGCGGGAACGTGGTTGATAGTAAGTTCTTCGGTATCGGTTTCGCCCGTATTCATAAGGTAAGTACCCGGGTAATAGTGGTAGAGAATATCCTGATACGACCACCCTGCATAGGTAGCATAAAAGTTAGCACCGTTCTGGCTCAGTCCTACTCCGTGACCCCAGCCGTAAGTTACGAATGCAAACTCACCCGGCTGTGGATTTACGTCAGGCGGAGGAGGAATGTAGGAAACGGGTACTTCTCCGACATGATTTCCTGCATTTTCGTCATCGGGATTTCTTACTACCGATGAAAGCGGATTTGCAGTTCTGAAAGCCTGTACGGTAATTTCCCTTGACTGTACTTTTTCCTCATCAGTAAGGTACTCCTGAAATTCCGGCTCTGAGTACTCAACGAGTGAGAGTTCCGAGCCGTAGCAGTCAATATCCGCCTTGTACCAGTCTGTACTCTGTTCTTCCGAGGCAGTTGACTGAGTAACAGGCTGTACCTCATCTTCTGCCAATACCGTAAATGACTGTGCAGAAAACACTGTAACTGCTGATAAAAGGGCAGTCATACGGCAGATTATTTTTTTCATGTTCATGTTTTTAACTCCATTGCTTCTTTATACGCCGGTAATCTTGTCGGGAATTACTCATCAATATTTTCTTCGGATACTTCTTCTGTATCTTCCTCTGAAAACTCATCAGTTGCTTCCTCTGAAACTTCACCGTTTTCCTCAGCAAGTTCAGCCTGCCTGAGTTTTTCCTGACGTTCTTTTTCTTCCTTTTCTTTTTCTTCTTTTTCCTTTTGTCTTATACTTTCAGAAATTCCTGCATATCCGGGGTGAGAGGATACATAAGCGTCAGTATGCTGTATATTTTTCAGACTTCCTGACTTTTCGCCGTCCCTCAGCCTTCTTGCGACTACTATAAATCTTGAATTGTCCTCATCTCTGTAACAGGTAGAGAGAGTAAGCAACTGGTCGCCCTGTCTTACGTCAATACCTGTATCAATAAGCTGGTCACGGTGTATTCGGTCGATATAGGCGTTATACTTTTCCTTTGTATCGAGTTCCTCCATATTCCAGTAATCAAAATCGGTGTACCAGTTACCGCTTGTTATAATGTAGCCGAATATTACATAATCGTAAGTACCGTACTGTGATTCATAGTGTACAAAGGGGTGGCTTTCGTAGTAGCCTGAAACCTCACGGTAGTACCTGAGAGAGCCGAACATTGAAAGATTGAGCATATTGTGACCGTAAATCACTATATTTTCCGACTGCTCCTCCTTTACAGAGCCGAATCTGTCACGGTAGTCCATGAAAAGCACTCCCTCGAACAGGTAATTTCTGTTTATATCGTGGTGGAGGTAGTACTCATTTTCGGGGTGTGCGTCAGGACCGTATATGTAGTGGTTTGCAGGTATAGCGCCGGGGTCAACGAATACGGGGTAATTTACGGGAGTATTGTCAATTTTAATCCAGCCGACTATATCCTTGTTTACTCTTGAAAGAGCCTTTGCCTTTTCAGTCATTCCGCTTGCAGAGGGTACATAGTCCTCATATGCGGGGTAGGTTGCAGGTTCAGTAAAAGGTTCGGCAGGTTCAGTAACCTCCTCAGCAGTCTTAGGCATGGGAGGGGGATTTTCGCTACTGTTTTCAGTACTGAGATTCAATACAAATACTGTAAGACCTACTGCCATTGCAGTAGCAGTAAATCCAAGGAAAATTTTAGTAAATTTTTTCATTGCTATTCCCCATTTGCAAATTCTTCGTTATTGAAAAAAGCATCTGTTTCCTGTATCGGATTTTCAGCAGTAACTTCCTCTACTGCATCGGGATTCACTTCATTTCCGTAGGGTGTAAATTCTGCATCGGGGTCATACGTCTGATAGATTCCGTTCATTTCATAGTAGAGAGTAGGCCACTTTACATTGTTGTTGGGTATATTTACCTTTGTACCCTTATATAAGTCCTCACCGTCCCTTACAAGTCTTGCCATTACTATAAGTCTGCCTCTTTCACCCAGTATAGTATTGCAGGTAGAAAGAGTAAGCAGTTTGTCACCGTACTTGACATCGACATCATTTTTTCTTATAGTTCTTCTCTTTGCCTCGTTTACGAAGTGGTAGAAGTCGTACTCATCGTAGAAGTTGAGCTTGTTCCATACGTCGTACCTTGTTTCGCTTTCGTCACGTGCATCTGCAAGGAAGTAGGCGAAAATCTTGTAGGTATAGCACTCGTAGTTTGAATTGAACTGTATTATGGGGTGTTTGAGGTAATAGCCGTCATCTCTCTGATAGTATTTAAGTGAGCCGAACATGGTATCATTAGCCATATTGTGACCGTAAACAACGAGGTTGTCGGAATTTGCCACTGAAAGTCTGCCGTCAACTACATCATCGAAGTGATTTCGGTAGTCCATAAAAAGTTCACCGTTTCTGGAATCGTTGCCTTCAAGGTCAACATGGAGGTACTTTGAATTGTCCTCAGCTCTCATTACAGGGTTTGAAACGGGAGTACCCTCTATTGACATATAGCCTATTACGTCACCGTTTTTGTCAAGCAGTTTCTTGGCAGCGTCAAGCAGGTAGTATACCTTGTTTTCGTCCTGATTATTGTAACTGCTCTCATTGGTTTCGAGATTTCTCTTTTCGGGGTAAGTTGTATAGATTTCTGCTATTTCATTGTGAAGTTTTTCACTCTGCCAGAGGTCTATGTAATAGTCCGCTACCATGTATCCGCAGACCATTATTGCAATGACCGAACACATAAATATTACTTTTCTTATTTTTTCAGCAATACTGTCATCTTTCTGAGGGAAAAGACCTATAAATTTTTCTTTCAAGGTTTTCTTCTTTCCTGCCTTCTTTTTCTTGGTAATGTTTTTTACGGGCTGTTCGTAGTGAACAGGCGGTTTTCCTGCCTGTACTATCTGTTCTTCTCTTATCGGACCGGCAGGAATATCTCTTGAAGCCTCCTGAGATATGGGAGTAAGTTTTCTGAGCTTATGAACGTGATTTTCATGCTGTTCGTGGGGTACTATTCTCTCACCGCTTTTTGTATCCTCCGCCATTTCCTGATACCTGAGCCTGTCAGCCTCACGCTTTTCGATAGTTCTTCTGTACTCTGCCGCCTCACGTGCAGCGGCTTCTTCACGATATTCCGCTATTTTGCTTTCGGCTGACTCAAATGCACCGAATTTTTCCATTACAGGGACTACCTCGCTTATTATCTCGTCACGGGTAAACTCCTGAACGGGTTCGCCTTTGGGTACACTGTCGGCGTAGTTTTTTTCCTCAGCCAGCTTGTCGAGAATTTCCTGAATATCATTTTTCTTTTTGTTTTTCTCCGCATCGGCTACGGCTTTAAGTTCAGCATCGGTACGCCTTTTAGCCTCCGCATCGAGTTCGCTGAGAAGTCTGTCTACCTTGTCAACTGACCTTGTTCTCTTGACCTGTTTTATTTTCGTTGCAATAGAGTCCGCAATTTCACTTTCTCCTGCCGTGTTTCCGGAGTACTTTCCGGATAAAATATCGTTCAAAGTGTTGTCCATCTGACTTTAAATCCCTCCAAAAGCAATTCAACGGATTTTTTCATGTTATCTCAATTTTAACTCATATATATGTACTTTGTCAAGATTAAAACAATATTAATTTTGTTTTAACGGTTTAAATTCACCTGTTTTCAGGACTGAATGTTTTAAGCTGGGTATTTTCGACAGCTTTCTGAATAAGAGGTTCAAAGTCGAAAGACGACTGAGCCTTTTCAACGTCCTGAATTCTGGGTCTTACCTTGGGGTGACGGGGGGTAAATACGGTACAGCAGTCCTCGTAAGGGAGAACAGACGTTTCAAAAGTATCAATTTTTCTTGCGATTTCGATTATTTCGGTCTTGTCCATTCCTACAAGCGGACGGAATACGGGTATTCTGCAAACTGCATCTGTACAGGCTATTGCGGACATGGTCTGACTTGCTACCTGTCCTACGCTCTCACCCGTAATGAGAGCAAGGCAGTTGTCTTTTTCAGCTATTCTCTGAGCTATTTCCATCATCAGCCTTCTCATTATTATAGTAAAGAACTCCTCAGGGCAGTTATCCTTGATAGCCTCCTGAATTTCAGTAAAGGGTACGCACCAGAAAGCTACTCCGCCACAGTAGGGAGTAAGTTTCTGACAAAGCTCCTCTACTTTCATCTGAGCCCTTTCTGAGGTATAAGGCGGACTTACATAGTGTATTGATGCAATGTGAACTCCTCTTTTAGCCATCATGTAGCCTGCAACGGGACTGTCTATACCGCCTGAAAGCAGAAGCAGTGCCTTTCCGCTGCTGCCTACGGGAAGTCCGCCTGCACCCTTTATGTTCTCGGCGTGTATGTAGGCATTTGTATCTCTTATTTCTACTGTTACCGTAACTTCGGGATTCTTTACGTCAACTTCCAGATTGGTGAACTTTTCGAGTAAAATTCCGCCCAGTTCCGCACATATTTCAGGTGACTTCATTGCAAATGACTTGTCTGCACGCTTTGCAGTTACTTTGAATGTACCTGCACTTCCAAGTATCTCACTCAGATATTCTATACTTTTTTCCTTTATATCATCAAAGTTCTTTTCACAAACACAGGCTCTGCAATAGGTAGCTATACCGAAAATTTTTCCGACACGCTCCATAACGTCTTGAAGGTCAATGCCGTCATCTTCGGGAGTAATATAAAGTGTTGACTGTGCAGTAGTATAGGAAAACTTTCCTAACGGTCTCATACTTCTCTTTACATTTTTAATAAGTATATCCTCAAAGGTTTTCTTATTGAGTCCTTTGAGAGCCATTTCACCGTATTTTGCGAGTACAATTTCTTTCATATAAAAAATTCCTTTCATGACAATAGACTTCTTACGAAATAAGCACACTGATGTCGGGGGACGCTGTCCCCCGACCCCCCTGCCAAAGGGAACAAGTTCCCTTTGGAATCCCTTTTTTTAAATAATTATTGAATAAACTGCGTAATTTTTGCAGGGGCGAACCCATGTTTTCACCTCAAAATTTATATAAATTTGCAATTCACCGAACTGACGTTTTTTACCTTTAAATCAGCCTCTTACTGATTCAATACCCTCTTTGATTGCAGATACAAACAGGTCGAGTTCCTGCTCGTTCGTTTCAGCAGTCATACTTATTCTCAATGCACTGTCCGCACGTTTTCCTGTTATGCCAAATTCTTGAAGTACACCGCTTTGCTGTCCTTTTGAACACGCTGAACCGCTTGAAACGTAAATACCCCTGCTTTCGAGGAAGTGAAGCATTATTTCCGAACGCTTTCCGCATACTGATATATTTACTATGTAGGGAGAAGCGTCAGAGGGTGAATTTACCTCAATGCCGTCAATTTCTGACAGTCTGCCGAGGAGATGAGCTTTAAGTGCGGATACTCTTTCGTACCTGTCACCAATATCAGCGGACAGCTTTTCTACTGCCGTACCAAATGACGCTATAAGCGGTACGCTTTCAGTACCCGAACGCACTCCCTTTTCCTGTTTTCCGCCCGTAAGTACGGGTACTGTTCTTACGCCCTTTCTTATGTAAACAGCTCCCGTACCCTTTACTGCGTGTACCTTGTGACCGCTCAGGGAAATAAGGTCAGCACTCAGATTTCTCACCTTTACAGGCAGTTTCATGTAAGCCTGTACGCAGTCGCAGTGAGTGATTACTTCGGGGTACTTTTTCTTTACTGCCTTAAAAATCTCACCCACAGGAAGTACAAATCCTGTTTCGTTGTTTACGTACATGACTGACAGCAAACAGGTACTCCGGTCACAGGCACTTAAAAAGTCATCAGTATAAAACTTTCCGTCCTCACGGGGTTTTACTCTTACTACTTCAAATCCGCTGTTTTCGAGTACCTTTGCAGTTTCTGCGACAGATGCGTGTTCAACTGATGAAATTACTATTTTTTTCTTTCTTTTTCCGTAAGCACCTGCAATTCCTCTAAGAGCGAGGTTATTGCTTTCAGTAGCACCCGAAGTGAAGTAAATCTCATCTTTGTCAGCACCGATTGAGTCTGCAACTGACTTTCTTGCTCCGTCAACTACAAGCTGTGCTTCAAGACCTGCCTTGTGGAGTGACGAGGGATTTCCGTATGTCTGTGTCATTGCGGAAATTGCAGACTGTACAGCCTCCGCACAGGGCTTTGTAGTAGAAGCATTGTCAAGATAAACCGGCATTTTTTATCTGCCCCTTTCTTTTTATTATCGGGAGCTGTCTGATACCCCCGTCTTTCAGCATTAACTTATATTATAACATACTTGTTTCAGAATTTCTACTGATTTTTATATTTTCATTCCATTTTCATAAATTTTCAGAAATTTAACGCATTTAAAGAGTATAATAATAGTATCTGTGAGCAAGTGTACTGTTAATCTGCACAAATTCACATAGGACTTCAAGGG
>Ga0326511_10005313_pt1 | contig 10163 bp, 7 predicted proteins | sample 0_2496_0518_D_FD_203701 | JGI IMG/M metagenome (GOLD analysis project Ga0326511, IMG submission 203701) | Bovine rumen microbial communities from UC Davis, California, United States - 0_2496_0518 | ecosystem: Host-associated > Mammals > Digestive system > Stomach > Rumen | place: USA: California... | reverse complement strand
CGGCGGGCGTTGCCGTCCTGCCTTGCGGCGTCGGCGTTGCCCGCTGTACCTTGTGCGGCGGGCGTTGCCGTCCTGCCTTGCGGCGTCGGCGTTGCCCGCTGTACCTTGTGCGGCGGGCGTTGCCAAAACGAAAAAACCGCCCGCTATTGCAGTGGGCGGTTGCGGTTGTGCAATTATTTACGGGCGGCGTCATAGGCGGCGGCGTATTGCTTGCGGGCGGCGTCCAGTACAGCGGCGCGGGCGGCGTCGGCGGCGTTGCGGGCGGCGTCCCTTATGGCGTCATAGGCGGCAACGGCGCGGGCGCGGGCAATGTGGCGCGGCAATGAATTATCATACATGCGGCGGGCGGCAACGGCGGCGCGGCGGGCATTGCGGGCGGCGTCCAGCTTGCGGGCGGCGGCGTCCAGCGCGACAAGCGCGGCGGTTACGGCGCGGCAATAGGCGGTTATGTCGGCATAATCGGCGGTTGCGGCGCGGCAATACGTTGCGCGGGCGGCGTCCAGCCTTGCGGCGGCGCGGGCAACGTCGGCGGCGTCGGCGTTGCGCTTTTCAATACGCAAGGCAAGCGCGGCGGCGTCCAGCGTTGCGGCATAGGCGGCGCGGGCGTCCTGTTCGCCGTCCAGCTTGCCGCCGTCCAGCGCGGCGCGATATGCGGCGCGGGCGGCGTTGTGCGCGTCCTGATCGGCGGCGTCATATGCGGCGCGGGCGGCGTCCAGCGCGGCAACGTCATAACGGCGGGCAACGTCGGCGCGGCGGGCGTCGGCGCGGGCAACGTCGGCGGCGCGGCGGGCGGCGTCCAGCGCGGCGGCAAATTCGGCGTCGGCGCGGGCAATGCGGGCGGCGTATACGTCGGCGGCGTCGGCGTTGTGTTTTGTGTCCTGCCTTGCCTGTTTTGCGGCGGCAACGGCAACCGCATAGCGGCGGCGGGCGGCGTCCAGCGCGGCGGCAAATATGCTATTTGCGGCGTCGGCGGCGGGCAATGTTACGGCATAGGCGGCGGCGCGGCGGGCGTTGCGGGCGTTATAGTTAATAACGGCGTCCAGCGCGGCGCGGGCGTCGGCAAGCGCGGCGCGGGCGGCGGGCGTCCTGTTTGTATCATAGGCGGCGCGGGCGGCGTCATACTTGCGGCGGGCGTCCTGTTCGGCGGCGTCAAGTCTGTTATAATCGGCGGCAATGTCGGCGGCGTCCAGCTTGCGGGTTATGCCGTCGCTATTGCGGGCGGCGGCGTTGTATTCGGCAATGCGGGCAACGTCGGCGGCGTCCAGCGTTGCGCGTGTTACGGCATTGCGGGCGGCGTCGGCGGCGTCCAGCGCGGCGGCGGCGGCAGGATTAACGGCGCGGGCAACGGCATAGGCGGCGCGGGCGTCGGCAAGCGCGGCAACGGCGGCGGCGTCCTGTTCGGCGGCGTCGGCGGTATATTCGGCGGCGTCCAGCTTGCGGGCGGCGTCAATAACGGCGGCGGCGTCGGCGGGCAACGTTGCGCGGGCAACGTCGGCGCGGGCGGCGTCCAGCTTGCGGGCGGCGTTGCGGGCGGCGCGGGCGGCGTGTTTTGCGGCGTCAAACAAACGGCGGGCGGCGTCCAGCTTGACAGGATATTCGGCGCGGGCGGCGTCCAGCCTTGCGGCGGCGCGGGCAACGTCGGCGGCGTCCTGCTTGCGGGCGGCGTCCAGCCTTGCGGCGGCGGCAATTACAGCGGGCGCGGCGTCAACGTCGGCAAGAGTATATTTATCGATATTGTACACAAGCCCGCCCGACGTCATAGCGGCGGCGGTTGCGGCAATGCCGCGCAAAGTATTGCGGGCGCGTTGCGTCAAGTCAATACAACGGCGGGCGGCGGTTGCGGCAAGCGCGGCGGCGGCGTCCAGCTTGCGGGCGGCGGCGTCCAGCTTGCGGGCGGCGGCAACGTCGGCGCGGGCGTTGCGTATATCGGCAAGCGCGGCGCGGCGGGCGTTGCGGTTATAGGTTACGGCATTGCAATAGGCGGCGCGGCGGGCGTCCAGCCTTGCGGCGGCGGCGTCCAATGTCGGCATATTGTACTTGTGCAATGCGTCGGCGCGGCAATAGGCGCGGGCGTCGGCAGTCATTGCCGCAACGGTTGCGGCGTCCTTTTCATACTTGCCGATTGCGGCGGCGTCGGCGGCGGCGTCGGCAATGCCCGCCGCATTGCGGGCGGCATAGATATGCCGCGCAACGGTTGATTTATTCGCAAGTTTCAAGCGGGCGGCGGTTGCCGACATTGTGCCACAATCGGCATATGCGGCAAGCGCGGCAAATTGCTTTTTTGTGATACTGTTCCGAACAGTACAAACAATAGCGTCAACGGCGCGGGCGTCCATATACTCGCCCGCATTGACGGCGCGGCGGGCGGCGTCCAGCGTCGGCGCGGCGTCCATGTTATCATATGCGTCGGCGGCGTCCTGTTCGGCGGCGGCGTCCAGCGCACGCAAATATGCGCGTGTATCCTGTTCAGGCATTGACACAATAGCGCGTTTTTCCGCTTTAACTTGCAAATTCGCGGCGCGATATGCGGCGCGGGTTGCCGTCCATATCGGCGCGGCAAGCGCGGCGGCGGCGGCAAATTCGGCGGGCTTGCGAATAGCGTCGGCAATGCGGGCGGCGGCGTCCTGTTCGGCGGCGGCGTCCAGCGTTGCGCGGGCGTCGGCAAGCGCGGCGGCGGCGTCCAGCGTTGCAAACATACCATTAACGGCGGCGTCGGTTACATCGGCGGCGTCGGCGTCGGTTATGTCGGCAGGATTAACGGCGCGGGCGGCGTTGCGGGCGCGGGCGGCGGCGGCGTCCAGCGCGGCAATCATTGGAATAAACGTTGCGCGAGCTTGTGTACTATACGTCTTGCGCAACGTCTTGCGGGCGACAATAACAGCGGCGTCAAATATGCGGTTGCCAATAGGCGCGATATTGACGGCAGTTGTTATGGCGGGCGCGGCGTCGGCGTTGCCGTCCAGCTTGCGGGCGGCGTCGGTTATAGCGTTGCCAATATCGGCGGCAATAGCGCGGGCGGTTGCAATGTCGGCGGCGTTAACCGTCAATTCGCACAACGGCGAATAGGCGGTTTTGGTTACGGTTGCGGCGGCGTCCAGTACAGCGGCGCGGGCGGCGTCGGCGTTGCCGCCGTCCTGCCTTGCCTGATCGGCGGCGGCGTCGGCGCGGCGTCGAATGTCGGCGGCGTCTTTTGCCTTGCGGGCGGTTGTGGTTACGATTGTGTCAAGCAATGCGATAGCAATAAACATAGTGCTTTCCTTCCTTGCCGTCCAGCTTGCGGGCGGCGCGTTGCCTATTATCACGGCGGGCAACTGCGCCGTTATTGTGTCGGCATTGCCTTGCGGCATTGCCTTGCAATAGCAATTCGGCGGGCGTTGCCCAAAATCCTGCAATTTAATTAATTGTTAACATTAAAGATTGTGATATGGATATAACGAATATTTATGTGGTCGGGTTGAAAATTAACCGTTTACGGTTAACAGATTACATAGTTTTTGATACTATGTAACATAGTTATTCGGATATGACTCTGTCGTCGGCGCGGGCAACGTCGGCGGGCGTTGTCTATGTTACAAATTATAGCTATGAAACATACAAGAATAGTATGTTAAGCCAGGGTAAATTCCATACTTTCCCTATAGGATTCCAGGCATCCAGTTCATAGTTATTTCATTTCTCTACCCCAACTTCAACACCAAAAACCCACCCCCAACGTTACAAATTCTTGCCAGAAACCAACCAATCCAATACCCTCCAATCCACCCCGATTTGACCCCATTTCACCCCACTGAAAACCTGTTAAAATCCACATCTTGTTTTCCGAACCCAGAAATAGTGTATGCATCCCGAAAAATATAAATGCTGGATAATTCCACAATTTAACAGTTTTACCAAATAATAATGAATTATGGATGTCAATAGGGATTGACTATAAAATTTTCTATGGTATAATTACTGTAAACTTAGGGGTTATATAACCATTTGCCAGAAAGGGGAATTTTCATGGGCGACATCATCAATCTGTTTGGCAACACCGACTCCAAAGTCATTGACTACAGCAAGGTAGAAGCGTCCAGGATTCGTCGCAGGTTAGCAGCTGGTACGATCCAACCAGCCCAGGAAGAGGTTGGCTTTCTGGCAACCACAGAGCATGCAGCAGAGCCGATCAAGGATATAGCGGATATCCAGAGGATCAGCGAATACCTGATTGCCAATGGCAGGTACAGGGACAACATGTTGTTCATCGTTGGTATCAACTTTGGACTGCGAGTGAGCGACCTGTTGAGGTTGCGGTTCTGTATGGTACTGGACAACGATCTGGTATTTAGGGACAGCTTTCCAATACTAGAGAAGAAGACCAGCAACACCAGACGACACAAGAAGAACCGCTATATCACGATCAACGATGCAGCGATTGATGCGATTACGATGTATTTGAAGGACATGGCAGCCAGGGGCAAGGTAGTGAAGCTGGATGATTACATGTTCAAGGGTGAAAGCAATCGTTGTGGTACTGACAACAACAGTCCCATGAGCAGGGTATCGGTGGATCGGTTGTTAAAGAATATTGCCAGAGAGGTGGGCATCCAGAGTAAGGTCAGTACGCATACCCTGAGGAAGACATTCGGGTACCATCAAATGGTGATGTCTGGCAACGATCCCAGGAAGCTGCTGTTGTTGCAGAAGATGTTTGGACATTCCACTGCAGCGCAAACGTTGGACTATATAGGGATTACCAGCGAAGAGATAGAGGATGCGTATCGTAGTCTGAATCTGGGTAGCAAAGAGTATTACGGACGTACCGGTGATTTGCAAGAGGTAGGGGCGTAACGATAAAAATTACAAAGGATTGATAGCGCAGTTAACACAATGGCAATACTGGCAAATATAATATAGCTCATAAGATCAGCCTTCAGAGAAGGGATATCTTCACAACGCACCTTGACAACTGAACAATGTGGGATAGTGATTTGAGGCAAGCAACCAGAGTATTTGCGGTATAGGGAGAAAGACACAGCTTCCCGGCAATACGGTCGGTCTGCACGGATCATATGAGAACGCGTAGCACATAGAGGTACCTAAACAAAAGAGTGATTCCTACTTCTGGCAACAAAATTGAAGACGTTATTCAATGCTAACAATCGACAACGAAATCTCTCTGGAAACAATGTGTACTGAAGATGGTATTTTACTTTAAGCGACTAAAGCAAAACCCCTGTGGCACAGGGGTTTTCAAAAAAAACTACAAGGCAGTTCTTGTAAAATGGGTTTACACCACACGAAAATTTGGAGGTTCTATGTGGAAAAAGAGAGTCACTGAAATGAAAATTGGGAGCGACACCTATGCTGAAATTATGAAGCGTAAGAGCCCGCACATGCACAACAATGCCGAGTACCGCAGCATGCTAGTCAGCCTAAAGCCGCATTGTTTTGTGGAGACCGAGGATGGCCGTGGCGGCAATATTGTTGAGATCCGGCGCAACAGCTATGACATTCCGTTAGAGGTAATGGTTACAGTTGATGTCGTTGACCCGGTCACCGATGAGAAGATCTGCGAACGCGAAGAATGGATCAACGTTGGGGATATTGTGTTCTGGGAAGCTTGGGACTTTATCGCGCCGGAGTACTTATTTGAGGACGGCAATGAGGCGATCGGGGAGCTGATGTTTGAGAGCGAGGTGACCTGATCGATGATCAAGGTATGCGATTGCATCACCGGTGGTGGAAAATCCAGCGCCTGCATCAATTACATGAATGCCCATCCTGATCAGAAGTTCATATACATAACACCCTATACTGACGAGGCTACAAGGATAAAGGATGCCTGTCCAGAGCTGAACTTTTACGAGCCATCCCGTCTAAAGAAAGAGTCCGACTATTCCAAGTCGAAGGACACGGTGTTAATGGTTGCCGAAGGCAGGAACATTGCATCGACCCATCAGTGTTTCAAGTTTTATCTGAAGGATATGCTGGATAATATACGAGACAAAGGATACACCCTGATGGTCGACGAAAATGTTGACGTTCTTCAGGAAGAGAAAGACCTGACCGAGGAGAACGTCGGCATGATGGAGGCATACGGATATATCGAACGCAATGACGGTGAGTATACAGCTACCGGCAAGGAATGTCACGGTGGGTGGGCGCAAAAATCAATGAGGTTGTTGCAGTCCAGGGAGCTCATCGAGTTTGGCAATAGTGGAAAGTCGTATTACTATTGGGCGTTACCCAAGGACTTGTTGTTAGCTTTTAAAGACGTAATTATCATGACCTACATGTTTTACGGCACCGATATGTATTACTACCTCAAGATGAACGGGATAGAGTATACCGAAATTGGCGTCCGTCATGACGATACTGGCTACCATTTTACTGACAGTCCGTCTATTGTCACCGATCAAATGCGCGACTTCATCAACAAGATACATATTTGCGAGAAGACAAAAATGAATGAGGTTGGTGACGGCTACTATGCATTGTCGATCAATTGGCTTAAGAAGCCCGAAAGCGATATGGCCAGACTCAAAAAGAATATGAGCAACTGGTTTAATAACTATAACAGAGGCGTTCCAAAGGAAAAGAGGCTGTGGGCGACAGTTGACGACTCGTACGGCCAACTACGTTCTTATGGCGTATGGAACAATAATCTGGCGTTCAACTATAGAGCAATTAATAGTTACTCTGATAGGACTGTACTAGCTTACCCTGTTAACGTGTTTGTCAACGTCAACAAGAAGAAGTTTTACGCCAGAAAGGGATTGAAATATGACGAAGAGCGATACGCACTATCTATGATGATTCAGTGGATATGGCGGTCTGCCATTCGCAATGGCGAAGAGATATCGATATATATACCAAGCCGCAGGATGCGAGACTTATTCAAAAAGTGGCTGGTTGGTTTGGCAAATAGTAAACCCGAAGGTTTGCGATCGGATGACACAGCACAGCCCGGAGAAAGGGGGTGCGTTGTCAGTGGAGAAACAGTGTTGCCGTTGCCTGTGGGCTGACACCTGTCAGTTCACCCGGCCGTGTCAGTACTATACGCCGCTGGACTATGAGGACCGGCTTCTGGCAAGGGATGATGAGCGGAACCGTCGCCAGTTCGTTGAGGACTGGGCGGAAGCGAACGACTATTGGGAAGAGAACTTTGGTTGATAGTCCTTTACGGATTATTTTTTTCGAAATGAAGCCTACTAAACCTATCATAAAAGGGAATTGATGGGAGGTGACCTTGTTGGCGAAACAACAGGTCGCGCAAAAATACATATTCAAAATCAGCACCGCCCGCCTGCGTCGCGCAAAATGGAACCTTACCCTGACGCTGGCCGAGGCGCGGCAAAACGATGAGATCATATCGATCGGAGACAGCCAAATGCTGCGCTGGATCGACGAGCTGAACGGGGTGACTGGCGCGGAGGAGAAGGTTCGCGCAATCCGGTCGGAGATCCGCAGTCTCCGCAAGCGGGACATCACGCCGCTGATCCGCAAACGGATCCGCGAACTGTATGCCCAGCTGGACGCGATCCAGTTCAAGTCCGATTATTTACATCTGGTTTGTGAGAATTCGTCTGACTTCAAACGGGCGTGTAATGGCTTTTCGGTGAACGGTATCAAGTATGTCAGGCTCGTCGGGACGAGCGGAGGCGTCAAACTGTCCACAGTAGTTTTCGTAAATGAGAAGCTTGCGCCGGAGCTGCGGAAGCGGATCGACAATGGGCGCAAGATGGACATACCATTCGTGCCGGCCAAGCTTGAGGCGTACCGGGCACTGACGTGCAGCGGGTCTACGCCGGTGAGTACTCCCAAGGGGATACTGGTGGTTCCGGACTGTGTGACCCACTTTAAGGAAGACGTGCTGTACTTGACGGATGAGAACGACGGTGACCCTGAGCTGCGGCTGTGGAAGGACTTCGACGTGGAGCTGACTGAGTCGGACGGTTACGGGTTGATGTTGCCAGAATTGGCGGAGCGTTGGTCCGAGGAGCTGAAGCTGGGTTATGTGGCCGGGGCGGTTAATACACGGGCGAGCTTTGAGAAGGGAGTCGTCTTTACCTTCGATTTTCGGGAGTTTGCAGAGAAAGTTGCTGGCACGACCATAGTCAAGGACGCCTGGGGACACGAGGTTGACACGAATAGTGTGGAACTCATACTCACAACGTCGCAGTTAAAGCTCTGGTCGAGTTACGATAGCATAGAGGATTATCTCCGCTGCTGTGAGGAGAACCACTACACGTTTGGTGTCACCAAAGTAGCACCGGAGCATTTGGAGGATCGGCGGACGACAAATTACCAGTTCCTCGCTCCGCTGGCTTTGTCGGGCGAGGACATTGACGAGTTGATCGCGCCGACGATCGATGAGGTGCGGGACGTGATCTCCGGGGATTACCGGAAGGCGCTGGTGTTCATGGCTGGGGCGAACCTGGACGATATGGACGCGCTGCGTCAGCCGGACTTCGTGCGGGCGATGATGGCAGAGCCGAGGATGTTCGACGATCCGTTTATCAAGCAGAAGATCAAGAGGGCTATTGCCAAGAGAATCGACGATGCGAAGATCGGGGTACTGTCCGTCCACGGCAACTACTCCATACTGTGCGGCGACCCTTATGCGCTGTGCCAGTCCATCTTTGGATTGGAGGTGACAGGGCTGCTGAAGGCGGGGGAGATATTTAACAAATATTGGGCCGACAGTGGAGCAGAGAAGGTAGTAGTGCTGCGGGCTCCGATGAGCACCAGGGAAAACATGATCCGGAGGTCGGTTGCCAGAAGGGAAGACACCGATCATTGGTATCAATACATAAAGACCTGTACTCTGTTCAACGCCTGGGACAATGGTGTCTCGGCTTTGAACGGCGCGGATTGACGTCCAGTCCCTCGCGCCAGCAATGGCGCGAGCAAATCGGGTGAACCCGTAATTGCGGGGTGTGGCCGATAGGCTGCTAACGGTGGAACTCTGGCAACAGACAATACCGTGCCAAGCCCAGTAATGGGAAGGTGTAACGACCATTCCGAGAGGAAGTAGGTTGCCGGTGGAAGCCCGGCGGCCGAAGCGCCCGACGCCCCATCGGGGCGATGATATGGTCTACTCCTACTGGCGACAGTGGGTATAGAGGAAAGACGGAGACATAGTGTTCATCACCGATAATCGGGTTATGGTGGAGAACACACAGAATACATTGACGCTGGTTTGTGCGCAAAAGTCAGCGCAAAAAATGGTAGCGACCGAGGACGATCTGATTCAGGCAAATATTAATAGCTTTGGTTCTGATGTTGGGAAGGTGACTAACCATGTAACTAGCATGTATGATGTGCAGGCAAAGTTCACGCCTGGTACAACGGAGTATGACACATTGGCCTATAGGATACAAGCAGGGCAGATGGCTCAGCAGAATATATAACATTGTTCACGTTCTGCGTAAGCAGTTCGAAAAGAATCTCCTTTAATTGCTGGAAACCCCTAAAGCCACAGACGCCACAGCGCGGCAAGTAATTGCGATCGCGACGGCGACGAAAGTAGAAAGAAGTCCGTGGATGGCATACGGTTAAATCCTAAGTGTTAGAACAATGGGCAATCAGCAGCCAAGCTGTCATACGGCAGAAGGTTCAACGACCATCCGAGAGGAGTAGGAGCGCAAGCGATGGCGCTTCGAAATGGGGAGCACCCTTCAGGGTGAAGATATGGTCTGACCTCCGCACGAAAGGCGGAGAGGCGAAGCCTGCGAGTGGGTAGCGCCATAGCAGCTATCTGATTTTTGTAAAAAAAAAAGGAGGTGTAAAAATGCCAAAAGATTTGATCGGGCAAAGGTTTGGGCGATGGACCGTAATAAGTCGTGCGGAAGATCAGGTGTGCAAAGATGGCTATCGAAATGTGATGTGGAATTGCAGGTGTGATTGTGGGAACGAGAAAGCAGTGAGAGCAAAGACGTTAGTAAGTGGACAATCTAAATCGTGCGGCTGTCTTCAAAAAGAGTTGACTAGCGAGAGAGCACAAAAGCATGGCGGGTTTGGCACGCGATTATATCATGTTTGGAATAGCATGAGGCAGCGATGCAATAACCCGAATAGTCAGGCGTATCACAACTATGGCGGTAGAGGCATTACTATTTGTCCGGAATGGGATGATTATAATGTGTTTCGTGAATGGGCCGTGGGCGCGGGATATGATG
>Ga0326511_10005312_pt1 | contig 10167 bp, 12 predicted proteins | sample 0_2496_0518_D_FD_203701 | JGI IMG/M metagenome (GOLD analysis project Ga0326511, IMG submission 203701) | Bovine rumen microbial communities from UC Davis, California, United States - 0_2496_0518 | ecosystem: Host-associated > Mammals > Digestive system > Stomach > Rumen | place: USA... | reverse complement strand
GTTCCGCTTCCTTCCCCTGCCGTCCGTGTATGTCACGCCGCCGATGCCCATCTACGCCTCCTGCTATGACGATATGTTCGCGGCGGGCGCGCCCTCCGCGTAGCCGAGCTTTTCGGACACCGTGACAAGCGACTCCAGCGAGGGGTGGTCGTCGTCGCGGCGCTCCATGAAATCCAGCATCCACTTGAACACGGTGTTGCGCAGCTCCGTCGGGGTGAGGAGCATCTTGTTCATCGCCTCGATGATGCGTATCTCGCAGTCGAGGAGCTGCTTGCCGATGTCCGCCGTGATGGACGCGATCTTTCCGTACACGTCAACCTTCAGCGTCACCAGTTCGTCCTTGAGGTCGTTGAGGGCCTTCTGGCGGTCGCGCTCGATGCCGCTTGCGGTCGTGGGCCACACGGTGGAGTTGTACGTCCCCGCCGTTATCATCTTGGCCTGCGCCTCGGAGAGAAGGGCGTCGTACTTGTCGTTGATCTCCTGTATGCGGCTCGCCATCCAGTCTTCCGGCAGGTCGCCCAGCGAGTTGCGGTAGTTCTCAAGCGCCTCCCTGACGGCGTTCACGACCATTTCGGCAAGCGGCTTGAAGTCTTCCGGCGAAAGCGCGGAGAAGACGTTGTTCGCCTCGCTCTCCGTCCGCGCCAGCATGAGCGCGTAGAGGGACACGATCTCGTCGTAGCGGTCGGAGTTGACCTGCCGCCCCTCGTTGTAGGCGTCCGTGAAGGACTGCACCATGTCCTGGAGCACCTGCTCCGCCTGTATGCGCCTTCGCTGGAGGCGCACCGCGAAGCACGAGTACCAGTACGGCGCGCCGCCGCTCGTGTTGGACGTGAAGGACGTGCCGTTGTTGTACGCGTCCGCGTTGCCGTCCACCGTGCCTTCCGACGGCGTGGGGACGACGGTTGTGCGAAACATCCATGCGTTTCCAGAATTCCCCTGTGCGCCGTCCTCGATCTTGTAGTGGTTGATCTCCTTGTTGCCCTGCGGCGTGTTCGTGGCCTTGGAGTGCGTGTTGGCGATTGCGGAGCTGGATGTCTGCGCGGTCGCGGTCGCCGTGCTCGTCCACTCGCCGCCCTCTGCGGAGCTCATGTACGCGGTGATGTACCAGCCGTTTGCGAGAAGGTACGTCACCACGTCGCGCGAGAGCTTCACCTCCTGCGCGGGACGGCCAACGGTTTCTCCGACCTCGATCTCCATCGTCTCCGTTGCGAACCACCGCGAAACCTGCATCGCGGCCTGCGGAATCGGCGCGTAGGACGCGGCCTGCACCGCTATCGGGTCTAGTATCGGCGTTCCGCTTGAACTTGAAAGTGAAATGACGCTCATGGCCTAAGCCTCCCTGTATGGCGGCAAACGGCGCGCATGGCCTCGAACGCCCACTTGCCTGTGCTTGAAAGAACGACCACCGCCCACGCGCCGCGCTTGCGCGGACGCCACACGGGGTTCCACCCCGCCGGGAAGTCGAACGCCGTCCCGCCGACGCCGTTGATCGCGCGGCGCGTGGCTGCCTCCGCCGAGTGTGCGGTGTACACAGTCGCCGTCACGTCTGCGGAGCCTTCCGCAAGCGTGGCGTACAGTTCCGCGAAGAAGCCGTCCTCTCCGTCCGACGCGGAGACGCGAAGCGGCCCGAACGCGATCTGCGACGGAAGCTCGCACGCAACCGAGTCGTCGAACTGCCGCCACGTTCCGTTGAACTTGAACGCGATCGCGCCGTTGTACGTGCCGACGGCCTGCGGAACGTCCGCGTCGAACGGGAGCGCGATGGGCCAGAAGGCCGGGTTCTGCGTTCCCATGCCAACGTCCACGAGGTAGTCGCCGCTCGGAGAGAACGAGTAGCAGCAGTTTTCCTTCGCGTCGAAACCGAGTATCGTCTCGGGGTCGGTCGGGAAGAAAGGAAGCCCGCCGCTCTGAAACGTCGGCATTTCGCCGTAGGTCAGCGAGACGAATCCCCGGTGCGACACGAAGAGAAGCCTGCGGTTTGCGTTGCACCACGCCTTGGGGCCGACGACGCCGTATTCGCGCGAGACGAGCTGGAGCTCGCCGTTCGCGGGGTCGCCAATGAGCCGCCACATCGTGTGCTGCGTGGCGACGTACATCATGCCGTTGTCGATGGGCATGATCGCCGTGATCGTCTCGCCGCGCTCGCCCGCGAACGCGAGGTTGCCCGCGCAGGCGCGAGACACGTCCGCGTAGTCAGCGCCGTAGTCCCAGTCGTGGTACTTGCCCACGCGGGAGCAGAACCAGTCGGCGTCGCGGGCCGCGAAGATGCGGTCGCGGTATTTCGACACGACGGATGCTCCGGTCGGTGCGTCGCCCACGTCGGCGGACGGCGCGGCGTAGACTGGGTGGAAGTCGCGCACGTCCGCCTGGCTTGCCGACGGCACGTCCGCCACGCCGGGACGAGAGCCGCCGCGCTCGCGGCTCTCGATGGGGCCGCGAGTGCATACGTTCAGCGCAAACGGCGACGCGTAGGTGCGCTGGCTGTCCGGCGCGGCGTCATGGTAGGCGGATGATTGCTCAACGCCGCGCACGGGCCAGTAGATCTGCTTGGCAACCGTGCGCATCGTCATTACCAGTTGCCGCCGCCGTCGCGTGCGTTTTCGCAGTCGGCCTGCGTAGAAGTCTGCCACGACGAGTTGAGGACGTGCCCCAGAAGCTCCTCGTCGAGGATGAGGTTCGTCGCGGAGGTCGCGGCTGCGGCGGTTGCGCTCGCGGTCGGGTCCACGTTGAAGTAGAACACGTAGTCCTGCGGGTTCCCGCCGGAGTTCGAGGCCTTGCGGAACGTGAGCGTATACGCCCCTGCTCCGTAGGTGTCTGCGTCCAGCACAGTCTTGAAGAGATATCCGCGCATGGATGCCGTCTTCCACGCCGTGCCGTTTGCGGCAGCGCGCAGTTGAGATGCGGTGATCATCGTTTCGTCTCCTTACGACGCGTGCGAGACGGCCTTCCATCCGGGCGTGGTCGTGCCGGTGGACACGTAGAGGCCGGGGTTCGTGCTGCCCGTCTTGATGAAGAGCTGTCCAACCACGTCCGCAGAAGACGGGAGGTCGTCGCCCTTGCCCTTGAACACGGCCCCAACTGCGCTGGACGCGGCGCTGGACGCGGCCTCGTCGATGTAGGGCTTGATGACGCGAAGCACGTCCTTGTTGATGTTTTCTGCCATTTTCGGTCTTTCCTTTCCCTGCCCTACCAGTCGGGCAGAATGTCTGACGGATGGCGCATGAGGCCGTAGTTCTGCGGCCCCTCGCGCCTGTCGCGCGAAATCGCGGCGGCGAGCATCCGCGAGAAGTTCTGCGTGTGGACGCCCTGCTCGTCGTTGCGCCGCTGTTCGGCTATCGCGAGGCAGCTCTCGACAACGAGTTCGGAGTGCATCGCGCCGCCCAGCGGATAAGGGCGCGTGTCGGAAGAGAGCGGCCCCGTGTCGGCGTCTGCGGAGAAGAACAGAAGCGCGGAGTCGGCAGGGGCGCAATCGAAATGGATTTGCTTCAACTGGCCTTTCGCGCCGATGGCGGAGCGCCATGTGACGGCTGCGAAGCGCGGCCAGCGGCTTTCGCCGCATGGGTGAAGCTGCCCGATGGGAATTACGGGGATGGACGGACGATGTGCCTCCGGCGCATACTTCAACTGCCCGAAGATGCGTCCGAACCCGTCCGGGAGATTGTAGGTTGAGACGCCAGGCGTGAGCTGAACCGACCCCTGCACCTTGAGGAACGACCAGTCGTGCGAGCCGTCCGTCATTTCCGTTGCGGGAGGCCAGTAGAACTGGCGGACGCCCGCCTGTATGCAGGAATCGACTTCCGCAGTGCGCGCCTCGTCAAGCGTCCCGGTGCCGTAGCCGAGGTAGTCCGATACCGTCTTGAAGAGTCCGTCGTATGAGACGGCGAGCGTGTCGGCGGAAGAGATGTCCAGCTCCGCGCAGAACGCCGTCCAGTCGAGGACGTACCCCGTGGTCGGCGTGGGCGCGGAGAGGATGGCGGTAAAGCCGTCGGCGGTCGGCGTCCCTGCGACGTGCGCGGCGATGATGTCCGCGCTGTCGCCTTCCGGCTGGCGCAGGCCCACGATCACGCTTGCGGGCGTGAAGGGTAGGGAAAGGCCGGTGAGGGTGACTTGCGTCGCCCCCGCCGGCACGTTCCATGCGCCGCTTCTGAAGAACGCCGCCGCCATGGCTTACGATGCCGCCTTTGCGATGACCGCCTGGTTGCGGAGGTTCGTGCAGACGAACGCCATGGAGGCGTCGAGGAACACGTTGCGCACGTTGTGGCGGTCGGCGTCGGGCTTCGGCTCGGACACGCGCTTGTCCCATCCGGAGAGGACGCCCATGCCGAGCGTGGACCAGTCGAGCATGTACACCGGCGCCTGCGCGTCGGAGTCGAGCTGCGGCACGTTGTACACGGGGTTGCCCTTGAACAGCGTCTTGCCGTCCTTGCTGGCGAGGTCGTTGCCGAGGTTCATGTTCTGGGCCTCCAGAATCTCCTCCATCGCCACCACCACGTCCGTGGTCGTGTAGATGCCGCGTCCCGAGCCGAGCTTCGGCTCCGCCACGTTGAGCGGGCTCTTGAAGTCGATCTTGCGGGAGGCAAGGCGCATCTTCTTGATGAGGTCGGCGGGCTTCACATCCGCGTACTGCGCCGCCCAGTTCGCCCAGCGGGCGTAGGACGAGGTGGAGATGCCTGCGCGCGCCTCCGTGACGGGGGTGGCGACGGACGCGCTCGTGGCCATTGACGGATCCTTGCCGTCAAAGCCGCCGCTCGCGTGGCTGGACGCGTCGGCGTTGGACTGGCGCGTGATCCAGTAGGCGATGCCGTCGGGTGTCACGTCGTCGGCCTTGTGCGGACGCATGCCCCAGAAGGTCGTCTCCATCAGGTTGTAGAACGACTGGTACATCAGCGTCATCTGCTCCTTGATGAAGTCGATGCGCTGCACGAGCGAGCCGCTGTTGAGGGCCTTCTCGCGGAGGTCGTAGGAGTACGAAGCCGTGACGAACTTTGGCGTGACCTTGCCCTTCACGAGCGCGTCCACGCGAGCGGACGTGTCGGTGTCGAAGAGCTTGGTGAACTTCGCCGTGCCATTGCCGGTGTTGTCGGATGCGACCGCGACGTTGAACGTCCACTCCTCGCCCTCGTAGAGCTTCTTGTGCTTGCCCATGAGTTCGCGCACCGCAACGTAGTCGTTGAGGTCGGAGAGCAGGTTGGTGAACTTGCCCTTGGCGATCATGAGTTCCATCGTCGCCTTCACGAAGTCGTCGATGGTTGACCCGACGGGCGTCGCCACGTTGGCGAGCGTCCCGGACTTGTAAGAGATTGAAACACTCATTGGATGATTCCTTTTTCTTGCAGGCCGGCGATGACATCGGCGTACTCGCCGTCACCGTCGCCCATGTTGTTTTTCCTGATTGCGCCGCTTTCGCCACCCGGCTTCGCGAGCGCGAGGCTCTTGCGCTTTTCGAGCGCGGCCTTCTTCTTTGCTTCGGCTTCCGCCTTGGCCTTTGCAGCGGCCTCGGCTTCCTGCGCCGCCTTGGAGGAATCCCATTCCTTGGCGTACTTCGCAAGCAGCCTGCCCTGCTCGATGAGGAGGCTGCGCATCCCGTTGAACGCCTTGACGAGGCCTTCGTCAAATTCGTCGTCGGACAGCTCAGCCGGGAGGTTGTCGGCGGAAATGCCATCGCCGCCTCCGTTGCCGTCATCGGTTGTGTCTGGCTTGGGTGTGGACTTGCCCTCGACAAGCGCGATTGTGCGCTCCAACACCTTCGGGTCTGTGAACGTGCGGGTGTCGGCAAGCGAAATGCCTGCCTTCACCGCGCGCTCGATCAGTTCGTCGGATATGGTGGCTTCGCCGTCTCCGCCATCTTCCACGTCTGCGCCGTCCGGCTTGTCGCCGTCCGTTGCTTCCGGGGCGTCCTGCGTCTCGGGCGCAACCGCCTCACCGCCGCCTTTCGTGGCGTCGGGCTTGTCCCCGTCAACCGGCGAATCCTCAGCCGGAGCAGGGGTCTTGTCCTCATCCTGATCCATAGCCTTTTCGATCTCCCTGTGGAGGTCGGACACGGGCATATTACCATTTTCTGCGGAAGTTTTTTCTTCCGTTGTCTCGTTTGTTTCTTCTTTGCTCATTTTTTCCACTTTCTGCGCTATGGCATTTGGTGTTTTCAGATGAAAGACGCCTTGTCGTGCATTCCGCGAACCTTGAGCGCCTTGCGTCGGTGCGCGGCGTTTCGGTAGATGGGATTGCCGTCTGCGGTGACCTCAGTCGGCACGCCGTGCTTGCGGTAGTAGTCTCGAAGTTCCTGCGCCTGCGACGGCGCGACGCCGGACGCGATACACTCCATCGGCCAGCCTTTGGACGCGGGGACGCCCACGCCTTCCGCCGCGAAGTCACGGCGGTACGTCTTGCCCTTGTGGCAGATTTCCTGCGGGTGGTGGCTCGCCGGGAACCAGCGCGTGATCACGTTGCGTCCGTTGCGATAGCAGTACATTGGCATGATGGCAAGACTCCTATGATATTGAACGCGATGCGGACAGCGCGGCCTTCTCCGCCTGCTGCGGATTGCCGCCGAGAAGCGTCTGCATGAGCGCCGCGTCGCGCCCCTGGCGCGTCGCGCCCGGACGGTTCACGCGCTCGTATGTGCGGTGAGTGACGGGTGCCTTCGTTGAGACGTACTGCGGCGTGGGGCTTCCGCCAGACGGCGCGCGACGCTCCGGCGGCTGGTTCGGGAACAGCACGAAGTCCGAAAGCTCGTTCAGGTTGGAGTTTTCGCCAATCCACTCCAGCACGGCGCGGAGGTCGATCTGCGCGCCCTGCTCCTGGAGCTGCGGGAGCATCGGAAGGATCACGCGCTCGTATGCCGTGAGGAACTTCTGGACGCGAGTCGCGGGCGAATCGTCCTGCATCGAGAACACGTCAATGTCGAAGTTGTAGTCGAGGAAGTCGCCGTCGCGCGTCTCCGGCGTCCACTTCTTCGTGATGGAGAGGCGGTCGTTCGGGCGTCCGGTCGCGGTCTTGACGAGCGTGCGCTCGCGCACGGGGTCGGTCCACATGTACCACGCAAGCCGCTTGAAGATTGCCTTCGCAAATTCAATCGTGGCGTCGGCCATGGCGTGAAGGCGCACGGACGAGGACTCCGAAATCAGCTTCTCCTGCATCGCGGTGTCCGCCTGCGGCGAGAGCCCGCCGAGCGAGTCGATGTTGCCTGCGATGAGATTGAAGCGGTCCCACGTCTGGAGGAAGAACGCGACGCCGCCCTGGTCCGTGCCGCCGATGACGATCTGCTCCGGTGCCGCGCCGTCGTAGCGGATGGCCTCGCCGTCCTGCGCTTGCTTGAGCCGCGTGATCGCCTCCTCGTTCCCGCCCTGGAACGCAGCGACGGCCTTGCGCCCCATGGTCTGCTTCGCCAGCTTGCGGAAGAGCCGGTTGGCAAGTTCGTTGAGGTCGCGCCAGACTGCGACGGGAGCGAGCGGCATGAGGTTTCCGGGAACGTCCGAGAACCACAGCTTGATGTACGGCGTGCCTTCCGGCCCGTCCCACGGCTCGTCGCGCAGAATCTGCAACGTCTCAACTGCGTAAGTCACCATGCGGTTTTCGCGGACAAGATACACGTCGCGCAGATGGACGCGGGGCGAGTACGTCACCGCACTCTCGTCAACCGATATGGTGTGGACGTGCTCTTGCCCGTCAGCGGACACGCCGTTGTCGTCGTCGGGCGCGATGGTCTTGCCGTACATGGCCTTTATCTGGTCGGCGTCCATCCAGTAGTCGTTGCCCTCGTACTGCACCTCCTCCCACGAGCGAGCCGACATGTCGCAGAAGTAGTCGTCGAGCTGGACAATGGAGACGAACGGCTCGTCGCCTATCTTCGCGTTGTCGTTCGTTCCGCCGAGGCCGACCTTCACGATGCCGATTGAGAAGATGGCCTCCGTGACGGCGCGGCGAAGGGTGGACGAGAGGTTTATCTCGCCTGGAATCTGGTTGAGCGCGATCTCCATGTCCGCCGCGAACGGGCGCAGTTCCTGCGCGTCGGTTCTGACAATGCACTTCGGGACGCGCGCCGCGAGGTGGCGGAGGTAGATGGTCACGGCAAGCTCGACGAGGTTTACCGGGCTCTTCTCCTTCGTGCCCTTGTCGGCGTAGTGGAAGCCGACGAACTGGCGCACGGAGTCCTTGCGCTCCTTGCGGGGGCGCTCAAGCGTCTTCTGCGACCACGTTATCGCCTGGTGTAGTTTGTTGAAGTCCATTTCTGTTCCTCGTTCGGTTCAGTCAATCTCCCTGTTCCGGCCTCTCTCGGCGCGGGAGTCTCCGATCAATGAGGTTCACGTACACACCCTGGGCCTGTCCGCGCCGCGAATGCTGAACGGCGCGGGACGACGTTCACGGCGTGTCGATGCACGACGGGCACGACTCCGTAATGTTGCCGTCGGAGAGCGTGCAGTTGCCGTCCTTGCACTCGACCTTGACGTTCTTCACGTCGCCGCCCTTGGCGATGTAGTTTTCGATGGCGTTGCGGAGCGCGGCGTACCCGGCCTCTCCCGCGACGGAGCCGCCTGCCGTGGCGATTGCCGCGCCCACGCGCGAGGCGAGCTCCGCCGCGCCCTTGAGCGACACGTCGATGGTCTTGGCGAGTTCCTCGGACGGCTTGGACGAGTAGTTCTGCATCTGGAAGTCGATCGAATCCTTGCGGATGCCGAGGGTCGCCGTTCCGATGAGCGAGTCAGTCCAGTGCCGCCAACTGGACAGCTCCACGGGTTCCTTGACCTTCTGCACTGTGCCGTCCTTGGCAACGATGGGGCGGCCTTCGAGGTCGCACACGACGCGCTCGCCGCCCCACTTCGCGTAGGTGGAGGTGCAGCCAGCGACGCACGCGACAATCACGACCAGCAAGGCCATGAGGCACGCGGCGGCAGGCGCATGATTTAGGATGTTGTGTTTCTGTTCCATTTTCATTCTCCTTTTTCGTTTTCTCGTTTAACAAACCACGCGGGCGGATCCAACCAAAACTAGAAAATGGCCTTTCAAAGACCGCCCGCGTTCCCGGCACTCGCCGGAAATTGACTGTTGCAGGACACGATGCCCTGCGCCTTGGCGCGCTCATACGCCCTGCGCCACGAATCCCAGCCAAACTCCCGGCACGCCCATGCGACGACCTTGCCGCGATGGCGCCAGACGTAGCGCATGGGGTTGTACCACTTGTAGGTCGCGTCCGCCATGATGAGGCAGTTGCGGCGCAGCTCGTCGTTCGCCGCGCGGAACTTCGCCTCCGTGCCGTCGTTGTCGTAGGTGAAGCGGCAATCATGCCCACGGCACGGAACGCAGAAGAGCCAGAACCACCTGTCGAGCTTTCGCCGCCACTTGTCGGGCATGTCCTCCGGGCCGATGCCGTTGCACGCGCGCGCGATGTTAGACAGCCCGAGCGTGCAGAGGAACTCCGCGCCGGAAAGTTTCAGCTCGAACGCGGTAACGATTGTAATCTTCGCCTCGTCGATCGTAATCATTGCGCGCCTCCGCCGAATATCCGTATCACCTTGTCGATGTTCGACAGGGCCGCGCCGCCGCCCGTGCCGAGCGCAAGCGCGATGGAGATGACCTTCCACGACAGCTTCTTGACGCGCTCCGCTGTCTTTCGCTGGCAGTCCATAAGCGCCAAGAGAATGTGCGACTGCGCAAGGGCGCGGTCTTCCGGCGTCTTCGCGTCTTTCAGTTCACGCTCAAGCGCGGTCTGCATTTCAAGCGTCATTTTCTAGTTCCTCCTAAAAATCTCTGTCGCGTTTTCGCCCATTCGTTGCCTCCTTACGCCGTCTTGTCCGCGCCCCACGAGAACGCGCCCGTTCCGCGATTCCTGTAAAGCCCATCGGCGCGCGGCGAGCCGTCCGAGTTCATCCCGACGGTCGGGTTCGCACGGTCGTACATCGCGCCCTCGGACTGGCCGAGTTCGTTCGTGAAGCGGACTGGGATGAAGTCGCGGACGAGGTTGCCAGCGTCCAAAATTTTACAAGAGTAAATCTTACCAATGGTCTTTCCTTGCCCAGTACCGTTCGCCCAGAACAGGTAGGCCGACGCACTCCCGGTAAAAGAACCCGATGGGGTGAATCTTTTAACTCCGTCAAGGAATAATCCAGAAGAACTTAAATCAACATTAAAATCACCACTGTGAAAATCAAGCAGTACAAGATTCGACTCCGA
>Ga0326511_10005310_pt1 | contig 10168 bp, 21 predicted proteins | sample 0_2496_0518_D_FD_203701 | JGI IMG/M metagenome (GOLD analysis project Ga0326511, IMG submission 203701) | Bovine rumen microbial communities from UC Davis, California, United States - 0_2496_0518 | ecosystem: Host-associated > Mammals > Digestive system > Stomach > Rumen | place: USA... | reverse complement strand
TAAAAAAGCAGGTATTGCATTATTTAATGATAGATCAAAAGCTCTATAATCTGGATAATAACTATTTAAGTGATTTACCCAGTCTTTAATTTTAGATTTTTGACATACTACTAAATTTATTCTTTTACCTAAATCATGCATTTTTTCTGATCCCGTAAAGGTTTTACCTAATCCCATATCATGATAGTAAGCAACTTTGTTTTTGTCAAATGTTTTATTTAGAGCATCTTGTTGATGTTTATATAATTCCATATTTTTACTCCTTAAACATATTCAGTTAAACCTAAACCTCTCGTAAGTCCTAAATCAATATCGTTCATTACTTCATCTGATAGTTTACAAATATTTTTACCAAGTCTAGCTCTTGCACAATAAGTAACTAATTCGCGATGTACGTATCTAGTTTTACCTTGATATTTTACAGGAACAACATCATATCCTGCTGGATTATCTCCAATCATAATAATAGAAACTATTTTATCATAAGCTCTTCCATCACTTGATACAACGAGCACGTCGTTTTTATGGCTTCCATCTTTTTCAATAAATTCATAAATCCATCCGCGTCTTGCTACTTGCGCTTCTCTATAAGTTTCGCTTTTAGTTAACATGTTATCTCATCCTCCTTTAAAAAAGTAATTTTATTGTACGCTAAAAATTTTTATTTGTAAATAAAAATTCCAAGTCAGGATTATCTATTCTATTATATATATTTATAGAGAGTAGTAGTAATTTAATAACGATAAACCTATTATATATAATAATATAAAAATAACTAATCATCCTGAATTTTTTAAAAATAAAGCAATGTTTATCAGGTTTTAGGCCAAGTCAGGTTCAATTCCACTTTATACATTTTTAATTGTACAAAGTGGAATTATTTATACAACTTAAAGTGTACTTGCACCATTAGCCATATCTATATATTCCATACAAACAGCAATCAAATGATGATAATCTCCAGACATAGCTTTCGAATACATTTCGTCTACCTTATCTCGTAAGCCTTCATTTTTTAATGCTCTTGCGGTATAACCCATAATGCTATATGCATTTCCATCAATTCCAACTAAATCATATTTCATTATTTATCATTTCCTTTCTGCAATGCTTTTTCAAGTGGCCAATTTGCTTTATAAATTCTTCTGTAGAGTGTACTTGTAGATACTCCAATCTCACGAGCCCAATGTCTTAAATTCTGAGACTTACCATTGTACTCAATCATAGCTCCTTTTTTAGGAATTAAATTATTGCCTTCAGCTTTTGGCTCTTCAATCTTAGGTTCCTCAATCTTAGGTTCCTCAACCTTTTTGACTTCCTCAACCTTAGATTCCTCGATCTTTGGCTCTTCAACTTTTTGCTCTTCAGTTTTTCCTTCAGCCTCCAAAATTTTAGCGATTGCCTTTTCTTTCGCAGCCTTGGTATTGATTTTGATTCCAAGCTTATCTGCTAAATTTTTAAGATCCACCATTCTCATTGTCCATAATTTTTCTTCTCTTGTCATAATTTTGTCCTCCTTAATTAAATAATGTTTATAATTTTTATTAAAACGGGATTTACCGTTTGAGTATCATTTGTATCCGCAAGGAGCAGTAAGTGCTCCTTGCAATTTTATTAACTTCATGCTATTGCTGCTTTATATCTCTTGAAAGCATATCCAATAGTATTGTGAGTATAAATTCTCTTATGTTTTCCTGTGTCCATATCAGTAATGACTACAGCATGAATAATCTTGCCATTCATTGTCATTTTCTGATTAAGTTCAACTCTGATTCCTGTCATCTTGTTTTCATATTTCTTAAGTACCTTTACACTTGTGTTGTTATTTCTCATCATAATAATCTCCTTCTATTTGGTTGCTAATTTTTCGATTGCTGCTAAAACTTCTTGATATACTTCATATTTATCAAGTCGTCTCTGAGTATATTCATCATACTCGTCTTGTGGTTCTGGAACAGTAAACCATATTTCCTCATGCTCATCATCTGGCTCATGATAAACCATTATGTTCCATTTCATTTTGTCTTCTACCTCTTCATAAATCTGAGATAAATTGTCTACTCTTGTTGCTGCTTTTCTTAATTGTTCTGCTTTTTTCGATAAATTTGCCATTGTGATTTCCTCCTTTTACTTATATGTAATTTTATTTGTTATGATTTATTCTCTAATTTGTACCATTGCGCCAATTCCTCAACAATACCAACCAGGATTTATAAATCTTATCAACTTGCAATCATGATTGTTTTCAATCTCGTTTGTTATCCTCCATGTTTGTTTGTTGACATTGTTATAGTATCATGTTACTTTTGATTTGTACACTAAAAAATGTACATTTTAATGATTTTGTAAGAAATATACAACCGAATAACAGTCGTCTTGTATATTTTGCACAAGTAATGCTAATTAAAAATAAGGCTTCTATAAATAAGAAGCCTTATTAAATATACAATTATTCAGTTATATTGTCTTAGAATGCAATCTAGGCCGTTCTAATATAACAATTTAGTCATTACTCCTTCATATAATCGCGGGTTGATCACATTCAAGGTAGTCATTAACTCATCTAATATTGGCAATATATCGTCAATATTTTTAGATTTAAGTACTTGCAAGAATTCACTATCTCCATCATATGTTATAGTAGTAGGTCCATTAGAATAAGAATAATTAGGAGTTGGAAGTTCTTGCTTATTGAATAAATGATCTTTGATTATATAATAAGAAGCTAGTTTTAAGCATGTTCTAGAATTTGGATTGCGTTCTCCTTGACATTCGGCAATCGCCTCCTGTAAATCTTTTTCTGTTATCACAAGAGGCACCTCCCTTACATCATCTGCTCAAGTTTCTTTACAAACTTTTGAGCTTCCTGTTTGACATCTGCAGGTAAATCGTCCATAATTTCATATATAGATTCAGTCATTTCCTTCATATCGTCAGCGTATGACATTCCATCATAATATGATCTATTAGATCTACCGCGTTCAGAAGAATATCTACCCATACTATCGCGTTTAGCATTTTTACCTCTACCTCTTGCATAAGAATTACGATACATCATATAAGGTCTTTCGTCTGCCATGCTATAATCTTCTGACATCATTTCTTCGCCTTTGAGTAGATTCTTTTTAGTATGAGCTAAAACATCCATGTACTGAACTTCTGCAGCTGACAATTTACCTTCTTTATCAACTTTCTTTTCAAGTTCTTCTAATTCGTCACAAATATAATCAATTAATTTATGCATAATATCTTCCTCCTTTCATTAAGCAATTCTTGCTATTGTAAGATTAGCATTCTGTACTTCAATAACTGGTGCAGGAGTTACCGTTGGATCAGCTGATGCAGGAATTGCGTCCACTGATAAATTAAAGCAACAACCTTTTGGAACTTTAATTATTGCAGTACTAGTTACATTACCATAATCTCCAACTGCTGCAGGAGTAAATATTGCTCTACTAGTTAACCTAGGTTCACCATTTATAGTAATGGCCACAGCTATTGGAGTTACAGTTCCGCCTTCAGGAATAGCAATATTGCCGTTGAAAGTAACCTGATAATGAGCAAAACAATTATACTGATTATTGACTTTGCCTCGTAAAATAAAATTACCTGTTTCGTCTTCATGATAAACATAACCACGATTGCAAGGAATAAAAGCTGTAAATATTATTGGCGCATTAAGTGAAACTTCCTGCACAGCATTAGCTAAAAATTCACAAGCCATAAGTCAACACCTCCTAAAAATTGCTGCATCCGCAACCACAAGAGTTGTTATTTGGACAAGTAAAGATAGGCTGTTCTCCATATACAGGAACAGTTCCTACAGGACACTGATTAAGACGATCATAAACGCCGTTTATGATAGTTGAATTCTGAGCAACCTGTGAAGCCTGACCTCTTGCATAAAGAATTTCCTGACGCAACTGAGCAATTTCATCGTTCTTTGCGTCAATTTTATCCTGACATAACTGATCCAAAATTCTCTGAGTACTTGCAGTCTGATTCTGAATAATATCTCTAATACCATCAGAAAGAGCTGCTCTATCAGCACAATTTTCAGTAGCAATTGTGTACTTAAGATCTGCTGATGCAAGCCTATTCTCGCAACAACAATCTGCAAACTGACTCTGAAGATTATTAAATCCCTGAGACATAGCAGTCTGAGCTGCAAATGCCTGATTCATATTAGCCATCTGTCTAGCATTAGCAGCCGTTTCCGCATTAGCAAAGCCACCATTAACAGTAGCGTTAACACCTGCAAAGCCGTTACACAAGGACTGCTGCACATCTGCGCAACATCCACAGAGCTGAGTAGAAAGATTATTGATGCCAGTCTGTACACCGGTGATCCCAGACATAACTGCGGCCTGATCAAATCCTCGCTGAATTGCATTACCGTTATTGCCATCATTAAGAATAATAGGTTGACCGCCAAAACCATAACCACCATTATTACTGTTATTGTTCCAACCGCCCATAGCAAAAATTAAAATCAGTAATACAATCCACCATCCATTGTTTCCATCAAAACCATTATTTCCATTACCATTCTGATAAACTGGATATGGCATATTAGTAGGACCGACTAGCATCGTTGCTGGAATTCCTCCAGCTTCTCCATCTGTTAAAGCCATAATTAAGCCTCCTTTAAATTTTTATTTATATAAATTGCGCATATTTATATCAAATTTTAAAACCCATACTTTGAGCTTGTTTGATTGCGTTATTATATTGATCTTGACTTATTTGTCCATTGTTCAATAAATGCTGAATAATATCTTGAGGATTGTTTGATAAATTTTGAGGAATACCAAATTGACTTAAAATAGACATAGGATTATTTTTTATTTGGTTTACCATCTGAATCATCTGCAACGGATTGTTCATGAGACTTTACCTCCTCTATTATTTTCTTTTCAAATTCTTTTAATTCTTCATGTGTGACAAAATTATTGTTATTGTTTTCTGTAGGAATAGGAACTTGAGTAGTTGTAGTATCTCTTATTACATAGTCAATAATTTTCATTGACGGCATTCCTGAAGCGTCAGTAGATTTTAAATATATAGTTTGACTTTCAGAATCCCATAAAGGTAAAGTTGTATTTGGTGCTAACAAATAAGATTTTGCTCCAGTTTCTCCTTGAACCCATACCATAGGATTGTTTTGAGATAACTGAGGCTGAGGTTGCTGCATCATTTGCGGTTGTTGTATTTGCTGCATCTGTTGAGGTTGCTGATAACCTAAAGGTTGATATGACGCAGGAAAAATATTACCATAAGCCATAATTTATTCCTCCTTTTTAAACCATAAAAATTGTGGTACTAATTGAGATGAGTTCCAAGAATCATATAAGTTACCATCAACTACAGTTGCTACATGTCCACCAAATCCTAAGACAAAAATTCCTTCAGGATTATCTTTACAAAATTCTTCAGCTGTGTAACAATCGGGACAAGTATTTGGAATTGATGTACGATAAAATCCATGTCGACGTAAGACTGCACCCCATACAGAATCAGAACTTGGCATATCTCCCATTGAATATGCGTTGACAGCAGTTAAAATAAAAGCTTGCTCCCAATCAATATCTAATGCTTTTGATAATGCTCTTATAGAACAATCACCAACTCTTCTTCCTACAGGATTTGGATTATATTCTATCCACATGATGATTTCTCCAAAGATTTAATAAATAAATCTAAATCTTTTAAAGTAAAATTTTTTAAGAAATCATGATAAGTCATATAAGCATCAGTCATGGAATATTCGCAAGCCATTAGTCTTGCAATATAAAGATTCATTTTGATCACCTCAAAATGATTTTATCTTATTAGAAATATTTTTAGAATGAAGTCAATATGCAAGTTTTATGCATAATAAAAAAGGATCCCTGAGGATCCTTTTTTAAAATAGATTGAGGAGTTTATAATATAGAAAGTAGTCTCTGTATTTCTTTGTAAACTATGTTTTGAGTTTGTCTAACTGACAAATCAAATTCTTCAGATAAAGGTTCATAACATATTCCATCAATAATTCTTCTTTTTAGAATTTTTCGATTTCTTTCTGCATGACGACCTTTAATATTGTTATCAATCAATTTGGCAATTGATTCGTTATCGTAATGTTCTAATTTATCAAGTAATATTTTATCCTTAATCATTTTTTATTCTTAATTCTTCCTGTGCCATGACACATATTGCATTTGCGATAACCTGAACTTCCACCAGTTTTTCTTTTGCGGCTTTTAGTTCTTGTTACTTTTTGTTTTATCCTTGCCATTTATATCACCTATTCCATTAACAATAGTATCACCATTGTTGTCTCCAGTATCAACATCTTGTTCAACTGTTTCAGTAGTTACATCTTCAAATTGACTTTCATAATATATCCATGCGGCATTAGAAGCTGCTAACAATAAAATTAAAATTATATTTAAAATCCAAAGTCTTTTTATTGTTCTTTCTAAAGTAGCAATAATTACTTCGTCTTTAAAATTATCTACCATTAGCCCTCACCTATATCTTTCAAAAACTTCTTCCACTTTTTATCGGTCATCATTCTAGCAGGACAATGTTTACCATTAACATCAAAATGTCTGACGACTGTTTTAGCGTTAGGACAGTATTTGTGAATGTATTTAATGCACTTTTTAACTGCCTTAATTTGAGCATCTGATGGATCTTTCTTAAGATTGTCGCATAATTCAATACTAACTGAATTAGTATTCGTAACCTTACCATAAAGTTTTCCGCCACCGGTTTTATCGCAATCATCCCATTTAGCACCACCAACGCTCCAAGCAATTCTATTCATCGCTACTGACTTAACTATGACTCCATCTTGACCGATGAAGAAATGAGCGCCTGCATATCGATTATTGACATTCTTAAAGAACATACCTTCATTGACTGCCGTATCACCATTGACCGCCGTGTAATGAATAACAATATATTTAATTGTTTTCTTATCTCTTTTTCCGCCATAAGCATAATGATTAGCAGAAATTTTAATCATCGCTATTGTCCTCCCTATCAGGTAAGTCGTAAGTGTTAGCTGTCTTATACTGCAAGCTGGATAAGCCAAGTAAAGCACCTAAAAGAGTATCAACCGCAATAATAGTCATTTGTATCTCTGTAATATATGGTAAGTCCCATGCATCAGCTATTGCATACCAGAAAACTGCAAGAGCTGGAAGTGCAATCTGAGCAATCCACTTAAGGACATCATAAACCTTGTCGTTCATTAAAATCATTGTAACACCTCCAATGTTAAATGTAAATAATTTATTCCGCTGTCAGTTCATCATACTCATCCTGGCGTAATTTACCAGCATCAACCAACTGTTGCAAGGTCTCTTTGCTCCATAAAGTAGGATAATACTTTAATGCAAGTTTATAAGCCTTAGTATGCTCCATATCTTATTCCTCCTCTTCTCCACTTGGTAAATCAATATCAAGCATCAATGACATGAAGTCCATATTTGCCTGAGATTGAGTGTGTTGTTGTACTCCGTGGTCATCTACTCTTGATATAAAATCATAGAGCATGTCTTTAATTGAGTTTAGTTCTTTAAAAATCTCTGCTCTTGTCATTTTGTAATTCCTCCTTTATAAATAGATTATTAGATTACTCCGAACGGCGCAAGCCCATAAGTCCTGCTCGCGAGGAAGGAGCTGTTACTACCGTTGCTGGTGATCTGGCAAAAGTTAGTCGTGTTGCTGGCATAAGGAGAACGCTCCCACCAGACGTAAGCCGAACCGTTTACTTTCTTAATGCGGTTAGCGGCAGTCTTATACCAAGTGAACTGTGCTCCTTCTCCTGAGGCTGAATTAGGAGTTGAACCGAATATCTCAATCTCCGAAGGAAGAGCGAACCAATCAACGTCGGTGTTAATAACTGTACTCTGATTACCTGCAGAAGTTTTGTTCTCGAACTGCTTAAAGATAGGTGCGAGATTTACAGGCAATGCGCCCTTAAAAACAGTATTACACCAAGTACGCCTTGCACATGATGACCAACCTCCAGCATTAGAGTCACTACTATTTATATATCCCATTTCCTTTAAACAATCTTTCATACCAACTATAAATGAGCACTCTGTCCTACCACTTTCGGTCGGAGTGTTAAGAGTCTTACCGCCTGCGTGCATAAGCACGAGAGTAACTGTCTGTTCAACATGCGACTCGCCAACACCAGTTGCAGCCATTGCAGACAATGTAACCTCTCGCTCGTCTCCTACATGCCAATAATCAAATATATTAAGCTCACCTCTATCTGCCCTAGCAATCATATCAATCAATACTGAATCAGAGCTAGTTGTCCATGAGCCGACTGGATTACGTGTTTCAAAAATAACCCCTCCTACTTTATCGACGTCGATAGTATAACGATAAACTTCTCCATATTCTGTTTGAAAACTTATCTCCCATTCGCATAAATACTCAAGTGTTATTGGTAATATTCTCTCATCTCTAGGAAACACTACAGTATGAAGGAAAAGTTCATTTTCATCAATAATATTAATGGTTTTACCCCCCATAGAACCATCAGTATCAACAATATATATTAAAGGTAACGCTCTAGTACCTTTAGCTATTTCATTCTTTAAAATCTGTACTTCCGCCCAACTCATTATGAATTACCTCCTTTAGTTATGTTCTCTGTTATACTGCCATCATCATTAAATACTGTTGTTTTACGAAAAATCGTAGTATTATATACTCTATGTCTAACAAGTTCTGTAATGCTGCCATCAGCATTAAAGGTAGTAGTTTTGACCTTATTGGCATATGTCTGTGTTATACTGCCATCATCATTAAATATCGTTGTACTATCTTCAAGTCCAGTCTCTCCGTCTATCATTCCTACTTCATCATTTATTGCGTCAATCTCTAACTGCAAATGACCTGCGGCATCGGAATCAAGTTGGTCTTTCATATGTTGAAACCAAGTATTGAAAATCTCTTGCGCCATTCTTCCTGCATCTGAAAAATCATCAATGATTTCTTCCTTATATTCGTTAAACCAAGTTGTAAACTGACTAACTATCTCATCAAAATTTATCTCATCAACAGTCGCAACAACATATCCGCATAAGATACTATCTGTTCGTGTATCTGTTATATTACTTTGAGTAATTTCTGTAACACCTCTACCGACTGCAATTTGAGCAATAACAAGTTGATATATACCACTTTCTCTAACAGGTGCTATCGGTTGACCGTCCGAACCTCCTTTTACAACTTTAAGGCTTATCATTCTATCTCCGTCATTTCTCTCAATAACGATTGTATCAACTCGATTATAAGTACCACTAGCAGCATCAAGTTTAAAGTTAGTAACATTGTCAAAATATCTAACCTTACCCTCAACATTGCAATAACCGGTAGCGACCGACACATTCATTCCGCCACTAGACGTAACCTGTAAATGTCCGTTAAATACACCAGTCACGAAAAATGGCTTAAGCCATTCTTCCATAGAGTCAGCGTTATAAAGTCTATCACCACCTTGACTATCCCAAAATAGTCCAAACTCATTAGCCATTTTATCATTCCTCCCAATTTATCGTCTCAGGTAAAGTAGTTCCGAACACTGGCTCAATAATTGGCAAACCGTGTTCGTATATCTCAGTAATCTCTGTTATTCGTTGATTCTCAGATACTCCCCAGACGTTCTTCCTTATGGTTACTATATCTCCAACATCATAATTTTTGCCGTATTTAAAATTACCGTTAGGGTTAGTCTGACAAGTAAAAGATTTTGCAAGAACACAACTCTCTAATATATCGTTACCTCTTTGTTTTAATGTATTCCTATATTGCTCGATTGTCAATCCATTACTTGTTAAATCTGAACCATCATGGAATACTTCTCTACGCTCTAAGCCACTAAGAGTATTATCACCGCTAACTACAATTTCTTTATCTCGCCATTCTCCCTCACCGCCGACATAGCAAACCGTCTTATAAAGCTGATTGTTTTCATCGTATTGACTTGATGTCATGTTAGCAAATTCCTCAGAAAAAATAACTCTAGGTCTATCGCTCTGTTCGGCACTATGGTCTAAACCCTCATATATTTCAAAAGTTATCGTCTTATTGACAAAATCAGGTTTAAATCTAAAACCGTAATTTGCCGATTTAGCGAGTTTTTTCTCATAGTCCA
>Ga0326511_10005309_pt1 | contig 10169 bp, 3 predicted proteins | sample 0_2496_0518_D_FD_203701 | JGI IMG/M metagenome (GOLD analysis project Ga0326511, IMG submission 203701) | Bovine rumen microbial communities from UC Davis, California, United States - 0_2496_0518 | ecosystem: Host-associated > Mammals > Digestive system > Stomach > Rumen | place: USA: California... | reverse complement strand
CGCCTGCAGCATACCTGCCCACCTGGTTCTCGAGCGTGATGAAACCGATGTCCGCGAGGGCCTGATTGAGCGGCGTGAACTTCTTGAAGCCGTCTGGCTCGTTCGCATCAGTGTAGTTCGAGGCGGTAATAGTATCTTGTATACCTGTCTGCGGGTAGTTCGGCAGAGCAGCGACATTGTAGCAACGGTATTTCGCGGCGTCTGAGGTGTCGCTTGCCTCGATGTCCAGCTTCACGTTGGGAATACCGTTGTTGCTGTCGGTCATCTGATTGTTGTTGTACAGTCCCCACGGCCCTTGCGACAAGCCCTGCAGCGCCACGGCAAGCCTGTTGTTCGGATTGTCCGGATCGATGTAGAAGCACACGCCAACAGGCGACTTGCCCGCAAGGATGGTGTTGCTGTACGAGCCATCCGAGAACACCAGGTCACCGACTGCCGCCTCATGGGCGTACAGCGCAATCGACCTCGTGGCCGTCACAGTTCCCGTCGAGGTGGTGATGGTGGCCGTCACGGTGATCTTGTTCTGGTTCGTCGTGTTCAGGGATTCCACATGCAGCACGCCGTCCTGGTTGATGCTTGCGGCACCGCCCGATGAACCCATCGACAGCGACCACACGACTTTGTGGATGTTGTTTGCCGATGAGGGCGTCGGCACAATGCCGAGCTGGTAGTCACCTTCTTCGCCCAGGTAATCACCGTTGACGCCGTAATCCGAGCATTTGATGGCGGCGCTTGACAACGGCACCTCCGAATAGGTCACCGTCAGCGGGGAGTCCTCGTCGTACAGCCACGGGAACTTGCTGACGAGGCGCAACGCCATGGCCGCCGTCACCTCTCCCGTCACCTCTATGGTGCCCTCGATGTTCACGTTGGGGACATCAAGCAGCTGGGAGAAAGAAGCGGCAGGTATCGCATTCTCGCCAGTCCAGTCCACATTGTCGAGGGTAAGCGTATTCAACCCGCCCTCATCGAGCACGGTGAGCACCAGCGAGCGGGTGAAATCCGCAAGGTTGGTGTTGTCAAGGATGCGGATGGTCTCGAGACTATAACCGCTCGGAATGTCAAAGGAGACGTTTTCAAGGTTCGGCTGCCCATCGATGGCGAGTGTCGCCAGCGAGTTAGGCAGTACCAGGTCGGTCAGGCGCTTGGTCTGGGGCAGCTGCACATTGGTGATGTATGTGCCGCCAAGGTCAATCTCTTCCAGTCTCGCCTGCGAGCGCAGGTCGAGCTGTCCGCCGATACCGCTGCCGTGCAGGCTGACGGTGCGGAGCAGCAGCGCCGTGACGTTGATGCGGTTGGGCCTGTAAGCGCCCACCGTCCTGCCGTCAACCTCGTATTGCGTGGTAGGCTCGGCGACAAATTCGGTGAGGCGGTTACCGTTTGCCGTCGCACTGTTGTTCGGGTTGACTGACATATCACCCACGTTGCCGATTTTGCGGTAGAAGTTGATGGCGAACAGCGACACGCCAGTATCGCCAGTGCCAGGGCGACCGATACGCAGGCGCCACGTCTCACCGGGAGCCACACGGTGACGCGGGCAGACGGCTGTCTGGCCAAGCGCACCGCTCGGGTAGATGTACATGTGCGGAGTTAAATCAAACCCGTATTCCATCGTCTGGCCGTTAGGCAGTGCAGAGGGCTCGAAGCCAAACGTGGCAGATGTCTCGGCGACACCGCTCCTGTAGTTGTTGTCGCCACGGAACTCACCCCATGCGGCATAGCTGGCCATGTAGATGAGCCTGCGCTTGATGAACTGCGTCTCAGCCTGCAGCTGCGAGCCCATCGACTGGGTGATGGGCGGGATATGGCGCTCACCCTTACCCGATGAAACGTAACCCAGCGTGGCGGGGAACTCGTAGCGGATGCGGGCCTGTTCGTTGTAGGCCATGGCGGGGAAGTAATGCTGGCTGTACAGCATGTACTTCTCCATGCAGCCCAGTACGGTCTTGCTGTAGCCATTGATGACGTCGGCATCGCTGACAAGGCCTACCATGGCGGTGAAGATGCGGCGCAGCATCTCGGCGATCTCCGAGTTGTTGCCCTCTCCTTCCCACATCGCCTCGCACAGGTCGAACAGCTGGTTTGCCCCACCCATGTAGCAGGATTCCGTCGGCGCGTCATCCGAATAGGGGTGCATGCGGTCGATATAGTAAGGCTTCGTCGAGCGGCCGTTGTTGTCGGTGATCAGGATGGTGTCCACATCGTCCTGGTGCAGCTCCCAAAGGTAGCAGCTCTCCGTAACGCCGTCAATGGTCACGGGAGTGGCCACCGGCATGAGCACAAAGTAGGTGTTTTTGCTACAATTGTCGGTGCCCGCCATGAAGTGGTTCTGGAACGCATAGTGGAACTTCAGCGAGTCCACCTTGAAGTAGCGCCCGATGTATTTCTTGGCATCGGCCACGATGTTGGCCTTGAACAGCTCGTTCAGCTCCGACAGTGACATCTGCGCCGACGGGTCGGAATAGATGTCGTATGCGGGCTTGGTGACAGGGTCGGTACGGAGGTCGATGACCCCGTAAGAACCGTTATTCCACAGACCGGCATCCACCCAGGTGCCGTCGCCCGTTTCGTTGAAACGTTTGAGACGGAACGCCTCAGCGCCCCTGGTACACCAGTATTTGCTCGTATGGTCAGCGGCCTTGTCGGACTGCATGAACGACTCGAACGAGCCGTTGTACACCTTGATGTTCGGTGCGTGCAGATATACCCAGTTCCATGTCTCGGCAATGCGGTCAATGAGCGCCTGCACAGGGTAGCCGTCATCGTCGGTCTTGCCTCCGTCGAAGTCGAGGCACTGCAGGCCGTTGTAGATCCAGCCCTCCTCTTCAGGGTCATACACGGCGCACTCGTCACATTCGGGGTCGGTGATGAACGGCACACGGAAGTCAGTCAAGGCAAGGTCGTTGTCGGCACCCTCCACCATGGCAAACATCGGGTGTTTGCTCTTGACATATCCCCATGTAGGCTTGTCCATCTTTCCCGCACCGAAGTTGCCCATTCCACGGAACACCACATCGCTGTTCTCGTCGAGCTGGGTGAAGAAGAACACCGGCTCGGTGTACTTCGACACGCGTGCGGTGCCCACCACCTGCTGCATCTCGTTGTCGCCCACGATGGCACGGTGCAGGTCATTGAACAGGCGTGTGCCGCCAACCACATGGCTCTGCATCGAGGACGCATAGTTGATTTTGAGCACGAGCTTCAGCGCCAGCGGTGTGCCCTCGGTGATCATGAATCCCTTGCCACGGTACTTGCCGTTGCCGTCCACCCATCCGTCAGGCACGGTGACCATGCCGTCATTGTACGGGTACTGCTTAGGCTCCTGTGCCCAGGGGTCGGACTTGCCGAGGTTGCCGCCGTAGATGTCAACCACCATCACGCCGTTCTTCTCGTAAGGCTCGCTAACGGTCATGCTCTCGTGGATGTCAGCGACAGGGACATCGATGGTGCCGTTGGCATCATCCACCTTGGTCTGCAGGTTGGAATAGTAGTATGTGTTGGCCGTCGATCCCTGGCGTTTCACCTCGCTGATGCCGGTAGCCTTGCAGATGGTTCCCGACAGTTCGGGGATGAGGTTGCCGTCACTGTCATACTGGAAGATCTCCCACCAGTTGCCACTGGCCGACGTGTCCATCTTATAGGGCTCCTTGCCGTGAAGGATGAGCACACGCTTACCCAGGGCCTTGACACGTTCCACATCAACACGGCCATTGCGCATGATGTCGTTTTCGGCACGGGTTTTCAGCTTCTCGGCAGCTGTGGGCAGCGAGGCGACATAGTTGCGCACAATGTCCTGGGCGTCCAGATACTGGCGCTCATAGCAACGGATGGAGTAGATGTCGATATCGGCGCCGTCCTGCCCGATGGTGATGCCCCCGTTGGACATCAGCGCCGTGCAGAACTCGTCGGCGTCGGTGCCCGCAAGCAGCAGCTCTCGCTCGATGTCGCCATTGATGAACACTCGGGCGAACATCCTTGTCGTTGACGGGCTGCCCTGCTCGGCATAGTAGTCATCGGTCACGAGGCCGTCGCCACGCACATCAGTCTGCACAGCGTTGTGGATATTGACCACGATGTGGGTGCGCACGCCTTCCTGCCAGCGGAAGTTCGTCTCACTGTCGTTAGGCTGGGACTTGATGAACAGGTTACCCGAGATGGGTTTGAGGAACAGTCCTCGCTTGTCCCCGGCCACCGTTTCGCCGATGGCGATGATGGGTGTGTCCTCATCGGTCACGTTGCGCACCTTCATGTCGAATTCCAGTGTCATCGACGAGTTGGGAGCGCTGACGAATTGGGCGAAGGGGTTGTATTGGATATTCAGGCGTTGTCCTGCAAGGATGCGCAGCACACGGAACCCGTCCTCAGCCTTGATCCATCTGTCGAACGCACCGCCACCGAATCCCGTCCATGTGCTCTGCACCTCGGCGCCTGAACGTGCGTTGATGATGCTCTCGGGGTTAGGCTCATCGTTGTTGCGGGCCTTCGGGTTGAGGATAAACGAGGCGCCCGCCTTCGGGCTGAACGAGTTGCTGTTGTCAACGGTGATGGCCCAGTATGCGCCGCCAAGGCTGCGCTGCAGGATGTTGTCATCACCGCTGAAGATGCGAAGGTAGGCACGGAAGAACGGCGTGCTGCCGTCATCCTCGATGTCGATGGAGGTCACCAGGTCATAGTCCATGCCGGGCACGGCGTTCTGCTGGGTACTGAACCAGGTCTCGTATTCGCCTGCAGGGTATTCGTCGGCCTCATCGGTGACGGCAATCGACATGGGCACGGCCTCATTGCCAGCGGGGTTATAGACCGCATAGCCCATGATCTTCGTCTGCACGAAGTTCTCTACCGAATTGACGATATCCTGGATCATCAGGTAGGGCTTGTCAGCATTGGCGCCAGCCGTGTCGGCGTCGATGACCATGAAGCGGTTCTCAAGCCTGTTGCCTTCAAGCGTGCCGCCCATGCCGTCATCGCAAGAGAGCCATGCGGTGACTTTGCGCACACCGTGCGTCTTGAGGCCGTAGAGCCCCTGGGAGTCGAACAGCGCGAACTGCTGCTGGGTGCCACTCGTGCCAGCCTCCAGCTGGTGGGTGGTCACCATGTCCTGGCGGCTGCCTGCCACCGTGATGTGCAGCACGGCGTTCACCGCATACGAGCCCTTGTAGGACAGGCGCAGGCCGTTGTCAACGATATCGGCTGCCTGGATGGCGTTGTACCAGTCGCTCATGCACTCAAGCGACAGGGATGTGTAGGTCACCGTCGCCACAGGGACACGGCGGGACGTGTATGTTGCGCCTCCGGCATTAAAGGAGGCCACCACTGCGATGATGTTCTTGTAGCCGTCACGCAGATAAGGGCCTATGTCTATCTGGTCGAACGATGACGAGTTCTCGTCACGGCTGACGATGTTCACTTTGCCCACCTCATTGAAGGTCACGCCGTCATCCACCGAGCGGAGGAAGGTAAGGATACCCGAAAGGCCCGAGTTGACGTATTCGCCACCCTCATACTGAAGCGCCGTGAAACGTATGCCCACGTTGAACAAGGACTGGTTGGTCACCACCTCGTCAGCAGGATCGCTCGATGATGCCACACGGGCGATGTAGCGTTCGTGAGTCTCCATCTCTGCTGTCACGATCGGCTGGTTCTCGGGGTCGGAGTGGTCAGCGCTCCATGCCTGGTATGACTCGAGGGTGTCGAAGCCGAGCAGGTAGTTGACGCCGTTGATGTTCTCCATCACGAAATGGCCGACCTTGTCGCCGAACTGGGACTTGATGAAGCGCTCCACCTCAGCAAAATTCACCCCCCACTTGTAGCCGTCGGGAATCTCCGTGTTGTACTTGGTGATGGCGGCACCCGTGTTGTTCACCCCTCCCCATTCATCAGACAGGGAGGTCAGCAGGTTAGTGCCTTGGATGATTATCTCTTTTGCCATGTTTGTATATTGATTTATGTGATTAACTAATCCAGCCACGGTCATGGAACCAGCCCTGATCGTGGAACCAGGCACCCAGGCTCTTCAGCTTCTGCCACACCAGGCGAAGCCCTTTGTACTTCGCCGTGATTTCCGTGCGGCGCCAAAAGATGCCGGTGGTTTCTTTTCCTTGCTTGTACTCCATGTCACTCGTCCTCGTAGGTTAGGTAAATCGTGTCGGGGTCAACCTCGTCCGCATTGACCAGCGCCTCATACTCGCTCGCCGACAGGAACCTGTGCATAGGCAGTCCCTTGATGCGCTCCAGACCTTCAAGGATAGCCTGCTGCGTCTCGGGTGATATGCCGTAGCCCTTGGAGCCGTTCTTGACGTTGAACGTGACCGTCTCACCATTGGTGAGTGTGATGGTGATGACGTTGTATCCGCCATCCTCGTCGCTTTCGACAACCGAGATGTCGGCGATGCCGACGCCATTGCCGCCGGTATTGATTTCAAAGTCACCGAGCTCCATCGAGTCGGTGTCACCTGCCCCGGCAACAATCTCGACAGGCAGCGTGATGGGCGTGCAGGTGTCAAGTGTCCCGTCGCTGAAGTCGGAATCGTCGACAATGTCGAACACACGGCATTTCAACAGGCCGATGTTGAAACCTGGCTGATTGAAAAAGACGGTAATGGCCGACCCGGATGTGGGAACTTTGCAGTTCACCGCCTCCCCGTTGATGTATGAAGCGACATACCTGCTCGAGCAGTCATCCAAGTTGTCGACATAGAACACCAGGATGAACGAGTCAGGCATATACTCCACGCCGTCCTTCGTGAACGACATCGATACACTGAAGTCTGAATACCGGTTGACCTTTCGGCCTGCTGTATTTGTCTGAATGTCCATATATTTATGATGATTTGTTAAACTATGACCAAGTGTCTCCTCCGTCGGTGGAGTGCTGCACGCCTCCACTGGTGATTCGTGTGCCGTTGTTACCATTGATGACCGTGAGGCCACTGGCGTTGAGTGTGGTGGTCTTTATGGATGCCGCAAAGCAGTCGGTACGGTTGTTTGTCGGATCTGTTCCTCTTATGTAGAGTCGGAATGTTCCGCTTGTGGCGTCACCCACCTGGCGAAATGCGTAGACGAACGTGAACCTGATGGATACGGTCACGTTGTCAGCCTTTGTGAACAGCAGGATGAAGTTGCCGTTGGCGTCCTGTTCGGCCTCTGTATACGGCAGGACTTCAATCTGCTGGCCATGCTTGAGCCTAACCGAATACTCGACCCTCTTGTCTATGATGGTGAAACACCGCTCGTTGGTAAGTGTAGCCCCGCAATCCAGAAGGAGGAAGCCCTCTGCGCTGGTAGCGCCGATGGAGACATTCGCAACGTTGAGCTGTTCGGTGGCCTCGTCGGTGTTGTGGTCAACGTAGTTCGCGCTATCCTGTTGCACCGTGTTCCAGGTGACGCTGCCAAAGCCCACATCCTTGATGATAAGGTTGTACTTGTCATCAACGGATGCGGTGGCGTTGCCGCTCATGCGGAAGCCTACGCCATTGGCAAACATCTCGCTTTGCAGGAAGTCGGTATATAGCGCACCGAGGTAATAGGAGTAGTCGCTCCTGTCGCCGAGCTTAGACAGGTATTTCCCGTCGAGCGCTGCCATGGCGGCGTTGACCTTGTTGAGCTGGTTGCGCAGCTGCGACACCTCGGCCTCCAGTTCAGCAATCTTCTCCGTGATGGGTGTGAGGTCTACGGAATACCCGCTACCGCTACCACCAGCCACGGCTGTAGAGCCTACGGTGGCGTTGGAGCCGCTACCCTGTGCGATATTGTATTTGGCTATTATCATAACTTTTCTACAAGTTTTAAGTCGCTCTTGCGGCGCTTCACGTCGAACTCCATCTTGTCAACGATGAACGTACACCCGAGGGTGCTGCTTGCGAACAGCGTTGCAGGATAGATGCTGAACATCGGCTTCTTGAGTGACACGGTGAATACCTTGGCGGGTGTCGAGTACTGCTTGGTGAGCCTCAGCACCATCCATTCCTCTGCCCTGAGCGTGCCGTCGCTGACCTCTCCCGTCGTGCTGTGGTAGGTGGTCACGCTCCGGGCGTCGTTGGTAAGGGCGTCGTTGGCAAGGCGGTCAACGTAGGCATAGATGCCGCCGCTCTTCACGGCCACGCAGCTGTAGTTGGGCTTCTTGTTGTCCCATGTGCAGACCTTGAACTCCACGTCCTGTGCCTCGCTGACGTAGTCTGCGTTGATGACGTTGGTGTATTCGGTGTCGGTGCTCTGGTCGCCGCTGTATGACGGGTCACCGATGGCAGCCTTGATTTTGAAGTTCTTCAGCGCAATCAGGCGTGCCTGGTAGCCGGATGACCCCCCGAAGTCCATCGGGTTGAGGATGGTCAGTTTCGGTGTCCCGGTAAGAACGCCAGGCACTGGGATGGCGTAACCCGTCTCGCTCAGCCCCATGTCCCATGTCACGTTGTTGACGATTTTAAGTTCCTTGAACATATTGGCATCTGCGCGGAGCTCCTCGCTGTTCTCCTTGACGAAATAGAGCTTGAAGATGCTCTCGGTAGCCGTCCACTGCTCACCGTCCCACCATTTATCGCCCTGCTGAAGTTTGCAGCGCAGGTAGGCCATAGGCTGCGAGATATCCTTGCGGCCCTTGTTGATGTCTATCTTCTCGTTTCCCGAATCGATGGGATAGTTGGAGTTCTTGGTAGCGCCGTCCCACAGCACCCCTCCGCTGATGACATAGTAGGCGTTGGTGCCGCCATAAAGCGCAGCGGTGTCGGCCAATTCCGTCTCAACATACGGATATGCCGTCGTGTCCCACATGTGCTCGGTTGGCGTGTTGCTGTAGTTCGGCTGCCCTGCGATGGGGTTGATAAGCAAAATGTAATCGTCCAGATCGAGCCGTGATGATATCTCGTTTTCGGCCTTGGTGTCGGTGTAGTCGTTGATGAACTTGGCGATGTCATCAGTCTGCTTTGCTACCGCCGTGAACACGCTGGCGAAGAGAACCGTCCTCATCCACAGGATTTCGCTCTTCACCATGAAGGCCCCACTCAACGCCAATGTGTCGGTGTAGCATAGTGTCGGGTAGTTGCTGGTTACATCGTCCCAGGTCGAGCCGTTGTAACGGTACTTGTGGCAGATGATGTTGGGGTTGGCCATGTATTTGACGAACACGCCCGACATCCACGACGGGGTCTCGAATGTATCATCGTTGTCGAGCTTGCCGTTGATATCCACAAAAGCAAGCATCTTGGTGTTGGTGTCGCCGGCTGTGTTCCCCACTTCAGCCTCAATCACGTCGCCGTACATGGGGGCCGAGTCATCACCGATATTGTTGTTGTGGGTCTTGGGGCATTCCATGTTCGGGTCGGCCTTGGTGACGTTCACAGCGCCGTCGAAGAAGTCGGGCAGGACATCGTCATAGTCGTTTAATTGGCACTTGACGGTAATCTTATTAAAGACGTCACCCAGGGACAGCGATGCGCTGTTGTCATAGTGCAGCCCCTTCTCGATCTGGACAAGCTGCCCCGTGGTGGTCGTTGACGTGGGGGCGGCGCTGCTGCCTATGGTGTAGCGGTACCAGGTCTCGGTGCCGTTGCCCGCCTTGACGCTGTCATAGTCCACGAAATACACGCCAAGGCCGTTGGCCGTAACGCTGCAGCCCAGGAACTGGGCAATCTGCTCCAACACTTCCTGGCACGTCCATGCGGTGTCGGCATCGGTCTTCTTCTCGTCGCTTTTTTTGTCGAAAAAGTTGTTCTCGCTGACGTAGAGCTTGTCCATGATTGCGCCTGCATCACCGGGGACGTTGGTGTTCCTGGGCACATAGAAGCCGTTGTAGCAGTGGCACTGCTGGAGGATGTGGTCTACGATTTCCCGGAACGAGCGCACCGCCTTGCTCTCGCCGACTGGCGTGTACTTGACATACTGCAACGTGCTGATGCCGTCGATGCACTCCAGTTCGATGGTGTCGATGGCCTGGTAGCTCATGTCGTAGAGGTTGGGCGTGGCATACCCAACCCACTCGACGATGGCACCGCCGAGGCTGAGTTCTACCCGTGTGCCCTGTGCGGTTGGGCTGTAGATGTCGAACATGTAGTCCTCCGTCACCACCTGGACGGTTGCCCCCGTGCCCTTCATCGCCTTGTAGATGGTGTCGTCGCCGCTGTCCATCGTCGTGACAAACGGCGTCTCACCCATCGTGATGGGCACTACCGTATCGT
>Ga0326511_10005308_pt1 | contig 10169 bp, 10 predicted proteins | sample 0_2496_0518_D_FD_203701 | JGI IMG/M metagenome (GOLD analysis project Ga0326511, IMG submission 203701) | Bovine rumen microbial communities from UC Davis, California, United States - 0_2496_0518 | ecosystem: Host-associated > Mammals > Digestive system > Stomach > Rumen | place: USA... | reverse complement strand
GAATTTGGCCTTTTTGTTCTTCTGTAATTCTTTTAATAAAGCAACTGTAGAGTTAAAAACAGCAATACCAGAAAGACCATCTTCTTTAAAGAGAAGCTCTCCTTCTTCTTCATAGAGTTTCTTATCACCACTATATAAAGATAGTGTTCCTCTTAAACGATTCTTATTGAGATAAGCAGGAATCTTTTCTACCGTCTTGATCGGACAAAGCATTGACTGATATGGAATATATTTTACCTTCAAAGAATCTAACAACTGATAATCGTAGTCCTGGCGGTCATAACTTCTTCCGCCGATGGCTAAGACTAGATCATTAAAGTGATAGATAATCTTTTTACCATCCACGAATAACAAGATTTCATTCTTGTCAGGATAGACTTCAATCGCTTTACCAGCGAGAACGTCCACATGATCTAACTTTTCAAGCAAGAAGGAGTGAAGACATTCACTCTTTCTAAAGTAAGGATAGAAAAGCTTATCGTCTTTGACATAGGAAAATCCTTCTTTTTCTAAATAGGCGATAAATTCCTGAGAATAGATATGACGCGTATCAAATAAGAAAGGAAGATATTCCTCATCGACATTGCAGGTCAAAAGATCCTGGTTGAAGAAATTGGCTCGACCGTTACCAGAGACTAAAATTCTTCGAGCCAGTTTAAATTCCTTGGCTGGTTTTTCCACCAAGGTGACTTTTCTCTTCTGGCTTGCTAAAAGAGCAGCAAGTAAACCTGCTGGGCCAGAACCGATTACTAACACATCGACATTCTTTTTATCCATAACAAAACTATTATACATGACAAAAGCTCCCCGGAGGGAGCTTTGTTTACTTGTTTAGTTGATTACTTCTTAAGACCAAGCTTAGCAATTAAAGCTTCGTACTTAGCGGAATCAGTTCTCTTAAGATAGGCAAGAAGATTCTTTCTTCTGGCAATCTTGATGTCCATACCACGCTTGGAAGAATAGTCATGCTTGTTAACAGTCATGTGAACGGTTAACTTCTTGATCTGTTCAGTAAGGATGGCGACCTGGACTTCAACAGAACCAGTGTCCTTCTCGTCTCTGCGACTATCGGTGATAACCTTAGTCTTTTCTTCTTTAGTAAGAGCCATAAACAAATACCTCGTTTCTTTCTACCGGCGACCCAGTGTTAGGTGAATTAGAGGATCGTGCCCAACACCAGAAAAGCGGCTTAATTATTATAAACGTAATTTTCGATAAAACAAGAAAAACAAACATAAAAATTTAAAAATTTATTATAATTCATTATAATAGGTAGGTTATGATTTCAGGATTCATCAAAATCGACAAGGAGCAGGATTATACTTCCGCTGATGTCGATGCTATCACCAAGAAGAGACTCAATGTCAAAAAGGCAGGTCATTTAGGAACGCTCGATCCTTTTGCGACCGGTCTTCTTTTAATTGGTGTCAATGAAGCGACCAAACTTACTACCATCATGCATGATGGTGATAAAGAATATATTGCCACTTTACAATTAGGAAAAACAACTTCTTCCTTAGATACTGAAACAGATATCATTCAAGAGATGGATGTCCCCTCTCTTTCCATGGATAGAATTCATGAAGTGATGCATTCCTTTTTAGGAAAACAGACGCAAATTCCACCGCTTTATTCTGCTCGTCATTATAAAGGTATCAAAGCCTATCATCTTGCGAGAGAAGGTAGCAAGGTTGAACTTCCTCCCATGGATATTGAAATCCATGAGATGGAATGTCTTTCCTATGATGATACTAAGAAAGAGCTCGTCTTCAGAACAGTCGTTTCTAAAGGCACTTATATCCGTGTCTTAGGTAAGGATATCGCTCTTCGTTTAGGCAGTATTGGTTATTTAACCGCTCTTCGTAGAACTAAGATTGGCGATATTGATTTAAGCGGTGCGGTCAAAGTCAAAGAAGTTACTGAAAACGACCTTTTAAGTATGACCACCTTCAATCCGGAGATCAAGAAATATCTTTGTGATGAAACACTTGCTTTTAGAGTGAGAAATGGTCAGACATTAAAACTTCCTGATGAACAAGACGAATATCTCTTCATGATGGATAAAGAAGTTCTTTTAGCCCTTTATAGAAGAGATGGTCATGTCTATCGTTGCTACAAAGGATTCCGCTATGAATAAAGAGAATATCACCATCCATAAAACAGAGGCTGAGCAAGAAGAAATAGCTTTGGCTATCGGCTTTTTTGATGGTCTTCATTTAGGTCATCAGACACTTTTGAAGGAAGTCTTAGCTTATAAAGAATATACGCCTGCTATTTTAACCTTCAGCAGAAACTTCAAGGCTGGTGTTCTTCATCAAAAAGAAGAACTCATTCTGACCGAAGAAGAAAAAGATGAATTACTCACCTCCTTTGGTATCCAGAAAGAGTTTGTTCTTCCCTTTGATGAAGAAACGATGCATACTTCCAAAGAAGACTTTATTTCTTTCTTAACCAAACTCAATCCAAAAGTGATCGTGGTCGGTGATGATTTTAGATTTGCCTCTAAAGCTTCTGGTAAAGCAGAAGACTTGAAAGTATTGGAATCTCTGGGCATTAAAATCATCATCAAAGACTTATTACAGATGAAAGAACAAAAGATTTCTTCCTCCAGTATAAAGGAATTATTAAAAGTTCACAACTTAGAAGAAGCCAATCAAAATTTAGGTTATCCATTCTTCCTCCAGGAGAAGGTGATCCACGGCCTTCATAACGGTCACAAGATCGGTTTTCCTACCGCCAATATGAACTATCCTGTTAACAAGGTCATTCTTCCAAATGGTGTCTATAAGACACGGGTTGAAATCGATGGTAAACTCTATTGTGGTATGACCAACATTGGTAATCATCCCACCATTGACGCATTAGAGAACAACATCATCGAGACCAATGTCTTAAACTTCACCGGTGATTTATATAGAAAGATCATCAAGGTATCTTTCCTTCGTTATATCAGAGAACAGAGAAAATTTTCTTCTTTAAAAGAATTAAGAGAGCAATTATTAAAGGATATCAAGGAGATTGATGATGGCACAATTTAAGATTTCAAAGATTCTTGTCAAAGTTTTTTACAAGATGTCAGCAATCTCAAACAGAAAAGTCTTAAAGAAAGCAAAAGATTCTTCTATCTATACTCCTTTGATGAATGTTTCTTATGGTCAGGACAAACAACAAGTCTTTGATCTTTATCATGCGCCAAAAGAAAACAGAAAACACGCTTTGCTCATCGATGTTCATGGTGGTTTCTATGTCGGTTCTTCTCATAAGTACAATTATCCTTGGGCAACCGTATTTCTTGATGCCGGTTATGATGTAGCCTTAGTAGAATATCGACTCAATTCCAAGAAAACCGAGACCAAAGACGAATTAGAAGATATCGCTTCTTGTTTGAGATATATCTTCTCTCATAAAGAAGAACTCAATATTGAAGATGATTCAAAAGTATTCATCACTGGTGATAGCGCTGGTGGTCATCTCGCTTTGTATGTCGCGGAAGCCTTAAACAATGATACTTTAGATTTACAAGGCTGTCATCTAGATGGTGTTTTGGTCAACTGTATCAGTTATGACTACGCATCCTATAATCAGGGTGAGGGCATGACCAAAGGCATGAAGAGATGGATGATGGGTCCTCACTTTGAAGATAGTGAATATCTTGCGAAATATTCACCAAGAACTTATATCCAAGATTTATCTTTTCCTTTATTCATCTCCACCTGTGCAAATGACTTCTTAAGAGTACAATCCTTGATGTTAAAGCAGGACTATGAAGCTTTGCAGGGTGATATCACCTTTGTAGATATTAAAGATAACAGCAAAGAGGTACAGCACGTTCATAATCTCACCAATATCGAACATCCCGCATCTAAAGAAGTCAACAATGCCATGATTTCTTTCATGGATAATATCATCGCATAGTAAAAGCCGAGGTCGCCCTCGGCTATTTTGTTATGCTTTTTTCGTCGCCTTCTTAGTAGTAGTTTTGGCTTTGGTAGTCTTTTTTGCTGTCGTCTTCTTCGTAGCAGAAGCCTTTTTAGCAGCTCTAGCAGCCTTAGCCTTTTCTTTTTCTTCTGGAGTCTTATAGTTTTTACCATAGACATCCTTCAGTGTGACTGGCTTACGATTGATGGCATCATTGATCATGACATCCATCTCATGAGCCTGGTCATATAACTTATCCGCTTTGAAAATCAGTTCCGGTGTCTTATAGATAGCAAGTTCTCTTGCTAACATGGAGCGAATCTGACCTTTGCGGTTGGTGAGATAAGCGACGACTTCATCAATCTTATCTGGATCAATATGAGAGACGTAGATAGTAGCGTAGGAATAATCTGAGGTGACTTTGACTTCGGTGATGGAAGCAAAATCGGTCAAACTGTTCTTCAGTTCATAAATGATGATCTTAGATAAGTCTTTCTGGATGATACCAGTGACTCTACCTAATTTATCAGCCATTCTTGACAACCTCCTGACCGAAGGATTCTAAGATATCGCCTTCCTGAAGGTTGAAGTTATCCGAGATGGTAAGACCGCATTCAAAGCCAGTTAAGACTTCCTTAGCATCATCCTTAAATCTCTTTAAGGAGGTTAAGTGCGTCTTTAAGACTAAGTTTTCATCGCGGAAGACACGAATAGAGGAATTGTTCTTGATAGAACCATCAGTAACCATACAACCGGCGATCTGACCAACCTTGGAAGCTTTGAAGAGAGAACGGACTTCGCAATGACCATAGACGACTTCTTCATAGGTTGGAGCTAAAGTACCGCGCAAAGCTTCTTCGATATCCTCTAACATCTTGTAGATGATGTTGTACTCACGGATTTCAACGTTCTTCTCTTTGGCTAAATCCTTGATAGAAGGACCAACCTTGACAGAGAAAGCTAAGATGATAGCGTGAGAAGCAGAGGCGAGAATGATATCGCCCTGAGAAACATCACCAGAGTTGCAATGAAGGATAGTGAGTTTGGCGCCTTCGACTTCGATCTTCATCAAAGAAGACTTCAAGGCTTCCGCACTACCTTCAGTATCCGCCTTGATGATGAGGTTGATGTTGGTGCTTTCGCCATTGGCGGCGTTGGCAGCGACATCGGCAAGAGAGACACCAGCTGGGTTAGCAGAGATGAGAGCGTTGGCTCTCTTATCGGCAGCCGCACGGGCAGTCTTTTCATCTTCAAAGGCCATGAAACGGTCACCCGCGATCGGGACACCGGATAAACCAGTGACGGAGACAGGCGTGGATGGACCGACTTCTTTTAACATCTTGTTGAATTCATTGGTCATCTTTCTGACTTTGCAGTAATACTGACCAACGGCTAAGAAATCACCGACGTGTAAGGAACCGTTCTGGACTAACAAGGTGGCTTTGGCACCTTCCTTCTTATCCAAAGTGGCTTCGATGACACTACCGATAGCTGGAGCAGCGTTATTGGCATGGAGTTCTAAGATTTCGGCTAAGGTAAGGATACCTTCCAAAAGTTCGTCCACACCCTGGTTGCGTTTGGCGGAGATCTTGAACATCATGGTATCGCCACCCCAATCTTCAGAGAGAAGACCTAAACCGGACAACTGGGTCTTGACTCTTTCAGGATCAGCACCTGGCTTATCGCACTTGTTGATGGCAACGATGATTGGAACACCGGCGGCCTTAGAGTGATTTAAGGCTTCGATGGTCTGAGGTTTGACACCATCATCGGCAGCAACGACTAAGACGACGATATCGGTGACAGAGGCACCTCTGGCACGCATGGCCGTGAAGGCTTCATGACCAGGAGTATCGATGAAGGTGATCTTCTTACCGTTGATGACCTTCTGATAGGCACCGATTTCCTGAGTGATACCACCATGTTCGCCACCGGTGATATTGGAATGACGAATACAGTCAATCAAGGTCGTTTTACCGTGGTCGACATGACCCATAATGGTGACAACTGGGGCTCTTCCATCATTGTCGGAGTTTTTATCAAAGATAGAGGCCTTGGTAAAATCTTCTACCGCACCACCAGATTCCTTCTTGAAATCGAGGTCATTGTTGATACAGACTTCGGCGATTAAATCATCGTCTAAGACGGTATTGAGGGAAATCATTTTACCCTGCATAAGGAAACTTTTGATGGTTTCACTTGGGGAAACGTTGATTCGCTTACATAACTGATCCAAGGTCATTGGACCATTGTAGATAAAGACACCATTTTCAACACCAGCGGTCTGCTTTTTGCCAAAGGCTGGTTTGGCACCTTTAAAGTTTTTCTTTTTAGACATATACAACCCTCCTATTTTTACTTATCTTCCTGCAAGACTTTATGAATGGCCGAAGCGAGGTTGGGATCAGTGATACAAACGGCGTTGAGAAGTTCGTATCCCAAGATGGCTTTGACATCATAACTTCCTGTATATCGATAGATGACTAGATGGGGATTCTTTTCCTGATACTTAGATAACTCCGCTTCCTTCTTTTCTGTACAAGAGGGAAGAAGGAGAAGAAAGTCCGCTTTCTTTTTCCCAAGCATCTCTTCCATCTTTTGGCCTACATAGACGGCACGCTTGCGAAGAGCGAAGCCGAAGTAGGCGTCAAGACTATTGATTTGTTTTTCCGTGAGCATAGTTTTTCAACTCACTTTCCAACACGGCTAAGTCTTCTTTGCTGGCGTACTTTCTCAGCAAGCCTTTCTGGAAGACTTTGGCGAGTGTTTCTTCATCTCTATGAATATAGATTCCTCTACCAGGTAAGGTATCATTCAAGTCAAGAAGCAACTTACCATCTTGTTTGACAAGACGGAAAAGTTCTTCTCTGGGGAAAGATTTTCTGGATAGGATATCCATACGATTGACCGACGGTTTTGGATTCATTCTTAGTTGTTATCGTAGTACTCGTCGGAATCATACTGATCCAAATCGAGATCGTCTTCATAGTTATCGTATGCTGTATCTTCATCTTCTTCCATTTCGGCAAGTTCTTCTTCGGTGTAGATTGGCATAGCTTCAACCTTGCTGGCCTGAGATGGAGCAGCAGACTTTTCTTCTTCGTTCTTCTTCCACTTCTTCTTATAGGATCTGGTTTCAGATGGACCCTTCTTGGAAGAGATGGCCTGTTCTAATTCTTCTAAGGAGATACGTGGCTTGTTCTTGATTTCAACGTGTTCCACTGGCTTTTCTTCTTCAACTGGCTTAGCAGTTTCAGCGGCCTTAGCAACCGTTTCTTCCTTAGCAGCCTTGACTGGGTCAACAGCTGGAGCAGTTTCTTCAACGACAGGAGTTTCTTCAGCCTTAACCTCTTCAACAACAGGGGTTTCTTCGACGACTGGAGCAACTTCTGGAGTGGTTGGGATAACTTCTTCGTCGTTGACTTCTTCAACGAATTCTTCTTCCTCAACTGGAGTTTCTTCTTCAACAGCAGCTTCAGGATTCATACCCTTGATCAACTTTTCGATATCGCTGATCATGAGATACTTCAAGCCCGAGGCAATGGCATCATCCGCCTGTAAGACAGAGATGGTGCAGTGGGTGATTCTGGAAGCGAGTCTGACGTTGACACCACCAGAACCGATGGCGACACCCTGGTTACCGTTGTTGACAACAACCGTAATCTTTGGATATTCGTAATCTCTATCGAGTTCGAGTTCTTCATAGTGAACATTGGCATCGAAGAAATCTTCTGGGCAGGTTAAACCGATGACACCAGCTGGCTTCATGGCTTCGACAACCTGTAAAGCCTTGTTCATGTAGAAACGAACAACATCAACCTTTTCCGAACCGATTTCATTTAAGACGGAACGGATACGGCTGGATTCAGGACCGATACAGGTACCGACTGGATCGATGTTTGGATTGGTAGAATCAACAAAGATCTTGGTACGCTTGCCTGGTTCTCTTTCGATGGCCTTGATGGTAACGATACCTTCCTGGATTTCAGGAACGGCTCTTTCTAATAACTTCTGGACGAATTCCTTGGAAGAACGAGAGATGACAAGAGATGGTGGGTTAGATCTATCGGAGACATCCGAAAGATGGACCAAGACTCTTTCACCGACGACAAATCTGTCGCCTGGCATCTTGTTGTTCTTTCTTAAGAAGCCCTGGGCCTTGCCAAAGGAGACTTCATAAGAGTTGCCGTCCTGTTCAATACGGTTGACGGTACCTTCAATAAGTTCGCCAATCTTGTCCTGATAGACATTTAAGATGGCAGACTTACTGGCTTCCTTCAACTTGGACTGGAATAACTGTTTGACACGTCTGACATAGGTCTTGTCGAGTTTGGTGACATCAAACTTGATCTTGATGGTGTCGCCAAGCTTGGCGCTAGACTTGATTTCCTGAGCGTCTTCAAGAGAAATCTGATAAGCATCATCGACGATGTCATCTTCTTCCGTGACAGTCTTGATATCGTAGATGGTGAACTTGGAATAGGTGTTGGAGAAATCAATTTCGCACTTGATCAACTCCTTGGCAGCGTCATCGTTATCCTTGTCTTTGAATAAACCTGGATAAGACCATTCCAAATAGGCCTGCTGCATGGTCTGGGTCAAGATTTCAGCAACCTGTTCGCCAGAGACATAAGAGTCCTTCTGGATGTCACCGATAGCAGCGGTAAAATCATCACTCTTGATTTTGCCAGTGATCGGCTTAGAAGCGGATTTGTAACCTCTTCTCTTCTTTGGGGCTACTTCTTCAACTTCTTCAACTTCTTCTAAAACTTCATTTTCTTCAGACATAGTTCTTCTTTCCTCCGGTTATGTCTTTATTCCTAGGCTTTATAGCCCATGTGAATCTTCTCGACGTCGTCTTTGTGTAGGACAAGCTGTTTTCTTCTACCTTTGATGAAGTAGACAACAGTCAGTTCGCCCTCATTGTAGGATAAGGCTTTGGCAGTGATGGTCTCACCCGATTTGGCCATCTTGATATCAAGATAGTGATCAAGTAGCTTAGCAGTATCTTCAAAAGGAATTTCTCTTTCACTTCCACCAGAAGATATATCTAACATGTAAGCTTCATCAAGATCCGTGATCTCATCAAGAAGCGGATTGACCTTGTCAGTATATTCCTGAATCTGATCCATGGTGATCTGATAATCTTTGTCGATCAGCACTTCCAGAACCATACCCATCTGTTCATCGTTATAATAGCGAACAGATACGAGGTCTAAATCGAGTTCTTTTGCCGCTTGGGCCAATGTCTCTTTAACTTTATCTAATGTGCTTAGTTCCATCCCTACCTCCTTGGATAAAAGAAAGAGTGGACCCCAAACAGAAGGGTCCACTCTTAATTTTCATTAAGAATGTTGCATGCAAATGCATGGTCAGTAGCACTCTGACTTGGATATTTTACCATCTTGGAGAAACAACTTCAATAATAAATATATATAAACAATAAGATTTTTATTCTTTTTCTCTTAATATTTAGACTTTTTTGTAACGAAAGAAAATGATGAAATCTCTTTTATTTGCTCGTGTTAGCCTTTTCATTTCTCAAAAAGTGTCATAAAACCTCAAGATAGGTTAAAATAGACAAGTCATTCTACAAGAAGCATATGAAGGAGGTAAGCATGGTAAAAAAAGTAAATGAATCTTACAAGCATCATGTCTTCGCTTTGACGCTGGGTCCCGCGTTGAAGATGATCGAAGCCATTTTTGATTTATTGATTCCCTTGATCATGAAGACCATCATCGACATGTCAGAATTCGATGGAAAAGCCGCCATCACCAGTGAGACCAATCCGTTCATCTTAAGAATAGCGGATTTCATCCGTTTGTTTGGTACCTGGATTCCTGATAACCCGAACTTAAACTATGCCATCATCGGTGGCGTCATCATTCTCATCATGGGTGTTCTTGGTTTTGCTACTACGATGGTCACCCAATATGTCGCTGCGAGAACCGCTGTCCTGGTCGGTACAGAAGTTCGTGATTCTCTTTATGAAAAGATTCTTTCCTTCTCCAAGATGGAAAGAGAGAAGTTTGGTAATGCTCGTCTGCTTACCACCTTAAACGCGGACTCCTATCAGGTTCAGCAAGGCGTCTTGATCTTCATCCGTTTGATTGTCAGAGCACCATTTATCATCCTTGGCGCTTTGATTGTCTCCTTGATCCTGAACTGGCAGATCGGTCTCGTCTTTGTCGCGATTGTTCCTTTGATCTTATTTGTCATCTTCTTCATCATGAGAAAATCCTCTAAGGAA
>Ga0326511_10005304_pt1 | contig 10172 bp, 6 predicted proteins | sample 0_2496_0518_D_FD_203701 | JGI IMG/M metagenome (GOLD analysis project Ga0326511, IMG submission 203701) | Bovine rumen microbial communities from UC Davis, California, United States - 0_2496_0518 | ecosystem: Host-associated > Mammals > Digestive system > Stomach > Rumen | place: USA: California... | reverse complement strand
TCTAATAGGCAATAGCACTCTGTCGAACGTCAGTACAGGCAGTGCCGATCTCTTAGGTCACGTCTTTGAATATTTCCTTGGCGAGTTTGCTTTAGCAGAAGGAAAGAAGGGCGGTCAGTTCTATACGCCACGTAGTGTTGTAGAGTTGTTGGTCAATATGCTGGAGCCATATAAGGGCCGCGTGTTAGACCCCTGTTGTGGCTCTGGTGGTATGTTTGTGCAGAGCGAGAAATTTGTTAAAGAGCATCAGGGACGCATTGATAATATCTCTATCTATGGACAAGAGAGTAACCAGACCACTTGGCGTCTCTGCAAGATGAATTTGGCTATTCGTGGCATTGACGCCTCTAACGTGAAATGGAATACAGAAGGGTCTTTCCTCAACGACGCCCATCAGGATGTAAAGGTTGACTACGTGATGGCCAACCCTCCTTTTAATGACAGTGATTGGAGCGGCGACCTGCTTCGCAACGACAAACGTTGGCTTTATGGTGTGCCGCCAACGGGTAATGCCAACTTCGCGTGGATACAGCACTTCATCTACCACTTGGCTCCGTCAGGACAGGCAGGCTTTGTTCTGGCCAAAGGCTCGTTGACGTCAAAGACTGGTGGCGAGGGTGACATCCGCAAGGAACTGATTGACAAAGGTCTTATTGCCTGTATTGTCAACCTCCCTGCCAAGCTTTTTCTAAACACTCAGATTCCTGCCTGTCTGTGGTTCGTAACACGCAATCGCACTTGTCAGCCTGGCAAAATTCTCTTTATCGATGCCCGAAATAAAGGACGATTGATTAACCGTCGTACTCGCGAGTTGACTTCTGAAGACATCAATGAGATAGCAGAAACCTACCATCATTGGCGTGATGAGTCTACCGACTATCAAGACGTTCCAGGCTTCTGTGCTTCTGTTCCTATCAGTCGAGTGGCCGAACTTGATTATGTCCTTACTCCAGGTCGCTATGTTGGTCTGCCTGAAGAGGAAGACGATTTCAACTTCGCCGAACGTTTCACCGCTCTTAAAGCCGAGTTCGAGGCACAACTGAAAGAAGAAGAACGGTTGAATAAACTGATATTAGAGAATTTGGAGAAGATAAAAATATAAGAATATGGATATAGAAAACCAGAAAATTGACTATAAGAGTATTCGGAAAATCCGTACGGGCGACAAAGGCTTTAAGGAATTAGCAATCTCATGTGTAGCTTTTGCTAATGCTCAGGGCGGTATATTATATATAGGTATAGAAGACAAAAGACTCATTCCTTTGGAGGGACAGACTATCGACGAGAAAGAAGTAAACGAGACTGTATCTCGTTTGCATAGCTTATGTTTTAATGTAAGCCTATCATCTTCCGGACTTATAAAGCACGAAAACGGTGGCGAGTATTTCCAAATTGTGGTTGCACCATCTATTAAATCCATTGCTACGACATCCGATGGCAAAATTTATCTCCGTATTGCCGATAAATGTGAACCCGTAAGAAATGAGGATTTACAGCGTTTGTCTATTGAAAAGGGAGCACACACCCACAAAGTCTCCTATCTGAAATTGCAGAGCGTTTACCAGATGTTGAAAAGGCAGACCTAACCTCAATGGTATATAGTATGGTTGATAACGAAATTATAGGTGAAGGCAGTAAGAAATTAAGAAAATATAGTCTTAAATAAGTGGCATAAAAAAAATAAAATAAAAATAAAAACAAAAAAAGAAAATCGTAAGTAATTGATAATCAGTGTATATTTCTTTTTCTTGTTATTTCGTTTGAAAAAAGAAAATAAATAAAAAAGCTAATGAGTGAGTGGAAAGAATATAAGTTGGGAGAGATTGCCGATGTCCAGACAGGACCATTTGGTAGTCAATTACATATGAGTGATTATCAAAATGAAGGAACACCAATAATTACAGTTGAACATTTAGGTGATAATAGAATTCTTCACCAGAATTTACCATTAGTTGGGGATGAAGATAGAAATAGGTTGTCGAAGTATGTTTTAAATGAGGGGGATATTGTTTTTAGTAGAGTTGGTTCTGTTGACAGACGTGCTTATGTAAGCGCTAATGAAAATGGTTGGATGTTTTCAGGTCGTTGCCTAAGAGTGAGACCCTCACAACAAGTGGACTCAAAGTATCTTTCGTATTATTTTGGTCTTGAGGATTTTAAAGAAACAATTAGGAGAATTGCCGTAGGTGCTACTATGCCATCAATTAACACTTCAATATTAAGTAATGTTATTATCCAACTACCTCCCTTAGACGAGCAAAAACAAATTGCCTCTATTTTGAGTTCTTTGGATGAAAAGATTGATTTGCTGAATCGTGAGAACGTTACGCTCGAAGCAATGGCAGAAACCCTCTTCCGCCAATGGTTCATCGAAGAAGCCAAAGAGGATTGGGAGGAAGGAACTGTTTCTACTTTTGCAGAACATTATAAAGAATCTGTGAATCCTCAGAAACTTCCTGCGACAGTATTCTATCATTATAGCATTCCAGCTTTTGATAATGGCAAAAGGCCTATACAAGAGTTAGGAGAAGAAATACAAAGCAATAAATATGTAATCCCACAAGCTTGTATATTGTTTTCAAAACTAAACCCTCATAAAGACAAACGTATATGGTTGATGCTTGATAACATTCCCCAAAATGCAATATGCTCAACCGAATTCCAAATAATAAAGCCTAAAGGAATAGAGTATTTGTATTTCCTGTATGGGTGGCTTAATAATAATGAGAATTACGAAGAGATTGCATCTGGTGTCGGTGGTACAAGTGGTAGCCATCAAAGAATCGATCCTAAATCTATCTTCACATTCGTGTGTCCCTATGTCGATAGTGTCCTAATACAAAAATATAACAAAGTTGTAGAACCAATGTTTTATAAACAAAGAGAGAATCAAAAGCAAATAGCATCTCTTACGGAACAACGAGATATACTTCTACCGAAACTAATGTCAAACGAAATCGCAATATAACGATTGTGAACACGCGTGTTCACAATCTCAAAGGACTTCACAACGAAAGCAAAAGGAAGATATGGTAAACAAGCCCATAAAAAATCAAGAGGGGAATTTGCACACACGTGTGCAAAACATCTGTTGCAGCCCTACAGGCTGCGGGAGGTGGGGATGTCGTATTGTCACCCAATGCGATGCATTGGGCTATATCTATATGAGCCTTTCAGGCTCTGGGGTTAATGGTGGATATTCATTCAACCAACGCGTTGCATTGGGCTATATCTGTTCGAGCCTTTAGGCTCTTGTATGCACACCAACGTTGTGCAGAAAGCCCGAAGGGCTAAAACACATTTAGCCCAGGGCAACGCCCTGTGGTTTGAGAATGGAACATACCGCCAACGCAGCCTACAGGGCTGCCCAGGGCAACGCCCTGTGGACAATGGGCAACGCCTATGGAACAATGGGCAACAATCACTGACAACCAAAACATATCATAATGGCACAATCATTATCACAAATATACATACACCTTGTGTTTCATACACGCAATGATGGAATCACTCTATTAGAGGAAGATTGCCCCAAGATGTTTGCCTATCTTGACGGCATTATTGTGAACAAAGGCGCAATGGTGATACAGATTGGCGGGCGACCTGATCATATTCATATTCTCTGTACGTTGCCTCGAACTATTTCTGTGGCAGACTTTGTGGAGGACATTAAGAAATGTAGCAGCAAATGGATTAAAACCCAACATCCACGCTATTCCAAATTTGCCTGGCAAGGTGGTTATGGTGTGTTCTCTGTTAGTTCCTCGCAAATACAGAAAACGAAAGAGTATGTCATGAACCAAAAGGTACACCATGAAAAGCGAACCTTCCGAGAAGAATATGAAGATTTCTTGAAGTTATACCATATAGAATATCATCCTAATTACGTATTTAAAGATTAGACAACTATGACCAAACTCTTGGAATCAGATATTGAGCAGATGGCGATAGAACTGCTGCAGGCGAAGCGGTGAGACAATCTCTACAAATCCAATAAAAAGTAGTTCCTTGTCAAACTAAAATATTATCTTTGCAAATAGATTCGGATATGGCAAAAGATATAGAAAGAAGAAAACAGGAAATCATGTTGCCGGACAAATTCGTCAACGAGGTTCGCTCCATCATCGAACAGGGGCGACAGCAAGCATACGCGGCAGTCGGACAAACCGCTATTGCGACCTATTGGAATGTGGGACGGCGTATAGTTGAGGAAGAACAAGAGGGTAAGGCACGGGCAGAATATGGAAGCCAACTCATCCCGATGTTAGCTGAACAACTAACACAAGAATATGGCAATGGCTACGGTCGACGTAACCTTGCGTATTACAGACAATTCTATCTGATGTTCAATAATATAGAGATTTTGCACACGTGTGTGCAAAATCTTACTTGGTCGCATATCAGAAGGATTCTTTCCGTATCTAATCAGCAAGCTAGAGAATGGTATTTTACGGCTGCCGCAGAGCAAAGGTGGAGCGTAAGAGAACTCGACCGTAACATCTCTACCCAATACTATGAACGTAGGCTTGCGGCTCAACTTCCTGCCAATGTGGAGGATTTGCCTCAGGCAACGGAACGGGATCCAATGGAGTACATTAAAAATCCGATGGTTGCAGAGTTTATGGGATTCCGTCGTGATACCATCTATTCCGAAACAGAACTTGAGCAAGCACTTATTGACAACCTCGAAAAATTCATTTTGGAGCTTGGTCGAGGGTTCGCTTTTGTGGAACGTCAGCAGCATATCGTGACTGAAACTACTGATTTCTTCATCGATTTGGTTTTCTACAATTATAAGATGAAGCGGTTTGTCATTTTCGAGTTAAAGACACACCACCTTACTCACCAGGACATCGGACAGTTGGATATGTATGTACGTATGTATGACGATTTGGTAAAAGGAGATGATGACCAACCCACTATTGGCGTATTGCTTTGTACAGATACCGACACGACCATTGCACGGTATTCGGTGCTTCATGAAAGTGAACAGCTTTTTGCAGCCAAATATATGACTTATATGCCCACAGAAGAGGAGTTGCGCAGGGAGATAGAGCAGCAGAAACAATTCTTCTTGGAACAACATGGGAATAAGATGACAACCGATAAACAATAACGGATTATGACCAGACTCTTGGAATCGGATATTGAGCAGATGGCAATCAACTTGCTGCAGGCAAAGCGGTGGGAGTATCTCTATGGACCGAATATTGCGCCAGACGGAGAGACACCGATGCGAGCAGCGTTCGATGAGGTGGTGCTACGCGAAAAACTGGAGCGGGCGGTGGTACGACTGAATCCTTCCGTAAAGGAAGAGGTGCGCGACGAGGCTATCAAAACGGTGCTGCGCATTGCCTCACCTGATACATTGGCGAACAATGAGGAATTCCATAGACTGCTCACCGAGGGTGTACCCGTTTCCATCTATCAGGATGGTATGGAACGGGGTGAAAGGGTTTGGTTGGTTGATTTTGAAGACCCGTGGAACAATGAGTTTACGGTGGTCAACCAGTTTACGATTATCGAAAACGGACATAACCGCCGCCCTGATGTGCTACTCTTTGTGAATGGTCTTCCGTTAGTCATCATCGAACTGAAGAATGCGGCAGATGAGAATGCCACCATCGAGAGTGCCTACAGGCAGATAGAAACCTACAAACAGCTGATTCCATCGCTGTTTACCTATAACGAACTGATTATTATCTCCGACGGGTTGGAAGCCCGTGCTGGTTCCCTGTCGGCAGGCTTCAGTCGCTTTACAGCATGGAAGAGCGAGGACGGTGAACATATAGCATCGCCCCTGATGAGCCAGTTGGAAGTGCTGATTAACGGCATGTTGCAGAAAGACACGCTGCTTGACCTTATCCGCTCATTTACCGTCTTTGAGAAGCAAAAGACTGAGGACTTAAAGACGGGTATCACCACCATCAAGACGGTGAAGAAGATCGCTGCCTACCACCAATATTATGCCGTGAACAAGGCTGTGGAATCGACGCTGAGGGCTACGGGTATCAATATGGATGGCGACAAAGTGGCCGAGTCGCCTGCCAACTTCGGCTTTAAGACCGTGAAGGAACAGACGGTAGGTGACCATCGGGCTGGTGTGGTATGGCATACACAAGGTAGCGGTAAGTCGCTGTCGATGGTTTTCTATACAGGAAAGATTGTACAATGCCTGAATAATCCTACCGTCGTGGTGATTACTGACCGCAACGATTTGGACGACCAGTTGTTCGATACGTTTGCAGGTTCCCGTCAGTTGTTGCGTCAGACACCTGTGCAAGCTGAAAGCCGCGACCACCTGAAAACTCTCTTAAAGGTAAACTCTGGCGGTGTCATCTTTACGACAATCCAGAAGTTTCAGCCAGAAACGGGCAATGTCTATGAGCTACTGACTGACCGCAGTAATGTCATCGTGATAGCCGATGAAGCCCATCGTACCCAATATGGTTTCAAGGCCAAGACGGTAGATATAAGGAATGAGGCCGACGAAGTGATTGGCTCGGAGATTAAGTATGGCTTTGCCAAATATCTGCGTGATGCCCTGCCTAATGCCACCTATCTCGGTTTTACGGGTACACCTATTGAATCGACCGACATCAACACGCCGGCTGTGTTCGGCAATTATATAGATGTATATGACATTGCTCAAGCCGTAGAGGATGGTGCCACTGTGCGCATCTACTACGAAAGCCGTTTGGCAAAAGTGGCTTTGAGCGACGAAGGCCGGAAATTAGTGGCTGATTTGGACAAGGAGTTAGACACCGAGGCGATGGACGATGTGCAGAAAGCCAAGGCGAAATGGACGCAGTTGGAAGCGCTTATCGGTAGTCCTAACCGTATCAAGAACATCGCCGCCGACATTGTTCAACACTTTGAGGAACGCCAGAAGGTGTTTGAGGGTAAGGCGATGATTGTAGCCATGAGTCGACGGATAGCTGCTGCACTCTATGACGAGATTGTAAAACTGCGTCCTGAATGGCATTCGGATGATTTATCGAAAGGTGCCATCAAGGTTGTGATGACTTCTTCAGCATCAGAAGGCCCGGAGATTGCCAAGCACCATACCACCAAAGAACAGCGTCATGCATTGGCAGAGCGCATGAAAGACCCTGCGGACGAATTGAAACTGGTCATCGTCCGCGATATGTGGCTGACGGGCTTTGATGCGCCTTGTCTGCATACACTTTATATCGACAAACCCATGCAGGGACATAACCTGATGCAGGCCATTGCCCGTGTAAACCGTGTATATAAGGACAAGCCTGGTGGGTTGGTGGTCGATTATTTAGGTATTGCGTCGGACTTGAAGAAAGCCTTGTCGTTCTATTCCGACTCTGGCGGCAAAGGCGACCCCACACAGCAACAAGAACAGGCAGTAGCCTTGATGCAGGAGAAACTGGAAGTGGTGGAGCAGATGCTTCATGGACTGGACTATCAGCAGTATTTTGCAGAGAATACATCTGGCAAATTGTCGTGGATACTAAAGACCGAAGACTTTATCCTCGGCTTGGAGGACGGCAAGAAGCGGTTTGTCAATGAAGTGACAGCCTTGGGCAAGGCATTTGCTATTGCCATCCCGAATGAACAGGCAATGGATGTAAAGGATGAAGTAGCCTTCTTCCAAGCCGTAAAAGCTCGACTTTGTAAGTTCAACCAGTCAGGCAACGGACGAAATGACGAAGAGATAGAAACCACTATCCGACAAGTTATCGACCAGGCTTTGGTATCAGAGAAAGTCATTGACATTTTCGATGCAGCAGGTATCAAGAAGCCTGATATCTCCATCCTCTCAGAAGAGTTCCTGATGGAACTGAAAGGCATGGAACACAAGAACATTGCGATGGAAGTGCTGCGCAAACTACTTGAGGACGAAATCAAGGCTCGTTCGAAATACAACGTGGTGGAAAGTCAGACGCTGATGGAGATGCTCGACCGTTCCATCAATCGTTATCATAACAAGGTAATTACTGCAGCAGAGGTTATTGAGGAACTCATCAAACTCAGCAAGACCATTGTGGAGAAAGACGAAGATGCCCAGAAGATGGGGCTGAGCACCTACGAGTATGCTTTCTATACAGCAGTAGCCAACAATGAGAGTGCCAAGGAACTGATGGGTAAGGACAAACTGCGGGAACTGGCAGTTGTACTGACAGAAACCATCCGCAAGAATGCCTCCATCGACTGGACCATCAAGGAGAACGTGAGAGCCAAAATGAAGGTCGCTGTCAAACGGTTGTTACGTCGTTATGGCTATCCACCTGATATGCAGATGTTAGCAACGGAAACCGTATTGAAGCAGGCAGAGAAGATTACAGAAGAGATTATTAATAATGAATGAGCAATGAAAATAGGAAATATTGATTTTGGTGAGCGCCCGCTGTTTTTGGCACCGATGGAAGATGTCACCGACATTGGGTTCCGGCGGCTGTGTAAGCGTTTCGGAGCCTCGATGGTCTATACAGAGTTTGTAAGTGCCGAGGCTCTCGTGCGTGACGTGAAGTCGACGGTGAAGAAACTGACTATCAGCGACGACGAGCGACCTGTTGGCATACAGATCTACGGGCGCGACATCGACGCGATGGTCGATGCGGCGAAGATTGTGGAACAGGCAGGCCCCGACCTCATCGACCTGAACTTCGGCTGTCCGGTGAAGAAGGTAGCCAGCAAGGGTGCCGGTGCGGGCATGCTGCAAAACATCCCGAAGCTGCTGGAGATTACACAGAAAGTCGTCGATGCCGTCAGCCTTCCCGTCACGGTGAAGACCCGCTTGGGATGGAACCACGACCAACTCATCATCACCCAACTGGCACCGCAGTTGCAGCAGTGTGGCATCAAGGCGCTGACTATTCACGGTCGTACCCGCTCACAGATGTACACAGGCAATGCCGACTGGACGCTCATTGGCGAGGTGAAGCGCGACCCGCGCATCACCATCCCCATCATCGGCAATGGCGACATCCACTCTATTGAAGAGGCCGACCAGGCCTTCGACCGCTATGACGTAGACGCGGTGATGATAGGGCGTGCCACCTTCGGCTGTCCCTGGCTGTTCAGTCGCGAGCAGCTCACCAACGACCAGAAACTCGACATCCTTGAGGAGCAGCTACGCATCAACGTCAAGATGATCGACGAGCCGCGCGGCATCCTGCACACCCGTCGGCATCTGGCAGCAACACCTCTCTTCAAGGGCATCCCCAATTTCAGGCAGACGCGCATCGCCATGCTTCGTGCCACGACTATGGACGAATTGCTTCGCATTCTGGAAGATACCCGCAAAATTCTTTAATTTTTTGTTTCTTTAATGCTTTCATTCTGAAAAGTTTCGCACATTCGAAGAATTTTTAGTAACTTTGCAGCCTAATTCAACAGATTTACTACAATCAATAATGGCAGAAGAACAAATGAACCAAGAGCAGCAGAATTACTCAGCGAGTAATATTCAGGTGCTCGAAGGATTGGAAGCCGTGCGCAAGCGCCCGGCCATGTACATTGGCGACATCAGTGAAAAGGGACTCCACCATCTGGTCAACGAGACCGTCGACAACTCTATCGACGAGGCGATGGCGGGATTCTGTACCCATATCGAGGTAACTATTAACGAAGACAACAGTATCACCGTACAGGATAACGGACGCGGTATTCCCGTAGACGAGCACGAGAAGATGCACAAGAGCGCCCTGGAGGTGGTGATGACCGTGCTTCATGCCGGTGGTAAGTTCGACAAGGGCAGCTATAAGGTCTCCGGCGGTCTGCACGGCGTCGGTGTTTCGTGCGTGAACGCCCTCAGCACCCACATGCTGTCGCAGGTGTTCCGCAACGGACACATCTACCAGCAGGAGTACGAGAAAGGAAAACCACTCTACGACGTGAAGATCGTGGGCGACACCGACAAGACCGGTACGCGCCAGCAGTTCTGGCCCGACGGCACCATCTTCACCACCACCACTTATAAGTACGACATCATTGCCAAGCGCATGCGCGAGCTGGCCTACCTGAACGCCGGCATCACCATCACGCTCACCGACTTGCGTCCTGACGAGGAAGGAAACCTGCGTGAGCCGGAGGTGTTCCATGCCAAGGAGGGCCTGAAGGAGTTCGTGCGCTACGTCGACCGCCACCGTACCCACCTCTTCGACGACGTCATCTACCTGAAGACTGAGAAGCAGGGC
>Ga0326511_10005303_pt1 | contig 10172 bp, 7 predicted proteins | sample 0_2496_0518_D_FD_203701 | JGI IMG/M metagenome (GOLD analysis project Ga0326511, IMG submission 203701) | Bovine rumen microbial communities from UC Davis, California, United States - 0_2496_0518 | ecosystem: Host-associated > Mammals > Digestive system > Stomach > Rumen | place: USA: California... | reverse complement strand
GGAGGTATCGGATATGAATAAAACTGTATCATCAATCGTTCGTGTAGGAATTTTTTCGGCTGTGTTGGTCATAATGCTGATAGTCGGCTTTTTTATGGGAATGTTCGACTTCAAAGAGGGAAAAATGCCGAGTTTCGGGTTTCTTGAGATAGTCGAGGTAATAGTAATGGCTTCGGGTACTATTATAGCGGCTTCACTTCTTCAGTTTTTCCTTTTTAAGTGACCGCTGGACGGATTATGACCCGACAGACGGCAGAACTTATGACAGCAGTGTTGTTCTGACGATAAAAGAAAGTTTCAATGAACACGATCACATACGTTTCCGTACATTCCTCGACACAACACAAAATAATCCGCAGTCTGTAGCAAACGGCTTTGCAAGTGCAGCTGTCCCCGAGCGAAAATACTATTATGCCGGATATGACGGCTTCACTAATTTAAGTTCTTCACCCGCACCAACACCAATGCCTACGCCTGCACCAACACCGACCCCTGCACCCAATACAAAATCAAAATACAGTTTTGATTTTCCTGAACTGTCTGAAACCGTACCAACATCAAATCCGGGTATAATGCAAAGGTATGATGTCAGAATAAGCCTTGTAGTAAGTGATGTCAACCTGTTTATAGATGCATTCTATCCCGAAGATGACAGTACAAGTTCTCTTGCACAGGCAATGCAATGGCTTAAGGACAAAGGTGTGGATATTTCCAATCAGGTATACAAAACCAAATCAACTGTTACAAGCAGTGGTCGTGAGCAAAGTGATAACCTTATATTTGTAGGAGACCCTGATGATATTATGAATGCCTATATACCACAAGGAACAATTACCTTTACATACAGCCGTACCGATGAATATTATGTTCTTTCCGAAGGCGAAACACCTTCTCCCGATTGGGAAAAAATAGACGGTCAGGCACTTCTTTCCAATTAGCAATTAGCAATTGGCAATGTGCAATTATTGGTTGTCCGAGTTTAATATGCTGAATAAAGAAACGGCTATTGTACTTTTTATTGGTATAATAGCCGTATTCTTGTTCTGAAATCACAAGACTTGAAATTTGTCCAAAAAAGTGATATACTTCACCTTGTACAAAATCAAAGAAAGGAGCAATAGAATGCAAACCTATTACCTTATTGATTATGAGAATGTAGGCAGTGATGGGCTGGGCGACTGCCATAGTTTAAGAAATACAGATCATATTATTATTTTCTTTACAGAAAAAGCTAATAAAATAGATATGGGTAAAATATCGGATCATGGCAGTTCAAGTCTCGAAATGCTTGAAGTTCCAGCCGGGAATCAATCCTGTGATCTTAATATTGTGTTTTATTTAGGAGTTCTTACAGAAAGAAATAAAGACGGCGGCTGCAATATCATTATCGTAAGTAAAGACAAAGGGTATGACAATATAGTCAAATTCAGGAATGGCAAAAATGGTGTAAAAATTTCCCGAACTCCAAAAATAGAGGTTCCCAAACCCGAGAAAAAACAAACATTACAACAACCAACAAATACAGCAGAAAAAAGTAAGAACAAAAGTAATAAAAAATCGGATACCTCTATTGATAAAAATAATATTCGTAATATTCTTATAAGAAATGGTTTTAAAAAGGATGACGCATCTTACGCTGTTTCCGCAGCAGACTCTGATAGCAATCCTAAAAAAAGAAAAGAAACTTTCTATAAAAAGATTGTTAAGAAATATGGTGAGCAAAAAGGTCGCGAAATGTATAGTTGTATTAAAAAATATTTATAATAGTTAAATCACAATAAAAATGGCTGTTGTATCACTGCTAAGAGAGGTACAACAGCCATAGTTCTATTTCATTGTATAAAATCCGGAAATACAATCAGTTGTTTTCGATTTTAAGGAGATAAAGTTTGTCTTTCATTCTGAAGCCGACCTTTGACCAAAGGGCAACGGCAGATACATTACCGATATGTGTATACAAAACAGGTGTAAGTGATCTGTCCTTTATTCTGTTGACAGCGTAGGAGCATATCTTATATCCGAAACCGCATCTTCTTTTGTCAGCAAGAACAGCTACAGATTTTATTCTCATATAATCATCTGTTCCTCCGCCTATTACCGCATCGGCAATTATCTCCCCGTCCTTTACAAGTGCATAAAGCTCGGCGTTAAGATATTCATTTATTTTTCGGTCAAATTTTTCGTGCCAGCGGAATTCATCCTTGAGCTTGGTATAGAAATCTTTCAGAAGCTTCACGTCATTTTCATTATCTTTATCTATACGTATTATCTTTTCTCCCTTATCGGGTTCTTTGTTATCTGCACCCTCAACAGGTTCATTATTATAGGTGTAAACAGCAAGTGAAAATTCATCTTTTACAGTATAATTTATTTCAAGTGTGGTAAGTGCATAAAGATCGGAAAAATTACCCGAAACATCCTGCTTAAGATATATTTCTGCACCTTTTATTTTCTGATCCCTTATAAAACGGCTTATGTCTATAAGCTTATTGGTATCATCTTTTATTGCAGATGATGTCCAGAGCCATACTCTCGGGCCTTTCGGTGATGTCATTATTATAACATTCTTATGGTCGGAGAAGATACTGTATTCTTCGTCATTTCTTGCTGATTCAATAGCATTGAATATAAGCGAATCGGAAACATATTCCTTATTATTGAATATATCATCATTTCCTGAAATCCTCTCAAAATTTGTTGCCATAAAAAAACCTCCTCTATCCTGCCCTGAGGATATAAAAACTAATAAATCTACTATCATATTTTAAACCATTTTTCGTAATAATGCAATACTATAAATTATTTTTCCCTGAGGATAGTGTTGAAAAAAGTAATAGTAGCTGTTATAATAGACTATGTTGTAATTTAATGCTTTTGAGAGAAGGAAAAAGAAAATGGATACATTAAAAGACCTGAAAACAGGCGAAACCGCCGTTATTAAAAAACTCGGCGGTGAAGGAAGTCTGCGTCAGCATTTTCTGGATATGGGTATCATCCCCGGTGTTGAGGTCACAACAGTAAAGCTTGCACCTATGGGCGACCCTATGCAGCTTTCACTTCACGGTTATGAACTTACCCTCAGACTTGCAGATGCCGAAAAAATTGAAATTAAAAAAAAGAAACCTTCTGACATAAAAAAAGAAAAGAAACATAATAAAGAAAGTAAATCTCAGTCTTCACATCATCCCGGTCTGGGTGAAGAAGGTCGATTTCATCTGAAAGGCAGCGGTGACCCTCTGCCGGATGATACTGTTCTGACTTATGCACTTGTCGGGAATCAGAACTGCGGAAAAACGACTCTTTTTAATCAGCTTACCGGCTCACGTCAGCACGTCGGAAATTTTCCCGGTGTGACCGTTGACAGAAAAGACGGCGTTATCAGAGGTTACCCCAAAACCCGCATAACTGACTTACCCGGTATATATTCCATGTCACCATACAGCAATGAAGAAATTGTTTCCCGTAATTTTGTACTTCAGGAAAAACCTCATGCTATAATAAATATACTCGATGCCACAAATATCGAACGTAATCTGTACCTTACAATGCAGCTGCTCGAAATGAATGTACCTATGGTGGTGGCACTCAATATAATGGACGAACTCACCGCAAACGGAGGTTCTGTCGATATAAATACACTTGAATCCATGCTCGGTGTGCCTGTTGTACCAATTTCGGCAGCAAAAAATCAGGGTGTTGACGAGCTTGTAAAACACGCTGTACATATTGCACATTACAGAGAAAAACCTGCTCGTCAGGATTTTTGCAGTGCCGAAGGAGAATCCGGGCCCGTTCACCGCTGTCTTCATGCTATAATCCATCTTATCGAAAACAAGGCGGAAAAAGCTGATATTCCTGTACGTTTTGCGGCATCAAAGCTTGTTGAGGGCGACGAACTTATCCGAAAACAGCTTGACCTTTCCTCTGATGAAGAAGATATGATTGAATTCATTATAAAACAAATGGAAAAGGAACGAGGTCTTGATCGTAATGCTGCAATAGCAGATATGAGATTTTCTTTCATACGCAGGGTATGTGAGCTTACTGTGGTAAAACCCGTTGAAAGCCGTGAGAAAAAGCGGAGTCTTAAGATCGACAAGGTTCTGACAGGCAAATACACCGCTATACCTATGTTTGTACTTATAATGATATTTATCTTCTGGATGACATTCAGCGTCATAGGCGGTAATCTGCAAGAGCTTATGGAGCAAGGAATAGAAGCTCTTACAGAAAGTGTAAGGTCACACATGGAAGATGCATCTGTTAATGAAGTGCTCGTCGGACTTGTCACAGACGGTATTTTTGCAGGTATAGGCAGTGTTATAAGCTTTTTGCCTGTTATAGTAACATTGTTCCTGTTTTTATCAATACTTGAAGACAGCGGATATATGGCAAGAGTAGCATTTTTTATGGACAAGCTTCTCAGAAAAATCGGTCTTTCCGGACGAAGTATAGTACCGCTGCTCATAGGCTTCGGCTGTACAGTACCCGCCGTAATGGCAACACGCACACTCCCAAGTGAACGTGACAGAAAAATGACTATACTGCTGACTCCCTTTATGAGCTGTTCCGCTAAGCTGCCGATTTATGCCTTTTTCACAAATGCTTTTTTCCCTCGTTACAGCTGGCTTATTATTTCGGGACTCTATTTTCTCGGTATAATCACAGGCATTATTATAGCTTTTCTTTATAAGAAGACACTGTTCAAAGGTGAAGCCGTACCGTTTGTAATGGAGCTGCCCAATTACCGTCTGCCCGGACTTAAAAACACAGGACATCTTCTCCGGGAGAAATCAAAGGATTTTTTTGTGAGAGCGTTTACCATAATATTTATATCAACGATAGTTATATGGGTTTTACAGAATTTTGATATTCATATGAATATGGTAGAGAATTCTCAGGACAGCATCCTCTCTCTGCTTGCAGGCACTATTGCTCCTTTGTTTGCACCGATAAAACTTGGCGACTGGAAAATAGTTACTGCACTTATCAGCGGTTTTATTGCAAAGGAAAGTGTTGTATCATCTCTTGAAGTGCTTTATTCAGGAGATATAACCTCTGTCATGTCAACCGCTTCCGCTGTCTGTCTGCTTGTGTTCAGCCTGCTTTATACACCGTGTGCAGCTTCTGCTGCTTCCGTAAGACGTGAATTAGGCGTAAAATGGTCTTTAGCACTTGTTATCTGGCAATGTGCTGTAGCATGGATAATAGCATTCATATTTTCACTTGCTTTCGGTTTCTGAAACCTGAAAATATTTTTGTTGACATAACAAGCAAATTATATTACAATCATTTTGGCTAAGTCTGTCCCCGCCTGTTCAGGTGGGGGTTATTATTGCAAATATACTAAAAGAAAGGAATCTTATCATTCAATGAAACATCATTTATATAATCCTGACTTCAAATTTGTGATCGAGCCTGAAAGTTTCAATAAATATACAGACAGAGAATTGCTGCAATACTGTCTTGGGGCTACTATGTATATGCCAAGCACCAAAGATTTTACACCGAAAATCCTTTCAAATGCCATGCCCGGACTTACTACCATCGTATTTTGTTTTGAAGATGCTTGTCCGGAGGATATGGTTCTGCAAGCAGAAGAAAATGTGCATAACATTCTTGATACTGTAACCAATTCAATAGATAACGGCAGTCTTTCATCTGATATTGTTCCTCTGATCTTTGTTCGTGTTCGTAATCTGGAACAATTCAAGCATTTTTCTAAAGGACTTACCAAAAATCAGGTCAGGTCTCTTTGCGGTATTAATTTCCCAAAATTCAACGCAGAAAACGGTTATGAATATTATTCTTATCTTAAAGATCTTAATGAAAAATTTGGTGAAATAATCTATGGTATGCCTATAATCGAGGATGAACTGGTTGCATATAAGGAAACAAGGATTCAGGAGCTTATAGGTATTAAAAAAATACTTGATAAATACCATGATCTTGTTTTGCAGGTTCGTGTGGGGGGAACAGACTTTTCTTCCGTATTTGGTGTTCGCAGAGGTGTGGATTATTCTATTTATGATATTATGACTGTAAAAGAATGCCTCTGCGATATTTTGAACATATGCGGAAGAAATAATGATTATATCATCTCAGGCCCTGTGTGGGAATATTTCAGAGCACCAAAGGAACTGATGTTTGGAAAACTCCCCGAACATGGTCTGGATGATTATCTTATGAAAAGACTGCCTATCGTGAATAATGAAATTGACGGTCTGCTGCGTGAGGTAATACTTGACAAAGCAAACGGCTTTGTGGGACGCACCGTTATCCATCCTACACATGTTAAATTTGTAAATGCTCTGATGGCAGTAACAAAAGAGGAATATGAAGATGCTTCAATGATACTCGGCAATAAAACCGGAGGTGTTATAAAAGGAGCCGGGGATAATAAAATGAATGAAATAAAACCTCATACCAACTGGGCTAAGAAAATAATAAACCGTGCAAGAGCTTTCGGTGTTATCGAAAATGAAGGTGCATATGTCAGACTGTTTGCATTGAATAAATAATACTCTCATAGTTCATATCATTCAATGGATTATGAGGGTATTTTTATTCAAGCTGACCTGTTTAATTATACCTTTCAAGGTATAATCATATATTTCTTCCGCTGACCATTGAAAAGCTATCTGCTGCGGAATGATTTGAAAGCAGACACAGCTTTTGTGTAACACATAAAATCAATAATTTCGTACAGATATTTCAATAAACAAGGAGGATAAAATATTTCTTATGATTGTAAAACGGGCATCTGATTTTTATATAAAAATCAGACTGACAAACGAAAATGCCGACGGTATTATTTTAGGTGAAAATGATAAGCTTATATTTGCCGTAAAAAAAGATTACCATACAAACAGCGAAGAAAATACTATCATCAGAAAAACATTGCAGGAATACGATGAAATTCTGGGCGGTTATCCGTTTAAGCTGACGTCTGAAGAAACAGACATTCCTGCAGGCATTTATTATTATGATATAGGTCTGCAATGCAGTAACGGTGAATTTTATCACATTACAACGGCTGATCAGTTTATTATTAAAGAAAGTGTTGCAAGAAAGGATGATACAGTATGAATTACTATAACATAGATGCATCAGTCGATATTCCGACAACAGAAGAAAAAGCTTATGCCCAGACTAACAGCAGAATTAACAGGCTGGATACAAAGCTTACTAATACCGCACAGCAGCTCAAAAGTGAAACGGACAGCAAAATAAGCAGCATGACACGCACACTTAATACCGAAATCAACAACATGAATAATTATATTGATTCTCAGGTTTCCGAAATGCATATATCTCTCGAAAATGCAGAAAATGAAATGAATGACAAACTTGATAACCGTATCAATGCAACAAACAGCCGCATTGATAATATCATAGCCAATAATGCCGATTCAGAGGGAAATACCGAGCTTATTGACATACGCACTGCCGCTGACGGTAAAATATATGCTTCGGCAGGCACAGCTGTCCGTGAACAGATATATGATACAAATAACCTTCTCGGCAAGGTCGATAAAGAAGTATTTACTACCACTCTCAGAACACTTGAGCTTACATATGAACTCGGTTATCAGCACGTTGACGGTACTTTTTTTGAAAGTAATCTTTATTCCCACACAGATATAAGGGTAAATTCAGGTGATGTGTTTTATATAACCGGCTGGAATTTTTATAACGTACTTCTGTTTGCTGTTTTAGATGAAAATAATAATGTTCTCCGTCAGGAACAGGAAAGCGGTTCGGGTGCAGCCGATGAATACACCGATTTTAAACTTATTATCCCCGACGGAGGATATATACTTCGTATAAACAAACGTGAAACTCCTCAGCAGTCAAATTTTGTTCCTACCGTTAAAAAGGAAATTAAAACACCAAAGTCGGCTTCTGCTATTTCTCAGCTTTCAGACAGAGTTACAGCTTATGAAAATTCTGTGACGGATAATATTTCTTCAATCAAATCTGAATTATACTCCCGTACTTCTGCCCTCGTTGATATGAATGCTCTGCACACAGGCATGATGATAAAAACATGGGTCACTTCCGCAAATAAAGATAACCCGTCAAGCTATCTCGGAGGAAACAGCGAACGTATATATACAGATGTCTACCCTGTTGAACACGGAAGTATAATAAAATCTGCATTTGAGAAAAAAGCCCAGATGAACTTTACTTATATGCTTTTTGACATCAACGGTAATTTTTCTTCTACGGGTACAGGTACTTCTCTTACAGTTGCCAATGACGGATACATTATATTTGACTTTCCAAATTCTCTGCTTTTGCCGGAGGGTATTGTAATTGTTTCAAATGCCGATGACCACCCCTACCCCATTCCCTATCTGAAACGCAATCTTAAAAAGGAAACTGATTTTAATACAGAACTTCCCCTCGACAACATAGACCGTACAGGAGGTTATACTGCAATTTTCCATGATATAGGTATTATCGGTGACAGTCTTGCCTGCGGATGTATGGAAGGTGTTGACGAAATAACAGGTGAATACAAATATACTGATAATAATTCTTATTCATGGGGTGCATGTATTGCAAGGGCTACTGGCTGTAATGTTCATCATTTTTGCCGCGGCGGTCAGTATCTCCATAATAATAACTGGTATAATGAATGGAAAACCGCTGTTGCCGCTTCACCTTGCACGGCTTATATCATAAATATCGGTTTCAACGATTATAACTGGCTCAGGGAATCACAAAACAATCTCGGAACATTGGCGGATATAAATAATGATTATGACACAAACCCCGATACGTTCTACGGTCAGTATGGTAAAATGCTTTCATATATACTTTCTGTTCAGCCGAAGGCTAAGATATTCCTTGTAAATATGGAATGGAATTCGACAGATAATTCGGATATCAATACCGCTGTTTCGGAAATATGTGAAAATACAGATAACTGTTATCTTTTAGACCTTAATACCTATGCACATGAACCATATTGGGGCGTACCGAATATTTACAAAACGGGTCTTTATCATAAAAATACCCTCGGTTATCAGAAAACAGCATGGGATATAATGAGTTATATAGATTATATCATAAGGCATAATCCTGAAGATTTTATTGATGTACAGTTTATCGGAACAAATCTGAGACTTCCCACACAGCAGGAAATCAATCAGCAGTAAAAAAAGTCAGCGAATCCGAGTGAATTCAGGTTCGCTGTTTTTTTGTAATATTCTTGATAAGTCCGATACTTTCCCTGCACTCCTCACTTTTAAAACAGGCAAGAATAAAAAGTGTGTTCGGCAAAATAAGACAAATAAACATTCTTACAATAAGTGTCAGTATATTATCAAATCTGATAAGACTGCAAAGTATGGTTGTTATCGTACATATCAGTAAGGATAATAACACATATAATAACAGTTTTTTCAGATAACTTTTAAGCATTCCAAAACGAAATATCTCTGTAAAAAGATTATACAGAAGCCACGGCATACCGATTACTGCTGTGGATATAACAGTTGAAAGAATGACCCCGTATAACCCTAAGAAATTTACAGTCAGAATATTCATCAAGAGATTTGCACACGCCGTCACCAAAGGACGAAAACGGTCTTTATGCCATATTCCGGCGGCATCTTTATATGTATTAAGAAGCTGATTTATCTCTGTTATATAAAAATAGACAACAAAAAATATCACCGCCTGATATTCAAGAATATATTCCTCTCCTACCCATATTTTCATAAACGGCTGATAGAGACTTAAAAAACTACTGCTGCAAAAACAACCTAAAAAACACATCATAAATGTAAATTTTTTCAGATCAACAAAATTCTTTTCTGCCGTTTCTACTATAAGACTATTCCCTATCCCTGCGGTAACGGATGTAAAAATCACGGTTATAAATCCGATAACAGATGTCAGTATAAAATAATAATTCTGATATACAGCAAGCACTTTCAGTCCTAAAAATGCGGATATAACAATGGTATCCGCTGATGTTACTACCACATATCCTATTTTTGCGGTAAAAAGATCTTTTATCCTTTGATTTATCTCTTTTACCTTGTCTTTTGCAAGTTCACCCTGCGGTCTGTAGTGGGGATAAATTTTATCTGCGGCTATTGCTGTAACGATATTATTAATTATCTGAGAAAGTAAAAGTATCATTACAAATAAATAAT
>Ga0326511_10005300_pt1 | contig 10176 bp, 7 predicted proteins | sample 0_2496_0518_D_FD_203701 | JGI IMG/M metagenome (GOLD analysis project Ga0326511, IMG submission 203701) | Bovine rumen microbial communities from UC Davis, California, United States - 0_2496_0518 | ecosystem: Host-associated > Mammals > Digestive system > Stomach > Rumen | place: USA: California... | reverse complement strand
TGGAGCGTTTTAACCAGCGGTACGGATCAGACACGGTACTTATAGATTTGACTGACCAGTATTATAATATGCTTTCACAGTTGACCGACAAACCCTACATTACGGATATTGCACGACAAGCCATAGAGGAGGCTTGCGGTTTCTGCCATGTTATCCCCATCCGTGGTGGAACAGATGGTGCCCAGCTCTCTTTCAAGGGGCTGCCTTGTCCCAATATCTTCGCAGGAGGACTCAACTTCCACGGTCGTCACGAGTTTGTTCCTATTCAGAATATGGATAAAGCCATGCAGACGATTATTAATATCTGTAGGATTACTGCCGAGAGGTACTAAGGGAGAAAGATCAAGATAACACTCTTTTCTAAAAAAATAAAACATCTCACTACTATATATAAGTCTTTCATTACTAAATGCATGCTGCTGCTGCCAGACAAGCCCATACAAAAGGGAGTTTACTTCAAAAACGGGAAAAAGGTTGCGGTAAAATAACCATCAGACAAGATTGCGGAGAATCTCACTCGAGGTTCTCCGCAAACATTTTCTGAAAATCTTTTGGCAATTTTTATTTCATTTTATTTGCAACATCCGCTATTCAATCAACTCAAAATGCTGGTAATCCTTGCATGATGTCCAGTCACCGCCCCATTCGAATCCAGCCTCTGTGAAGAGACGAAAGCAGAGGTCGTCATGGTCTATCTTGTATGGGAAGTCCCATGTGCGGTCACAATACTTCTCTGCTGTAGCAGGCTGGATATATCGTGTTCCGTCAGTACGGTCCTTGTAGTACGGGTTGTAGAGCGTATTGATATCGACGGCCAGTCCACGGGCATGTTTTGAGAGCTTGGTGGTGCCGGCAATGGCACGGTAGCAAAAGCACGATGAGTTATTGTCGCGCATCTGTGTCTCGTCATCCGCGTCATAGACATCGGGCAAGAGCATACGCTGGATGGGGTACTTTGCATCGTAGAGTTGGCGCAGGATGCGTGCTACGCGGTCGGCTATCTGTACATTGCATATCATCTCACCGACGTGTATATGTTCATCGTAATCCCAGTGCAGGGCACGGATATGGCGCAGGTCATCGCGACCAATGTATGGATTCTCCTTGTAGGTCTTGTCCTGCATTCTTTCCCATACTCCGTCAGGAATGGGATCGGCGGCAAAGCATTTGTCCAAGCCTCCATAAGCCTCTATGACTTCGGCATTGACAGTCCTTCCAGCCTGCCAATCTGTGAGAGCCCTTGTATCAACAGGGAAGGTGAAGTCGGTCTTTTCTACACCGTCACCATAGATGGTCTTGAAATCATCACGCATAGAGATGACATAGTATCCGGCCTCACGCCACTGCTTTCCTAATGCAAGCGCTTTTTCACGGTTGGCATGGTCTCTAACATCATCGTCTGCAATTAGCATGAAGGCGGCAGACTTGTATGAATTGCTCAGGCAATAGTTGTGCATGGCACAGTCTCCGCCGCTGTTGCCAAACGAGAGGACAGGTATCTTGCCGATTTCCTGACTGATCTGCAGGACCTTATTGGTCTTTAGATTTTTGATGATGAGTTCATCCGTGCGGACGAGATCTTCCTCTTTTCCCATGGTGTAGTTGACACCGGCTTCAGTATTCTGGCTGGTGGAACGCAGTTTCACATCCATTCCGATAACGCGGTTGGGGGCTATGCCGATAGCATCGACCAGTGCGCGGCAGATAAATCTGTCGGAGCCGGAAACGACGTAAAACGTAAAGCCATTAGCCTTCAGGTAGTCAAATACCTGCAGCATGGGTTTGTAGAAGCTCTGACTATAGGTCATGCCCCGGAATCCGTTGGCCTGTCTGGCAGCGTATGTCTTGACATAGGTGTCAAATTCAGCCAGTGTCATGCCTGCGTATGCTTTTGCTGCCGCCCTGGCATGCTTTATGTCGAAATGTTCAGGGAGTTTTGTTCCGTTTCTGACGAAGTCGCGAATCTCTTGGGCAGTCTCCGTTACGTCTTCTGGTGCAATGTCCTTATAAGTGGGGTCATCCAGCACACGTTCCTCCAATAGGTTGTATTCAAAATAGGTCGGATAGAGTTCACCGACGAAAGTTCCGTCCATGTCAAAGGTTGCAATGCGGTCTTCCTCCTTGATGAAGTTCTTGGATTCGGGGTTCGTTACGTCTTGTACATATTCCTGCAAGGCTGTCAGCGCTTCACAGGAATTCCATAGTGTGAAATAGGTTTGAGTTGAGGGGGGGGCTACGTTATCGTCATCGCTGCATCCGCAGAAGAATCCTGCAAATGTGATAATCAGGAGAGATAGATACTTTTTCATCTGTATTCCTTGTTGTTAGTTAATTGTATGATTGATGTTTTTCTTTTTATGATGTTTTTGAACCTTGTGCCGATTTTTTTTCCTGTTTTCTCTTTTTTGTGATGCAAAAGTACAAAAAAACTCTCTGTCTGCAAGGATACGGGCGTTCTTATTCCGTTTTTTTGACCATTTTGAACTCAAAGCATCCCTATGAAAGACTTCTCCATGAAAAGGCGAGGGTGTCAGCTTGTGAAGTGAACCCCGAAAGTTTTTTGTCTAACTTTCGGGGTTCACTTCACATCAACGTCCTCTTCTTTTATGATTTATGCTGCCTTGTTCTTATTAGCGTTCTATTGTCTGAGCACGATCCGGACCAACACTGACAATGGTGATGGGAGTTCCGGTTGCCTTCTCTATATAAGTAATGTAGTCTTTTAGCTGTTGAGGGAACTGTGCCTCAGAAGTCATCTGTGTCAGGTCGGTCTTCCAACCAGGCAAATCCTCGTAAACAGCCTGCCATCCTTCTGTATCGTAAGGCATGTCTGTGGTGGTAACGCCATCCTTCTGGTATGCTACACAAACGCGGATAGTATCAAAAGTATCCAATACATCGCTCTTCATCATAATAAGTTGTGTAACACCGTTTATCATGATAGCATACTTTAGTGCTACCAGGTCTAGCCAACCGCAACGACGGTTTCGACCTGTAACAGCACCGTATTCATGACCAATCTCACGAATCTTATCTCCTGTCTCATCGAACAGTTCTACGGGGAAGGGGCCGGAACCTACGCGGGTACTGTAGGCCTTGAAAATACCAAACACCTCGCCAATACTATTGGGGGCTACACCCAATCCTGTGCAAACGCCGCCACTAACGGTGTTACTACTTGAAACAAAGGGGTAGGTACCGTGGTCAATATCCAACATAGTACCCTGAGCACCTTCTGCCAGCACACTCTTGCCTTCAGCCAGTGCTTTTCCCAGTTCTATCTCAGTATCCGTAAGTTGGAATTGGCGCATGTACTCAATACCTTCCATCCAAAGTCTTTCCTCTTCGGTAATATCAAAGTCTGTATAGTGTAGGTCTTGCAGTATTTGCATATGACGTGCCTTAAGGGTGTTGTACTTCTGTTGGAAGTCTGCAAGGATATCGCCTACTCGCAGGCCGGTACGACTGGCCTTTTCGCTATATGTGGGCCCAATACCCTTACCGGTGGTACCTACTTTGTTTTTGCCTTTAGCTGCCTCATAAGCACGGTCCAGTACTCGGTGTGTAGGTAGTATAAGGTGTGCACGCTTACTGATGTGCAGGCGGCTCTTTAAGTCGTAACCAGCCGTTTCAAGCTCTTTGGCCTCCTGCATAAAAAGATCTGGAGCAATGACACATCCGTTTCCGATGATGTTCAGTTTCCCTTCGTCAAAGATTCCTGAAGGAATGCTTCTAAGTACGAACTTCTTACCCTCAAAGATAATTGTATGTCCGGCATTGGGACCGCCGGCAAAGCGCGCAACGATATCATAGCGAGGCGTGAAACAATCCACGACCTTACCTTTACCTTCGTCTCCGAAAACGATACCCAATAGGGCATCTACTTTTCCTTTTTTCATTTCTTCTGTATTTTTGTTTTTGCCTTTCTGTTTCTGATGCTGTTCTTAACCATGCAACTGCGGCATAGACCGTGAAAATAAAGCACAGGCTGCGTAATAACAAACTGTTTGCATTTCTGCTCGTTCAACCAGTTTTCTATCTTGCTGCTTTCCAGTTTGCGTACTGTTCCACACTTCTGACATACCAGACAAACCATGGGATGCGGTGTAATACAGCATTCGTAATGGGCGGCACGCGTCAGTGTGTGTTTGATTACTAAAGAGGCATCCTCCAACAACTTCAGTGTGTTAAAAAGGGTAACTCTGCTGACCTGGAATTTGGCTTTTTTTTCCATAATCTCCTGTAACTCATCTATGCTGAAAATACCTGGTATATGGCAGATGATACGCAAAATTTCAAAACGCTCTGGCGTCTTGCGTATGTTCTTACCCTTCATGTACTCTGTGAGTCGTTGGGCGGCAAGGGAATATATGTCTGTACTCTCACTCATTAGCGTCTGCAAAGATACGAATAAGTGAGAGAAATGCAAAAGGAAAACAGGTTTTTCTTTTCATTTCCGAACGAGAGTATGTTCGAGATGAAATTTCAAAGATACGAATAAGTGAGAGAAATGCAAAAGGAAAACAGGTTTTTCTTTCTTTTTTCATTCCTCAAAAAAAGACGTAGCTGCCATGATAGCTTTGCGGAGGGGGAGGTCAGCAGTGAGGAGCAAAGACTGAGCCTGGTCTTTCAACTCCTCTATTGAGCGCTCCTGGAGGATTGCTCCTTGTTGGAGCAAGCGGGCTATGCACAGAAAACCGCATAATTGACGCATGGGAGTTGGAGAAGCTATCCATTCAAAAGCAGTAATAGCACACCATGGTTCCTTGCAGAGAAGTTGCATGCACAAGATTTGTGCTACTTCGGCTGTTGGGATTTCGTCCACCCAGATATCGGCCATTTCAGGCAGGAATTCTTGTGGTGGCATGAGCATAGTAGCCATAAGCTTACATTCACGTATATTCTCGTTCCAGAGTTGTTGGGCAAGGGTACGTGATGGTTTGAATTCACTGGCAATAGATTGCAGACGAGGAAGCTCAACGCCGAATATTATCTTATAGGGCGCTCCTGCTTCTCGCATCTTGGCGCTGAGGATACCATTCATGGCAGCACGCAATTCTTTCTTTATGTTTTGAATATCAGAGCTTTCCATATCGCAGCATTTGGTGGTCATAGGCTTCGCCATAATAAATTTCTACATCGGTAATGTCGCCGTTTTCGTCATATACAAGTTCATACTCAGGGTTGATGAAACCCTTGTAGGGAGAGAGATTGAGTGCGTGCCAGCGTTGTAATACTTCAGCATGCAGATCACAGTCAACCTGCACCCCAAACTCTTCAACTAGGCGGCGTGCTGCTGTTAGGTCTCCTTCGCTCTTAATACGCTGAATTTCTGCAAGTAGGTTGGCAAAGGCTCTTCGTAACTCAGGGTAGGAGTAAACTTGAATAAAATGCTTCCCGTCTTTTTCTATTAGTGCGGCAGCCTCCGGGAAATGCCTTAGTGTCCATCGGGCTATAAGAGCACGGTTACGCATGTGCGCTTCCTCTATTTGGCTACCTTCTTCTATGCGTACTAACTGAGTGATTGCTCCATTCATTAAATAGCTGTAATACTGTGCTTTGTATGCTTCTTCATTAGGGGTAAGCCCCAGTTCCACCAGTTTTTTGTCAGCCAAATAATAAAGTCCGAAAAGGTCGGCACGTGCTTCTTCTATGGTGTTACCATAGGCCTTTAATGCATCTGGGTCGACACCGGGCAGTAGCTGACCGCTTCCATGTCCCAGACATTCGTGAAGATCGGTATGTAAATCGTCGCAAATGCCAGCATATTCATTTAATAAGAAAAGAGTTGGCTCATCTATGACAAACTCCTGACGGAGTCCACTGTCTTTAGCAGCCTCGTTGTAAGCATGTGTCAGGTTGCCTATGGTGACACTTTTGCTACCGTACACGGCTCTTACCCAATTGCTGTTGGGTAGGTTGATGCCTATGGCGCTACTGGGATAGAGGTCACCTCCCAAAATAGCAGCATTAATAACCTTTGCCGAAACGCCTTTACATTCTTTTTTGCGAAAACGGGAATCTATGGGCGAATGGTCCTCGAACCATTGTGCATTATCACTTAGGGCTTTTGACCGACGGGTAGCTATGGGGTCGACAAAATTCACATATCCCTCCCAACTGGCCTTCAGCCCCAAAGGGTCGCCATATACTTCGGTAAAACCGTTGGTGAAGTCCACCTGACTCTCGGTATCTTGTACCCAAAGGATTGAATACTCATCAAAGGTCTTAAGATTACCAGTTTGGTAAAACTCGATAAGTTTTTCTATAATGGTCTTCTGCTTTTGGTTTTCTGCATAAGGTATCGCATTCCTGAGAGCTTCAACAATACGGTCGATGCATTGTCCGTACATGCCACCGCTTTTCCAGACGTTCTCATATAATGTCCCATCATGACGTCTCTCCAATCGGCTGTTCATGCCATACATAACAGGTCGCTGGCGGTCTCCCTTCTCTTTTTTGTCGGCATAGAATGTCTCTGCTTCTGTCTGCGTGATACCATCCTGATAATAATTGCTGGCGGATGTTAACAACAGATCTTCGCCTTCTGCCTGATTAACACGTTTATTGCACACAGACGGGTCAAAAATAATAGGGAGTAGTTCACTTACTTCCAGCCCTACTTCTTTTGCAGCATTCAAGAAAAACTGTTTAGAGAAGCCTGGCGTAAATTTTTGATATCCGTAATGATGATGTATGCCATTGCTGAACCATACCCGTTTCAGGTAAGTGGTAAAGTGCAGGAAATCCTCGGTATTGCGGTTGCCTTGATACTGTGTATAGATGGTTTCCAAAACCTGACGTATACGTAGATTATATGCGCAGTTTTGGTCCCATAAAATGTCACGACCCAATAGAGCCGCCCTGCTAAGGTGGTAAATAAGAAGTTTCTGTCTGAGAGTCAGTTCCTTAAATCCAGGAACCTGATATCGGAGAAGTTGAATGTCAGCAAAGCGTTCGTCCTGAAAAATAAAGTCACTCTGCTTTAACATTATTTTTTTGCTTTCTTTTTAGCGGTAGCAGCCTTTTTGCTCTTTTTTGAATCAAGTTTCTCCTGAAGCATTTCCATGTTGGTTATTCGGTACTCACGTGGTGTGATACCCAGTCTTTTATAGAATGCAACATAGAAGCATTGTCTGTTCTGGAAACCAACAGCCAAGGCTATATCCTCTATGGTCATATTCAGGTATCTGCGATCCTTTAGCATATACATAGCTTCTTTTATACGGAACTCATTTACCATCTGAGAATAATTGTCTTGATACCGCAAATTAACAATGGCGCTAATATACCTGACGTTTGTGTTCAGTTCCTCTGCCATTTTCTTTGCAGAGTAATTACAGTCACGATATTTCTTTTCAACAATGAACTTAGCCATTATCTGCTGGTAAATTTCATCTACAGTCTCCATTCTAAGCAATGACCGATATAGAGGGGTCTTTTGCTTTTTTTCGGTTAAATTGTACTTTGCCATTGTTCTTTGTTCTTTTTTTGGGGGGTTCCCGTTGCAAATGTACAAATGTTTTCCGAAAAATCTAAAGATTTCAGAAAAAAATGATAATTTTGTGCAATTTTTTTTACATCCTAATATGGAAAGTATATTAAAACGTTATTTTGGATACGATAATTTTCGTCCTTATCAGCGAGAAATCATAGAAAATATTATGCACGGACATTCATCTCTCGTGCTGATGCCAACGGGTGGCGGTAAGAGTTTGTGTTACCAGTTGCCAGCTTTGATGATGGAGGGCACGGCCATAGTAATATCTCCTCTGATATCTTTAATGCGCGATCAGGTACGACAACTTCGCAGTAATGGTGTCCAGGCAGTTGCATTGAATAGTAGTGAGGATGATTTGGACATGATGACCCTACAACGCGAATGTCAGGATGGATATGTAAAGCTTATTTTTCTTTCTCCTGAACGTTTAATGTCAGAGATGCCTCGCTTCCTTCGCGCTATACACATTTCACTAATTGCTGTGGACGAGGCACATTGTATTTCTCAATGGGGACACGACTTTCGACCTGAATACAGTCAACTGGGTATTCTTAGGGAAAAGTTTCCGGATGTACCTATTGTTGCTCTTACCGCGACAGCAGATAAAGTAACTCGTTTTGATATCCTGAATCAGCTGAATATCCCTGATGCGAAAGTCTTCATAGGTAGTTTTGACCGTCCCAACTTGAGCTTGGATGTTAGGCGAGGTATGGATTCTTATGAGAAACGCATGGCCATCTTGCATTTTCTGGCTTCCCATCAAGGCGAACCTGGTATTATCTATTGCCTGAGCAAGAAAAATGCCGAGTCTGTTGCTGCCTTCCTGCAGACTCACCATGTTGATGCTGCCGTGTATCATGCTGGTCTGTCGCTATTGGAACGTAACAGGGCTCAAGAAGACTTTTTGAACGACAAGGTACAAGTGGTTTGTGCCACCATTGCTTTTGGAATGGGAATTAATAAAGGAAATGTCCGATTCGTAATTCATTACAATTTGCCCAAAAGTATAGAGAACTACTATCAGGAGATAGGAAGGGCTGGTCGCGACGGAGCACCAGCTGATACGCTGTTGTTCTACAATGTTGCTGATATCATCCAGCTTACCAGGTTTGCCCAAACGAGTGGTCAGAGCGAGATTAATATGGAGCGACTGAGTCGTATGCGTGAGTATGCAGAAGCCAATGTCTGTCGTAGACGAATTCTGCTAAATTATTTCGGTCAAGAGACCGCCAGCGATTGTCACAACTGTGATATATGCCAGCATCCGCCCCAGTTGTTCGATGGAACAAAATATGTCCAAATGGCATTGAGTGCAATTGTCCGTGCAAATCAAATGATTACTATGCATACATGTATAGACATTCTTTGCGGCATTCCCTCTGATGAGGTGGGGAAATTTCAGTATTTCAAACTGAAAACCTTTGGCGTTGGCAGAGATGTGCCGGTGAAAGACTGGAAAGACTATATGCTTCAAATGTTGCAGAGAGGTTTTATCGAGGTAATGTATGACCAACATAACCATTTACGTATAACCGAACTGGGAAGGCAGGTCTTGTATGGAGAGCGTGCGGCTCTGCTGGCAGTAATCCGCCGTGAAGTTCCAGCCCCGAAAGGCAAACGTAAGTTTGCCAGCCAGAAAGAGATGCTGCCTAGGCTGTGGAACTTCCCCAAAAGTGGGCAGGAAGAAGACAGGGAACTGTTTGAAGTTTTACGGAAACTGCGACTGAGGATAGCCCAACAGAAAGGCGAACCTCCCTTTGTGATTATGTCAGACAAGGTCCTTCATCAATTGGCTACCTATAAGCCTACCACTATCCAGGCCTTTGGAAATATCAATGGGATAGGGGAGTTCAAATGTGCCACTTATGGTCCAGTATTCCTCCCTGTCATTATTCAGCACATATCAGACTCAGGTGTCTGATTAAGAGCCGAATGATTGGAGGCGTGAACGGCTTTTTCATGTTCTTCCAAAGCAAAGGTCAGCCGCGCAATTTGAATCATTACGTCATGAAGTTTTCCCTCTAGGGTTTCCATTTGTGCAGCAAGGGATTCCTGCAATTCCTCATTGTTGGCACTGTGGTAGATGCCTTCTGCCTGTAAGGCAATAAACCTGCTATTTAGATCGTCTGTTCGTGTTTGATATCGTAAAATATCTTGTTGGATTTTCTGAACACGAGAACGGATGGCTACCCAATCCTTTTCTTCACAGAAAACTTCTTGAAGTTCAGGGTATTGAACAGGAGGATGGTTCATATTAAAATTACGTATCCAATGGTCCAATCTGGAGTGTTCTTCACTCAGTTTTTCGCTTAGCTCCTTACCATATAAAATATGGAATTCGTTGCGTCCTCTTAGGTAGTCTATTTCTTGCTGCATTGTTCTGGATTCCTCCAACCGGTTCTTTGCGGTCTGTTTGGCATTGGCCATTTGCAAGTATGTCTCTTCGTATAGTTGCTTTGCCCCTGATTCTCCAATAGTTTGCTTGATAGTATTTTTGTTAGTCTCTATTCTGCTTTGACAATACTCCATGCGGTTCTTTACCAAGTCAAGGTAATGCCTAAAGGTTTTCTGTTGCTGCAAAAGGGTTTCATGCTGTACCTTATATAAAGCAAGTTTCTGTTCTTTCTTCTCGACATGCTCATTGATAATATTCCATGCATTCGTCAGTTTTACAA
>Ga0326511_10005298_pt1 | contig 10176 bp, 11 predicted proteins | sample 0_2496_0518_D_FD_203701 | JGI IMG/M metagenome (GOLD analysis project Ga0326511, IMG submission 203701) | Bovine rumen microbial communities from UC Davis, California, United States - 0_2496_0518 | ecosystem: Host-associated > Mammals > Digestive system > Stomach > Rumen | place: USA... | reverse complement strand
TGTCGTATATCTCGAAGGACGGTGCGGCTGGTCGCGCCGTGACAGGAATCACGGAATACTACAAGGCCACCAGCAGCGATGCGGAGATGCCTGTGCCTACGAGCGACAGCGGCTGGAGTACGAACCCGAACGTCTCGAACTGGGGTGCCACGGACAAGTACCTTTGGAACTACGAGAAGGTGGAGTACAGCAGCGGCACTACCGTGGAGCGCACAACGCCGCAGATCGTGGCTATCTGGACCAAGGACGGCAAGGGTATCGACTCCATCACCAACTACTATAAGATTACCACGTCGGCCACGCCTCCGTCAAAACCATCCACCGACGGTGGCGACGGCTGGGACGATGACCCAACCGCCCCCGGCGCAGGCGAATACCTATGGAACTACGAGAAGGTGACCTACACCGACGGAACCGTCTTCCGCTCCGATGTCCAGCTTATAGGACACGTCGGCAAGGATGGCAACGGCATCGTCAGCATCACAAACACCTTCGCCCTTTCTGACCAAGGCACTACGGCAAGCGAGACCACCGCACCTTCCATCGTAGGAAGCTGGAGCACTACGCAACCTACACCGACAGACACCTATCCGTATCTGTGGCGCAGGGAAGTGACCGTATATACCGACACAAGCAAGAACACCACCAAGTACTTCCTCGTTGCAGGAAAGGGAAAGGACGGTCAGCCGGGACAGCCGGGACACATAGGCCGATGGTATGAATACTACGGCGATGTGACGTCAACCGCTGCCACACTCAGCAATACAGACGATCACGGTTGGTTCATCAAGAAAGGCGACTACTTCTACATGCTCATCACCGACAGCGGAGTGAGCAAGAGCACTACCACCGCACCTTCTACGGCTACATCGAACGAGTTCTGGGAATATATGGGTGGCGACAGGAAATACTACATCGGAGAGGCTTTCTTCGGAGCATACGCACACCTCGGCTCGTTCATCATCAACGGCGACTGGATGATATCTCAGTACGGCTACCTGTATGTAAGTGCATCGGATGTTCGTGTCGTGAACACAAGAGACCAAAAGTATTACAACGGTCAAGACTACGTGCTCTGCTATACTTACTTCAAGCCTGCCGACCCGACATGCACAGGCTCAGGCTCATATCCGAAGTTCGCTCCCTCATGGGCTGTAGACGGACTGCAAGGTAAGCAGTACCACAACGGACGGAGTGGAGGCTATGCGAGCTATGTGTCACTCGATGATGACGGATTCGCAGTAAGATGGGGCGGTGACGGCATAAAGGTCGGTGCTAACGGACTACAGCGACTGAGAAAGTACACATCCTACAATGAAGAGTGGCTTCCAATGTTCAACAAGCGCAACATCCTTGTCGATGGAGGATATGACTCAATGAACCTGCCTTCGAGTGTGGACTACTTCCTTAACACAAATAAGACGCATACGGAGGGCAATAGGAGAAACATCTATCTCCCTGACACTTCGGAACTCCCGAACGGAGCAATCGTGACCATAAGAGGTGTTGAGGGAGCATGGGGGCTTGTAAAGCCTAAATGGTCGAATACGGAAAGAATCAGCATGGGCGACATTGATGACAGGTTGGAAATCGGTATGGAGAGCGCAGACTGCGTGGAATTCATACTCGCCAAGAAATCAAGCTCAGGTCTCTCCTATGAGACGTGGCTTTGCAACTACTATGACAGAGATTATTAAACCATATAAAAACAAAAAGACTATGGCAGAGAAAGAGACAATCAGCAAGCTTATCATTGAGATGGGTGGAAAGGAGTACGAGTTGGACGGAGGAGGAGGCGGTTGCCAGCCAGGCCCCAACACAGTCGGCAGCGTCGAACTGAAGGATGACGGTGTCATGATGGAAGACCTCAACACGGAGGTCAAGGAGAAGATGACGCATATCTACGACTCTGAGAACGAGGGCATCGTCCTCGGAGGACTCGGAAAGAAAACGGAATGACTATGGACAGCAAGGAAAGGAAGTTCGGACTGATTAGCGCCCCCGACGGGTTCTACATCGGACGCATCATGAAGAGCGGCATGTTATCTAAGGACAGCCGCAAGATATCGGAGCAGGAGATAATAACGATGTTTGAAGACCTGCTCAGGCGCAACAAGGCGGAGACGGGACGTAGCGTGCTGACGATATTCTCCAAGCACACGCCAGTCATCATCGCCAAGTTAGACCCTGACATCCGCGAGTGCGGCATACTGAGGCCGGTGAAGGCGCAGGTTCCACCTCTCGGAAGGACGGGGACTGGGCATTAGAAGCCCGAAGTAACGGATTCTGATTTGGGGGATAAATACCTCCCGTTAGATATTACAGTTCACTTAATTTATTAACTCTAAAATTTTAAGATTATGCCAGATCCAAAATTGTATTTTAGTTGGCTCGAGCTTGCCGATGGCAAGAAGTATGTGAAAGATGCTGAAGCCCGTGAGGAAATCGCCCGTATTGAGGAAATCCTTCAGAACGGCAGCCGTTACATCGGCAAGTTCACCAGTGCCGTAGTAGGCGGTGAGACAGTGACCACGCTGAAAGACGGCGACGTCGTTACAAGTATCACGACAACCACAGGCACTTACGTCACAGGCACTCCCACAGGTACTGATAAGGAGCTGATGGCAGGTGACTACACGCAGATTGTCGAGGCAGGCAGGTCAAGCGTCGAGTTCATGTGGAACGGAACGTCAATGGACGAGTTCGGCAGCACATCTCTGCTGAAGGCTCTCGCTTTCAAGGACAGCGCAAGCGGTAGCTACACACCCGCTGGTAGCAATGCTCCTTCTGCCGTTTCGTTCACAGGCACAGCCGACGGTGACTTCGTGACAGGCTTCGACGTTGACCCTGTCCTGCCTTCATTCACCGAGGGCGCATTCGATGCAGGTAGCCTTCCTTCATTCTCTGAGGGTGCTTTCACTCCCGCCTCTTTCGCAAGCGGTGCATACGCAGAGGGTGTTGCTCCTTCATTCACAGAGGGCGCATTCGACGGCGGTTCGCTGCCTTCGTTCACCGAGGGTGCTTTCGACGCAGGTTCTCTGCCTTCAAAGGCTGCCGACAGCTTCGATGCAGGTACTCTGCCTTCAAAGGCTGCCGACACCTTCACACAGGGTGCTCTCGCATCTATGACCTACGATGCAGTCAACGAGGGTATCGTGTTCGGCGCAGGTACTCTGCCCACCTTCAGCGAGGGTGCTTTCACACAGGGTACTCTTCCTTCCTACACCGAAGGCTCGTTCGATGCAGGCTCTCTGCCCAGCAAGGCCGCAGACACCTTCAGCGCAGGAACACTGCCCACCAAGCAGAGCGACACCTTCAACGCTGGTAGCGTGACCACCCTCGACCTCACCAAGTTCGACGGCGGCAGCAAGGCAGCAGACACCTTCGCAGCAGGCTCGCTCCCCTCAAAGGCAGCAGATACCTTCAGCGCAGGTACAGCTCCTACCCTGGCTACCGACAAGGCCATCACCGACCTCGGCTCTGCCGAAGCCGCTGCCCAGGTCTTCACCGGTTCGGAGGCAACCATCACCGTATCTTAATCGGTGCTATCACTTTCGGAGAGGGCGAGTACCATCGGGAAAGCCCTTCCCGATTATTTCGTAGAACATCAAATAGAAGAAAACGATTATGGCTGACAATACAAAACAGGATTTCCAGTGGCTCGACATCCCTGACGGGCAAGGGGGCACGGAAAGAAAATGGTGTAAGGATGCGGAGGCAAGAGCCGCAATCGAACATCTCGACCCAGCCTCCGCAGCGACGGATGCCATCTGTGAGGACATCGTGGATGACATTGTCGACGGCACACACAAGACTCAGGGGCACGACGATGACGTGATACCCGTGTCTGGACTGAAGGCCGCACTCACCAAATACGGTACGGACGTTGTTAACGAGGGTCTTAGCGGAAAGCAGGATACCATCGCCGACCTCTCCGACATACGCAGCGGGGCTTCGGCTGGCGCGACTGCATACCAGAAACCTTCCACGGGCATTCCATCTACGGACATGACCGCAGCGGTGCAGGCATCGCTCGCCAAGGCAGACACCGCCATACAGGACATCAGCGGCAAGAGCGACGTAGGCCACACGCACGATGACCGCTACTACACTGAAACGGAGATAGACGCCAAGGAGCAGGCTATCACAGACCTCATCCCAACGCAGGCCACATCAAGCAACCAATTAGCCGACAAGGACTTCGTGAACTCTTCGATATCCACCTCAACCGCAACTTTCAGGGGTACGTCGGCAACAGGTCTTTCTGAGGCACAGTTCCTCGCATGGGCGAACGCTCTCACGAAGGATGAAAACGACTACGTGTTCTGGAACACCACTGACTCCGACGGCAACACCCTCTTCAAGAGATACAAGTACAACGGCACGGCTTGGGTGTATGAGTACACGCTTAACAACTCAAGCTTCACGGCAGACCAGTGGGCGGCACTGAACTCAGGCATCACGGACGTGCTCACGGGGAAGCTATCGGCACTTCCGACGAACTCGGAGCTTACGACACAGTTGGGCAACAAGGTTGACAAGACTACCACCGTCAACGGACATGCACTCAGCGGCAACGTGTCGGTGAGCAAGTCTGACGTAGGCCTCGGCAGCGTGGCCAACACGGGCGACAGCGCGACACCAGTATCTGGAGGCACTACCAAGTTCACCACGGGAGGCGCATACACCGAACTGGCAAAGAAGGCAGACAAGAGCGCAACGGTATCAACTGTGGCATACGACGCTACGAACGGCAAACTTACGAAGACCATCAACGGAACGACCACCGACATCGTAGTGCTCGACACAGCACCGACATCTGGCTCGAAAAAGCCCGTCACCTCTGGAGCCGTCTATCAGGCGATACAGGAGGCACTGATAAACCCTATCTCTGACAGCAGCATCGTGAGTACCACCACGTTCAACAAGCGCGACGTGATAAGTCTCAACGGTACGATGTACATGGCCGACAATGCAACATCAGACCTGCCATTGAAGACTCCTGTGGTACAAGGAAGCAACATCGTCACACAGGACGGCATGGTCGTCATACAGGGCGGTGCGGCATCTTCCGACTGGCATTCATTCGGATAAGCGGCTGCTGTCAGGACAAAGCGCACGGAAACATATTCATTTAAAAGGATAACATATTATGAACTCAATGACTCAATCAAACGCATGGGCTGCGATGCTTGCAGCCCTCGGAACAAAGACAACGGGCAACCACTGCTTCCCTCTCATTAACGCAAGCGGCGTGCCGCAGGGCATCATGTCTGCGGAGTGCGTCGCACTGCTGATGAACGACAACGTGAAGATTGCCGTGACACGACTCTCCGACAATTTCCCGCTGTATGTGGATGCGGCATCGTGGGCATCGTCGTACAACAACTCATCGTACATCACAGACGGTGTGGTGGTATGCGACGGCAACTCCACCTTCGTCATCGGAAAGGACGAGCAGGCTCTTGGATGGGCACCGCAGGACGGCTATAGCTTCTCGACGGGTAACGAGTACATCGCAGGTTCCACGAACACGTACAAGGCACTGGCCGACTTCAACGGCACTAACGAGATGGCGAACATCTACAACACCGCAGGCTATATGCAAGCGGGCTACGCAGGAAAGTACCTGCAGGCCTACACCACCGTCAGCGGCTACTCGTCAGGATGGTCGTATGACAAGCGCAAGGCTGGCATGTGGCGTCTTCCATCACTTGGAGAGCTAGGACTGATTTACGCCAACAAAAAGGCCATCAACGCAGCCCTGTCGCTCATCGGAGGCACACGTCTCACGGAGTCTTGGTACTGGTCTTGCACGGAGTACTCGTCGCCCAGCGCTTGGAATCTCCTTTTGTCGGATGGCATCGTGAGCTACACCAACAAGTACCTTCAGTACAGGGTTCGCCCAGTCTGTGCATTCTGATCCATTCATCAATTCAGAATTTATCCATTCCTCCCGCTTTCAGAGCGGGAGGCATTAAAACAAGAGAACAATAAACATTAATTATTAACATTTGAATACGCTAAGGCATATAACCAAGGTATGGCACTCCTATCAGAATCACGAATCTACAACGACCTGCTCGACCTTTCTGTGAAGGTGTTCGAGGTGTCGAGAACCATCCCGAAGGACTACCGCATGTCGATAGGCCGCAGGATGGAGGAGAGCGTGCTGGAGATAGGAGACCATCTCTTGCTTGCCAACAATGCCGAAGGCGAGGAATGCGTGAGACATCACCGCCTCGCTATGGCGGCCTACGAGCGCCTTCAGTTCATCGTGAACATCGGGGCAAGGACTACGGTGTGCATGACCGACAAGGGTGCCGTGAAGGGAGTCAGCATCAGGCAACAGGCACAACTTGCAGCCATGATGACAGGCATAGGCAGACAGATGACCGGGCTGAGGAAGTATGCTGAGAAGAAGTTACGTGCAAGGAATAACGGGTCTGTCATGCCTACGGGGTGACGGTGAATGTCCTTAGAGATTAATGGCCCGCATACAATCATTCATTGTTAAGACAGCAATGCGGAGAGGCACGGAGAACTCGTCGAACAACGCTTGGAATCTCAATTTGTCGAATGGCAACGTGAACAACAACAACAAGTACAATCAGAACAGGGTTCGCCCAGTCTGTGAATCAGTCGTGAGGACTGTCCTTTGCGTAACAGCGGATTCTTTTTCCATCTTATGCTATATGGTAACATATGAGGATATGTTTGAGGCGTACTACAACTGTCTGCGCAACAAGCGGAAGAGCGACGGAGCCGTGAAGTATTTCCTTGGCTTCGAGGAAGACCTCATAGCCCTTGCCGACGAGATAAACGGAAGGAGGTACGGACCAAGTGTCTCGTCCGCCTTTCGTAGTCAAGGAGCCGAAGAGGAGGGAGGTGTTCGCCGCATGCTTCAGGGACAGGATAGTGCATCACTACGTCATCATGCGTCTGGAGCCGCTCTTCGAGGAGTGGTTCGGGGACAGGACGTTCAACTGCCGCAAGGGGAAGGGTGTGCTCTACGGGCTGAACATGCTGAGGGAGGACATCAGGGTATGCTCACACGACTACACGCAGGACTGCTGGATCATGAAGCTCGACCTGAAAGGCTTCTTCATGTCGATAGACAAGCGGCTGATGGATGCTGCCCTTCGGAAGTTCATACTGCTGAACTACAAGGGAGAGGACATCGAGGACATACTGTACCTGACGCACACCATCGTCATGCACTCGCCGGAGAAGAACTGCGTGCGACGCTCTGCGCTGTCGGAGTGGGATGCGCTGCCACCGAACAAGTCGCTCTTCACCAACGGGGATGGTCTCGGGATGCCCATCGGCAACCTGTCATCGCAGCACTTCGCCAACTATCTGCTCTCGTTCCTCGACAGGTACATGGAGAGGCTGGGACTGATGCACCACGGCAGGTATGTGGACGATTTCTACGTCGTGCATACGGACAAGCGTTACATGCTAAAGTGTGTAGGGAAGATAAGGACGTTCCTCAAGGAGGTGCTGCACGTCACGCTGCACCCCGACAAGTTCTACATACAGCACTACTCGAAGGGAGTGACGTTCACTGGTGCGGTGGTGAAGTTCGGGAGGCTCTATCCTGCAAGGCGCACCGTGCACAACTTCTGGTATTCCATAGAGAAGCTGAACAGGGCGAACTCCGAATGGAAGCTGGAGAAGGCGATATCGAGCGTGAACAGCTACCTCGGCATCATGCTCCACATGGAATCATACGGCATACGGAAGAACACCATCCTGAACATGATGACCACCGATGCGTGGGACAAGGTGTATGTGAAAGGACATTTCCAGAGCGTCCACAGGAGGCTGAACTGGAGAAAGAGGCCGCTTGACAGAAAGGACTACCCGAAGGTTTACTATGCGGACAGGCTTGACGACCATGAGTTATAGCGGCTACAGAAGAAGGCTCATCATAAGGATTGAAAAAGGAAGGCTCGTGGCGGAGTGGATAAAGGAAGAGAACAGTTAGACACAACATATAGTATTAACAATTAATTTTTCAAAGACTATGGCAGAGAATGAAATCAATGAGAGCGTGAAGGCTCAGGAAGAGGAGAAGCAGATTATCAGCGGTGACTATGCGAAGGAGACGCTGGGAATCCTTGTTATTGACGTTGACGAGGTGCGTGTTGACCTCCCGATGCCCGTGACACACGGACAGATAGTGGATGCGCTCGTCGCCAAGGGACCGAAGGAGGGCTACGATGCGGAGCGCTGGGCACTGAAAGCGAAGATGGTTGCCGACGTCACACTGACAGGCAGCTACGACGAGCTTGCATACGAAAAGGCGCTGAAGCTCATCGACATCAAGGAGTATGACACGTCTGACAACGTGAACGACTTCGTGTTCGGAGGCCAGCATATGTGGCTTGACAATGAGATGCGCGACAAGCTTGCCAAGCGTCTCGACATCGACAGGAAAAGCGGGCTGACAACCACGAAGCTCGTATATGAGTATGTGTCGTATGAGCTGCCCATCGAGCAGGCAGAGCAGATGCTGCTTGTCCTTGAGCAGTATGCCCGTGATGCCTTCGACAGGACAAACGAGCATGAGGCTGCCGTCAATGCGCTTACGGATATCGTAGCCGTCAAGACCTACGACTATACAGAAGGATACCCAGAGAAGATCAACTTTGACGAGATGTTCTCATGATAGCGATGATTATCCTCTCCGTTCTGATAGCGGTGACATTCGTAGTCATCGCCATCAGGATTGAGCGCGGTTTACCTGACAGCATATCCGCAATGGTCTATTACCTTCCACGTCCGTTGCAGTGGCTGTGGATAGTGTGGATGTGGGCGGTGTCGCTGCTGACGTGCATACCGCTCATTGGTGCGATGCCTGATAACTGGGAAGCTCTTGCGTTCCTCATGCTGGGATGTCTTATGCTCTGCGGCTCAATGCCGATCAGCGACACTGCCGTAAGCAAGACGGCTCACGACGTGTTCGGAATCCTCGGAGGCATACTCTCGCAGGTATGCGTGATCTTCGTCAGCCATTTGTGGCTAACGGCATGGCTTCTGTGGGCTTTCTGCATGGGCAGCACGGTCATACAGTCGGAAGAAGGTGATATGCACTCGCTGTTCAAGGGAAAAGGTGTGTTCGTCGCAGAGTGCGTATGCTTCGTGACGCTCGCAGGGGCGTTGTTACAATATTATCTATTTACTCACTAAAAAGAAAGATTATGAATGAGATTTCAACGGTGCTTGAGGTTCTCAAGCAGATTGCGATTGCCGTAGGCATCATCTCAGGCAGTTCCATCCTTACGGGATTGGTAAATGCAGTTGCTAACATCCAGAACAAGACAGTGAAGCACATCTTCTCTTGGGTGCTTCCTATCGGTGTTGCTGAACTGTTGTGTGCCATCGGCACTGTGACCTTCGGCTATGGTGCATGGGACTACCTCTTCTCTGCCGTGGCAGGAGCAGCAGTAGGAGGATTGTCAAATGGTCTGTATGACTGGGAGTGGGTGTCAAACCTCATCGACAAGCTGTACGACCTGTTCGGGCACAAGGCTTGATTATTATTACAGGCGGTCTGGCTATTTTTGTCGGACTGCCTTTTTCTTTTAACTTAAAAAAACTACTAAGAATGAAGATTATCAGACTATTTTCCGCACTATGCCTTTTTGCATTGTGCTATGCCTGTGACGAGCAGGATAACCCTGCCGTGTATATTCCCGAAGAGGATGCCCCTGAGTACATGAAGACGGGGCTGCCTGTGCTTTACCTTGACACGCCTGACGGAAAGAAAATAACATCCAAGGAGACGTGGATGGAAGGAGCGAGTCTTGTCCTTGTAAACGGAAAGGATACTTTGTTTGATGGCGGTACAAGCATAAGAGGTAGGGGTAACTCCACATGGGAACAGGCTAAGAAACCCTACGCATTGAAGCTCGACAAGAAAGGGTCTTTTTGGGGGCTTCCAAAACATAAGAGGTGGGTTCTCCTTGCCAACGCATATGACCGCACGATGGTGAGGTATGATGTGGCTTTTCATATAGCAAAACAGACTGAGCTTCCTTGGACTCCAAGCGGAGAGTTCGTTGAACTTGTGATGAACGGAAAGCACCAAGGCACATACTGGCTTGGGGAGCAGATCAAGATTGACGAGAACAGGGTGAACGTGTCGAAGGAGAACGGTGTGTTGCTTGA
>Ga0326511_10005294_pt1 | contig 10182 bp, 14 predicted proteins | sample 0_2496_0518_D_FD_203701 | JGI IMG/M metagenome (GOLD analysis project Ga0326511, IMG submission 203701) | Bovine rumen microbial communities from UC Davis, California, United States - 0_2496_0518 | ecosystem: Host-associated > Mammals > Digestive system > Stomach > Rumen | place: USA... | reverse complement strand
GAGGACAAGAATCTGGCCAATCAGATGTTCTGGACCGACGATATCAATGTGGCCAAGACGGTTGCCGTGAAGAACAACCTGTGCCGCATCAATCCTGATTGCCGCGACACAGTGAAACTGATGCCGGGTTGGACTGGCCAGAAACTGTCTGGATATGTCTTCCTCTGCGCCGACAGCGTGGAAGTATGGAAGAAGATAGTGGACCAGAATATGTATAACCCCAACATCAAAGCGATGTTTAACTTCAGAACCGAACTGACTGGCGCGCAGCACTATGCGGCGGATTGGGAAGATGAACGTGCGAAGAAAAGCTTCAGAGCGTCCATGGATTTCACATCTGAAGAGGCAAGAGAGCAGACTCCCGTGTCTGCTTGCGGCGTGACTTTGTCTGTTGCGCCTACAATCAGAATGATCTGCACGGCCGGAGTGACCAACTTCATCAACTTCGTCAAAGGCGGAGAGCTGAAAAAGCAGATCATCTGTGATGCCTTTAACTTTGTTCTAGAAGCCATGTAATACTCTTTATTCTTCACTAAACATTGAACAAGTCACCAACGCTTTTGCTGTAAGTAGAAGACACGCATTGGTCGAATGACGGACGCAGCCGCGAGCCTGCTGCTAGAGGCACCTTGGTCGTCGGACCACGCGGGCACGCATTTAATCTAGTCATCTTCATAATTCTGTAAAGATAATACGACTATTTTATTTACTCGTGCTCCTGAATAATCGTACGGGACTGGCTGATCTAGAGCTGCACCGCCGGCTCATCTCCTGGATCACCTCACTGAGAAATAATTTTAGAATGTGGTGAAGAAAAATGTATTATAACGTTCAAGAATACAAGCCCCAGCAAAAAGAAACGACTTGGGAAGACATCTTATTCAACTTCAGCGGTAAAGACCTTGTTAACGGCAATCACAAAAACGTTAACAACAGAACGACAACAAGAAAGTATGACAAGATCCCGGATCAGTTCTGGAATACCGGCAAAACCTGTGAAATGGTCGAGTGGCTGTTTTATTTCAATAAGCGCCACGAAGATCTCTTCAATGCGCCCAGAGAAAGCCTGTACCGCAGTTACAAAATTCCGAAAAGAAACGGTGGGCTTCGCCCGATTGACGAGCCCCTTCCGCCGCTCATGACTGCCCTGCGCGAGCTCTGCGATCAGTTCAAAACGTGGGGCCTGTTCCATCACACGGCGGCCTACGCATACATCGAGAAGCGGTGCACGATTGATCTGCTAAAAATCCATCAGCATTTTGATTCAAAGTACTACCTGAAGACTGACCTGACGAATTTCTTTGGGAGCACAACGCCCGAATTCGTCATGCAGCAGGTGGAAAAGATTGTACCTTTCTGCTTCGTTTGCCGCGAACGGGTGCTCAACTTCGAAGCGGCTGACGCCATCATCGACGGCTACGAAGAGCTTAAGAAGGCTCTGTCCCTTGCCTTCTACAGGGGCGGCCTTCCTCAGGGAACACCGATCAGCCCGTTCCTGACCAACCTGATCATGATTCCGATTGACCATACGCTGGCGGCCGCCTTCGCAGATCGTAAGCTGGTCTATACCCGCTACGCCGACGATATGATTATCTCTGGCCGCGAGAAGTTTCCTTATCAGAATATGGTTAAGCTGATTCAAGATACGTTTGTGAGCGAAGGAGCTCCTTACAAGATCAACGAGGAAAAGACGCGCTTCGGCTCCCGCTATGGCTCCAATTTCAATCTTGGTCTGTGCACGAATGGTAATAACGATATTACCATCGGCTATAAGAACAAGAAGATGTTTAAGGCCATGGTGAATAACCTGATTCTCGATACCATAAACGGCAAGCCGTGGGATATCGATGATGTGCGGCATGTAAATGGTCTCCTGTCATACTATAAAATGGTTGAGAAAGATTATTTCAATACCATGATTGAAAAGTACAACCACAAATACAAGGTCGATTTCGCCTATATTCTGAAATCATATCTTGGATAAAGAAAGGAGAAAGCCATGGTTCATAAACAGTGCGATTATGACTACAGCAATATCGTTTACGAAATGAGAGAGATCATGAAGCTGGCTGCGCAAAAGACGTTGAGCGAACCGGACCATCCCAGTGAAGACTATTATCATGCCGCTCTCCGAATCATTGAAGTTCACTTCATGCGCAGCGTAGATGCCTTCAGGAACCTGTACGGCAACAAGCTGGAACATCCTCCTTTCAATGACTACGCGGCAATGATGCTGAATCAGGAGGATTACCTTGCGGAAATTCCAGAAGACACAAGAGAAGAGCTCGTAAGAATCTTCGGAACCAAGGAAGGAATCGAATCCAGCATCTATTATATTCCGGTGCCTAAGAAGAAGGGATAAAATATGCTATATGAAGTGACTGGCGATCTTCTGCGCAATCATAACTTTAACATATTTTGCCACCAGACCAACTGCAAAGGTGTCATGGGCGCAGGAATAGCTAAGCAGATAGCCGCCCTATACCCAATTGTTCAGGAAAAGAACAAAGAATATTGTAAGCGCAATCCTCTTGGAACAGTGCTGCCCGTACAGGTCAGCGAAGACAGGATTTGCGTTAATATATACGGACAGGATGGCTACGGGCGCGGCAAAAGATATACTGATTATGATGCGCTCAGGGCCGCTCTCGATTCCTTTGCGGCTCGGCTCAACAGCTCCAAGATTCCGAAGTACTGGAACATAGGCTTCCCGTACAGGATTGGATGCGGCCTCGCCGGAGGCGAATGGGATACTGTCCGCAAAATGCTGGAAGAATTCTCCGACAAGGTGGAATACAACGTATTTGTTGTGAAACTGCCTACAGAGAAAGAGGTATAGTCATGAAATATACGGTCTATGTGACGGCGCAGATTGATAAGGCTGTCCAAGTAGATGCTTCCGACAAGCTGAATGCGTTCGAGCTCGGCGAAGAAAAGGTGTGCCGCATGTTGAGAGGCGTACCTGACGTGACCACGGTCGACGCATACGATGCCGTCGAGGAGGAATAGTGTGAAAATCTATGTCCTTATCAAGAACTTCGAAGCAGATTTCGATTATGGTTGGGATTATTCCCATTATGACCTGATCGAAGCCAGCACTTCAAGAGATAAGCTCGAAAAGAAAATGAAGCTCTATGAGAAAGAAAACGGCGGTGAAACCTGGGATGAAGACGACTTCCATTGCTGCTACGTAATCGGCGAAGTAGAGCTGGAGGACTGAGAACATGGATGTAAAAGGACTTTACGCGTTAATTATTGATGCCCTGCCTGACAGTCCACAGGAGTCAGATAAATGGAATGACTTCTGGGCCAATAAAGAAGATCAGGAAATCATGTGCGGCGCCGACGAACATGCCTTTGCGCTCGCGGATTTCCTCGAAGATCTCGGCTACGATGTTGTACACGCGCATTACTATACCTATGAAGAATCCATTATTCTTGACAAGGATGTTTATGGATGGTGGGGCGTGTATCCTGATTAAGGAGATGATTTCGTGAATGATCCAGTTAATCACCCGGCACATTATACGACGGGTAAGATAGAGTGTATTGATTTCATTACTGATAAGAAACTGAATTTCGCACGCGGCAACGCCGTGAAGTACATTGTGCGCGCCGGAATGAAAGATCCTGCGAAAGAAATCGAAGACCTGCAGAAAGCGGTATTCTACATCAACTATGAAATCAAATGCTTAGAAGAAAATCAGGCTGGTACGAATTCTTAAAGAAATTAAATAACACTTTAAATGCGGTGGCGGAATAGGTAGACGCTATAGCGTAATGCTTAGAATGATTGGAACCATTTATGTGAGGTGCAAATCCTCACCCGCATCAAACAGAAGTTTTATGTTGTTTCAGCCGCATATTACCGTAAAACAATCAATTACTGTCCTTACTGCGGAGACTACGCACATAAGATTAAAACTTGAAAGGAAAAGAAGATGAAGACTTTTGAAATTTATAAGCAAGACTTAACTCCGGAAGCTCAGGCACGACTGGAAGAGTTTACTGGCGGCGACGATAACTATGATGTCTTTCCTATTGCAACACTCGAAGCAGAAGAAGAAGAATAAGAAGTTAAAAATACGAGAAGAATATGTAACACTTTAAATGCGGTGGCGGAATAAGTAGACGCTGCGCGAGGTTGGTGACATTTTGCCATTTAATGAGCGGGTAGCCAACTATGTGAGGTGTAAATCCTCACCCGCATTAAAATTTTTGAGACATGAAAAGCAATAAGTGGGTTCAAATACACTTAAGGCGGTTCGAGGTATCATCCGAATCTTAGGTCTACAACCAATCTACAAAATGAAATTAATATGTCTGGAACTCAACTTATCCAGCCATATTAATTTAGATGTCTCAATCGTGGCCTGCGGTTTTATCGCCGCAGGCCATTTTTTTACGAACGAAAACTTCAAAACTCCGAAAATCGTTCGTATTTTTTTGTCACGCTTCGAAAATCGCCCTAATGAGAAAAGCAAATGAAACTCGGTGAAACTGAAACAAATCATCGTTCGTTCATTGTGAATTGAAAAAGGAGGGGTTTGCACGAAGAAAAGCTACCTATCGAAGCAAATCAGGTTAATCACACTAAGCACGTACGATCTCTTCACCGACAAGGAGATGGAATATTACTCCTGCATGATGAACGAGATCAACGCAATGAATGAACTGGATGAAGAAGCCAAGAAGAATGGCACGAAGCCAAACAAAGATATAAAAAATCTTCATCTTGACACGAAACGCCACTACAAGAGACTTCTGAATGAAGAGATAGCCAAACACAGTGGAACGCCGCGTGTCGTGAACCTGAGTACAGTGCTCGAGCACCGCAAGCTTATCGACGGCCTCGGAAATGTAAACATGCCACCGGGAGTGACGTGGCGAAAGCTGAAGAACTCAAGGCGTATAGCCGAGTTCTGCTCAGAAATGTCCCGCGCAATGGGCCTGCAGCATCTGGATATCACCTTCGATAAGATCATCCTGAAGTGGCGAAGTCCAGAAGTACTGCGGCAGGTTGTGCTGGACGGAATCGTGATGCCTATCCTTCATGAGGGCGGCGAAGTCGAAGAGCGGAAGTACCGGTTCTGGACAGCTTCGGCTGGACAGTTGCGAACGGATCGAATACAGATGCTCAGCGAACGCACAATCGAAAAGATACAGGATCGATTGATGTGCGGCATGACGTGGGAACGACTGAATGAAAAAGGCGGCATTAATATAGGTAAATACCTTGCCTATACAGCGCTCCCGTCGTCGGCCTCCGAAGAATGGGATTTCGATCTCGATCGCTCGATCGTTATTCCAGATTTTGAAGCGCCGGTAACAGGCATGATGGACTACATTACGCAGGAATATAAGATATTGCGCGGCGTCCGCACAGTGCTCATAAACCATTGCGACGGTATCGGAATGGCCCTGCCCGGTGTGCTTCAGGACGCGGCAGACTGCGACAATGCAATGACACGAGGCCCGTTCATAAAGGGCTTGCTTACTACCTTTGATTACATTGCCTTTTGCGCAGTGAATAACGTGCCGCCCGTTATAAAGGATGTGTACGGCAAGGAGCATAACCTGATTGAAGAAAATATTCAGGTTATCTTCACGGCATCTCAGTTCAAGCTGTGGAAATATTACGAAAGCTGGGATGAATATAAGACGCTGTTTCGAAAGCATGGTTGTAAGATGGGTCTTCTGAATTATGAGGAAAGGTTCATCAAAACGACTGAGCTGAACTATCAGATGGAACAGACGCTTGTATCGATGACTGAAGAAGAGCTTCTGAAGTTCACACAACCAACATACGATAAAATCACCAATCTTGCGTCCAATCAGGATATGATGCTTAAAACGCTTGGAGCGGATGTTAGATCGGAAGATCCGTACAACCGTTCGCTGGCCATCTATCCTGAGCTGCTGCGTGATGGGTATAGCCGCAGTACAATCAAGGACATCAAGAAACGGTGGACGCTCGACGCAATGTCTGGTGCGATCGTATGCCAGAATAAGCGTCTCTTTGCCATACCTGATATGTATGCGGCCTGCCAGTTCTGGTTCCAGCATATTGAAGAGCCCGAAGGTCTGCTGAAAGACGGAGAAATCTTCGCGAGTGAATATTGGTGGGCCAGCGAAGCTGATGTTCTTCGCAGTCCTCATCTGTCATTTGAGCACGCCATTCGGCGCTTTAACCATGATCCGATTGTGGCTTCATGGTTCCAGACGGGAGGCGTCTATACCAGCTGCCATGACTTAATCAGCCGAATTCTCCAATTCGATGAACTACACGTCGCTTTACGGAGTAATCCGTGTCGATAACACAGTGAACGCACAAAAGTGCGGTGTCTCGGAAAGAGGCTAACGGGGAAAGCTAAACCGCTTGGCATGCCAATCCCGTGCTATGAATATCAATTGAATTAAGAAATAATGCTTTTAATGTAATTAGAAGATACGTATTGCCGTGATGAGGAAAAGGTGGATCCTTTACAGGAAGCCCCCAGGGAAACCACTCCACTACAATCTCTGAAGCCCTAGTAATATAACGGCTTCACGATTACGGTGATTACGGAGCAATTACGGACTGAAATGTAATACTTTGATTAGTTAAGCGATTGATATGAGTAGTGTAACGACTATCCTGCAAAGGAGTAGCGGTTGCGTGAAACTCGTAGCCGCGAAGCGCTGTGCCCCGGTTTATCCGGGTGATGATATAGTCTAGCCCTATGGAAACATAGCGGATTAACTGGTTGATGGAGATCAGCTGAATGTTGTGACTGAAGAACCTATTATATCGGCGGCGAAACGCAACATGAAAGAAATGGATATTGTGCCGCTCTTCTATGATGCAAACAAAGCGCCGCCTGAAATCCTAACATGGGAAACAATCTTCATAGGATTAAAGCGGGCCCATGACTACAGCGGAATTGGTCAGGTAAGCAATGCCATAACGAAGCTGTGGAATAAGCCAAATCCAAATCCAGATGCGGCAAAATTGTTGACGATGTACAACAACTATGTGATCAAAATCGGTCACCTTGGACGGTGACGTCCAAGTAAAACGTGGTGAACCTGCAAACGCAGGGTGTTGCCGAAAGGCGGCTAACGGGGGAAGCTAAGTATGAAAGAAAGGAGGACGTGTGAGTGGGCGCTTTTATTGACTTAACAGGAAAAGAATTCGATAGACTCACGGTGATAGAACGTGCTGAAACAATAAACAAGCGAACAAGATGGCTTTGCAAATGCAAATGCAGCAAGTTAGTCACTGTTGGATCATATGATTTATTGAAAGGTCGTACTAAAAGTTGTGGATGCCTTAGGAAAGAAAAGCTGAGCAATGAAAAAACATTCGATTTAACAGGTCAACGATTTTGTTCATTGACAGTATTGCACCAAGCAGAAAGCCGCAAGTACAACGGATTAAGCAATGGAACCAGATGGGTTTGTTTATGTGACTGCGGACGTACTGTAACCGTTTTAAGCCAACATTTAAGAAACGGCATAGCAAAAACCTGCGGACACAAAGAACATAGAGTGAAAGATATAACAGGTCAGCGGTTTGGCTATCTTACGGTTGTTCAATTGGATCATGTTGATAGACACGCATATTGGCTCTGCAGATGTGATTGTGGCAACTTCACTGTAGTAGAAGCTGGCTGTTTAACATCTGGTAATACAAGCTCTTGTGGCTGCATTCATTCTATCAATGAATCGATAATACAAAAGGAGTTGACTTTAAATCACATTCCTTTTGTGCACGAAAAAGCATTTGCTTCGTTACAAAGTAAAAAAGAATGGCCGCTTAGATTCGATTTCGCTATATACAATAACTCAGGCAAAATCGTTTTTCTTCTGGAATATCAAGGTGCGCAGCATTACGGAAGCGCGCCATTTGGAGAATACCAACGTAGCGAAACAGACCAGATGAAAAAAGAATGGTGCTTAAAGAATGGCATTCCGCTGGAAGAAATCCGCTATGACGAATCTACGATTCCCCGCTTGTACGAAATCCTTGAAAAATATAAGCTAATCCCGTGCCGAGCGTCTGATAAAGACGAAGGTGTAACGACTATTCCTGACGGAAGTACACGTGTGGTGGAACTCCACCGTGGAAGTGCCACGCCCCTGCTCGGAAATGCAGGGTGAAGATATAGTCTGTCCACATCGAAAGATGCTGGGTTACGCGATGCTGCAAAGACTGGGTTTGTGAATTCCTACGAAGATCATCCTGAATCAAAAGAACTCGTGAACAAAGCGATTGGCGGCAAAACCGGGCGTATGCCGTGGTTCTTCCAGTTCTCGAAGAATGGCCGCCGTGATCTGCATGAAAAGATCTCGAAAAGAAAAACATATCTGAAAGCAAATAACTCAACGATGAACAGGATATGGAAGCGGTTCAGCACGATTGGAAATATCAATATGAATCTGGCAGAAGTAAAACCGTTCAATCATCAAATGCTTTTATCGGCTCCTCCGCCGGCAATGGATTATGAAGCTATCAATCTCTTTTGTGAAATGGACGATCTGAATCTGACGAACGTGATTGAAGCATCCAAGGAACCGGATATGGACGAACGCGAAAAGATGAAAGCTTATGATATTCTGGCAGAAGATATTGCCAATGAGTTTTATGAGCGGTATGGCGACGATGTTGCTTATAAAGCATACCCGTCGATTGTGCGCTACCTGTTCACTGAAGAAAACCTTAACAAGAGAAAGAATAAGCAGATGTTCTGGCGCGTATTCGGAAACATCGCGTTTGACAATCTGCAAACAAACCTGCAGAACTGCACAGTGTGTCCTGAGTGCGGCATGCGTGTCCCTGCTTGGAATCCGATGCATGAGTGCGCGGAAAACATGAAGGGTTTCGTTACCTGCTGTGACTGCGGCAAGGTTGTGCCGCGAACAAACTCAAGACAGGTCAGGTGCAGTGACTGTCAGGCTGAACATAAGCGCGTGTTGGCATTCAATAGAAAGCGCCGCCAGCGTGGTCAGGTGGCTTAATGTATGCTTTCTTAGGAACTGTATCGCAGGACAGTGCAAGAAAAGGCATCTTCAAGCCTGAGTTTATACTCGGCCGAAATCAAAAGGGCCAGTTTGTTTCGATGGATATGAATGAAAAGAATGCGGTCGACCGCTTCGGCAAGAACATTATGGTCGTGAACTGTATTACAGATGATACGGCCCAGTTAATGATCAAATTTATGACCGAAAAAGCTTTTAACGGTTATAAATACAGACATAATAGCCGCCTGTTCCTGTGGTACGAATGTGATATTTACGCTCGGAGGACTGGTCCGGTACTTCTGGTCGACGCGCTTCCAGAAGCAACCGACGAGCCCTCTTTTGAAAATCTTTCGACGGTTACCAGACCGCTTCTGGTGCAAAATACATTGAAGACTGAAAAACAAAAGGAGAAGGAAAAGCATGAAAAACTGGTTTGCTGAACTGAACGCGGTTAACGTGAGCGAGCATACCGAAACCAAGAATGGCCTGACGTATTTGTCTTGGGCATGGGCCTGGGGCGAGCTTAAGAAGCGTTACCCGCTGTCCTTCTATACGGTGTACGAATCGAAGGATGAGGATATCTTCTTCCGCGATCCCGTTGGCGCGCACGTGAAAACCGGCGTGACCATCGTCTGGGAAGAAGAGGACGGCCTGCATCAGCATGAAGCGATTGAAATGCTTCCCGTAATGGACTTCAAGAACAAGGCCATTCCAGTCGATTCGATCGACTCTACTCAGCTGAACAAGACGATCCAGCGCAGCCTGACGAAGGCCATTGCGAGACTGGGTCTCGGCCTGTATATCTACGCTGGCGAAGATATGCCCGAAGAATCCGAAGACGCGAAGAAGGAACGGGCTGAGCTGCAGAAGGCTGTCGATGCCGCCGTGAAGAAGGCCACCGCCAAGATGGACGGCCCCGCAAAGATGGAATATGCCAAGACCGTGATTCTTCCCGTGATTGGCAGTATGAACTATCTGGCCTGCGACAACGTCGATAAGCTGAAGGAGCTTCTCGGCAAGGTGGAACCGGCAAAGCCCACCAAATCAAGCGGTAAAGCCGCCTAAAGAAAGAAGGAATTGAATGTATTCAGATTCTTACATTACGCTGAGCGGCAATGTGACCCGCGACCCGTGGATGTCCAAGGCGAATGAAACGCCTGTCTGTATTTTCTCTATGGC
>Ga0326511_10005293_pt1 | contig 10186 bp, 1 predicted proteins | sample 0_2496_0518_D_FD_203701 | JGI IMG/M metagenome (GOLD analysis project Ga0326511, IMG submission 203701) | Bovine rumen microbial communities from UC Davis, California, United States - 0_2496_0518 | ecosystem: Host-associated > Mammals > Digestive system > Stomach > Rumen | place: USA: California... | reverse complement strand
GACTGATATACCGACAACTTTAGTCAGTACGGGAGGCGCTGAAGGAGTAACTGTGACTCATCCATATCCACACTATGTGTTGAGTGGCACGACGCTCTATCGTTATCCATCAACAGGCGTCAATCCCAACTATGGTAAGACCTTCACGCTGACCTCTACGGACAATCAAGAGTTTACCCTTACACATGATGGTACAATTAGTAATGTTGTTGACTATAGGGAGGCAGAAGAATTTATGACGCCTATTAGCGGCAATAACTTTCTGTATATTCGTTGTTCTAATACGCAGGGTGCATACGCAAGCGCTTATGTTGATGCACTTACCCTTCCACAAGGTGTTTATACGTTAACCACAGCATCCTATGCCAACTCCAGCACAACATTCAGTTTTAAAGTCGGCAATGATGTGGTATTCACACAAACAGGTAATGGTGGCTGGAGAGAGACATCCAGCGGAAATATCCAGATTCCTGCCAATACTCCTGTCCAGGTGATTGGCGGTAGCCGCAGCTATGGTTTGGACTATGTCTTTGCCCAAGCACAGTTTGCATATATGACAGCGTCGGGTGAATTGACAAAAGGCTCTACCACTACACCTACGTTGACAAATAGTCTGTCGATGGATGGACATACAATATCCTATGCTTCAAGCAACCAGGGTGTGGCAACGGTAAACGCTTCTACCGGTGAGATAACAGCTAATCATAACGGTACTGCTGTGATTACGGCATCGTATATAAATTCATCTACATCCGCAGTAGAATATACAGCCACTTATACGGTAACGGTAACCGGTGAAACGGCAGGAACCTATACCCTCACACCTTCTCCGACAACTGTGGAAACCTTTACTGTGACAGGTGCAGGCATGCTGCCACAGACTATAGACGGCAACATGATGAGCCTGTCGTTCGGTGCAGATAATGAAGTGCAGGTTGTAGAAACTGTTGGTAGTGAACTTGGTGTCAGGGGTATTGATACGAACAACTATTCACATGTATATGTTTCTGCTGATATTCCCACCATGGGTTCCTATTTTGCCATTACGCCCAAGCAGAATGGTGTGCTCAGTTTTAGGGGCTATATGTCTGAAGCCAATGCTATCCGACTGACAGATGCGGATGGTAACATTCTGGAACGCATCGGTGCTTCAAGTGTTACCGCTAATGGTTGGATAAACTATAATTTCGGAACCTTGCTAAACAGTGGTAATACCTATTATCTGTTTGCAGAGACGCAATCTATGACTCTTCATGACGATGATACTTACCCCACGCTCTATCTGAACAACTTAACTTTGACAAAGACTGAGGGTACCACCATCAATCTGATTGACCAATCTTTGTTGTTCTTCCCTAATAACAATGGTAATTATAATCGACTGGATCGTAGCATCCCCGGATTTGATATCACATTTATGGGTGACGGCTTCAAATATCAGAATTCAAAGAATTTTATTGTACGATACGATGCAAATGGTCCGGCAAACAATTATATGAAGATTACGCCACGTCGGGCTTCCGGAGCATCTACGGATGTGGAGATTACTGGTGTGACACTTCTTTATTCAAATGCTACCAATAGTCCGAAGGTTACCATTGCAGGGACGGAAAAGACGTTGGGGGCTTCTGATATATCCTGTGCTTGGACAGGACTGTCTGCCAACGATATCACCATTACCCTTACCAGCGGAAGCGACACCCAATTCCTTTTGAAAGCCGTTTCAATCACTTATTCATTAAATAATGGTGCGACACTCAGCACTTCCAAGCAAGATGTTAACTTGATGTTTGAAAAGGAGTATGTGTACGGTTATGAGGGAGATGTCATAGAAAATAAATTCTGGGTCGATACACCTAAAGCCTATTATGGCGATGTGACGTTCTATGGCAATGTGTCATATTATGGTAGTGGTAGTGGCTTCAGTAATGGAAACACGAATGAAGTAACGAAGATAAAAGACGATTCGGACAACAAAACTTATTATAGAGACCAGACTGCTAATCCTGACGAGGAATATAAAGTCCGTATCGGACAGGGTGTCTGCGTGTTGGAAGCATCAACTCCTGCGACAACTTATTTTAATGCAGGTTATGGCAGCACCCGTCTTTATAGCCGCGACTATGTGGAGGAACGTCAGCCAGGACATGAGTTAGTGTTGGCACCAAATGCTGAGTACACCGTGCCAGCAGCAAGTGGATTATCATTCAAGGTGACAACCAGCGGAGGCTCTATCTCGCTCACAGGTACCGATGCCACCCCAAGCACAGCCTTAACAAATGATCAGGTATTTTCGACTACAGCCAATGCTACATCAGTAACTATAAAGAATACGGGTGATGCCGATATCACCATCAAGAAGATTGAGGTGAGCCGCAAGAAACCTACACTCGACTTTGGCTATATAGGTGCTGCAGGTGCAGGCAGTGATGTGCTGTTCCCTGGCTCGAGTACTAATCCTAATACCTATACTCCTAACGCCTTCACAATAATGGATGAAAAGGGTGAAACTGATTTGTCCAGCTATTATGCAGACACAGGAACCTATGCCATCACGCAGGCTGTGGCAGGAGTGAACATCAATGAATCGTCGGGTGTGCTTACCGTAACCGACGGCGCAGCCAACGGAGTGCTGAAGGTGACGCTGACCGTGAACCCGAAAGAAGCCAATAAGGCAGACTACGCCCCCATCACCAAGACACTCGAACTGAAGGTCGTAGATGGTATATGGGACTTCCGTACATATAGCCGAGATGAACATCGCACGATGTACAACAGCGATGGTTGGAGCGGAAGTTATGGTGGTTGGTATGCTAGTCGTGATAATGCTGAGTTTGAAGACATCATTCGTAAAGGTGGTACTCCGCTGCCTCGTGCCTTGGCATTGCAGACCATGGGTAAGCATCGTCTGCTGCATACTAATCACGGTTACCTGCACCTGCAGGGAAAAGGAATAGGTGGCACAGAGTCTGCAAACGGAGGCGGACAATTGCGTGTCCCCGTCAAGGCCGGTATGCTGGTGGAAATAAATAGCTACTCAGGGGATCTGCTGTCGGAAATGGAGATTGACGGTGTCACCGACATAGAGGGCAACGACGTGACGATGTTCTATGTGAACCCCAGTCCTGCTTCGCAGTACTTCCTTGCAAAGAGTGATGGCTATATCATCGTGCGCAACCCGTCAACCAACCTCGACCTGCACATCTGCTATATCAAATCGTCAGCAGATATGGCTTTTAAGTATGGCGAGGAAGATGAGAGTGGCAATATTATCACTTATGTTGATGCCGGTGCGGGAAAATGGACTAACCCCGTTATGAACCAGGGGACAACGACGATAGCGTATTCTTGTGTCAATAATATTAATGCGCCTGTAACATCAATAGATGAAGAAACTGGCGAGGTCACTTTAGGAGGTGCTTATGGTAGGTTTACAGGAACGGCTACAGGTAGCGGTACGGGCCTTCTAGCAGGAAAGACAAGAAACTATATTGCATATACAGTAGGATTCACCACATCAGACCTGAGTCGTACTATATCCGAATCTAATGTGTTTGATTTGAAAGAGCGCATAAGCATCAATGTTGGAAATATAACTGATACAGAGGCTTCTATAACCGAGGCTAATCTGAAAAACAAGGTTGTATTCAGCCTCGTTAATCCTTCACCATCGTTAACATTGTCGGGTAGTACGCTGACTATTGGAGAAGTAGGCACAGTCACCGTGAAGGCAACACTCGGTTCCATAGAGAAGACATTTACATGTTCCGTGACGGGTGGTACTTTGGCTGACGGCCTGAACCCTGTCATTGCGAATAATGCAACATCATATACCATTACCTTGACGGGTACTGACATCGGATTAGCAAGTGGCAAGACTGTGTATTTTGATGTCGACCAGATGAAGGCAGGAGCCTTAGGAGATGTGAAATCTATTGTTGACAACTCTACGGTTACCTTTACCGAGAATACAGAAGCAAAAACGCTGACTATCAGCAATCTTGGTGGAAAGGGTGGCGTGATACCTATCTACGTGAATTACCGATATAACAACACTATAGATTATACGATCGAAGGCACACTGACCGTAGCTTATACTAGCCACGTGTGGCGATTCCAGCATAACTTGCTGACAGGTATGGACAGCGCAGGTGAAGATGCAGAAGAGGCAGCAGATCATCTGGCTAATGATGCTCTTGCAGACTATGGAAGTAGTCATGGTCTGACGGGTGGACTCTCTGGCTGGCAGACTGCAAACGAGTCAAAGATAGCAACGTGGAATAGTACTTATGCCACCATCGATGAACCTACTGATAATGGTACAAAAGATGACAATTACAATTGGAAGTTCGTGCGCAAGATAGGCGGGCATACCGAGAGCCCTATCATCTATTACTATAACCACGCGGTAGAGGGACAGAATGCGCTGGTGATACCAGAGACGGAAGGTCTGCAGCTGTTCGCGTCACCAAGCAATAAGCAGTTAGGTGTGTCGATGGCGCGGGACGAGGCTCCATACGACTGCCGCAACCTGATGTTGCTGCGAGGCGGCAAGCTGACAATCCCACTGCTGAAGAAAGGACAGTGGGTGGAGGTGCGCTGGACGCGCCATAAGGAGGAGATGGGTGAGCGCATCCTGATGACAAACCTCAGCGATGTGGATGGTACGGCTATCACCTCGACATACAAGATAGGCAACTGTTTCTATAACCTGCCGTGGTCAACAAGTACCTATATGTTCCAAGCTACGGAGGATGGTGATGTCACCTTCGAAGTGGCCGACAATATCTATGTCAGCATCCAGGAGATTATCCTGCACGATCCCGATAAGAAGGTATGGCCCTTCAAGTCATCCATTTCGACCACACTGAAGGGATATGATGATTTACATGTACCTACAGTAGAACAAAGAGCAACATGGAGTGAAGCGGATGATCTTTCTGATTTCCCTGATGTTGACTGGGTTTATCTGTGGAACGACGATGCTGCCAGCCATACGCTGACGTTCCTCACGAAGGACTTCCAGAATGCTCCGAATGCTCCGCAGAAATGGACCTTTGAGCTTGATGATATGCTGAAGCGTGAGGGAGCTGTGATGACAACAACGGGTGTTGATAACGGCGAAGCCACACTGACGTACAAAGGCGGATGGGGCAAGGCAAAGGTCACCATGACCTGCTACTCGCAGAACATGAAGTATGTGGCAAACAAGAAGACGTGGACGCTCACCTTCGGACAGGCTCCGAAGCAGACATACCCATATACGTGGGACTTCACGAAGTTCTTCGCCAGCACTCTGGGTTCTACCACCAACGAAAACTCGTGGGCTGCTGTTGCTTATGTTGGTAGTACAACCAGTACGACCAATCCGTTGCGTGTCGCCCTATACAACAATCACACCGTCTCTAATTATGGCGCAGGAGGTTATGCCAACACTTACAATACGGACGACTACCAGTCGTACTACGTAGAGGGTGGCCAGCTGGTGAGCTACGGACTGCGAAATACCAACAACGGCATAGTCCCTGAGACGGCAGGGCTGGGCTTTATACTGGACGTAGATGGTGATGCTAATCATCAGCCCGACCAGAATATGCTGATGCTTAATATGACTAACAACATTACATCTGCTCAGCAGGCAGTCAATGGGCAGACATGGATAACGGATACCGGCGATAGCGATGCTAAAAAGCATACTGACAACAGCCATCTGACCATCGGCTCAGGAGGCAAAGTCATTGTGCCGAAACCGAATGATGATGTCAACTATGGCAATTACTACATCTATATTATGAGTAGTCATAAACCAACTGCCACAACCAACGTGACTGACCGCAGCGCTGATGCAGAAGTGTCGACGGGTGTATATAAGTATCAGTTCTCTGACAATGCTAATGCAGAGTTTACGTTTACCAGTAGTGATGACGCTACCGATGGACAATTGGGAGTTTATACCACTAATTCTATCCCAGACTCTTATCGTAAATACACCGACATCTATGCTATCGCTGTGACGAAGGACTACAAGACAGTGAAGCGACTGAATGGAGTAGGCTGGGCAACGGAGAGCCGTGACTATGATGTGGATTATTCGCTCGACTCGCTGCTCACCACACGACCGCTGCAGGCATATAGCGTGATAGCTCGAAGCAGTAACCCGATATACAGCGTGAATAAGACGAAGACTACTGTACGTCTGCAAGACCGCAACTATGTGGTACCTGCCAGTCAGGGACTGGTGCTGAAACAGGTGACAGGCTCACCGGAACCCAATGGCAGTACCTATACCGTACCGCTCTTCGTACCTGCCGTAACTACGGCTACAGAACCTGATTATACCTTTACCAACAACCTGATGCGGCCGAATCTGAATGAGCGTCCTTTCACCACAGAATGTGAAGATGCTGACGGTACCGACAATGGTTCTGGAGCATACACCCGCTTTATCCTGTCAGAGAAGTATATGACATGGAGAAAGGAAGGTGATGCTGCCGCATCTTATGATACGCAGTTTACGTCAGGAACCGTGCCCGGTTTCTATCGTCTGCATATTTATGGCGATATTGATTATGATGACACGGCGACAGGCGGTTTTGACCATCTGACTGGCACTAACCGTAACATCCTCGGTGCCAACAAGGCATATCTGGTATTGCCTTCAGGTAAAATCAATAGTCCTATATGGCAGGCATCAGCTCCTGCCCGCGCCTCTTACTTTATCGGTATTGAGGACGTGAGCGATATGGAGGAGATAACGGAAGTCACGGAAGCTCCGGCCAACAATGCTACCTACAACCTTAGCGGCCAACGAGTAGCTGATGACAGCACACTGTCTCCGGGAATCTATATACGTAATGGAAAGAAGTATTTGGTGAAGTAATGACCTCACCCCCAGCCCCTCTCCAAAGGCGAGGGGAGTAAAGAAGAAATACAATGAAGATGATATATATATATAATATAATAATGTACGCGTGCGTAGGGATGTTGCTGGCGGGCTGCTCGTCGGGCGATGAGATTGCTACGTCATCTAAACATGCGGCAAACTCTAATGACGCCATAGGCTTTGCGACCAATCTCGATGACGATGTCACGGAGAGACAGGCCACCCGTGCCACTACAGGAGCCATCACGGACCTGAAGAAAGTCACGGAGGGCTTCGGAGTGATAGCATATCTGACAGACACACAAATGTGGAGTGAGGCCAAGAGCGGCATTGTCGATTATACCACATCAGGGAACTTTCCCCGTCCTGACTTTATGAACAATCAGCCGGTGACATGGAACGGAACAGACGAGTATTGGACTTATTCGCCGATGAAGTATTGGCCTAACTCAACGGAGAATACCGACCCCCGCTATGTCTCATTCTTTGCCTACGCTCCTTTCGTAGAAGGGACGGTCATTAACGCTGAAACCGGAACGGGTGTGACGGGCATGACCTGGGAGAATGATTTGCAGCCGCATGTCATCTATACCGTAGATGAGGAGGGAACGAATCCTGTTGACCTGCTGTGGGCAAACAAGATAGATGCTACGCGCAACGGACAGGGACTGATATACTATGAGAACTCTACAGAAAAGTGGCAGGCTGTGCCGCTGGAGTTCAAGCACGCCCTGTCGTGTGTGGAGGTATATGTGCAGCGTGTGTATGATGAGCCGACATATTCGGGCAAGACGGCAGGCAAGGAGACAGACACGACGAAGATATTCATGCAAGAACTGAAGTTTACGTCTGTAAATACGGCCTCAAATGGTCTGTTTAGGAAAGGACGACTGGACTTGGAGACTGGTACGTGGGGCACCTACAGTGATAATATAATCGCAGATGTATGGGCTGCAGATGCAGGTGAATTGACCTTCCCCGCTTCTGCATTTGTGGACAGCATCGCCGGTACGCTCTCTGAGGAAGCTGCGGTAATTCGTAATGTGGAGTTGGAGAAGTGGGGTGATAAGACCACTGGCGTTGATCAGGACTCAGTGAAACTGTTTAAGGCAGGATGCATCATGCTCATCCCGCAGACAGACGAACTGACTATAACGCCAAGCATAAAGTATTCGATGGTGACTCGTGGCGAAGAGGGCGATTTGGCTTTTAGCCCGCTCGTGGATGCTGCTGGCAATCATTACAGCCGCGTGCTTAACGAGGTGAAGGGCAATGACCTGAAGATGAAATTCCTCGCAGGAAAGCGATATAAGTTGGTCATACGCATTGGCGTAGAACACGTGGTGTTCCAAGTGCTAAGTGTTGAAGACTGGGACTTCCCCATTCGCCTCACTCCCGAAGCATCAAACATGCAAGAGGAACCTATATCCCATAAACTGAATGAAGACTAAAGGTGGATTCTATTAATTCCCACCGAATGTTTAACATTATTATATGAACAAGTCAGTAATATATAAGTTTTTTATAGTTGCAGCTACAAGTGTTCTGACATCTTGTGTCGATAGTCTGTTTGAGGACTCGTCGCAGTATGGCAACGACCTTGATGGTGTGGGCTTTAGTCTGTACGTGAAGGAACAGCCCGACATGAAGATCAATATAGGCACCAGCACTCGCAGCGGCTCAACGGAACAGTCGGGGGCAGCAGAAAAAGTTCCTGCACCGTCCAATGTTCGTGCTTTGGAAGGCGACAACCCGTATGCCCTGAAGATGCAGTATATGACACTTCCGTATGTAGGCATACACAATGGAGCTGTCAGAGCATCTGCGACACAGACGCAGACCTCAGGACAAAGCACAGGAGAGACCACCCGTGCTGCATGGGATGACCATGTAAGTTCTGCCGAGACCTTCCACGACTCGCTGACGGTGTGGGGCTATACCCGTGATGCTGCGACGAAGATATTCGACAAGACATTGGTACAGCGCATCACCAACTGGCGTACCTCACGCCACTGGCCCTTTGGCGAGACGGGACCGATGCGTTTCTATGCTGTGGCTCCCTCGTTGGAGAGTATCAATATGAGTGTGACAGATGCTGACTTCTCCACGCCCCCTATTCTGACCTACACACTGCCAGAGAAGGCGCAGGATATGTGCGACCTGCTCTACGGAGAGTCGGGCGACATTGACATCCCTTCGTTCGGAACGGAGGATAGCCATGAGGGTAAGGATGACAAAAATGTGAACCTGCAGTTTCAGCATATCCTTACTGCCATTCGCTTTGCCCAGGGTACTATCCCTTCGGACGTTACGGTCAAGAAAATCTCCATTAAGAATGTGAACACAAAGGCTACGTTTATTCCTTCGGCAACAGATAACATGACAGACACAAAGGGAACATGGAGTGACTTTGGCAGCCCCGGAAGCTATACGATGTATGCAAGCTTTGCAGGTACAGGCTCGGCAAATACCTATATCAATGACTCCGTATTCTATATGCTGCCGCAGATGGTGCCCAGCGGTGTGGAGTTGGAAGTGGAGATAGAAAGCTTACCCAAATACTCTTATAGTTCTTCGGGAACAGAAGCCTACACTGGCTCAACAAAGAAAGAACACACCCTTCATTGCTCGCTGGCTGGTGATATATGGAGAAAGGGTTATACTGCCACCTATCAGCTTACCATCGGTGAGGTGGCTGACGGATACTACTTCGTGGCTGGTGCTCTTGCGGAAAATGAACACAGTGACGTGGTTGCTACTCATAATTTCACGCTGCACAGCTTCCGAATGTATGTAGATAAGGAGACGGATCCGACTCAAGACATCACTACTCATGGTGTGAACTGGAAGGTTGTGGGATACTATTCTGATGCTGCCTGCACTAAACCTTATGATGGAAACGATGCAGAAAATTCACCCTCATGGCTCACAAACGGCATCACTGGTATCAGTTCGGGTGTAACGGGTGAATATGTCGGTGGCAGTAATGGCACTGCCTCGTACAACCTGGCAGCACAGTCTGCTACCAAGAGCGGTAATCACGCTACAAATCTGTTATCTAACAGTAATGCCAGCCAGGCTAGCTCGCTTGACTTGTCAAAATACTCACCCAACGGAGATGATCATAGTTCCAACCCGGAAACAGCTAACTGTTATATCATAAACCGTACAGGCTCCTACAGGTTCCCGCTGGTATATGGCAATAAAAGCAGTAACGGTGCTGAGGCATCATACTTCGTAGATCATACTGGAACAACCATTTCTAAAAGTAAGATAAAAGATCAGATAACGGCAAAAAATCCT
>Ga0326511_10005291_pt1 | contig 10186 bp, 8 predicted proteins | sample 0_2496_0518_D_FD_203701 | JGI IMG/M metagenome (GOLD analysis project Ga0326511, IMG submission 203701) | Bovine rumen microbial communities from UC Davis, California, United States - 0_2496_0518 | ecosystem: Host-associated > Mammals > Digestive system > Stomach > Rumen | place: USA: California... | reverse complement strand
GGCGAGGCGCTGCTCAACCTCTTCGGCATCGACATCGCCTCCTTCGCCGTGGCCGGAGCCTTCGTGCTCTTCCTCCTGGCCCTGGAGATGATCATGGGGCGCGAGTTCATCAAGAACGAGAGCGCCGGCTCCGGCGCCAGCATCGTCCCCGTGGCCTTCCCCCTCATCGCCGGCCCCGGCGCCATCACCGCCCTCCTCTCGCTCCGCGCCGAGTACGCCACCGTCAACATCATGCTCGGCCTCCTGCTGAACATCGTCATCGACTACGTGGTGCTCGTCCTGCTGAAGCGAATCCAGCGCTGGCTGGGCGACGAGGTGGTCTTCGTGCTGCGCAAGTTCTTCGGCGTCATCCTGCTGGCCATCGCCGTCAAGCTCTTCGCCAACAACATCGCCATCGTTGTCCACAACGCCAGCCTCTAGCCCGCCCGCATACACCGACCGCGAGGCGCGCCCCTGGTAGTCCATCGCGAAGACCCACAGGTGCACCTCCAAGCCCTGCCATCCGTCTGGCAGCGTGAGGGCTACGCGCTCCTTCTTGCGCCACACGCTGCCGCTCATCGCCACCTCGCCCCTTGCCGGGCAGAACGCCGCCACGTATACCTCGTCGTCCGCACAGGCGCACATCCCCTCGCCGCAAGCCCGGAACGCCACCGTCACCGTATTCCCCCACTGTAGAGACGCGGCATGCCGCGCCTCCGTGTCGGCAACGGCATTCTCCGGAGACGCGGCATGCCGCGTCTCTACAGCGGGGTCCGCCACTGGCACCACCGGCCCGTCGGCCACCAGCACCTGCGCCCACTCGGTCTCCAAGCGCCCTTCGGCGTCGAGCCGGAAGAGGCCTTTGTTGCTCTTGGTGAAGAGGTTGGCCTCCGTGATGTGCATCGCCAGACTCTGCGCCCGCATGCCCAGGCGCAGCACCCCGCGGAGCTGCGACGTCAGCTCCACCACGCGCTTGAACAGCAGCCGGTTGCCCTGCTGCGCCGCCGTGCGCGGATTGTGCACATAGCGCGGACGTGCACGCATACACCACTGTCCGCGCCACTCATAACCAATCACTGTGCCCACCGACCCACGGAAGGCATCGTTGATACCATTGCGTTGTTTTGCCATAAAACTATATATTTTAAAAGGTTAATAAATTCAATTTCTTACGGCGAGTCCTTTTTTTAACGGCGAATTTCTTCAAATTTTTCGAATGCTACGCAGGTTAATTACAAGCGAATTGGCTGCCGCTGGTCAGGTGCGGCAGCCTATTCGCCAATCATTGGCCAGCGTAGCATTCGAAAAATTCGAAAATATTCGCCGTTTAAAAAATATTCGCCGTTTAAACAATCCGTCGGAAAAAAAACGTATATATATAAAATAAGGCCTTTTTTGCGGAAGTCGATTTTTTAACACAAATTTAACATTTTCGTCCCTCCGCGCCACCCCCGTCCGTCCCCCGCCCCACCCCCACCCCACCATCACCCACGGTGGTGGGAGTTGGTAGGGAGATGGTAGGTGATTGTCAGGGACTTATATGGTAGAAAAATTTTATTCTCCAGGGTGCAAGTTTTGCCCCGATTTCCATACTAAAAGATATATTTTTATTACACATACGGACTTTATGAACAGTATATTAGGAAAAGGATTTTTGAAAGCGCTGACTTTTGCGTTGATGATTTTGATGGCGGCGCCCGCCGTCGATGCACAGCCCGGCGGCCCGGGCGGCGGTCCCGGAGGCCGTCCGCCTTCGGGCGAGGGTGGCAGACCCAGCGGCCGTCGGCCCCCGATGGGCGACTGGAGCCAGATGCAGGACGACCAGAACGCCAGCACTGTGAAGCAGAAAAAGAAAGTGAAGGAAGGCGATACCTTCAAGGTGGTCGGGTCGCTGCGCGACTCGGTGAGCGGCGAGTTCCTGGCCTTTGTCAATGTGGCCGTGCTCGACTCGGTGGACTCCACCTTCGTCAAGGGCGCCTCCACCAACTTCGACGGTCTGTTTGAAATCACCGAGGTGCCGCAGGGCTCCTACCTGCTGCGCATCTCCGCCATCGGCTACCAGAACCGCCTCGTGCCGTTCCGGGTGAGCAACAACACCGCCCTCGGCACCCTCAAGGTCAAGCCGGGGTCGACGACCCTCGACGCCGTCGAGATTACCGCCGAGAAACCCCTCTACGCCATGGACGGCGAGAAACTCATCTACAACGTCGGGGACGACCCCTCCATCCAGACCGGCACCACCGAAGACGCCCTGCAGAACGCCCCGGGCGTGGAGGTCGACGTGGAAGGCAACGTGACCCTGCGTGGCGTCAGCAGCGTGGAGATATGGATCAACGACAAGCCCTCCAAGCTCACCGAGGAGAACCTCAAGACCTACCTGCAGACCCTCCCGGCCAATGCCCTGGCGCGCATCGAGACCATCACCAACCCCTCGGCCAAGTATGCCACCGACGCCGAAGCCGTGATCAACATCGTCACCTCGGCGCACATCAAGAGCAACCAGTTCGTCAGCTTCGGCCTCAACGGGTCGAACCAGCCGTTCCTCTCGCCGTGGATAAGCTATATGTGGGCCAAGGAACGGCTGAGCATCAACCTCTTCGCCAACGGCCGCTACTCCTACCGCGACAACACCAACGAGGGTTGGTCCATGCGCCGCCAGGACCACACCGGCGGTGTGCTTGGCGAGGACTTCGACACCACCCTCTACCAGACCGACACCGCCGAGAGCAGCAACCGTTCCTACAGCGGCAACATCTTCATGAACGTCAACTACGAGATTGACTCCACCAGCGACCTCTCCGTCGACGCCGGCGGATTCTACAACTACAACCGCTCCACCTCCAGCCGCAGCACCGAGCAGTACTACTACCTGCCCCTCGACACCCTGGCCTACACCATCGGCGACACCTCCACGTCGCCTTCGTGGATGGCCCATGCCGGCGTCGACTACACCAAGAAGTTCGACGACCAAGGCCACAACCTCCGCCTTGGTTTCAACTCCCGTTTCAACCGCAATGCCGGCGAGGAATACTACAACCGCGCCTACACCCTCTACAACCTGCCCGGCGACGAGGACCGCTACATGAAGACCGACAACTACAGCTACGGCCTGAGCCTCGACGCCCGCTACAACCGCCCCTACTCCGCCGACGGCGAGCTCTCCTTCGGCCTCCGCGCCGACCACTCGCAGAGCGACAACGAGTACCGCCGCTTCTACTCCACCGACGGCGGCGACACCTACGACAGTGTCGACGCCCTGCGCACCTATACCTTCGACGGTATGGAGACTGGCGTCAACGCCGACGTCAACTGGACCCACCGCTGGGGCAACTTCACCCTCAGCTCCGGCCTCGGCTACGGCATCAAACGCACCTTCTACAGCTACGGCGAGAACGCCATGGCCGACGAGGGCACCTTCTGGGACCACAGCTTCCGCCCCTCCGTCCACCTCACCTACCGCACCGACGACATGCACAACTTCAAGCTCAACTACTCCATGCGCATGTCGCACCCCGGCGAGGAGCAGATCAGCACCTTCCGCCGCTACGGCGAGGACTCCTACTCCACCGGCAACCCCAATGGCCTCAGCGCCAGCTACACCCACTCGATGGAGGCCGGATGGCAGAAATACTTCGTGAGCTTCGGCAACATCGGCATTGAGGGCTACGGCCGCCTGAGCACCAACGAGATAAGCTCGCTCACCGATGCCGAGTACGACGCCATCCTCGACCGCATTGTCTCCTACTCCGTGCCCTACAACATGGGCTCCTCCTACCGCTACGGTGCCAACCTCAACATGACCTACCGCCCCTCTGGCTTCTTCAACGTGCGCCTCTACGCCAACGTCTACAACTACGGCTACCACCTGGACAACTACCGCGGCCAGGCCTACGACAACAACAAGTGGTCGTGGAGCGTGCGCGTCAACGCCTGGACCAAGCTCTGGAACCAGTACCAGGCCACTGCTTCGTTCAACTACACCTCGCCCACCCTCAGCCTCATGAGCGAGCGCAAGGCCCGCTTCAGCTTCAACCTGGGCGTGCGCAGCGACTTCTTCAAGCGCAAGCTGTCAGTCTTCGTCAACATCCAGGACCTCTTCAACTGGGGCGGCCGCTACGGTTCGGGCTCGGACAACACCAACCCCTACTACCTCAGCAGCACGACGAACAAGATGACCAACAGCCGCTACATCTCCGCCGGCATCACCCTCCGCTTCGGCAAGCTGGAGCTGGAGAAGAACGCCAAGGACGGCTCGTCCGAGGCTGGCGACAGCCTCTGAGCCATCGGCAACGGCTAGCGCCGGATACAAAAAAAGCCCCGCAGGGGCGGCACAAAGACAGGTTGTCCTTGTGCCGCCCCTGCGGGGCTAAATGCACTATTCAATTACAAGTTTGCTGCGTCTGCAGCCTGTACTTTCCACAACATACACTCCCCGCGGCCAATGGCAGACGTCGAGGGTGGTCGCCGTGCCGTGGCACTCCACGGACATCCGTTCGCGACCCATCGCGTCGTACACCTTGACCCTCTGGCCGGGCGTCAAGCCACTGAGCGTGACACTGGCAGTGGCGGGATTGGGGCTGACGGAAAGCATAGGTGCCGCCGTTTCGGCCTCCTCGATCCCCACGCCGCCGCAGGGGTTTTCCACAGAAACGTCGCCGCCGTTGTAGTAGGCGTTGGAGACAGCGACGAGGGTGTCGCCCTGCGGGCTGAGCACCCAGTAGTTATAGTAGCGGTCGGCCGCGCCGCCGCGGTGGTAGCGCACCACCAGGGGGCCGGGGGCGACGCGGATGGTGGAGGTGGCATGGCGCTCGGTGGTGGCATGGGTGACGGTGCCGTAGACGAGGCCCGAGGGCGACTCGAAAGAGATATGCGCACCGTTGGCCCACGAGGTGCCTGTGCGTGTGCACTCGGTGTGTACCGTCAAGGTGCAGTAGTCGTCCTCGGAGAAGGCGGCCTGCGTGACGGTGAGCACTGACTCGCGGCCCGCCTGGCGGAAGGTGACGGTGGCCATGCGCTCGGTGCCGGAGGTGTTTTCCTCCGCCGTAAGGATCACCTGTCCCAGACGGGAGAACGACGTGTCGGCCAGCACAAGCCACGAGGCGGAGCTGACGGCCGTCCAGGGAGCATCGATGGTGTCGCACGTCGACAGCCACACCTGCCGGTTGCCACCCGCGCGATTGAAGCTTAGAGCGGTCTCGTTGACGTAGAGGCCGTATTCGGGCTGTATGCCGATGATGGCGCTGTTGCCGTTGTTGAACGAGTAGGATCCGTGGTTGATGGCTCCGACGGCATAGAATCCGTCGCCACTGCCACCAAAGCCCAGGTTGAAATGGAGATAGCGGCGGCTGTCGAATCCGTCGCAGATGAACGAGTGTCCGCCCGCAGGACTGGTGCCGTCGTACATGATGGGGCGACGGTGGCGCAGTTCGGCAATCATCATGTCGGTCCAGTCGTCATCGGAGGTGGAGGCCTTGACGAGGTACTGAAGAGAGTGGCGGTTGTAGCGGAAATAGCGCCAGAAGGAGTTCTGGGCACAGTAGGAAGCGGTGTCGCCGTCGTAGGCTCCTGCGGCGGCGCCACTCTGCATGGGGCTGTAGCTCATCTGCACGCTGACACCGACATGGTACATCAGCGTGGCCACCGCCGTCCGCTCCACGGCAGACGAAGAGGATGAGGCCTGAACGGGCATGTGGTCCCAATCGTAGACGGTATGTGCAAAATCAGCCGAGAGCACCCCATAGCCGCCGTCGCTGGTGTAGGAGTGGCTGCCTTCGCCGAAGGCCGGATAGCGCCAGAAGCGCATCACCTGCGACATGGCAGTGGCCACGCAGCCCGTCATGCACCCTCCGGGGCAAAGCTGGTTATAGGGTTGCATCTGATACCACTGCGTCTCCACCAGGGGGCCAACCGAGTCGGCCTCGCCGTCCTTGGTGTTGCCTTTCAGAGGAAGCCCGTTCAGTAGGCAATCCCAGTCGGGGTCGGACTGGGCAACGGCCTCCTGGGCGGCAGCGATTTCACTATTGTACTGTTCCAGAATGGGTCGCAACGGAGCAGGAACATTCTGCAGGTCGAAGGTTCCCGTGGTCGAATAGGCCAGTACAGGCCGCGCCACATCGTCGGTCGGCATCAGCACAAAGTCTCCGCCATCGGCGGTGAAAAGCAACAGGTGGCTGTAGGGCCAGTCGGCACTACGGTCGACCAACTGCACATTGCCTTTGAGGCCAAGGGTATGAGACCAGAAACTGTTGGCCACCCGTGCGGCCAGCTGGCGGTCGACGGGTTTTGCCAAAGCGGCCATGGCTATCGCCATGGCCGCTAAGAAAGTGAGTACACGTCGCATAATCACTGATTATAATCGGTCAGACGGAAAGCCTCGACGACCACGTTGATGCTGATGTATTCGTCGGAGAGACCCTGCGCGACACGCGACATGTCGAGCAAACGGCCGGTGATGGTGCAGTCGATGCTGTTGGTGGCGGCGTCATAGCGGGTGACGTTAATGGTAAGGTCGTCCACCGAGAGGTAGTGCGGCAACTGCTGTCCCTGGACATTGTAGTAGTCGTTGTTGTTGAGAACGACATTGCAGAGGTTGAACTGCGAATTGGCTTCGGTGGCAGTGCCCACTTCGCCGTTCCACATCCAAGTCACCTGTATGTCGTTGCCCTCAGTGTCGTTGGTGCCCGTAAGCTGATAGACAAACTGGCCGGCGCCGACGCTGACCTGCTGGCGGATGAGGAATCCGACGTGGAACGTGGAGTCGCCGAGGGTCACGATGAACTTGGTATTGGTGTCGGCAGGCTGGTCGCCACCGCCGGGGTTGTCGCCGCCGGGCTCGCCGAAGACAGCGGTGTAGGTGGCATCGCCTTTCACGGCAACCACACGGGGATTGTCGGTATTGCCGTCGTCCCACTGCTTGAAGACGTAGCCGACATTGGGACGGGCAGCAATCTCGGCGGCCATACCCTCTTCATACTCGCCGCCGCCCATCACGGTGCCCCAGGCATCGTTGTTCGATTTGACGGTAATAGTGTACTTCTCAGCCTTGTCGCTGCAACCCACCATAACGATAGTGGCAAAAAGCGCCAAAGCGATGTTTCTGAAAATGTTTTTCATTTTGTAATGCTTTTTTGGATATTTAATTAATTGATTCTGTTCAATGTGGTGACACCGCCGATGATTTGCGGGCCGCTGCCGATATCGACAGGCATCTGCAGGTTGGTACGGATGGCGTTGTTGCTCCAGTCGAGTTCAAACTGTTCCGACTGGCCCTGGATGCTGAAACTGCCGACGGTGCCGTCGACACTGTAGGCGAAATCGAAGTCGCGGTACTGCGGCTGGCTGTAATTGCTGGTCACCTCGCAGAGGATATTCCCGCTGTCGGCGGTGAGGAAATCCATGGTCCACGTAAGGGTGAAATCAATCGTGCTGCTGTCGGGCGCATACACAGGCGATACATACGACCCCATCCATGAGGTACCCCCAAGCAGGTAGTCGTTGTGATTCACCGGCGCACCGCTTTCCTCCTTGTCGCCACACGAGCCTGCAAGCATGCATGCCACTATGGCAACGGGGATAAAAAATCTACTGCTTTTCATGGCGCCTATCGTGTTTGGACCAACTTTGTACGGCCGCCGAAATAAGTCTTGTTGCCGGTATCGTCGAGCTCCAAGCCCAAGCGCAGGCTGTCAACCTCCATCGTACGGTTCAAACCGTCGATGGTGAAAGTCATGTGATAGGTGTTGTAATCGAACGTGCCACCATTATTGCCGTCGTAGACATAGTTGGTCATCGCCATCTCCTCGTCGATAGGGCTGATGGCAGGACTCTCGATATGAAGGTATACCAGTCCGCGGCTGTCGCCGTTGAAGTCCACCGTCCACTCCATCACCATCGGATAGCTGGTGCCGTGAGGCGACGTGATGTAGGTGTTGTACGAACCCTGCCACGAGGTGTTGTCGATGGTCTCATAGGTGAAATCCATCGAACCAGGGTTACTGCTGGTGGAAGACTCTTTTTCGCATGACGTTGTCATTAGGACTGCCAGAACAGCCACAGGGAAAATTCGGAATAAACGTTTCATTGTATTAGTGTTTTATGTTCATTTTTAATGTTTTCATTCGGTGTCCCTCTCGTTCAGCCACCTCACCAGCAGATTGGCATCCTCCGGAGTCTCGCAGAAGAAACAGAGCAGCGTCCTGTTCTCCATGTCCGCACGGATGATGTACTCCGCGCTGCCGTCGGCGGCACGGTTCTGGTCGAACGTCCTGTGCCGCGAAAGCTGCGAATACAAATCCTGGGGCACCAACGAGTCGACGGAGCTGATCGTACCGACAAAGACATTGGTGTCCGTCATGGCACGCTCGCCCAACGTCTCCGCTATCAGCTGCTGGACCATGCTGTCGATATACGCCTGCTCCTCCTCCGGACTGCCGAACTGCAGCGTGGTGTCGATATGCAGCGACACCATCGTAACTCCCGACTTGGCCTCCATTCCCGGCGAAAGCTCGCCCGGGTCTATCACACCAAACTCGTCCCTCAACCACCTCCACTGCACGCTGTCGTCGGCCTGGAACACCACGGCGTTGAACACCTGCTCATACGCATGATAGTCACCGATATATGCCACCGTGACCCCCTGCTCGTTGTCGGCATACTGGTGGTAAAGCGCCATGGCCGCCGACTCGACAGACGAAGGACCACGGTCACAAGCGCCTACTAACGCAAGCAAGACACAACCTATGATGAGCAAGAACCGTTTCATCGCGCGTGGTTTTTACCGATATAACTGTCAAAATATCCAATCGTGCTCTGGGCATCGCAATTGTTGTTGCAAATGAAACGCACCGACTGGCCTCCAAAATCAACCATGGCGGGACGCTCGGACGCGCGCAGCTGGCCAATGCCCAGCACCACCAGCGCCACACAGGCTGCCGCCGCAGTCGCCACATGGGCAACCCGTCGCCACAAAGGACGCTGAACACGCGCAGGCAATTCCTGCTGCATCGCACGCTCCACCATCGTCTGCCACTGCTCTTCCTTCAGAGGGCACCTGTCGCTCGACGATGCCGCCCTGCGTCTCTCCCATTGTATTTCGAAATCGTTATGCATATCTGAATATTACCTGTTTTTTTCATATTCCTCGCGGAGACGCTCCCTGGCGGCAGCAAGCCTGCGGCCGATAGTGGCAAGCGAAAGACCCGTGATGGCCGCAATCTCCTGGTTCTGGAAACCGTCCAGATGCGCCCGGACTATCTGTCCGTCCACATCGTCCAGATTCTCAATCGCCTGCAGTAGGAACCTGTAGTTCTCGTCATCCTCCACGCGCAAGTCATCGGCCACCTCCTCCAGCACCGCCTGCGGCACATTGTTCTGGCGACGCTTCAGCGAAATCATCGTGTTCGAAGCCACCCGATAGACCCATGTCCGTTCACTGCTCCGGCCGGAAAACGTCTCGAAATCACGCCACAACACACACAGCACCTCCTGTACGGCATCCTGCACCTCCCATGCAGCACTCAGGCTGTAGTCTGCACAGACATGCCATATCAAATCGCGATGGCGCTTCACCAGAGCGTCGAATTTCTTATTCCGGTCCTTGTCCATTTTCTCTATTAGGCGCATTCAAAAACAGAAATCGCCCACGGGTGAAAAAACTTTTTTAGGAGAAAAAAAAACGACAAAATGACAAATTCCGACCGACAGACTCATTGGAGACAAGGACACAAAGACGTAAACAACTATATATAAAACCGATAGAACAAGTATCACCACCCTACCATCCCCCTGTCAACACCCTACCAACTCCCACCCAACTCCCACCATGGAGGGAGATGACAGGGTGAAAACAGGGCCTTGATAGAGGTAAAAAAGACAAATGACGTTAATCAAGTGGCTTCAATGTTTCGGCATGGTACATCCCGAACAGCCCCTTGGTCATGGGTACGGCGACCGTATCGCCAGGCCCGAACGAGCCGTCGTCGCCCGTAGCAATGTAAACATACCCCTTCACTGGCTCTTCAACCCATACTGAATACTGGTTAACGTCCTTTCGGCGGCCTGCAAGGTAATGCTCTCGCACAACACCACGTCCAACCTCTTGTTCATCACTCCCCAGCCATACATTGACAGAGAAAACGGCTGTCATCAATAGTCCCAAGCCAATCGCTGCGGACATAATACCAAAAAAAACGGGACCCCACCAGCCATC
>Ga0326511_10005289_pt1 | contig 10189 bp, 7 predicted proteins | sample 0_2496_0518_D_FD_203701 | JGI IMG/M metagenome (GOLD analysis project Ga0326511, IMG submission 203701) | Bovine rumen microbial communities from UC Davis, California, United States - 0_2496_0518 | ecosystem: Host-associated > Mammals > Digestive system > Stomach > Rumen | place: USA: California... | reverse complement strand
CATGAGCGCACATAGTCCGTGTCTTGCGAGTATTCCTCTAAGAAATCACCACAGGAAGTGAAGAGTGAAGAGTGAAGAGTGAAGAATAAAGCTGCGCACAGAATCTTCACCCCCTTTTTCACGGTTCTTCCTTGTATCTCTCGGTTGGTTTTATCTATTATCATTGCGTATATTATTTCTTAGCATTGAAATCCGGTAGGAAATTCTCCACTATTCACTATTCACTATTCACTATTCACTTTAGAAGTCAACGGTTACGCCAAACGTGAAGCTGGGCGTGTCAGACAGCTGCACCTGCGAGAAGCCTCCCTGCGTGGGCGTCTGTCCGCGAAGCGACTTGTCGCACCATGTCTTCAGGTTATAGCCGCTGGCTGTCAGTGCCAGACGCTCCAGTCCCATCTTGGACAGTTGCTGCCTATTGAACTCGTAGGTCAACGAGAGGGTCGAGAGCTTCAGGTAGTCGGCACTGACCACGCGCACATCGCTATAGTCATACATCTGCCAGGCATTGTCGGCAACATGTGCTCCCTTCCACACGATGTCATTGCCTTGTCCGAAATGCTGGTTATAATAGTAGTAGGCAGGATTGCCCTGACCGATGATGGCAGGGATATTGGTATGCAGCTCATCACCCGGCTTCATCCAGCGGTTCATCAAGTCGCGGTTCACGTTAATCTCCGACGAATAGCCGCTGCCGTTCACACCGTCGAAGATACGGAACAGGCGAGTCTTTGCACCTACATTATATAATAAGGTGAGGCCCAGTCGCCATTGCTTATAGGTGAACGTATTGTTGATGCTGCCCGTGATGTCGGGTTCGCGCTTGCCCGAAGGTGTCAGCACCCGCGTGTAGGTACTGTAGTTATCGCTATTGGAGATCTCGGTGAAACGGTCTTCAAAATCGTCAAAGACGGGACCACCGTCAACGGGACTCAATCCCATGAAGCGATAACTGTAGAACGTGCCGATAGGCTGCCCCTGTACCACCGCCTGACCTGTGAGGAAGTCGTCCAGTTCGTAGGTCTCAGCCCCCGGTGCCGTCTCAATCTCGTTATATATCTTTGAGATGTTTCCAGAGAATATCCAGTAGAAGTTCTTCAGTTTCACGGGGGTGGCGGTCAAGGTAAAGTTGAAGCCTTTGTTGGTAATCGTACCCGAGTTGACCACGTATGAGTCAAAGCCGTTGATGTCGGCAATCTTCTTCGACAGGAAGGCATCAGTGGTCTTCTTATGGAAATACTCGGCCTCGAACTGCAGCCGGTTGTCCAGGAACGAAGCCTCAAGACCGATATTGGTAGAATGGGTCTTCTCCCATTTCAGGTCAGGATTGGCAAAATAGGCCACCGTGGATGTCATCTCGCCATAGTAGGCATCCATGTTGCCCTTCTTGATGACCAGTTCTGAGGTCTGATTGTCAAGCATGTTGCCCTGCTCGCCGTAAGATGCTTTCAGCGAAAGCTGGTTGAGCCAGGGAGCATTAATCCTACAGATGTCCAGCAGGTTGGCATTACCCGATACCGACCAGATGGGCAGTAGTTTCTCGTTCGAGCGCGAGCCGAACTTGTTCGACCCGTCAAAGCGTCCGTTGGCATTGAGCGTGAAGAAATTCTTATAGCTATAGCTCACCGTGGCGTATGCCGACAGCATGTTCGACTTCGTGTCGGTGATGACAGGAACGTTAGAGCGCACCCACTTCCAGTATTCTGTGAAAGTCTCAGGGATATTGGTGGCAAACGTGCGTCCACGGTCTTTGTAATAGCCGCGCTGCGTCCACTGGTTTCCTGTGTAGCGTAAAGAGCTGGCCTCCAAGCCGGCAGCAATATTGATATTGTGATTGTAGTCGCCGAAGTATTTGTTGTAGTTGCCTTGCAGTCGGGCAGTCCAGCCAACGGTCTTCGTGGTCTGGCTCTGCAGTTCACCGCCGTATGGCATCAAACTCTGCGAGTCTTGCTCTTCATCCTTCTCTCCCCGTCTGAGACTGGAAGCATAGAACGTGTCATCGCCCCACCATCCCTCGATATTCGAGTTTTGGATATTTGCCGAGAACACGCCATTGAAGAACAAGTCCTCCGTGGTCTGCCAGCGCAGGTTGAGCGTAGCCGTGACGGCATCGGTCTGCTGTTCCACCGATGAATTGTCAAGTTCGTTCAGGATGCTATAGCCATAGTAGCCCTGAGTGCCACTTTTCAGATAGCGGTAATAGCTGCCGTCGGCATTGTAGGCAGGAATGGCACGACTGGTGTTGTAGGCATAGTCGATAGGGTTGTTATCGTCCTGCGCATACTGCCGTTTGTTCAGATAGCCGTTGACGTTCATCTGCAACTTCAACTTCGGGGTGAGATCCATGTCAATCTTGGCCATTGCCGTATAGCGCCGGTTGGTCGTGTTTTTGATGACATCGTCCTGGTCAGTATAGCCGATAGAGGTATAGTAGCGCACCTTCTCGGAACCGCCTGTCACTGAGACTGAATGGTCGTGAGAGAAGGAGTTGTGGCAGAGAATGTCGAACCAGTCGGTGTTCATGGTCTGCATGCGTGCCACCTCGCTTTCAAACTCCGCCTGACTGTACACTCCCGTATAGAGATTCTGCAACGCCTGCTCATAGCCCACCTTCGGCATGCCCGAAGGGAAAATATAATGCTGCTCGGTCAGATATTGCGAGAACTGTATGCGCTCGGCTGAGTTCATCAGGTTGATTTTCTCATCGGTATAATAAGGACGCCTACGGACGGTCAACTGTGCATTGTAGCTGACCACGGGCTTACCCTCTCTACCGCTCTTGGTTGTCACCACGATCACGCCATTGGCGGCGCGTGTGCCGTAAAGGGCGGTTGCCGCAGCATCTTTCAGCACGTCTATTCGCTTGATGTCCTGGGGGTTGATACCTGCAATGGCATTACCGATACGGTTCACGTAGTCAGGATCGTTAAGCACATCGCTCGACAAGCCTACAGGGTCGGTCAGTATGATTCCGTCGACCACCCATAACGGTTCGCGATTGCCCACCAGGGTCGAGGTGCCACGAATACGAATACGGTTCGTAGCATTGATTTCTCCTGAAGGAGCCATCGACACCAGGTCGGGAATCTGACCTTCGAGCATCTTCGACACATCGGCCACGCCGGCTATGCGCAGGTCGTCCATATCCTTTGAGGTGACACTCGATGTAAGATGGCGGCGGTCCAACTGCTGATAGCCCGTGACGACCACCTCCTGCATCTGCTGCGCATCGTCTTCCATGAGAATGATACAGGCATCCGTGGCCTTACCGCTCCATGAGGCGGGCTTCATGCCCAGATAGGTCACGTTAATCGTCAGCCTCTCAGAGGCGGCGACAATCTTAAACTTACCGTCAATATCCGTCACTGCCTGTGCCTTGCTGTCACGGTCACGTACCACTGCTCCGATAATGGGTTCGCCTTTTTGAGAAACGACAACACCTTCCAGCATGCGCTGAGTCTGCGCCCAAGAAAGTGTAGCATTTGACAAAAAAAACAAAAGCAGCACGTAAATCTTAATCTGTAATTTTATGCAGGGTTGTTGCATTTCTATGCCATTATTTGATGAAACGATGCAAAATTACTCATTTTTTAAATAAGACTAACACACACAAGCGTTAAAGAAACTGAAAAAACGAACAATATGTTGCGAAACACATCTAAATTAATAACAAAATGCATTATCTTTGCAAAAATTTTCAGAAACATGAAAGTTATCAACATTAGTACACAAAACAGCATTGTCAATCTGTTCTTAGCTGAACTGCGCGACAAGAAGTACCAGCAGAACCGCCTGTTGTTTCGTAACAACATCAAGCGCATTGGCCAGATGATGGCCTACGAGCTTTCCAAGACGCTGGACTACCGCTCCAAAGAAGTGACCACCCCGTTGGGAACCGCCCAGATTGCCCTGCCTCACGACGAGTTGTTAGTGGCAACGGTTCTTCGCGCCGGTCTGCCTTTCCATGAGGGTTTTCTCTCGGTTTTCGACCATGCTGAGAATGGTTTCGTCTCAGCCTACCGCATGTACACCAACCGTGAGCATACCGAAGTAGGCGTTCACACCGAGTATCTGGCAGCTCCCAGTGCCAAGGGCAAGACGCTCATCATCGTCGACCCCATGCTGGCTACAGGCGGTTCGATGGCAGCTTCCTACGAAGCCCTTGTCAAGAACGGCAAGCCTAAGAACATTCACATCTGCTGCGTCATTGCCACTCCCGAAGGCATAGAGACCGTTCGCCAGGCTGTTCCCGACGATGCCACCCTCTGGGCTGCTGTCATCGACCCCGGCATGAACGAGCAAAAATACATTGTGCCTGGTTTCGGCGATGCCGGTGATCTGTGTTATGGAGAGAAACTCTGAAAACTCGCAAACTCATAAACTCATAAACTCAATGAAAAGAATTACGCTTTTGCTCGTCATGACCATCATGACGGTATTCAGTTATGCACAAACCACGCCACCCCAGACCGCCACTCAGGAAGAATGGTTCATGAATTACACCATGAACTACCGCACCGAGGGCAAGGACACCAGCGAAACGGCTACTGAGCCTATCAAAGTGGCTTTCGACGGCAATGACGTCTACATCAAACTGCTCCACCCGCTGAGTGCCGAGGGCACACAAGGCATCTGGATCAAGGGAACCATCAACGGCGAGACGGCTACGTTTGCCAAAGGCCAGTCACTGGGTTCATACGGCACCACCCCACTCTATCTGGCCGGTTCTACGGGTAAGGACGTGACCGACGTCACCTTCAGCTATTTCGCGGAATCCGGTCTGCTTTATGCCAGCTGCTATGTACTTGTCAACCAAAGTGCTGACGCGTACAGTCCTTTCATTTCCTACTATCCGCTGAGCATCACCAAGACGAAGCCCGACGAACCCGTCACCTACTTTCCAGTAGAAGTTCCTGCCGGACTGCAGACATCGGAATATCTGCTGAAAGCCAGCTCTGTGCAGTTCAACCCTGATGGCAGCACCGCCGGGCAGATTCCCGTTTCATGGACAGTGAAAGTGGGCTTCGACAATAACGATGTCTATATCCAGGGACTCACCCAGATGCTTCCCGACACTTGGGTAAAAGGCACGCTCGACAATAACAACGACGCGACGTTCGAGAAAGGTCAGTTCTTCGGCAAGGCCCTCAGAAACGTGTTCCTCATGGGTCTCTACTTCAAGGAGCCATCCAATATCGTGTTCGACTACAACGCCACGACTGGTGTCTTCGACGGTGGCAGCTACTATCTGCTGATCAACGCATCGCCTACCGAGATTCAGCCTTACGACTACCTGACGGGGGTCACCATTACCAAGATTCAGGACAAGGCTGCCAAGCCAAAGGCTCCCGCCATCGTGGAATACCGGCCCTACAACAATACCGAGGGCTACGGCACCATCGACATCAACATTCCCGTAGAATCGGTCGACGGCGACGGACTCCTTTCTGACAAACTGAGCTATGTTTTCTATCTCGAGAACGAACAGAAGCCATACACCTTTACGACTACAAGCTACCAAAACCTCGATGCCGACGTAAGCGAGATTCCTTATAACTATTCTGACGGTTTCGACTTCACGCCTGCCCAAAGCAATCCTTTCTTCCGTACCGTTTTCTTCTACGATGACTGGAAGAACGTGAAGAAGATAGGTGTGCAGAGTATCTACCGAGGCGGCAGCGAAACCACGAAGTCAGATATTACATGGATCGACACAGAGACGGTTGGCATCAGCAGTACGATGGCAAAGCCCTTCAGTGAGCATTTCACTGACTTGCAGGGACGTGCCATCAGCAATGCCTATAAAGGTCTTGTCCTCAAGTTCGTCCGCATGAATGACGGCACGATGAAAGCCGTAAAGGTCATTCGACAATAATCATACCATCTGATAGCAAATGCCTCGATTGCCATGTGCAATCGAGGCATTTGCTATGGGAAGAAGCGCTATTTCGTCTCTCGCTGACGGACGGCCTCGAAAAGCAAGATAGCTGCCGATACCGACACATTGAGCGAATCCAGGCGCCCCAGCATCGGAATGCGGATATGGGCAGTAGCTGCCCTGCGCCACTGCTCGGTAAGGCCTGTTGACTCCGTCCCCATGACAATAGCGGTGCCACAGCGCATTTCGGTATCATAATAGAGCTTTGAGTCTTGCAACTGGGCGGTGAGAATCTGAATGCCACGTGCCTGCAGGAAAGCAATACACGCCTCAGACGAGCATGCCACGCAGGGCACGGTGAAAATGGCACCGATAGACGAACGGATGAGATTGGGGTTGAACAAGTCGGTCAGCGGGTCACAAACAATCACGGCATCGGCCTTGGCGGCATCAGCCGAACGAAGTACGGCCCCTAAATTGCCCGGTTTCTCCACACACTCAAGGACAACAATGAGCGGATGCTCGCCCAACTGAAGGTCGTCAAGCGACAGGCGACGTTCCCTGACAATGGCCACCACGCCTTCGGTACTGCCCCGATAGGCAATCTTCTCATAGACAGCTCGCGACACCTCATGACAAGGGGCATCGACCTGCTGCAGCAATGGCTCACGGAAGTCTTCGCTTACAAAGACGCTCTCCACTTCATAGCCAGCCTCCATGCAGTGTTCCAGTTCACGGCGGCCTTCCACCACAAACAAGCCCGTCTTTCTGCGCTCAGCCGACTTCTGCTGAAGCTGCAGCAAATGCTTGATCTTCGGATTTTGACCACTTGTAATCACCAAACGTTCTTCCATACGCTATACAATTATTGACTAATTAGTGCAAAGGTACGAAAAAAAGGATATTTTCGATGCTTATTTATTAAAAAAATCGTAACTTTGCCACTTATTACAGAATAAAAAAAATGAAAAAGAATTTATTTTGGATGATTGCCGCCATCCTCCTTTGCGGCACAAGCGTTTTTACATCGTGCTCGAACGATGACAATGACTCAGCAGCCCCGACCCTTGATGACAAAGTGGAAGCGCAACTTCAGAAAATGACCTTGCGCGAAAAAGTGGGACAGATGTTCTATGTACGACCTGAGTGTCTCGACACCACCATTCACTTCAACCTGCCCAGCGGCATCGATGTCAGTGCTGACGATATTACGAAGATCAGGCTGCAGGCCGTGAACGAAACGATGAAGAAGGTGAACGAGAACTACCCCGTAGGCGGCATCATTCTCTATGCCCACAACATTGAGAACGAGGCACAGCTGGCACAGTTCATACCGCAGATACGAGCCTTGAAAGGCTCGCCGCTGCTCTGTATCGACGAGGAAGGCGGACGCGTGGCCCGCATCGGCAGAAACGCGAACTTCAACGTGGAAACCTTCATCTCGATGGACTCTATCGGCAAGACGGGCGATCCGAAAAACGCCTACTATTGCGCCAACACTATCGGCACGTATCTGAAAAAGTATGGCTTCGACATCGACTTCGCTCCCGTGGCTGACGTAAACACCAACCCCGAGAATATCGTTATCGGCGCACGAGCCTTTTCCAGCGACCCTGCCGTGGCTGCCAAGATGGTGACCAGCTACCTGCAGGGACTGAAAGATGCCGGCGTGACGGGCTGCATCAAGCACTTCCCCGGACATGGCGACACCAAGGCCGACACACATTTTGGCTATGCACAGAGCATGAAGACTTGGAACGAGATGCTCAACTGCGAGATGGTGACCTTCAAGGCCGGCATTCAGTGGGGCTGCCAGCTGATTATGACGGCACACATAGCTGCACCCAACGTGACGGGAAGCGACATACCCAGTACCATGTCATCGGTTATCCTGGATGACAAGCTGCGCAAGGAGTTAGGCTATCAGAACATCATCATCACCGATGCCATGGAGATGGGAGCCATCACCCAGCAGTATAACTGTGCCGAGGCCACGGTGGGCTGCATCTAGGCAGGAGTCGACATCGTGCTTGGTCCGCAGAACCTTCTCGAAGCCTTCGATGCCGTTATCAAAGCCGTTGAAAAAGGCGAACTCTCAGAGGAACGCATCAACCAGAGCGTGCGCCGCATCTTGAAACTGAAGACAAAAGGAATCGGTATTTGAGAAACAAGAAGGAAGTGATTGCACATCAATCACTTCCTTCTTTCGCTATTCTTTCATTTGGTCGGGATGAGGCGACTCGAACGCCCGACCCCTACGTCCCGAACGTAGTGCGCTACCAACTGCGCTACATCCCGAATGCTCGAAAGCGGCTGCAAAGGTAGCTATTTTTTTGAACTTGTGCAACTTTTTGTACGAAAAATTTGCAGGAACGCAAAAAAATGCGTAACTTTGCACCCAAGAAAGAAAACATGGTGCCTTAGCTCAGTTGGTAGAGCATCGGACTGAAAATCCGTGTGTCCCCGGTTCGATTCCTGGAGGTACCACTCCTCCTTTCATTATGAATCCCGCGAAAGTCTTCGGACTGAGCGGGATTTTCTTGTTTTAGGGGATTCTGAGAATTTAATAACGAAAATTAAATCTACAATACTTAGTTGTTGACAGACTCTCAGGCAAGGGAGGCGAACAAACTTGACTGCGCTTTCAACGCATCATTTGCATCACTGAACGTGGCAAAGGTCATGATGAAGGAGAGAGGAATGGAATATTCCATGTCTAACTTCAAGTTGCTGATGACCAACACGTTCCTAGCGAAAAGAATTTTTGATGAATCCCGATACCGACCGAACCAAACTTTAATTAATCACATTTTCAAAGAACTCTTTGGCTGTGCGGCTTAGCCGTTACGCCATATCTTGAATTTTTAACGAACTATTGATATATTTTTTCCTTATTTTATTCCATTCACTATCTCCATAAATCCATATCCAATTTTGACTCAATCTCGCCCTCTAAGTCGTCTGGAAGGATAGGAAAAAAGTCAATCCCTGTTATACGCTCAACTTGATCGATTGAGTTATAATACAAGTCCCTCTTTTTTGTTCCGGCATTGTTCTTGACGATAAATCCCATCCCCTTTGGTTCATCATTAAGGCATAATACTACCTTAAAGAATGCTTCTGGCACATAAACTTTATTATTGCCAATTAGCTCATGTTCTTGTTTATAAAAAACAGGCCCACATATTATATATATATCTTGAAATCTTATAGCCCATTTACGGCAGTCAATCTCAATACTATTCCAGAGACCGCTATTTAAGTTTGCGTCTTGTGGACATACATTTATTAGACTAAAAGATTGGTTCATTGCTTCTACATCCCATTTGTTATCACCAGCAGGGCACATATGGCCTCGTGACCATCCACTTCCCCTATAGTCTTCACTGGTCGCTCGTGGTTCTGGGACTTCCTCGTCTTCGTAAAAAGCGTTACTTCGTTCAATTGGTCCATCCGAATGGTCACTGGTCAAATGCCATGCTACCCAATTAGGAATTTTAGTGTCATTGTTATACGAGACAATATAAGCTTTCTTTCTAATTATTTGCTCCGAAACACCTGACATTGGTGCAGGTTTGCAAATTACAAAAATGGAATCATTCTCTATTGAGCTCTCTAAATCTGATTCTGTATCTTTATTTCTATTAGCACTGGGCGACTCGCTATCTTCATTACTATTCTCATCTAATGAAGCCTCTTCGGTTTTTATATAATCATTAGAGGCCTGACCATTAGCATGTATTACACGTGCTAATAGAAGCAGTCCAAGTAAGACTACCACAAAAACACCTATAGTTATTTTTAGCTTCATTGTGAATAGATTTTATTTAGGAGAGGCGGATGGCACCGCCTCTCCTGCAAATCATTTGAATACCAAGTGCTTCAATTCTCGTATACCAGTCACCAAGAATCCTAAAACAAATATCCAGAACCAATCACTCCATTTAGCATTCAGTAATACACCATAGTTCCAATTTAGAGGATTCCATGTTTGGAAGAACCCTTTCCAATCCATTTTTGTCAAAGACTCAACATTAAAGAAATCATTCAAGAAAGGTATCTCTACGATTGCTATCTGTCCAAGTGTAATAACAGTTGCTATCAGCAAAAATCCCTTACATCCCTTAAGATTCCAACCAGAGCCACCTGTCTTATAGCCTCGTGCATTGAACATGTAACCCATATGTGTCATAACGAAGATTGTAAAGAGCAAAGTCAACTCATAAGTAGTCACATGACTTCTTTCACCAAATGAGAAGTTCAACAAGTCCTTCATACTGGTTATTTCTGTATGCTGGAAGATAATCAACA
>Ga0326511_10005288_pt1 | contig 10192 bp, 22 predicted proteins | sample 0_2496_0518_D_FD_203701 | JGI IMG/M metagenome (GOLD analysis project Ga0326511, IMG submission 203701) | Bovine rumen microbial communities from UC Davis, California, United States - 0_2496_0518 | ecosystem: Host-associated > Mammals > Digestive system > Stomach > Rumen | place: USA... | reverse complement strand
GGGAGATATAAGGTAAAATGGCTGCTAAACAATTTACATTAGAAACAAGGGATTGTTACGATTATGGAATACAGGTAGTAGATATAATTAAAGATAATGGAATTGAATTACCTCAATCAACAGTCTGTGATTTATTAAACAAATTAACTGAAGAAAAACAATTACTTCAAGAAATAAACGAAAAAGAAGCACAATATAATCAACGAATAGATAAAATACTGGGCGAAGGAGGAGTTATTTTAACAAAACATCAATTAAAGTCGCTTATTGAAATGAAAAATGATGATGAATCCTCTGAAATTAGACATTTAAGAACTGCAAATGCAAGATTAAAAGATGAAATCATAGCATTAAGAGAATACATACAGAAAAATGAGATGAAATAATGACTGAAAAACGATTTGGGATAATTAAAAATAAAACTTATGGTTTATATGTTCCAGTTGATAAAATGGGATTCTATAATTTCAGTAGCTTTGAATCTGAACTTGATTGTATTAGAGTTGTTAATGCCTTGAATGATTTGGAAGAAAAAAGCAGAGAAAATGGTAAATTAGCAAGTAAATATTTGGAAGAGAATGATCAGTTAAAACAAGAAGTAACTCATTGGAAAAAAATACTAGACAACCACCAACAGATAGTAGCAAAAACACTAAGAGAACAATACCATTGGCTTAAAAATGAAGATAAAATTTCAAATCATGATAAAACAGTAGCATTACTTGAACTTGAAGCAATTAGCAATAGATTAGGAATTGATTTAATTTAGTTTAAATGTTACAATATCTGCACTCCAATAACAAACACTATTCTATAAAACTATTTTATTTAATTATGTGTTGGTGAAACTGTAGATGCTCAAATAGAAGCATATAAAATTTACACTAAATGGTTAGATGAATCTAAACAAGCCACATTAATATAGTAAAAATGGAGAAGATTTTGTGAAGTTGAATAAAAAAGGTTAATATAAAGGAGGAATGTTTTTTTTGTCAGCTATTGATTTAATAAGTGCAGATGCTCAAAGAAGATGCACAGAGGATATATTAGAGAAAATGGATAAAGTTCTTGATGGAAACCAAATGATGGAACTAAATAAAGTATTAAACCAAGAATTAAATAAAGTAAATATTCATATGAAAAAAGAGGATATTCATCTCAATTATGAACAGGAAAATGAATATGCAGTTAAAGACTTTTTTAAAGCTAAAAAAGTTGAGGGTGCAAGTGATAGGACATTATATTATTATAAATCTATTTTTAATCATTTTTTTACTTATGTCCTTAAACATTATACATTAATCACAACTGATGATATAAGGGAATTTTTAGAGTATTATCAAGGAATAAATAATTGTAGTAATGTTACATTAGATTCTAATCGTAGAGCATTGTCATCCTTATTTAATTGGTGGCATAAGAATGAGTATATTTATAAAAACCCAATGGTTAGAGTTAAAAAAATACGTGGGCAAAAACAAGTCAAGAAAGCATTCACTACTTATGAACTTGAAAAATTAAGAGATGCTATTGACCCGGATGATGTTAGGACAAAAGCTGTTTTTGAATTATTATTATCTTCAGCAATCCGTATAGGGGAGCTAGTAAGGTTAAATAGATATGATATGGATTTTAATAATTTAACTTTCCAAGTATTGGGTAAAGGAAATAAAGAAAGAACATGTTATTTTGATGATAAAACAAGATTATATTTAGAACAATACTTGAAACAAAGAGATGATGATAATCCAGCATTATTCGTATCCAATAATGCCCCTATACGAAGGTTAGGTGCAAATGCTCATGAAAGAAGAATACGAGAACTCGGTGAAAAAGCAGGTGTTGAAAAAGTACATCCACATCGGTTTAGAAGAACAGCAGCCACAAGAGCTATTGATAGAGGTATGCCTTTAGAACAAGTCCAACAATTATTAGGTCATGAAAGTATTGGGACAACAATGATCTATGTTAATGTAGACCAAAATGCAGTGAAATTAAGTCATAAAAAATATACAAATTAAAAAGGAGACTAATGTAGAAAATGTTGAATAATAATGATAATTTATTAATGGGTGGAACTGGTTTTGAAAACCAATCAGTAAGATACGAGGATGATTTATTAATATCTCAAAATCCATTACAAAGTTTAATTGATAATATAGTATGGTCCTCTACAAAGTTCATGAGTGGTTCTGAATTAGCAAAACTAAACAAAGTCCTATTTGAAGTTTTAGAAAAATTTGAAGTAATATTTGAGGAAGACAAAGAATCAGATGAAAATTTTCAAGAAAAAACAGAAAACTTGCTCCAGAAATATATTCATACTGCAACATTAGAAGGTAAAAGCCAAAGAACAATCACATACTATGAGGATTCATTTAAAAAATTCATTGAATTTTGTTTTAAACCAATAAATGATATTACTACAAATGATGTTAGGGATTATCTTTCATTTAAAAAGAAAAACGATAATGTGTCCAATACTACTTTAGATAATATTCGAAGAGCATTATCTGCTGTATTTGGGTGGTTAAATGATGAAGGATATATTATGAGAAATCCAGTTAGTAGTATTAGTAAAATTAAGGATAAATCCAAAGTTAAAAAACCATTCACACCGCAAGAAATTGAATTATTAAGAATACAACTTTCAAAAAGTAAGAATAACCTCAGAGACTTAGCTATTTTTGAATTATTATTATCTTCAGGTATTCGTGTAGGTGAATTAGTTGGTTTAAATATACGTGATGTGGATTTACAGGATTGTAGTATGGTTGTAACAGGTAAAGGAAATAAACAGCGAGAAGCTTATTTCAATGTTAAAACACAAACTTGTTTAGAATTATATTTGAAATCAAGGACAGATAATAATCCTGCATTATTTGTTAGTTCCAAAGCACCATATAATCGATTTGGAATTAATGGGATTGAAAGAATGATTCGTGAAACTGGTAAAAAAGCAGGTGTGCCTAAAACACACCCACATAAATTTCGCCGTTCATTTGCAACGACTTTATTGAGTAAAGGAGTTCCAATAGAACAAGTTAAAACATTACTTGGACATTCAAACTTAGATACAACCACGATTTATGCAATGGTTGATGAAGAACAATTAAATTGGAATCACAAAAAATTATTAGATTAAAATAATGATTTTAAAAAAATGGAGGTTTAAAAAGATGGTTGGAGAAGATTATAGTCAGCATTATGGTAAATATAGAACTAAAGATGGGACTACCATAGTAATATGTAAATCAATAATGGATGGTGGAGTTAAAAAAACAGAACCTAAAAATATTTACAAAAGAGATGATGGTTATTATGAAATCCGTAAAACTATCAATTATAAAAATTATGGATTTGGCAAATACTTGACTCTGGAATCAGCCATGGCTGCTAGACGATATTTTAATAATAAAGGTTGGAAAAATTGTTTAAATGAACGATTAAAATTCAATGAAAAAATAAAAGAAGATAAACCTTATTTCCAATCAAGAGAACTATTCTAAAAAAAAGAAAAAAGGATGTAAAATAAATTTGGGGGTTTTTTTTATAAAAATGAAATCTAAACATAAATTCATTCTTAAAAATGATAATGGAGATTATACTGTTCAAAAAAAAGTAAATGGTAAAATAGTTTATTTTGGTACTTATAAATCCTTAAGAGATGCTGAATTTGCAAGAGATTATTTTGAAGAAAATAACTGGGATGCTCATAAGAAAAAAAATTTACAAGAAGAATTACCATCAAACAGAAGAAGAGAATTTGGAAAATATATTCACCAAGACAGAAATACAGGAAAATACCTTCTTCAAAAACATATAAACCGTAAACTCATTTATTTTGGATCATATTCTAATTTAGAAGATGCTATCAAAGCTAGAGAATATTTTGAATCAACGGGTTGGAATCCTGATGAACGACTGAAATATAATCAAGCTAGAAAATATTCATCTGAAAACCAATTTATTTCAAAAACACAAGCAGGATATATTATTAAGAAAAGTATAAATGGTAAACCATATAGTTTTGGTTCTTATTCTAATTTAGAAGATGCTAAAAAAGCAAAAGAATATTTCATAAAACATGGGTGGAATCTTAAGGATAGATTGAAATTCACTAAACCACGAAAAAAACCAAAGGAAGAAGATTTAAACAAACCATACTTCCAAAGTAACAGACTACTTTAATATAATGAGAGGAAGATAATATGAAAGGTGTTCCAGGAACTAAATATATTAGCTACCATAAGTCAGATAAAAGATTTTCAGTACAAAAAAGTATAAATGGTAAAGTCAAAAGTTTAGGAGGTTATAAAACATTAATCGGAGCATTAATGATTAGAGATTACTGTATTGCAAATAACTGGAAACCTTATCCAAAACATAAACCTGAAACTGAAAAATATATATCATACCGAAAGAATCTTAATGTCTGGGAAATTATCAAAAACATAAATGGTAAAAACGAGTACTTTGGAAGGTACCATACTCTAAAAGAAGCTATTAAATGGAGAGATTATTTCATAAAAAATAACTGGAATCTAGATTTAAGGTTAATTGGTACTCCAAATAAAAATATTTATTATAAATTAGGCAAGTATCGTATTATTAAAAAGATTGATGGTGTTGACTATACTTTTGGTTCATTTAATACATTAACCGAAGCTGAAAAAAGAATTGAGGAAATAAAATTAAAAGGATGGGAGAATGTAATTAGAGATAATGAAAGATTAATTGAAACTACTGTGAAAAATATTATAAAATTACCAAACGGAAAATATGAAATAATTAAAAACATTAATGGAGTTAAACACACTTTCGGAGTTTATAACACTTATGAAAAAGCTGAAGAAGAAGTGAAATTATTAAGAAAATGTAATTGGGATTACGAGGCATTATGTGAAAGTATTGATGAATCTCAAAATGGAATAACATTCATAAGCGATGATAAGAAGTTAAAAACAAGTTTTGAAAAGCAACCCAAACGTAATGATGGATGGTTATTTAATAAATATATCAACAACCCACAGTTTAAGACTAATCAGAATTATAAAAAACTAAAATAAAAAATTTTTTTACCCAAAGAAAAAAATTATTAAGACGATTTTGGAGGTTTGTTATTTATAATTGAGAGTCAGCGTAAAAGATATTTGGGATATAAGAATGATGGTAAAGCTGAATCAGTTCAAGCAACTAGTATTGAAATATTAAGGGAAAGAGTATTGTCAAAGGGTTGGGATTGGATTGATTATTCCAAACCGATTACTACATTAGATGATTTTTAATAGTTTTAGTTTTCATGTTACAATAAGACAACACCACCAACAAAAAATATAACTATGAAACTAAATGAACTATCCAAAATATCAAAACAAAAACATGAAACCGACAGGAAACTACAAACCGAACTGTATAACTTCAAAAACAAACACGAACTAAACAGCATTGTTAAAATGGGAGTAACACCACATAATATTAAAATATACTCCTGCAACCTTGTCGAATGGAACGAACAAATACACAAACAATTCAGTGAAGAATTTGAAGTGAAATTAGTCTCATTAAAGAAAATGGAAATCTACTCTCATGACAAATACATTTCAGGAATAAGATTCGAATATGTTGATATTAACGAAGACATTAATGAATTAAAATGGAGTGAATTAAAATGGTAAATTCATTCTCAAAAATATTTGAAGAATTAGCAAAAACAAACGACCGAAGCATAATCTGGAACAACTGGCTGGATTATTGTATACAAATCAACTTAATAAACCATCCGGGTAATGAAACTAATTTCTACAATAATAATGAAAAATATGTTGATTTAATGGAAGCATGGTTAAACGAATTAACCAGTAAATTAGAATCAGAACCATACTATGATATTTTAGGAACATTCTACGAAGAACTAGTTCAATCCAAAGGAAAAAGTAAATCATTAGGTCAAGCATACACTCCACCAAGTGTTACAGATTTAATGAGTCAAATCAGCATTAAAGAAAACAGTCATGGAGTAGTTAATGATCCAACCTGTGGAAGTAGTAGAACATTATTAGCTGCACATGTCAGGAGTAATGGTAACCTTATATGTGTTGGTCAGGACTTGGATTTAACAAGTTGTCAAATGAGTGTATTGAATTTTTGGAGTCATGGTGTAAGAGGCAGCATATTACATATGGATACTCTTGAAGAAAAATTTTATCAGGGGTGGAGAGTTAATAAGTATCTTTATCATGGAATGCCCGTTCCTCATATTGAGGAAATCCATAATGTTAATGATGCTTATGATTTTTATGAGTTAAAGAATTCTTATATCGATTCTACTAATAGTGGAATCGTTGATAATCATGAGGTTGAAGTTACTACTCTTAAGAATAAAGGACCTTTAAGCACTACTCAGTCAACATTGATGTGATATTTTATGAAGTTTAAGAGATTAACATTACCTGATTTCAGGACAGAATTGGATACTCCGAAGTCATTATTGAAAAATGAAATTGGTAATCTCGAATTGAAATATGCTATTGTTGAACGGGATTTGTTGAAAAAAACTTTTAATAGTGTTGTTAGGACAATATCTGAAAGTGAACCTGATGCTCCATTGGATATTGTTAAAGCTTTTGTTAGTGTTTATATTGAGTTTATTATCAGTAAAGAGTATAATATCAGGACATTGTCTTATGAGTTGGTTTGTACTCCTACTTGGAAGGATGTGGATATGATTGATATGGGTTCTGATGAGTTTAAGATTATTAGTGAATATGCTTTGGAGTGATATTGGATGACTGTTAGGTCTAGGGATGATGATGGTAATGTGATTATCTGGAATGATGAGCATAAAAGGTATGAGTATCCTGATGGCACACCACATATTAATGGTAAGGAGATTTGTGAACGGTGTGGTAAGCCACGATTGGATATTAATGGTGTAGTTGATTGTGATTTTTGTTTACAGGGTTTGAGTAGTTGTGATTTTATTGATTATGCTTGTTGTGGTCATGGTGATGATAGTTTAGCATATATTAGTTTAAAGGATGGTAGACGTTTTGTATTAGAATGAAATGGATAGGTGATAAAATATGAGTGGTACTGTTAAGATTGATCGTTATGTGTCTGTGTTGCATGGGCAAAATGGCCATATTAAGGATTTGAAACATGATGAGAATATTGTTATTGTTAAAACAAGGAATAGGGTTTTGGCTGAGTTGTTGCTTGCTCGTTGTTTGGATTGTTTGAATGAGGGTGTTGAGTTTAATGACTGAAAAACGATTTTATCTTATGAATGTTGAAGACCCATTACATGAGTATGGGCGATGGTGTAAGCCAGTATTGGAAGATGGAGAAACTGGGAAGCAATATGAAAATGCTTTGGAAGTAATGGATTTGTTGAATGAGTTAAATGATAAATGCGAATTTCTTGAAATTGAAAATGAATCATTGGAAGATGGTGCAACAAAATATACAGAATTGTATCATAAATCATTAAAAGAGAATGAGCAGTTAAAACAAAGAAACACTAACCAATACAATCAATTATCTGAATTATGGGAAATAATTGAAGAAGAAAACTGGGAAAAACTAATTGCAATGAAGAAACAATTAAAAGAAGATGAAGAACGATTACAACAAGAATGGAAGTGCTATGAATGATTAAAGAATGGTTACTTGCACGAATACTGAAAAATAAAGTAGTATTGTTTGAAGAAAATAAAGAATTCAAACTAATCAATGATATTTACTTTGATGATGGAATTGTAATCTGTAAAAAAACAGATTTAAAGGAGTTTAAAGAATGACTGAAAAACAATATTCATCTGCTAAAAAACAATATGAAATTCATAATGAATTTACGACCACCATAACTACTGAATTGAATGCTGGTTTCGCATCGTTCCTTTTAAAATTACCTGTTCCTATGAGTTATGAAATATGGGTACATTTACATAAAATAAAAGGTGATTTTGAATGACTTCCATTGATAATTTTACAATTCATTGTGTTGAAATGACAATAAAAGAATTAATAATGAATAATGAGGATTGTCAAAGGAATGTAGACCATCAAAGCAATGCATTAGAATATTTGATTTTTGAAAACAGGAAGTTAGTATTATATGAATTATTGGGGAAAATACAGCAGTTAAAATTATCAAGAAAGGAATATCTTGAAAACTTAAAGGAGGTTATGAAATAATGTGTGATGAACCGTATATGATAATAGGTTTAGGTAATGCTTATGATTTTGTTATTAAGAATGTTAATGAACCTGAAACTTATGGAACATTTCAGGGTGATAGGAAGTCAATTAAGAAATTTATTGGGAAAGTAAATCGTATTGTGAAAGAGAATAAACAGCTAAAAAAGTATTTTAATATTCCTATTGATGGTAATACTGGAAAATCAATGAGTATTAAAGAATTACTGGAAGAATATGAGAAGTTAAAAGCACAATTATACTGCGATTCTGACGAAGGAGTATGTATTATTTGTAAACATCACTATTTGGAAAAAGGAAATATTTTTTATATCTCAAAATGTGAAAAAGGACACGAAAAATGCTCAAAGGAAAGTGTAAGACATTGTGAAGATTTTAAATTAAAGGAGTTGCAAGAATGACTGAAAAGAAATATACAAATCAAGACATATGGAATATGGGAGCAGAAAATACTGCAAAACTACTAAACAAACTAACAAAAGAAAATCAAAAACTAAAAGATAATACAAACCGACAGTTACTGGACTTAATATATTACACTCCAACATTCATTACTCCAACACCAATAGGACTGCCATATGATAATATTTATCATAGAACTTCAAAACAGTTGGAAAACCATTTAAAAGACAATGGTTTTCTTGTAGATACTGTTTCAAGGTCAAGTGTAGGCGATTTAAGTTTTTATCATGTTGAATTTAATTTATCTGATGATGAATGGGAATATGAGAAAACAAATGATTTAAAAATAAGGGAATTATTAGGAATTAGAAATGTAGGGCTTGTTGATTTTCATAAGCAAGATGGAATGGTGCATGAAGTTATTCTTGTTAGTGTAAAAGAATTGAATGATAAATATTTGAAAGATGGGAATTTAGTGTTTAATAACGGTGATGACGAATGAGTGAGGACCAATTTATTGCGTGGCTATTATTTGCATTACCAGTATTATTTTGTTTTAGTAATAATGCTATGTCATTTCAGCAGCAATTAATGTTAGCATTGGTTGTAAGTGTTCTTCCAATTGGGCTATTATTTGTTGCAGAGAATGAATTTATTAAGGATTGTAAAAAAGGTTATACGGACTGGGAAGAAAGTATTTTTCCACAATATTTTTATAAAAGGATGAAAAAATGACTGGAAGATTTTTGAAATGTGATAAGCCACCACAATTTAGACTTAAACCAGAAATTTATTTTAAAATAGAAAAAGAAAAAGAAGAATTTCAGCGACAAATATATAATAAATCTGAGGTGTTAAAATGACTGAATTTTTTGTATCTTTTGAGTTATGGACAATTTTATATATTCTTATTCTTGTTCCATCTTGTACTTTTTTAATTGTTTTTGCTTATAGGATTGCAAAAAGTTTAGAAATAGGATTGTTGGAGCGATGGAATCGTAGGATTGTTAATCTGAATAAAAAAGTAATTATGGAAAATATTAGGGTTTCAAATGAATTAATTGATACTCAAATTCAATTAAGAAAAGAATTAGAACTAACTAAAAAGGAGTTACAAGAATGATAGATAAAATTATTAACTTATGCCGTAAAATCCCAAATCAATTAAATGGTAAGTATTTTCATTGGTGGGATATTGATGAATTTATATTATACAGTTCTAATGAGCATATCCATATCGATGGCATAAACAATCATGGTACAGTGTTATTTAAAGTTCGTGCAAAAAGACGTGATTTGGGATTAATTTTCAAATATCCTTGTGTATATAATGCAAGTGATATTGAAATGGGTAAATGGAAATTAAAAAGATTAGATATTGGTGATACACTTTATAAACATAGTGTTGACTTATCTAAATTTGATGATGTATTCAATTTAACTTATGATTATTTTGATTATCATGAGTTAGACCGTTTTATACAACTGGATGAATGTGACCAAATTGAAATTAGAAATGGTAAATTTCATGGAGTATATAGTGTCGATTTATTAGAAACTGCGGTTATTG
>Ga0326511_10005287_pt1 | contig 10195 bp, 15 predicted proteins | sample 0_2496_0518_D_FD_203701 | JGI IMG/M metagenome (GOLD analysis project Ga0326511, IMG submission 203701) | Bovine rumen microbial communities from UC Davis, California, United States - 0_2496_0518 | ecosystem: Host-associated > Mammals > Digestive system > Stomach > Rumen | place: USA... | reverse complement strand
ACGCACACTGTAGATTTATAACAAAAGATTGGTTACAAAAGTTAGATGAATTAAATTTAAGTCCAAATGGAATTTATTGTTGTGGATGTGAACCATTCAATGATAAAATGGATTTCTCATATTTAGTTAAAGCAAAAGGTTTAGGTGCTAGATTTAATAGAGATAACAAATTAACAATATTAAATCCAAAATGGAATCCTTCAAGTTCTGTGGATGCTACAAAGATATTTGATACCGAAATAATATTAGGTGCTAATTATATTAGTAGTAAAAAATGGTGGGATAAAATTGGAGGACATCATGGATTTAGGCGGAATCTTCGAGAAGAAGCGTTTTTAAGTATAAAAACTAGAATGGCTGGAGGGCTTGTTCAATGTATTCCGTTTATTATTACAGCTCATAAGTTTAGAAAGAAACCTCCATTTACTACTTCTCCTATTAATGCTGCTTATAATGAACTAGCTATAATATATATTTGTGCTAATGATTTATTTCCAGAGTATGTAAAATTAGAAAAAGAGTATAGAGGAAATGATATTGTTAATGAAGTTCTATTACAAATGGATTCAAATATGTATGAACTTGAAACTGAAAGACAAAGAATTAAAAAAATAGCAATAAAATCATTTGAAGAAAGTCTTTATATTTAATTTATTAAAACGTTATTAAAGCTAAGTAATTGATTATCTAGAAGCTTTAGATAATTTAGAAGAATGTTCTCTAAATTCTGGCTTAACTTATTCTAATTTAAAATTAAAAAGTTCTGTTATAATAATTAATAAAACAAGTTCTTTCGCTCAGCTTATTAATACAGTTTCCCATGAATATTTTCATTTGATTCAACACATATCTAAAGCATTAAACATAAGAGATGAAGAAGAATTAGCTAATTTAAATGGAAATTTAAATATGCGTTCTTTCGATTTTTTACAAAAGATGAGAAAAGTAGACTTCTGAAAAGGAGTCTACTTTTTTTTGTTTTTACATATTATAAAAATATTTTTATTAAAACTACAAAAAATATATAATTATGCGAAGACCTAGACCAATGTCAACTAAACCTGCTCCTAGTCATGGAAAACCGTGGGAAAAAGGTGGAAAAATCAGAAGTAAACGTAAAGCATAAAAGTTTTATACTTTTAATTAAGTATTCTTTTCACCTTAGTGCGTTTTGTTGTATGCTTTATACTATATTAGAATTTTGTGACATTGATGCTATTATTTTAGGACATTTAATTCATATTTCCTTATATCAGTGGTTTTTTATGTATATGTGTTCAAAGGTATTTAGATTTTGTTATGTGCACAGATTACCATTATATTATATAGCATGCAATGAATTAATCACATTATTAGATTATTACATACATATTCCGTTAGATGTTTTATAGCTATTAATGTTACATTTAAGTTTAATGATAGCTTTGATATTTGGATATACTTATTATTATGTTAGAACTCATAAAAAGAGGATTTCAACAATTCATAGATGATATTGATGCTGGGAATTCCAATCTTTCTGAAGAACAATAGCTATAGATATTTGATTTTATTCATAAACTACAATCGAAGGAATTAAGTAAAGTTGAATCTGCAAATTATTTAGGAGTTTGTAGAGCAACATTTGATAATTATATTAAAAGAGGATTAATTCCTCACGGTCATAAAAGACAGGGTATTAACACATTGTTTTGGTATCAATACGATTTGGATAAATATAAAGAAAAAAATGATTAATGTATTTAATAGCAATTATGAAGAAATAGGTTCTTTAAATAAGAATCTTGTTCTATAGACTCAGGGAAAAGTAAAAATCCGATATGGAAAAAAGTTTATAGATTTATTAGATAATAACGGAAATATAAATGTTCCAAATAGCGATATTATTAAAAAAGTAGATTCTATTGATAAAATTCATAATAATGGAATTTATGTAGTAGATTCTAATGTCTATGTAAAAATAGGAAATGAATTAATTACACTAGTTGGAACAGAAAGTGGATAGATTTCATATAAAGAAGAATAGGATTTAACATCTGATGAAATAAAAACCGCATAGAAAAATATTGGATTAAGATTTAATTCTTTATAGGAAGCTAGTTAGAAAGTATAGAATGGAATTGTTTTTGTTAATGATAATATATATTATATTGATAATGGAAATTATAAATTGTTATCTTTAATTACTCCTTTATCTGATATTAATTTATTAGATTTAGGAACTCCTCCTGAAAATGCTGTAATCAAATATTTTAATGGAAATTGGAATTATTATGTTGATCAACATAATTATGATAATTCAAGTTATGATGATTATAGTGATGAATCAAGCTCATCTTCAAATCACGCTCCTATCTAGATTTTACGTGATTATGAAGTATTTTGCGAACTAGAATCGACAGAAAATCCTATGATTTTCAATATAATCTATTATGCTACGAAAAGTGATATTTCGGAAAGATTATCTACGGTAAGTCTGAGTTTTTCTGGAGATTTATCTTATACATTAAGTCCTAATATAAGTTATGTAGAAGATCAGGGAGATTTTTTAAATTGTGTACAACAATTAACTATACAAGAAGAATATTCCGGAAATTCTAAAAATTTAACTATTAGAGCTTAGGCTGGTGATTCTGAACCAGTAATAATTGATTTTAGAGAATTTGTTGAAAGTAATGAGTAAAAATTAAGTAATTTTTTTGATTTTGCTAAATTTAGATATAGATTTAATTTGTATTAAAAAATATATAATATGAATATAGGAATTAATGATTTAGATGACGACGATATACTCGTTGGTCAATCAGAGGGACAACAGCCTCAACAAGAATTTGTAGAACCCTAGAATTAGGGTGAAGATAACTTTTTAGCGGAATACTTGCAATCCAAAGGGATTTCAGACCCTGAAAAGATTAAGTTTGAAGATGAAAACGGAAATATAGAGGAAAGAAATTGGAACTCTTTAACTAAACAAGAGAAGTTTAATATTTTAAATACTCCTTTAGATGTTCCAGAAGATGATTCTAATCATCTTTCAGAAGATGAAATTGCTTTGCTTAATCAAATTAGGCAAAATAATATGACTCCTACTCAGTATATTAATTCACTGATTGGAGAATAGAAAGTTGTAGAACCTCAGTACAAAATTGATGATTTGTCAGATGACGAATTATTCTTATTGGATTTAGAATCTAGAGTTGGAGAAATTTCTGACGATGAAGCTGCTCAAGCTATAGCTTCTGCAAAACAAAATGAGGAGTTCTACAAGAAACAAGTAGACGGAATTCGTAAAGAATACAAAGAAAGAGAAGATTATCAAAACCAACAGGAATAGGCTCAATTAGAGCAAGCTCAATTAGAAGCTTTCCAACAATATCAAGGTAATGTTATTAATGCCATTGATAATTTTAATTCTGTTGGTAATTTAGATTTGAATTTTGAAGATTCAGATAAGGAAGAGTTGGCAGAATTTATGCTGTCTCAAGATGAAACTGGAACAAATTATTTGTATCAAGCTTTGCAAGACCCACAAACTTTAGTAAAGGCTGCTTGGTTTATTTTAAATGGTGATGAAGCTTTCAATAGTGTTTCGGATTACTTTACAAATCAGATAAAGTTGGTTTCTGAGAGCCAATATAAAAAAGGATTTGAGGATGGTAAAAAAGGTACATCTTCTAGACCTACAGTAGTTATTGACAAAAATCCGCGCACTCCTAAAAGAACAATAACCGATTTAAATCAATTGGATGATGACGAGGATTAAGAATATTAAAAATGTATCTGAAATAATATGAAAATTGCTTCTTTTACTTCTAATATCCCTACCATGAGTGATACTCGGACGTATGAGGATTTTTACAAGTATCTTGGTGTTAAGCCTACACGTCTTGGCGTTGTGTCGAGAATGTATGACGATTTAACAGCTTCTTTCCTTACTGAATCTCTTAAGAATATTTTCTATCAAGATGCTAAAGGTAGTGGAAATAAATATCAATCTGTAAATGCTCTTCAATACGATTGGGAAATTGAAAGTAACTACATTAAGAGAATCGAGTTTGCTGCTGTACCTGAAGGTGATGGTGCAGGTGGAACTGAAATTGTAATGGCTTTCAGAGAGCGTTACTATGAAAAATATGACACTTTCAAAATTGAAAATTCTGGACAACAGTGTCAGGTAATCAGTCGTCCTACTAGAAAAGGAGATAATTATTGGGAAGTAACCGTAAGATTGGTTGCTAATAACTATGATGCAGTTCTTGATTTAACTGCTTGCCAACCAGGTGATAAGACTCGTTGGATTAGTAACTATATGCCTGAATTGCACGAGGAAGGTTATACAAAATGGCAATCCAATGTAGAAAAACATCGTGGATACATTTCTACACACCGTGTAGATGCTTCTTATTCAGCTCTCTATGCTGCTCAAGAAGATGTGTTTATTAAGATTGCAGAAGGTAAGGATCAAGGTTCTATGACTGAAACTATCTATCATATGGATACAGTTCAAAAGAACTTGCTTGAGAACTTCTTAACTGCACGTAACCAAGGTATGCTCTTCTCGAAGGGTAATGTTGATCCTGTTACTAGAAAACCAACTATCGTTGATCCTGATACCAACAGACCTATCTATATCTCTGATGGTATTATTCCTCAGGTAGAGGCATTCTGCAGCAAGTATGCTTATAACAAGCTTACTATCAGCGTTCTTAAGACTATCCTCCAAGGATTGAATGAGAAAGCTAGAAAACCGACTGGTAACCATTACATCTTCATCTGCAATGAAAAGGCTTGGTATGATGTACAAGACGTTCTTGATCAATATCTTGCTAACTATCATACCGATGGTACATATCTCTGGTCTATGAAGGCTAATGACTATGTATCTGTTGGTGCTAGAGGATTTGAATCGTTCAACTATGCTGGTAATACTCTTACCTTCCACGTTGATAGAACATTCTCTCGTGAATATGGTTATGAGAAGGGCTATATGCTCGCTCTTGACTTGACCGCTGATAAGACTTCTGCTCAGCCACCTATCGCTATGTTTACCCTCAAGGATGGAGACATGATCTCTAACAAGTACTTAGGTGTTGGTAAAGAAAACGGTCTTACTTCTGGTGAAGTTGCTAGCCCAGTAGCTGGTTCCAAACTCATCCTTTGGGGTTACTCTGGTGTTGCTGTATTTAACCCATACAGAAGCTATATCGCAAGAGAAATCTAATTATAATTTTAATTAATTATAAGATGTAATTAAAACAACTCTCCCGGATTAAGTTCTGGGAGACTTGTTTTAATATAAATATGTTTATGAAATAATATGGCAAAAGAAACTAAAAAAGAAATTAATTTATCAAATAAGATAATTATACGAAGCGTAAGAGGAAAGGTTGGAAATGTTGTTAAAATCTAGCCTTGTAAAGATCCTAAAACTAATAAATACGCAGATTGTGTAAAGTATGTAGATGAAAAAAATGATATGATTCTTTCTGATGCAGAAAGAAATGATCCAAATAGACGTTTCTTTATTAAAGAGACTGATACTTTTGATATTGTCGATGGAACAACATTTGATTTAGATGATGTTAGAGATAGATTCATTTGGGATGCTATTAAACATTGTCCTTTGATCGCTCCAGATTTATATGCTAAAGACGAGAATGGAAATTCTCTTATTCATGGAACAAAAGGCTGGAATTCCAAACAACCACGTTATGGAATTGCTGAATTATATGTAGAACGTCCAGGTGTTGAGGCTAATCAACGTGTATCTAGAAAGAAACTCTTACACGATGCAGAATCTTACATTTATAATGATGAAAGAGGATACGATGGAAGAGTTCTTAAAGCTAAACTGTTAGGTCATAGAATGGATCACATGCCTGATGCCGATGTAACTGAATACTTGTTACAAGTTGCAGAAAAAGATCCAGAAAAGATTATTAATATCTATACTGGTGGTGATACAGCAATCAGACTTCTGTTTATTGAAGCTAGAGAAAAACATATCATTAATTATAAGAGTAAACTTTATACCTACGCGGATAATGTGGTTTTAGGTGCTACTGATGAAGCTGCCATATTATTCCTTAAAGACCCGAAAAATGCTAATGTGTTGAAACTCATTAAGCAAGATACATATCCAGATTTAATTGCTAAAGAGTAATTAAATCTTAATATCATTAATATTGCTTATTAATGACTGCAAAACAATGCTATGAGGCGACATTGATTGAGCTTAATAAAGAAAATGCTCCTAACATTACGTTAGAGGATTTTAATTATCTCTTTAACAAAGCTATTAATCAATATGTAAACAAACGCTATAACATTTATGATATTAATCAACAAACTACTGATGATTTAAGAGTACTTAAAGCTACTGCTGTTATTAAACCTAAAAAGGTTGAGGATATTTATAATAGTTTTACAAATTCTGGTAGCATGGCTACTTATGAAATAACTCTTCCATCAGATTACTTACATATGCTAAATTGTATATGTTTATATGTAGTTGATACTACTTATAAATGTTATAACAAAGGTGACCATTTTAGAGCTGCTGCTACACGTTTAACAGCAGACGCTTATTCACAAGTACTTGATAATTTTTGGAATAAACCTGATTATAATAGACCTTATTATTATATTCATAATGTAAATAAAGGAAGTGTCTAGCAATATGATGAAAATAATTCGCATTACTATACTAATAAATTTATTCCAACCAATGAAAATGTAACTGACGCTACTATAAAATCTTCCAATAATAAAGATGGCTGGGGAAATAAATTAGCAAATGTAGATAACAATACAGATGGTGATACTTCAGCTATTAATTTATTTACTACTGTTAAAACTGGAGATGGAGAAAATGACAAAATTTCAAATGTTGAAAGAGGAAGTCAAATCCGATATGGTAATGCTTCAGAAGTACGTTGTGAAATAAGATATGGCACTGATGATTCTGTATTTAAACTAGAAGCTGTTTATATTGATTACTTAAAAGCACCTCAAAATATTCGCCTCACTCAAAAACAAATTGATAAAACAATCGATACTTCTCAAATGTTAGAGTATCCAGATTATGTTTGTCAAGAGATTATAAATGAACTGGTTCATATAATTATGGAAAATATCGGTGATGGTAGACTTAATACCCACCCAGTAGTTAGTTAGTCTATTGCAAACCCAGTTCAACAATAGACAGAACCCGTGGCATAGCCACAATAATAATTTAAATTGATTAATTATGTTTGAATTTACAACACAAACAATTTTAAACTCAGTTGTTGTTGCAGATGTTGCTGACATTCGCAGTGGACAAGCTGATCCTGGTTATAACGTTATAACAGATGCTACTAAGAAAATTCCTGAAGTAAGAATTGGCAACATTCGTTTCAATGCTGACAATGTAGAGGAAGTTCAAGTTAAGAAACATACTGATGAAAGTTTAGCTAAATTTGAAGTTGATATTCAAAAACTTATTAATGCTGTAACTGAAGGTGGTAATGATTCTAAAGAAGGTATCTACAGAATCGCTATTTATCTTGGACTTTCAATGAATAGCCAAGATTCTTTCTATGCTAACGATTACGTATATAAAGGCAAACCTCTTTATATCGAATTCCCAATTGGAGCAAATGACACAGCTGCTGCTGTTGCTGCTAAAGTTAAAAGTATCGCTGACAAGTATCTTCTCTTAATGATGGGACATGAAAAGATTCTTAAAGTTACAGTTCAGGGTACTAAAGTTGTATTTACTGGAGTAAATGGTTATCAACAAATCAAAAAAGCTGCTGTTCAAAAATATCACGAAGATCCATGTGGTTCATGTACTCCTGATGGATTCGTTGATGTCTTAGTTGGTGTTCCAGTTATGTGGACAACTGATGAAAACGGCGTTGCTGAAACTAAAGAAAAAGTTTATGATGGAACAGCTGCAGGACGTGATCTTGCTGATAATGAATTTGCAATTGCTCCTGGTCTTGAAGCATTCTGCGATTATGCTTGGATCATTCATAACCTTAGACTCCCAACTCTTGCTAATACTAATTTCTGGGCTGTTACAAAACCAGAAATGCCTGTTGTTGGTGGAAAATATACCCAATATTGCATTAGAATGTGTAAAGACAGAGATGGTATTGCTGGAGAAGTTGTTGGTCAGAGAGCTACTTCTGTAACTAATCACATTTTCTATGTATTAGATTCTCAAACTGCTGCTTTTGAGCAAGCACTTAATTCTATCTTAACTAAGAAGAAACAACGTGCTGATGCTGTATTAGAGGATCCATTTGCTGGAGAATATAGTGATACAGTTGGAGAAGGAGGAGGACAAGAGAGTCATTAATTTTAATTTAAACTAAATAAACTGGGCTGGGCCAATCGGCCTAACCCAGTTTTCTTTTTATATATGGCAATGTCAATTGAAAAGATAGCTGATGCAATTATAAATGACGTTTCATCTGGATTAAGAGGATACCACTAGAATATGTCTATGTCAAAAGAATAGGTCTAGTAGGAAGTTGTTGAAATGCGTTTAGCTATCATAAAAGAATATATGATGAAAGGCATATTGCCAATTTAGGATTTACTAGTATCAATAAATTGTATTCCTGTCGATTGTAAAGATTTGGATAAGTGTACATGTTCTAATCAAATATGTGATGCTGATCCAGTTGCACATTTCCAAATACCTCAATTATTATTTGACTACGGTTTAGGGAAAGCAATTTATTATGTTGGGTCTACTGATAAACAACATCCGTTCCTGGTATACACACAACCATATAACAGAATTAAAAACCTATATAGATATCGTAGAAGAGGAAAAAATAAACCAATTGTGTATATTGATGTAACTCCAAATTCAAGAGGATTACTCGATTGTTACATATTTAATGCTCCTCTTATTAAGAATGTTTCTATAGTGGCAGTTTTTAAAGATCCTAGACAATTAGAAGGATACCAGTGTAGTGACGGTGATTGTGAACAGAAAATGATTCAATCCTAGATGGATGAAAATGCAAATTTCATAGATATTTTAGTAAAAGAACGTCTAACTAAATAGAAACTCTATTATTATAGACAAATGGCTTCACCACTTTTACCTAACGATTAGAGATATGCTGCAGTATGACAAATTTTCATTATATTGACGTAATGTTACATTCATTCTTCGGTTTAGAATTGGATGAAGAAGATATAGAGGAAATTGGATTAATTGCCTGGAAATATATAGGTAATAAAAATAGAAGACTTTATTGTTTTGCTGCTTGTATAGATCCTAGGGATAATTCTGTAACAATGCCATGTAATGCTTACAGTTTAGGTGATGATGATCCTATAATTGAAATGGTTACAACTAATTTTGAAGATTGGGAAACAGTTACAAATTATTCTTGGAATGGAAATCCTAATACTTCCTTTATTGAAGAAAATATAGAAAGTTAGAAAGTTTATACAAGTCATTACTATATGTCTGGAAAAATGCTTGATTATGAACAGGTTGGAAATAAACTATATTTTAAACATAATTATGGAAGAGTAAAAATATTATATAAAGGTATTTTAGCTGATGATGATGGACTTCCAGAATTAACTGATAAAGAAGCAATGGCTATAGCTACTTATATTGCTTATACTCAAAAGTTTAAAGAAGGTTTAATAACTAACAATGCTGATATAACTAGACAAGCTATGACATTAAAATAGTAGTGGGATAAACAAGTTGACTAGGCTAGAATTACATATCTTAATCAAAATGATATGAACGAAATTTTATAGGCAAAAGGTTCTTGGGATAGAGCGTCTTATTCAAAATCTTTTAAAGCTATTAAATAATGAAACACTTTGCACTTGGATGGGCATGTAATCTAAACGATTTGTTTGTAAGATTTCCTTATGAGAAAATAAAATCTTTTATAACACAACATAAATAGACACGTGAAAAGAAAAAGATTGTCAAACAAGTGTTTAGAGAATGTGTCCATCAAGTTTTAAATGATATTATAGAAAATAATGTAACTTTTAAAATACAAGGGATTGGTTATTAGGGCGGAGAAATCCATATGGAAGCTATCCGGTTTGATGATTTTGAAACTTGTAGAAAAAGGGGTAAATTTAAAGATATAGATTTTCTAGAATCAGTTTTTACTGGATATTAGATGTATTTATATGTACACGGTAAAAGGGATAA
>Ga0326511_10005286_pt1 | contig 10195 bp, 6 predicted proteins | sample 0_2496_0518_D_FD_203701 | JGI IMG/M metagenome (GOLD analysis project Ga0326511, IMG submission 203701) | Bovine rumen microbial communities from UC Davis, California, United States - 0_2496_0518 | ecosystem: Host-associated > Mammals > Digestive system > Stomach > Rumen | place: USA: California... | reverse complement strand
AAGTTCTATTCCGTCCGCTGCTTGGCCTTCACGCATATCGTCCACAAGAAATCGGAGTTGCCGCAGTGCGATTCCACGTTGCACGATGTTCCGAACGATTTTTACGTGACGAGCCTCGATTCGGGTTACACTTGCACATATTCCGGCTGGTCTACCAGGTATAGCAGTGACAGGAGAAAATGCCAGAACGTCATTGATACGATGTTGACCTATGCCATGGGCGATTCCGTGTTTACGTGCCGCGCAGGGCAGTGGAGGCTTGCAACGCTTCAGGAAATGGGTGTGGATTGCAACGTGTCCCGTAATTTGCAGGTCGTCGAGTTCAACGGTGATTCATACTATTGTTTGGATTCTACCTGGAAACAGGTGACTTATCCGTCGACGGAACTCGGCATTTGTCATTCGGGTGTCCTCAAGAAGATTTCTCTTACTGACAAGGGCGATAAGTATATCTGCGATACGGCGGGCTGGCGTCTGACGGTAATGGCGGACATTATCGGTATTTGTGACAGCACCAAGCGTGGCAAGCTCGATGACTATAACGGGAGCAAGTACTATTGTGACGCCTCGGGATGGAGGACGGCGAAGGTAGAAGATGTCTTGGGAACATGCGACAGTTCTAAGTATTCCAAGACAGGCGAGTTCAGCGGATCGACCTATATCTGTACTTACAAGAATTCCTGGAGAGCGCTTAACGAGCAAGAGAAGATGTTCGGTATTTGTACGGCGGGCTTGAAGGGAACTGTTAGAATAGATACGTCGGCCAAGAATATATATGTATGCTCGGATTCCCTCATGTGGAATTGGATGAGCGTGACCACGTACTTGACACAGTTCCCGTGTTCTACATCCAATAAACTGGATACGATCATGGTCTTTGGTACGGGCTACAAGTGCACGGGGAGTTCATGGTCGAAGATGTCGACGCTTGAATCAACGTTGGGATTATGCACCGAAAGCAGGCTCGATGAAATGCAGATGCTCTCGTCTACTTATTACAGCTGCAAGAGTAAATCGACGAACAACTACGACTGGTATACTACGGATCAATTGGAATTGACTCTTGGAGTTTGCCCAAGTAAAGGCAAATCCTTTATAAAGGAAACGGAGACTGGCGGCATGTATACCTGTTCGGGCGGTTTCTGGAACATGACGACAATTTCCGATATACTCGGTGCTTGTACATCGGCTCGAGGGCTTGTTGATACCGTCTATAAAGGTGTCGAGTATGTCTGCGATACATCTCTGTGTGGCGCCAGAAACCCCATGTGGCATAAGATGGAGGCTATCGATTCTATTATCGGATACTGCAACAGGGATCGGGTGGGGCAGGCCATTGCCTTTGACGATACGGTCTATGTATGTGCTTCGGTAGACGTATTTAGTGAATTTGCGTATACCCAGGCTGCGATGAAAAAAGACATTTTCTCTGCGCGCAGGCAATGGTCGGTGGCTCCGGATTCTATTGCAACGGCTTATCGTAAGCAGGAACTGGAGGAAAAGAAACAGCAACTGGTTGATTATATTGGCGAGTGTACTACTGCGCGTGTCGGCGAAACATTCAAGAACGATTTCCTGGATATGACTTGTACTTCAACGGGCTGGCAAGGCAAAACAACGACCTTTACGGATAGCCGTGACGGGCAAGTGTACAAGAAGACTACCATCGGAACGCAAACCTGGATGGCGGATAATCTCCGGTATAAACCTGCTCCGGATACATCCTGGTGCCCGAATAATGTGGAATCCAACTGTTCAACGCTTGGGCGTTTGTATCAGTGGCATACTGCAGTGGGCCTTCCGGCGAGCGCCGATTCTGTCAGGGTGTTTACTTTTTATTCGTACGACAAGAACCTCAGTAACGATACCATCCGGCAGGGAATATGCCCGACAGGGTGGCGCATGCCTACTTATGGGGATTATGACATCTTGAAAGCATATATACTAGACAAGTTGCCGAGTATGTATTTAAACTTTTTTGGATTTAATGTCCAGTATTCTGGTTATATGAGATATTGGAAACAGAATGGAATCGATAAAATGACCGAGTATAAGAAGAATTCAGCGGTATTTTTGTTGGTAAGCGATGCTTATGCTACAACAGCGCCTGCTTTGTGGTTCAGTTTCGGGGATGATGGCGGTGATGCAAAAAAATATGATGGCTTGCCAGTTAGATGTATTAAGGATTAGTCTGTAACTTCTTTTGATTTCCTTTTGTATATTAGTAGAGTATGAAGTTTGTCGATAACTTGCGGGAAAAGCCCGCCGTAAAAAAAATTGAGAAGTTTGCGCCCGCCATTGCATTCTTGGGCGGGTTCGGCTGGGATTCGATTACGCTTGGCCAGATGGTCGAGAGTAGCGACCTCGTGTTCTTGGTGGCGTACTATACGGGCGCCTTGATTCTCGTTATTTTGCTTTCGGCACGCTTGGAACACCCCGAAGGATGGACTAAGGACCGCTTGAGGGCAGCTGCCGCGGCACAGGCCAAAGCCGCTCCCGCGCAGGCGAAGGCTGCCGTAAGGTCGGCTCCGGTTTCAGCTACTGCCAAGGCTCCTAAGGCACCTGTGGCAGCGAAGGCGGCCCCGCAACAGGTAGCCCCGCAACCCTCTGCCGCTCCGGCGAAGGGAACGACGTTTGGTGCCATGGCAAACAGGTTTGTCTCGGAACAGGCGAAGGTCGTCTCGAACCAGGCTAAGGAAGCGGCCGAGAAGGCTGCCGAAAAGGCTAAAGAAGCCGCCGGCAAGGCGAGCGCCGCCGCCGAACGCTTTGCGAAGAACATGGGTTACGAATCGACGGCCATCCCGAAGAACGCCATCGTCGTCGAACACCGTTTTTTGGACCGCGAATGGAGTGCCGAATGGCGTCAGCGTTTCAGCTGGGCGGTCCAGTTCTGCTTCGGAAGCCTTTTCAGTGCGCTCGTGGTATGCTATTTCAAGAGCAGCGGTTCGCTTGCTTCCTTTATTCTTGTCATCCTCCTGGCGATTCTCCTTGTCGGTAACGAATTCCTGCAGAAGAAGTACGAAAGCTTTGGTGTGAGTCTCGCTTTCTTGAGCCTGCTCGGTACGATGTTCATGAACTTCACGCTGCCGCACCTGGTTCACAGAATCGGCTTTATCTGGTTCTTCCTGAGTACGCTCTTGTCGCTTGCCGTGTGCGTATTCATCTGGAAGGTTTCGCGTCGAAGCAAGAAGGTGCTGATTGCGCCTATCGGTATCAGCGTATGCCTTGTTGCGGCCTACCTCATGAACTGGGTGCCGCCCGTGCCGCTCGTGCTCAAGCACCAATTGGTCTGCCAGAACTTCGACAAAACAGATTATAGCTGCGACGTGGACGCTCCGAGTTTCCTCCAGAAAATCGGTCTCAAGGCACCTAGCGTGCATCACTTGCCCGACCAGGAAATCTACGTGCTTGCATCGGTGTATGCGCCTGCCGAGCTCAAGGCCGCCATCGAGTATCGCTGGTATTTCCAGAATCCCGTGACAGGCAAGTATTCGCTCACGGACAAGATTTCGTCGGGCCGCATGGTCATCAACGGCGGCCGCGAAGACGGATTCCGCAGTTTTAGCCGCAAGAAGAACGTTCCTGCCGGTCGTTATCGCGTGGAAATCGCTTTCAAGGACGGTGCCGTGATCGGCTCGCAGAGCTTTGACGTGTTCGACGAGGCTCGCGACAGCACCGGCTATGTCCGCGCCGTACTGCAATAATATTAGATTTGGCGCCATGTCCAAGGCTCCCAGCGATATGTATTTCGAGAGTGTTGTTCGTCCGGAACAACACGGGCGCCTGTTGCTCGATTCCCTGTGCGAGCGCTTTACGTACCATAGCCGTGAAGAATGGATGGACCGCCTCAGCCGCGGTCTCGTGACGGTCAATGGCGAAGTCGCCGGCATCGACACGGTGGCGAGCAAGAACGACAAGGTCGTCTACCATGTGGAAAACTATACCGAGCCCGAGGTGCCTACGGATTTCTCCATCGTCTTCGAGGACGAAGAATTCCTGGTAGTGGCAAAGCCGGCAGGCACGCCTGTCCACCACACGGGACGCATCTTTTACAACACCTTTGCGGCAATCGTCCGCCGTGCGACGGACTGCGAGACCGCAACGCCGATGCACCGGCTTGACCGCGATACGGGCGGCTTGATGCTCTTTGCCAAGTATGCCGAGACGGCCGCGCGTTTCCAGAAGAACCTCGACCGCATTTTGTTGCGCAAGTTCTACCTAGCGGTGGTGGAGGGCTCGTTCCCCGAAGGCGAGACTACGTGCGATTTCCCGTTGCGCGAAAGCCCCGACGATCCGCTCCGCCTGCGGATGCACCGCATGGAAGGCGGCAAGGAATGCCGTACCATTTTCCGCAAGATTCATGAAGTCGTGCGTGACGGCAAGACGTATTCTGTGCTGGAGGCCGAACTGATTACGGGCCGCAAGCATCAGATTCGTGCGCACCTCGCTGAGCTAGGCTTCCCGATTGTGGGCGATAGGCTCTACAGCCACGATGGAATCTATTACGAGAAGATGGCGCGCGGTGGCGGTCTCGACGAAGCTGATTTCGCAGTCCTTGGTGCCCATAGCCAGATGCTCTACGCCTACAAGGCCGAAATCCAACTGCCTTACTGGAAGGCCCCGCGCACGTTCACCAGCACGGATTATTCTGAAGAAATGAAGTCTTTTGTGGACATTTCCTAAAGAATCCTGTAACCTGGAACATAATACCTAATATATATTTAAAGCATGGTTAAAGATTTGATTCATGCTTTAGAGGGAGTACTGCTCGGGAAGCCCGAGACGGTAGAGCTATTGGTAATGGCGCTGTTGGCGGACGGTCACGTGCTGGTGGAAGATGTTCCCGGTACGGGCAAGACGACGCTCGCGAAGGCGCTTGCCGCCGCCATCGGTGCGGATTTTGCGCGAATCCAGTTTACGCCGGATTTGCTGCCGGCCGACGTGACGGGCGGTGCCGTGTTCAAGGCGAATACGGGCGAGTTTGAAATCCGCAAGGGGCCTGTCTTTACGCAGGTGCTGTTGGCCGACGAAATCAACCGTGCCTCGCCGCGCACGCAGAGTGCGCTCCTGGAGGCGATGGAAGAGCGGCAGGTTTCGCTCGAGGGTGAGCGCCACAAGCTGCCCGAACTCTTCATGGTCTTGGCGACGGAGAACCCGGTGGAGTTCCACGGCGTGTTCCCGCTGCCCGAAGCGCAGATGGACCGATTCCTGGTGCGCATCTCGGTAGGTTACCCGACGGCGGAGACCGAACTGGAAATCTTGCGGGCGCATCGTGGCGGCCGGCCGATTGACTCGTTGACGGCGGTGACGACTCCCGAGGCGATTTTAAAGACCCGTAGCGAAGTGCAGAAGATTCACATTGACGAGGCGCTGGAACGTTACGTGATTTCGCTGGTGCAGGCGACGCGTAACGATGGCGGCGTGCGTTTGGCGGCAAGTCCGCGTGCCGGGATGAACCTGGTGCGCATGGCGCAGGCGTGTGCGTTCGTGGATGGACGCGATTTCGTGAATCCCGACGATATCCAGCGCGTGTTTTTCCCGGTGATGGAACACCGCGTGTTCGCCAAGGACACCGGCAACCCCGAAGCCAGCAAGAAGATATTGCAGGGAATCCTGAAACAGGTGGCGATTCCTAAGTAAGGACGCGAATGTCTTCCTTTGCTAAATGGCTGTTGAACGCGATTCCGCGGGCCCCCAAGAAGTCGGGGGCGTTGATGGCCGTTTACTTCTGGTGGCTGGACTATTTTACTCCGGCGGGTCGGGCGTTTGCTTCGCTCTTTCTGCTGGCGATGTTTGCGGGGGCTGTTCCCGGCTTTTGGGCGGCGTGGATTTTTGGCGGGCTAGACTTCTTGCTTTTCCTGGGGCTCGTGTTCAGCCTGTTCGTGACGGCGAAGCGGAGCAAGATTGAAGTCGAAAGCGTTTCGGTGAATCGCGTGCGCGAGGGCGAGACGGCGACGGTGACGGCCTATTTGGCGGTGCACTCCACAATTGACTGCGTGAACCTGGGCGCAAACCGCTTGCCTCCTTCCTTGACGGGCATCGAGTCCGATAATGTGAAAATCAAGGTGGGCGAGCCTCCGCGCAAGCTGGAATGTTTTGTAAAAACGACGCAGCGCGGCTCCTTCATGCTTGGCAAGGTCTCGGCCAACGTGCCCGAGATTATGGGCCTTTTGCGCTGGCCTTACGGCTACAACGGTTCCGTGGAACTGCTTGTTTACCCGCGTGCGCTCAAGGTGCAGGATTTCCCGTTCCTCACGCAGGGGGCCTCGGGCATGGCGTTTGCGCCGTTCCTGATGCCGAGTCTCACGCGGGGGATGAATTTTATAGGGGTGCGGCCTTACCGCGAGGGCGATTCCCTGCGCGACTTGCACCACAAGGCTTTTGCCCGTTACGGCAAGCCGTTCACCAAGGAATTCGAGGTGGAACGCGGTGCGGGCGTGATTCTGCTCTTGGATACGGCGACTCCGAATTTCAAGTCGCGGCAGTACCTTGAACATGCGATTCGCTTAACGGCAGCGGTGGGCGAGTGGCTCTTGGACAGAGAAATCCTCGGGCGATTCTTTATTGACAGCGAAGAGATTGCGCTTGACGGCGGTTCCGAAAGCCGCAAGAACTTGCTCGACGCCTTGGCCCGTATTCCGCCTGCGTCGCTTGCACATGCCAAGCAGTCTGCTCCCTGGGCCCCGGCGGCACGCCCGATGGATCCGGTGCTCCGCATCGGGCTTTACGCAAGCGAAGAGCCTCTTGTGAACAAGCATATCGTGGTAGGAAAACAGCCTGCCTCGACAGAAGATAAGCTGCTGGTGGTTTCGCCGGAAGATTGCGACGGCCTTGAACGCGGGACGGTTGTGTTATGATGGAAAAAGTAGACATCCGTTACGTTTTCAAGGTGTTGTTCCTCTGCATCGCTTCGGTGATGCTCGGGAATACCTTCGATTTCCTTTGGCTCGGGCTCTTGTTCGCGCTTTATTTCGTGGTAATCGGCATCTTGAATGCGACATCCCGCCGCGAATTTGTGAAGCGCCCGCGCTATAAAAAAATCTTCGCGTACGGCGCGATTGTCCCGCTTGCGCTCTTCTGGGTGATGACACCGACGGTCGAAAACGGCGTGTCGCCTTACTTGATCTTTTTGCCAGGAATATATCTGCTCTATTTGGCGGCATTGCAGGAGCGGAGCCGCGGGAACGGTGGCTTTGAAGTCTTTGTCGCCTTTGACGGTGTGGCCGCCCTTTTGCTCGGGATGTATCTGGTTCCGCATGGTTGGGGGCCAGTGGGCATTGTGGGATTCTTGCTTGCGCTCTGCGCCTATAGCCGCCGCGGGACTTCGCCGTACAAGTACCTAATCTTTATACTTGTGCTTGCGGCTCTTGGCGGGATTTCCTATGTAAGCTGGCATTATTGGAAGTCGCAACGCTACCGTTACGGTGCGGAGATGGCCAAAAACTTTTACCAGCGCGAACGCATGATGGGGTTTGACCCGGTGGTGGCTCTAGGTTCGTTCGGGAGCAATTTTACTTCGCGCTACAACGACCAGGTGGTGCTACGTGTATGGACTGCGTTCCCGCCGTCCTACCTGAAGGCGGCGAGTTACGAAAAGTACGTTGGCGGACTTTGGAAACTGCCTGCATCGCCCGTGAAGAATCTGCTGCCGGCGTATTATCAAGTGGATTACGCCGTATTTGAAGTGGCGGATTCGCTGACAAGGGCTAGTGAACGGCGTGAGGTTGAACAAGTCTGGGTGCAGTCTACACTCGATAACTTTGGATTTGTTTTTGCGCCTTATGGGGCTCTCGGTTTTGCGGCAAAAGATGTCGATTCGCTGAGCTATTATGCAGGCGGCATGGTGCAGGGGCTGGACGGCAACGGAAAGCGCTCGGACTGGTATTATTTTAGATGCGGATCGGATGATTGTGGATTCCCGGATTCGATGAAGGCCCCGAATGAGAATGATCTTTTGCTAGGGACGCGCAATATCCCGCTAATTGATACGGTCATCGAGGCGATGGGGCTCTACGATTCCTTGGGTGATACTTTGCGCGGTATAGGGACGCTTGAAAAGATTCGCGATTACTTCCGTGAGAATTTTACCTACTCGCTATCGATTCCCGGGCTTCGTCGGCGTTTCGGAAGCAATTCAGGGGGTGACCCTCTGGCTGTTTTCTGGCAAACAAAGCAGGGCTATTGCGAATACTATGCGACTCTCTCGGTACTAGTGCTGCGCCGTCTCAGGATCCCCGCGCGGTATGCGACCGGCTTCGTGCGCCCCGAAGTTAGGAACGGCCGTCCGTATGCAGTTTTCCGTCGCAAGAATTCTCATGCGTGGGCTGAAGTCTTTGTAGATGGCCGTTGGTTGGTTTTCGATCCGACGCCTCCGTTGGGCATTGTCATCGGAGATGCTCCGGGTTGGTGGAATCTCAAGTGGGAAGGCGTGCGAGGGCGTCTTGCGCGCGTTATGCACCTGCTCAAGGAAGGCGGTTGGCGTGTCGTTGTTGACCGGTTCCAGGAAAGTTCCCGTTCGATTGTCGAAAGTCTCATTCTCTATGTGCTGCTTTTGATTTTGGTTCTAGGTTTTGTATTGCGTAGATTTTATGTTGTCTATAATGGGCGGGCGAAGTCCCGTGCGTATGTTTCTGCAAAGGCAAAAGAATGGGGGAAAAAGTTGAATGCGGCAGAACGGATGCTTGCGCGGTTCGGTTATCGCCGTGAACCCGGTGAAACCGTGGGGGCATTTGAAAGGCGCGTCAAGATTGCGCTTTCGTCCCTCACCGAAAGCCAAGTCGCTCTCAAAAAATTCCAGAAGGCGCGCCAGGCCTTGCTTACCCTCGACGAATACGAATCAAACCGCTGGGGAGAAACCCGTTAATCACATTTCGCATTCCACATCTCACATTCCACATTTTTCTATCTTATCTCCCAAAAACTAGGAGTTATTATGTCTGTACAAGTGATGGTAAATGGTATTCCGGGCAACATGGGCCGCATTGTGGCCGAAACCTGCGTCGCCCGCGGTTTGGAACTCGTCCCGTATTCCCTGACGGGTGAAATTATCGTTGAAAACGAAGCCGAAGTGGCGGGGAAGACCATCCAGCTCTTGAAGCCGAGCAATCGCGAAGAACGCATCGGCGAAGTGCTTGCGAAGTACCCGAACATGATTTGCATTGACTATACGCACCCGACGGCCGTGAACGATAACGCCGCCTTCTACGTAAAGCACAAGATTCCGTTCGTGATGGGTACGACTGGCGGTGACCGCGAAGCGCTTGCAAAACTCGTGGCTGACGCGAACCACCCGAGCGTCATCGCTCCGAATATGGCAAAGCAGATTGTCGCTTTCCAGATGATGATTGAATTTTTGGCGAAGGAATTCCCGACCGCTTTCCGCGGCTACAAGCTTTCCGTGGTCGAAAGCCACCAGAAAACCAAGGCGGACACGAGTGGTACTGCCCGCGCCGTGGTGGGTGACTTCCAGAAGATGGGCTTTGACTTCACCGTTGACGATATCGAAAAGGTCCGCGACGAAAAGGAACAGATGGAACGTATGCACGTGCCCGAGGAATACCTCGCCGGTCACGCCTTCCACACCTATAGCCTCGATAGCGAAGACGGCACGGTACATTTCGAGTTCCAGCACAACGTGTGCGGCCGCAAGATTTACGCCGAAGGCACCGTGGACGCCGTGAACTTCCTCGCCGAGCAGATTGCCGCCGGTACCGCCAAACCCTTCAACATGATGGACGTGCTCCGCTCCGGAAAGATGCGTTAGAGCTCGCGCTACGCGCTTTGGGCTATGGGCGCGCACCTGCGGTGCTTTGAGCTATGAGAAATACTCAAAGTGAGCGGAGCGAACGAGCTCAAAGCGAGTGAAACGAGCGACCCCAAACCCCATACCTATATACAATGCGTTCCTATATCCTCCGCCGCCTGCTTTTGATGATCCCGACTCTCATCGGGATTTCTCTGGTATGCTTCGTGCTTATCCAGCTGTTGCCGGGCGGCCCTGTGGAGGAAATGATTTCGCGGGCACAGCAGGCTGCCGCCATGAAGGGCGGGGTAGATGCTTCCAAGGCGCTCTCGCCCGACCAGATAGCCCAAATCCAGGCGTACTTCGGTTTTGACCAGCCCGCCTGGAAGCGCTATCTGACCTGGCTCTGGAACGTCTTGCACCTGGACCTCGGTTCCAGCTACACCTATGGTC
>Ga0326511_10005285_pt1 | contig 10196 bp, 6 predicted proteins | sample 0_2496_0518_D_FD_203701 | JGI IMG/M metagenome (GOLD analysis project Ga0326511, IMG submission 203701) | Bovine rumen microbial communities from UC Davis, California, United States - 0_2496_0518 | ecosystem: Host-associated > Mammals > Digestive system > Stomach > Rumen | place: USA: California... | reverse complement strand
ACATTCCAGAACAAGCATCCCGAAAACGACTACTGGGTGCAGTTCAACTGCCCTGAGTTTACCTCGCTGTGTCCCATCACAGGACAGCCCGATTTCGCAGAAATCAAGATCATGTACCTGCCTGGCGAGCGCATGGTGGAGAGCAAGAGCCTGAAGCTCTACCTGTTCTCGTTCCGCAATCATGGCGATTTCCATGAGGACTGCGTCAATATCATCATGAAAGACCTGGTCAGGCTGATGAATCCCAAGTATATTGAGGTGGTGGGGCTGTTCACGCCCCGTGGCGGCATCAGCATCTATCCCTACGCCAACTACGGCCGACCTGGCACGAAGTACGAGCAGCTGGCTGAACAGCGGCTGCTGCAGCACCAGATCCTATAAGGGAGCAGAGCATCGGCTGCTGTAGCACCGGATTCTGTAAGGAGCAGAACAGCGGGGAAGGCTTTTGCCGTGGGGGGCCTGCACCCCCACGCAAGCAGGAATGCCCTATGACGCTTCGTAAGCAGGAATGCCCCTATAACGCTTCGTAAGCAGGAATGTCGCGCAGGAACTCGTAGCTGTTGTGCGCGTAGTCCATGCGGCAGCAGTAGTGCTGAAGACCGTTGGAAACCACAAGATAGTCAACGTGGAGCAGCATGTTGTAGACCGCAATCTGGTTGAACACGCGCTGCGTGATGGCCACATCGGGAGCCTTGTACTCGATGATCATCTGCGGTTGCAGCTGCTTGTTATATAATAAGGTGTCGCAACGCAACCGCTTTTCGCCCACTCTCAGCTCTACCTCATTGGCCAGCAGTCCCTTGGGGTAGTGCTTGTGGTTAATGAGGAAATGAACAAAATGCTGACGTACCCATTCCTCGGGGGTCAGCGCCACGTATTTGCGGCGCAACACGTCGAAAATGACTTTCCTACCGTCTTTCTCGCTCAGACGGAGGGCGTAGGGGGGAAGATGGAGCGTCTCGTTCATATCGGGCGCAAAGGTACGAAGAAACGTCTAAAAAGCAAAAGAAAATAACATTAAAACGCATTATGATATGGCAGAAACAAAGACTGTGACCTATGAAAGCATCATGCACGAGCTGATAGCTGGCCAGTTCAAGCCCGTCTATTACCTGCATGGCGAAGAGGCATATTACATTGATAAAATAGCCGATTACATAGCCGAACATGCCCTTGCTCCAGAGGAGCGCGACTTCAACCAGACCATCCTCTTTGGCTCGGACGTGACAGCCTCACAAGTGGCCGATGCTGCCCGACGCTATCCGATGATGGCTGAAAGACAGGTGGTCATCCTGAAAGAAGCGCAGAACCTCAAGCAGACAGAAGCCCTCGAAAAGTACGTAAAACAGCCCCTGCAGAGCACCGTGCTCGTTATTTGCCACAAAAACGGCACTATTGACGGTCGTAAACGCGAATATGTGAAGGCCATCCAGCAGGCTGGCGTGCTCTTTGAGAGCAAAAAACTGCGCGATAGAGACCTTCCAGCCTTCATAGAACGCTATCTGAAGCAAAAAGAAGTGAGTATCGACCCAAAATCCACACAACTCATAGCAGAGGCTATCGGCGCTGATTTAAGCCGATTAACGAGCGAACTGGATAAAGTGCTTATTTCGTTGCCAGAAAACGATAGGAGAGTGACGCCACAGGTGGTCGAAGACCAAATTGGAGTGAGCAAGGATTTCAATGGTTTCGAAATGCGGGATGCCATCGTCAATCGCTCTATTTTCAAGGCAAATCAGATTATGAATTATTTTGACAAAAATCCAAAGGCCGGAAGCATCTATATGTTCCTTCCGATGATCTTCAATTACTTCCAGAATCTGATGCTCAGCTACTATGCGCCTAAGAAAACGCAAGAGGGGATAGCCGAATGGCTGGAGCTGAGATCGCCATGGGCTGCCAAAGACTATGTGACGGGCATGCGCAATTACAGTGGAATGAAAGTTATGCAGATCATTGGCAAAATTAGAGAGATTGATGCCAAAAGTAAGGGCTTGGACAACCCTAATACGCCTCCAGGAGAGCTGATGAAAGAGCTTGTTTTCTTCATTTTGCACTGATTCTGGCTTGATTTTTTTGCTGGATTTTTCAAAAAAGGCACCTGAAAAGGGTGCTTTTTTTGCATCTAACTGCCTGCAAAATCAGCGACTTAGCCTCAAATAACACCCCTCAAAACTCGAGAATTTTCAGCCTTCCGACCGTCGGCTCAGAATTATTAAGTTTTGGCGATTTTGACCTGTTTGCAGGCACAAAAATTCGAACTTCACATTTGATAACTTTTAATAATATGAATTTCGTGTCTTTAAATATTTAAATCAGTAAATATATTTTAGTTTGAATATTTAAATCATCATACATTTGTAGTTATGTTTTGGTATTTGTATTTAAATATTAAAAATTAAATCTCGTTATTCGAAAACTTAAACAAATAAATATGCAAATTGATTTTAAACATATAAACGATTAAAAATCAGCATAGTTACAACATTTTATATAAGAAAATTGTGCTTTATAACAAGATACGCAAGCCAGTTTTTGCATATTTCAACTTTGTAGCAGAACAACTTTGTTAATTAGCTGATTTATAGCCAGTAGTTTAGTTTATTTTGCTTTAGTATTCATTTGTTACGTTTTGATATGTAAAATTTAAATTAATAAATATTTCACATATTCGTAGTAGGTTAATTTCGAGAATTTAAATTATTAAATTAATAAATTCAAACTTTAAAAACTTATAAATCTCTCTACAAATGTTGTGTACTTCGAAAATTTGTTTTACCTTTGTAAAATCATTGAAAAATGGGCTTTTTGCCCTGTTTTTAGAGTAAACAAGTTAAAATTATGAAGGATCGCATTAAAAAAATCATGGAGTCGCAACACATGACTCAACAGGTGTTCGCAGATTTTCTTGGAATAGGTGCTGCAACGTTAAGTGGAATATTCAATGACCGCACACGCCCTACCATTAATATTATTGAGGCCATCAAGAAAAAGCTGCCTGCCCTGAGCACCGACTGGCTCATGTTCGGCATTGAACCGATGTATGTTGACCAAACTCCTACTGCTGACTCTTCGACAGTTGCCGTGCGACCTTCACAGGAGGCGATGCTCGATTTTGATGCGCCTGCCGAACCCGTAGCTCCGCGCCCTACTGCTTATCCTGCCCAGCCTCGTGTGGGGCGCGTTGAAATGGATGTTGACTTTATGAAAAATATTGACAAAACACCCCGTAAGGTCACTGAAATTCGCGTCTTTTATGACGACCAAACATGGGAGTCGTTTGTTCCTGCCAAAAAGTAAGGGGTGGAATGATAAAAAAGTAATATTTTTTTAAGTTATTTTAAGTGATTGTTTGTGTCTTGTGTTTGATTTTTTTTATAAATTTGCAACCTTGACAGGGAGAGGCTGGCGTGATGGCTGGCGAGACTCTTCCGTTCATGTCAGATGATGCGGTTATCAAACACTTGAACATTCATGAAAAGAACAATCATATTTTTGGTAGTCATGATAGCTACCATATATACCGTGATGGCGGGCGAGCGTCTGGATTTGAAGCAAATAACAAGCGGTGAGTTCCGTGGTGAGTCGCTGGCAGCAGTGAGCGCACTGGCAGGCGGCGATGAGTACGCACAGATTTCCAAAGACGGCAAGCAGATACAGCGGTTTTCGTTTAAGACAGGAAAGCTCATGGGCACGCTGCTGGATGTCAATACGGCACGAGGCCCGAAAATCAGCAGGATAGATGGTTATATAGTCAGTCCTGACGGGCGCAACATACTGGTGCAGACACAGACGCAGGCGGTCTATCGGCATTCGTTCAAGGCCGTCTATTACCTTTATAATATAAACAACAACAAATTGGTCCCACTGAGCGAGGGAGGCCCTCAGCAGACACCTGTGTGGAGTCCTGACGGCACACAGGTGGCCTTCGTGCGCGATAACAATATATTTTTGGTGAAACTGCTCTACGACAATGCCGAGAGCCAGGTGACCAAGGACGGTAAGGTAAATGAGATCATCAACGGCCTGCCCGACTGGGTGAACGAAGAGGAGTTTTCGTTCAACTCGTCGATGGTTTTCACCGCAGACTCGCGGCAGATTGTCTGGGTACGCTATGACGAAACCCGGGTCAGTGAGTTCAGCCTGCCCATGTACACCACCACACCCTCTGACGGCGGCAAGGGTGCATGGCTCTACAGCTATAAGTATCCGAAGGCTGGTGACGAAAACTCACGGCTCGCTGTCATGAGCTACGACATCAAGAGCCATCAGACACGGACTATCCAGCTGCCACTCGATGCCGACGGCTATATTCCCCGTATTCAGGCTACGAGCGACCCCACGAAAATAGCGGTCTTTACGCTGAACCGTCACCAGGACTGCCTGCGCGTCTTCATGGCCAACCCCATGAGCACCGTTTGCCAGCAAATCATAGAGGACAAGGTAGACCGCTATGTCAACGAGAATGTCTTCTCCAACCTGCTGTTCACCGAGAAGCACCTGGTGCTCACCAGCGAGCGCGACGGCTATAACCGTATCTATCTCTATGGGCTGAACGGGCAGCTGCAACGCACGGTGCAGCAGGGCGTGGTAACACGCGTCTACGGCTATGACGAGCTGACGGGCGACCTCTACTTTGCCGCTTTGAGCGACGGGCCGCTGAATCAGCAGGTGCTCGTGTCTCGCAAGAATGGAAAAACCGACCTCCTGTCGCCTGAAAAGGGATGGGCTACGGCCACGTTCTCGTCAGACCTGAAAAGCTTCATCTGCAACTGGAGCGATGCCGACACACCGCTGCGCACCACCATCTGCAGCAATACGGGTAAGACCCTCGTCACGCTCATTGACAACCAGAGGCTCGTGAAAAAGCTGTCGGCTTACGAGCTGGGCACGAAAGAGTTCTTCACCTTCACCACCTCAGAGGGGGTCACGCTGAACGGCTGGATGCTGAAGCCTGCCGGTTTCTCTCCTCAAAAGAAATATCCCGTCATCATGTATCAGTATGGCGGTCCCGGCTCGCAGGAGGTGGTCAATGCCTGGAACATGGGCATGAACCGTCAGGGAGCCATTCTCGAACAGTATCTGGCTCAGCAGGGCTATATCGTTGTCTGTGTCGACAATCGTGGCACAGGCGGTCGGGGGGCCGAGTTTGAGAAGTGTACCTACCTCCGGCTGGGCGAACTCGAAGCCCGCGACCAGGTGGAAGCCGCCCTTTGGTTGGGCAACCAGTCGTATATCGATAAACAGCATATCGGCATCTGGGGCTGGTCGTATGGCGGATGGAACACGCTGATGGCGATGAGCGAGGGCAGGGCAGTGTTTGCTGCTGGCGTGGCTATTGCCCCTCCCACCTGCTGGCGTTTCTATGACACTGTCTACTCAGAACGCTTCATGCGTACCCCCAAGGAGAATGCGTCTGGCTACGACCAGGTATGCCCCATTGCGCGTGCCTCGCAACTGAGCGGTGCCCTGCTGCTGTGTCACGGTCTCGCCGATGATAACGTACACTATCAGAACACGGCTGCTTACGTAGAGGCATTGGTACAGGCCGACAAGGACTTCCGCCAGCTGGTCTATACCAATCGCAATCACAGTATCTTCGGCGGCAACACCCGCAACCATCTGTTCCGTCAGTGCATCAACTTCTTCAACGAGCACCTCATGACAACTCATTAACTCAAGAACTCAAAAACTCACGAACTCATGAAACGATTCCCCCTACTGCTAACCGTCATGCTCTTGCTGTCACTGACAGCCGGGGCACGGAGCCGCAAGAAACGGCCTGAGCCGCGAGAGCTCACTACCATTGAAATTATTACAAAGGTCAACGACTATTGGCAGCAGCATCACAGTCCCAACGTGCGTGCGTTCTGGGACGAGGCTGCCTACCATACGGGCAATATGGAGGCCTACAAGCTGTTGGGCGTGGCTCGATGGCAGGCTTACAGCGATGCCTGGGCACGTCATAACAAGTGGATGGGTGCTCGTGAAAAAGACCCCTCGAAATGGAAGTACAAGAACTATGGCGAGGGCCAGGACTACGTGCTCTTCGGCGACTGGCAGATCTGCTTCCAGACCTATCTCGACCTCTACGAACTGAATCCCGACCCCTTCAAGATCAAACGGGCTATCGAGGTGATGGACACCGAGTGCCGCTCGCAGGAGACTGACTATTGGTGGTGGGCCGATGCACTCTATATGGTCATGCCGGTCTTCACCAAGCTCTATAAGACAACGGGCGAGGTGAAATACCTGGATAAGCTCTATGCCAACTTCAAGTGGGCTGACGCACTGATGTATGACAAGGACGAACAGCTCTACTACCGCGATGCCAAGTATATATGGCCCAAGGTGAAGACCGCCTGCAACGGTGGCAAGAGCTTCTGGGCGCGTGGCGACGGATGGGTGCTGGCAGGACTGGCCAAGGTGCTCAGCGATATGCCGAAGGACTATCAGCACCGCCCGTTCTTCGAGCAACGCTTCCGCGAGCTGGCTGAGGGCGTGGCCCGCGTGCAGCGTCCAGGCGGCTACTGGAGCCGCTCCATGCTTTGCGAAGAGGATGCTCCAGGACCTGAGACCTCAGGTACGGCCTTCTTCACATACGGCTTGCTGTGGGGTGTCAACCACGGCCTGCTCGAACGCACTTCGTATGACTCTGTCATCAGCCGCGCCTGGGACTATCTCGTGACAACGGCCTTGCAGCCTGACGGCAGCGTGGGATTCGTGCAGCCCATTGGCGAGAAGCCCGACCCCACCAAGACCGTCGATGCCCGTTCGCAGGCAAACTTCGGCGTGGGTGCCTTCCTCTTGGCGGCCTGCGAGCACCTGCGTTTCGAAGATGCTTCCGTATGCAGCGTTGCCAAAGCAGCAAACACCCTCACCCTGAACGTAACCAACGAGAGCGATGAGTTCCGGCAGGAGGTGATCGAGGTCGATGCAAGGTCAGTCTATGAGCGGCTGGGCATACAGGGCGGCCGTCAGTTCATCGTTTTCGACGAGGGAGGACTCGAAGTGCCCTATCAGCTGAGCCATCAGGGCATGCTGCTCCTCGATGCCGGCGTGCGCCCTCATGGCTCCCTTCGCTTCACCGTCAGGAAAGGAACGCCCAAGGTCTATCCCACCGTGTGCTATGGTCGCATCTACCCTGAACGGAAAGACGACTATGCCTGGGAGAACGACCGCACAGCCTATCGCGTCTATGGACCGGCCTTGCAGAAAACAGGGGAGCGCTCCTACGGTACCGATGTATGGTCAAAGAACACCCCTGAGCTGGTGGTTGAACAGCGCTATTGGATTGAGGACGTGGTGATGATGCCTGCCGTAGAGAAACTGCGTCGTGAGAACCGGCAGCGGGGCGACTCGCTCTATCGCCTCACTTCCTACCATAACGACCATGGGCGAGGAATGGATCTTTACAAGGTGGGGGCTACGCTGGGGTGCGGCACGCCTGCACTGATGGTGGGCGACCAGCTCTGCTATCCCTATTGCTTCAAGGACTACGAAGTGCTCGACAATGGGCCGATGCGTACCGCCGTGCGCCTCACCTATCATCCGGCAAAGATCGGCAACGATACGGCAGTCGTCGAGCACCGTGTCATCGAGCTTGACAAGGGTTCGAACTTCAACCGCGTCACCGTCTCCTACGAAGGCCTCACGCAGCCCGTCAGCCTGGCATCGGGAGTGGTCATCCATAGTGAGGACACCCGGTCGGTGCGTCTGGGCAGCGACTATGTGCTCTATGCCGACCCCACCGACAATCCCCGTGTGAACAACTGCCAGCTCTTTGTGGGCACGCTCTTCCCATACGGCCAGATTGCCACACGCATCCTGCCGCTGTCCAAGCCCGCTAACGGCAACGAGGGCCATGCGCTGTGCATCAAGGACGGCTATCGCGGCAAAGCCTATACCTACTATGCCGGCTCAGCGTGGTCAAAGAACGACGTGAGAACGATTCAGGAGTGGCAAGAACGGTGTGCGTGGACGATGCGAGGCATTCGCCAACCGCTGAAAATCACCTTTCAGTAAGGTGTTCTGATGTTAAGTTAAAAATGAATAAAAATCGTCGGAATTATTCTGACGATTTTTTTTTACTGATAACTCTTTGTATCTTTGCAACACTTTTTATTTGGAATATTCCAATAACTTAGAAAATACAACTATGTCAAACATTAAGGAAAAACTCTTCACCGAGTTTCAGGCTCCTACCACGCAAGAGTGGCTGGACAAGATCGAAGTCGACCTGAAAGGAGCAGACTTCCAGAAACGACTCGTGTGGAGAACGAATGAAGGTTTCAACGTACAGCCCTTCTATCGCCGCGAAGACCTCAAGGATTTGAAAAGCGTCGATTCACTGCCCGGACAGTTCCCGTTTGTCCGTGGCAACAAGAAGGACAACAATCTCTGGCTTGTCCGTCAGAACATCATTGCCAACGATCCAAAGGCTGCCAATCAGAAGGCACTCGACATCCTGAATAAGGGTGTTGACTCGCTGGGCTTCAAGCTTGCCGGCAGCGACGTGAATCGTGAGTTCATCGCTACGCTGCTCGATGGCATCCTTCCTCAGTATGTAGAGCTGAACTTCAAGACCTGTCAGCGCCACTGCGTTGACCTGGCCGAGATTCTTGTTGCTTACTTCAAGGAGAAAGGCTATCCCTTGGCTGAACTGAAGGGCAGCATCAACTACGATCCCATCGAGAAGATTCTGAAGAAGGGCAAGGACGTGACGACTGTGCTGGCTCAGGCCAAGCCCCTCATCGAAGCCCTCAAGGAACTACCGGGCTACAAGTGCGTCAATGTGAACAGCGTGGCACTGAACAATGCCGGTGCCTATATCTATCAGGAGTTGGGCTATGCGCTGGCTTGGGGTGCTGAGTATATGAATGTGCTCACCGAGGCTGGCGTCGATGCCACTGAGGCTGCCAAGCGCATCAAGTTCAATATGGGCGTCTCAGAGAACTATTTCATGGAGATTGCCAAGTTCCGCGCTGCCCGCATGCTGTGGGCACAAATCGTGAAGCAGTATGAGCCTAAGTGCGACTGCGCTTGTCAGATGCATGTCTGCGCCATCACCTCCGAGTATAACCAGACGTTGTTCGACTCTTACGTCAACCTGCTGCGCTCTCAGACCGAGACCATGTCGGCAGCTATTGCCAATGTCGATTCCATCATCGTCACACCGTTCGATGCTCCTTATGAGCAGCCCACCGAGTTTGCAGAGCGCATCGCCCGCAACCAGCAGCTGTTGCTCAAGGAGGAGGCCCATTTCGACAAGCTCGTCGATGTCTCTGGCGGTTCATACACGATTGAGCATCTCACCGATGCCATTGCCCGTGAGGGATGGAAGCTGTTCCTCGCTGTCGAGGAGGCTGGCGGTTTCCTTGCCGAGGCACTGAAGGGCAACATCACCCATGCCGTGAACGCCTCGAATGCCAAGCGTCATGACGATGCAGCCAAGCGTAAGGAGTTTATTCTGGGTACCAACCAGTTCCCCAATTTCACGGAGACCAGCGAAGGCAAGCAGCCCTGTGATGCTGCATGTTGCTGTGCTACAACAGACCAGGCTCCCGACGCGCTTCCCGTTCTCAACACCGAGCGTCTTGCCTCTGCTTTTGAGACCCTGCGTCTCTCTACAGAGAAGGCTGCCAAGCAGCCCGTTGCATTCATGCTGACCATCGGCAATCTGGCCATGCGTCAGGCTCGTGCCCAGTTCTCTTGCAACTTCCTGGCAGCTGCAGGCTATAAGGTGGTCGATAACCTCGGTTTCAAGACCGTTGAAGAAGGTGTCGATGCAGCCCTTGAAGCCAAGGCCGACATTGTGGTCATCTGCTCTTCTGATGATGAGTATGCCGAATATGCTATTCCCGCTTTCCAGTATCTCGCTGGTCGCGCCATGTTCGTGGTGGCTGGTGCTCCCGCCTGCTCGGAAGACCTGAAGGCCGCTGGCATCGAGAACTTTATCCATGTTAAGTCTAATCAGTTCGAAACGCTCCGTGCGTACAATGCTAAACTCGGTATATAATTATGGCACGCAAGAATTTCAATAATATCGATATTTACGCTGGCATTCAGCAGATGAATGGCCAGCAGTGGCAGAAAGAGAATGGCATCACTGCTAACTGGCGTACGCCCGAGCAGATAGACATTCAGCCCGTCTATACCAAAGAAGACCTCGAAGGCATGGAGCACCTCGATTTCAC
>Ga0326511_10005283_pt1 | contig 10198 bp, 6 predicted proteins | sample 0_2496_0518_D_FD_203701 | JGI IMG/M metagenome (GOLD analysis project Ga0326511, IMG submission 203701) | Bovine rumen microbial communities from UC Davis, California, United States - 0_2496_0518 | ecosystem: Host-associated > Mammals > Digestive system > Stomach > Rumen | place: USA: California... | reverse complement strand
GTCCATATTTTTGATTTCAGCAATCTTTTCAGCAATATAGCTGATATATGAACTATCGTTTCTTTTTCCTCTATAAGGCACAGGAGCTAAGTAAGGAGCATCTGTTTCTAGCAGTAGTCTGTCAACAGGTACTGCCTTTGCTACTTCTACCGGCACTCTGGCATTCTTAAAAGTAACAACACCACCAAGAGAAATATACATACCTATCTTTAGGACTTCCTTCAGCATTTCTGTGCTACCACTGTAACAATGCAAAAGTCCCTTAGGTTTATACTTTCTCAGTAGCTCCATACTATCACCATGAGCCTCTCTGTCGTGAAAGACTACCGGCATATTAAGGTCATTGGCAAGTTTAAGCTGAGATTTTACAACCTCCATCTGCTTATCCTTTGGAATATCCCAATGATAATCAAGTCCGATTTCACCAATGGCGACTATCTTCTTATTTTCAGATATTTCTGCCACTTTGTCAAGATAATTTTCTTGTAAATTTTCTAAACATTCAGGATGAATACCCACTGTACCATAAACAAAGTCGTATTTACTGCAAAGGTCAAGTACGGTTTTTACATTTTCAAGGTCTGTACCGTTAGTTACAACACCACAAACACCTTTACTCTTTAAACTTTCCACAAGACTATATCTATCTTCATCAAACCATTCGTCATCATAGTGACAATGACCGTCAAAAATATTGTTATACATATATTCTCCACTATTAGAGGTTAGGTAATCTAACCTCTAATATTTTAAGTAAAATTAAGAAATTTTGCTACCTGCAGGGATTTCATTATCTAGGAAGATAACCTTTACATCATCACCGGCACTTGCAGCAAGAATCATACCGTTGCTTTCAACACCACAAAGTTTTGCAGGTTTTAGGTTAGCAACAAGAACAATCTTCTTGCCAACAAGTTCATCAGGCTTATAATAAGGAGAAATACCTGAAGCAACTGTTCTGTCCTTTTCACCGTCAAATACTGTTAGTTTTAATAACTTCTTAGACTTCTTGATAGGTTCACAAGCCTTGATTTCACCAACACGAAGTTCTACCTTTGCAAAGTCATCAATACCGATTTGTGCAAGACCTTCAATCTTTGGTGCATTTTTCTTTTCGTTCTTCTTAGCTTCTGCTTCTTGCTTTTCGTGAATTTCAGCAAGTAACTTTTCAGAATCAAGTCTGTTAAATAGAGGAACTGCCTTGTTAACCTTTACACCCGGCTTAATTGTACCAAATGAATCAAGTGTATCGTAATCCTTATTGTCACAATTTAACTGTTCCATAATCTTGTCTGATGTTTCAGGCATAAATGGTGAAAGTAAAATTGCAATATATCTGATACCTTCAAGTAAGTTGTAAAGAACTGTACCAAGTCTTGCTTTCTTTTCTTCATCCTTTGCTAATGCCCAAGGCATTGTTTCGTCAATGTACTTGTTGCATCTCTTAGCTAAAGCTACAATAGTTTCCAGAGCATCAGCAACTCTATATGTTGCAAGTAACTCATCAACCTTTTTAACTGTATCTGTACAAGCAGTCTTGATTTCAAAGTCAAGAACTTCTTCAGCAGTTGGTTCTTGAATAACACCATCAAAATACTTGTTGTTCATAGCAATTGTACGGTTAACTAAGTTACCGATTGTATTAGCTAGGTCAGAGTTGTATCTTTCAAAGATTGTTTCATATGTGATAGAACCATCAGATGCATAAGGCATTTCTGATAGTAGGTAATATCTAACTGCATCAACACCGATTAGCTTAACAAGGTCATCAGCATAGATAACATTACCTCTTGACTTACTCATTTTGTCCTGACCAAATAGTAGCCATGGGTGAGCAAATACCTGTTTAGGTAGTGGTTCACCAAGAGCCATTAGCATAATTGGCCAATAAATTGTGTGGAATCTTAGAATATCCTTACCGATAATATGAACATCAGCAGGCCAATACTTTCTGTACTTATCACTATTTTCGCCACAATCATAACCTAAAGCAGTGATATAGTTTGATAGTGCATCAATCCATACATAAACAACATGCTTAGGGTCAAAGTCAACAGGAATACCCCACTTAAATGATGTACGGCTAACACATAAATCCTGAATACCCGGTTTAATAAAGTTATTAACCATTTCCTTTTTACGGCTTTCAGGATAAATAAAGTTAGGATGTTCTTCAATAAAATCTTCCAGCTGTTTCTGATACTTAGATAGCTTTAGGAAATATGCTTCTTCCTTAGCAGGTTTAACTTCTCTGCCACAGTCAGGACACTTACCGTCAACTAACTGGCTTTCTGTCCAGAAACTTTCACAAGGTGTACAGTAAAGGCCTTCATATTCGCCCTTATAAATATCACCTTGGTCATATAATTTCTTAAATATCTTTTGAACTGTCTTTTCGTGATGTTCGTCAGTTGTTCTAATAAAGTGATCGTAAGTTGTATTTAATAGGTCACAAATTTCTTTAATTTCTCCGGCAACCTTATCAACATATTCCTTAGGAGTTACACCGGCTGCCTCAGCATATTCTTCAATCTTCTGACCATGTTCGTCAGTACCTGTACAGAAGAATACATCGTAGCCCTGCATTCGCTTATATCTGGCAATAGCATCTGTCATAACAATTTCGTAACTGTTACCTATATGTGGTTTTCTTGAAGTGTAAGCGATAGCAGTTGTAATATAAAATTTCTCTTTATCGCACTTTTTACACATAATACTCACTCCTTGTCCCATAATATCATTATTAATTGTGTAGTAACACTTATATTTCATTATAACAAAGTGAAGATAAAAATGCAATTAATATGTATTAATTTATATTAATTCTCATATAATATATTAGTATTTTAATTTTATTATTTAATTCTCTTCTAAATTTTACTCTAATTTTAAAGATTAAAATACTAAAAGAACAAGAAATTATCTACTCAAAAGTCATTTTTAACTTATTTAAACACCGATTTTACGATAATTTAAAAAGTTTTTAATATTTTTTATATATAGCCCTTGACAAGTATATATAGATTTGATATACTGTATTTACGCCAAGAGGAATTGGCGTGTTTTTATGAATATCGCAGGGTAGAGCAGTTTGGTAGCTCGTCGGGCTCATAACCCGGAGGTCGCTGGTTCAAATCCGGTCCCTGCATCCAACAAGAATGGCTTAAACACTGAGTTTAAGCCATTTTCATTTTGTTTTATTTCTTAATTATCAGTATATTTTACCCTTAAATCACCCTTTCCCGGTTTAATTTGGACTTTTATTTCTATTTCTGTTGGTTTCATTTTCATAATTATTTTAGTTTTTAGTCAAGAGGTCAAGGAGTCAAGAAGTTTTGGGTGACCCCTTGACTTCTTCTTTTTTAATTGTGACTAATTGCGATTCAATTACATCATTTTGCACACAAATGATGTAATTAAAATCCTATATGATGTAGTAAAGATGTAATAATTGCGGTAGATAGGGAATGATTAATAGAAGTCTTTGAAGTGGATTAACTGTTCTTTGGGTATCTGATAACTTGAAATTATACTGTATCATTAATTTAATATAGAAGGAACCCATAATATATGACTTAATTCATACATTATGGGTTATTTTTATACTATATTTCAATAAGTTTTTATGTTTTTCCTTTGAACATTTATAGAACAAATTATAATACAAACGATCATATTTCTTCTATGTTATCTTTCCATTTTTTAGTTGTTCTAATTTTTGCTTCATTTCTTTAAGTTTATTGGATTGTCAGAAGTAGGATTTTTAGGTGTTGAATAGGGTAAGAAATTTCATCAGTGAAATATGCTAATGGTGCTTGTTTTCAAGTGCGAAAAAGAATTGAAACAAATCTTTATAAATATAGAAATTTTCTAAAATAAGAGTCTATAAAAAGCTTGAAAAATAAATTAAACGATATTTATAGAAAACTTCGCAGAATAATCGGGCCGAAAAATGTTGATGAAATTCTAAAACAATCTCAACCGAGAAATAAAGAAAGGTATAGGTGATTTTATGAAAAAATATATAACAGACAAAATTACAGGCATTAGCTATACTCTTGTAGGCGATGTGTATATTCCAAATCTTGTGTCGACCGATACAAATTATGAAATAGGCTATTGGGGCAGAAAACATAAGGAGTATATTAAGCAACATAAACATTCATTTTATACAACCATGCTTACTCAATGTAAACTAAATTCATATCTTGCAGATATTGAACAGCAAGCTCAAGACTTTTTTCTCCGGCTGGTAAAAGACCTCGCCGAAAAAGAAAATGTAACCGAGGAACTCAAATCAACCGATATGATGCTGTGGGTGCTAAAGATGAATAATATCCGTAATCGTGCAACGGAAATTGTAAATTCGGATTTAATCTTTACTTAAAATTATGCCGAGTATAACTTATTTCAAAAGTTATACTCGGCACTCTTTTGCTAAAATGGTAACTCATCGTCATCTGTAGTATCAACATCTTCAGTTATTCCCAATACATTTTTAGCACGAAATAAAAGATGATCATATGTAAGAATTGATATTTGATTGTATGCAGCATTGAGTATTCTGTAAGCTTCTCGCTGTTCGTCATTCCAATCATTAGAACGTCCAAAAATCAAAATACAGCGTGGTTTTATTACTTTGCTCTTTGTCTTTTCGATGAATTTAACACTATTTGCTTCACGCTCAATAGCATAAATATAGTTGAGGCATTGAGTAATAGCTTTAACTAAGTCAGTGGAAGGGATATAGTTATTATGGTCTTTTGTTGCAGACCAAAACTGCAAACCGTTTGGTTTTTTTATTTCTACCAAATCCACGAATCCATCAAAAGCACGCATTATATAGTCTGCGATATTCTCGGTATCTATATTTCGCTCATCGATAATTTGCGCAAAATCCGAACCAAGAACCCATTTGTTTTCATAAAACCAATTCTGCCAAAAAGATTCAGGCAATGTTTCTCCAAGATTTCTTTCAAAATCAATAAGGGCATCTTTCTTTTTTATGGATGTTGCAGCAACAAATACATTGTCAGACAGAATTCCTTTTTCAATCAGGAGTTCGGCAGTATCGCTGTTGTTTTCAACTAACTCTTTAAATTTGTTTATAAGTTCTTCGTCATCATCAGATACGCTTATATATTTTCCGGAGCCTAGATTTACAGGAACATAATTTTCAGAAATATATCTAACGAGAGCATTTAATTCTTCATTATCTAATGTAAGTTCACTTTTTGGCTTTTGAGTTTCAACATTTCTAAATGGAAGTGTATATCTTCCAATTTTTAATGAAACATCTATCTTTTCGGAATGTTTATGGGGAATACTCATTAACATAGCTTGAGAATAAACCCTTGATTTAGTTTTTAATGCACATGGTTTTGCGTAGTCTATTCCTTTAGCAGAAGTTTTTATTTCACTCATAGTTTAACCTCATATTTTGCTGCTGAATGGCAAAGATTTGATATAATCTGCCATAAATTTATAATCGGGATCTCCATTATCATCTATGGGTAAATATAATTTGGTTTGTTTAATTAAATCTTTTGTAAAAGCACGGCCAAATACAGGATAGCGGTACTTTTCTTGATTTAGAATAGTAATTATAAAATTTGCAGTATAAACATTTAGCCAATCTGCTCTAATTACGATTATATGAGGACCCGTTATAAAATTGTGTTCTTGAAAAAATATCGTAGCTGTAGTATCACCAATAGTAATTGCGTTAGCTTTTTCTAATCCTTGGTAATCCAATGCTTGTACATACATAGAAACGCCATTGTTTTCGCCTGTGCGGGTTACATACGAAACATAGTCTTCACTATCAGAAGCCACTAAATCAGATGAATTGTATGATTTTCCATTGTGAATACTCAACACAATATCCTCTAAAGTAAAGTAATCCCACTCTCTATCTGATAGGGCAATTGATTTAGCTGCTGATATTCCAGCATAATCTCTTTCAAAATCGTCTTGGTTTATATTATCTAAATACCAACAAGCCTTTTCATATCCCTCATTCAAAAAGTAATCAGGGATATTATTTACACTTATATCTAATGTATCAATATAACGCTCCATATAGATATAGTCAGGATCGCCATTTTTATCTGCTGGAAGATACAGGTTTGTATTTTTTAATTGCTGTTCAACTGTCCATTTTCTTCCGCCATATGAATACATTTTAGCTTCGAGTTTTATAATAGCAATTAGAAATAACGCTATTTGAGAAGTTAACTTTCTTTGCACAAGGTCAATTGTAACGATTTTTTCACTTGCAAAAAACGGATCGGATTGATAAAAACAAGCTCCGATGCTTCCATCATATGCTAAAGATATTAGATTTCCTTCTCTGTTATATTCCGATACATATGTACAAATTCCATTGTTATCTCGTGTAGTACTAATGTACGGATACTCCCCTTCGCACATAGATTTTAAATATTTTGATTCTCCGCGTTGTAATTTGAAATATTTTTCATCCCCAAGCCTAAACGGCTTCCATGAATCTGTTTTTAAATTCATTTCAAACCTCCAGCAATCCATTTTCATCCATATATTTGAACAAAGAATATTTTTTTAACACATTTTCAAAATCATTTTGAGAGAGTTTGGAATAATCAGTTTTAATATATGCTTCAGCCAAAGCTTCATCTGATTTTTTTATTTTCTTTTTTAGCCAAACATATTCATTTGGTATAGCAGTTCCATCTATTTGATTTATCCACTCTTTACGAATAGTATCCCATGCACCACCATTCTTTCTTCCATTATGTGGTATTACAACAAAGCCATCATCTTGCCATCTTGCCAAGAAAGTAGACTTATCTTCATCATGTTTAATGTGTGCCTTAAACACCATTATACAAGTCGCAGTACCAACATGACTATCAAAGAACAAATTAGGCGGCATAGTCATACAAGCCAATAATGTATGATGTTCTAAGAGTTTTTCTCTTAAATTTGTCCCACTATTTCCAGCACAAGACATAGGAACGATAGCAATACCTATTCCGCCAACTTTCAAATAATGCAGCATTGAGGCTACAAAGTCTAATTCATCTTGACCTTTGGAAAACACTACTTCATCCATTCGAGTATCTTCAAGTTCTTTATTTATTTTTCCAATCAAAGAACTTTGCTTCTCTATTTCGTTTTGAATCTTCTTTATTTCGGCTTCTTCTTTTGCTTTTTTTGCTTGCGAGAGTTTTTTCTTTAAAACTTTAATCTTACCCTCGTATTCCTCTTTTCTTAAAATGATATTATAATTCTGTGAGGATGAATTCTCTTTTTTGTTAAGTGAATATGGAGGGTTAATCATAGCTATATCTATATCTCCAAAGCTTGCTAATGCTTCGTGAAGTGGTATTTTCACATTATCGTTTAAATATGTTTTACCGCTATCATCAACCGGGGCATAAGAATCTATCAGCAACGAAGAACAGTTAAATAAATTTGATTTGCCATCGCCATGGAATCGCATATTAGCATAAGCCAAAGCATACATGGATGGATCCCTTTCCACACCGATAAGGCTGTTGGTTTGTGCATCGCTGTATTTTTCTTTTTTCTTTGACTCACTTATTTTCTCATTCCAAATATTTTCTTTTATTCTTGCAAGTGAAGATATCAAGAAGGCTCCTGTGCCACAGCAAATATCAATTACTTTTGTTTTTTCTGTCATTTTTTCATCTGAATAATATTCAGCAATATCACAAAACAACTCTGTAATATGCTTTGGAGTTAATACGATACCTTTTTCTTTTGCGTTACCTTTGGTAAAGCGAAGAAAGGTCGTATAAAACTCACCCATTATATCTATGCCTTTATAATGGTCAAGTACTTCAATAACATTTTCGTAAAGAGAATATATACAACGAGATAATACGGTATCTCCATCTAAAAAATCCCTGTTTTCACCTTTTGGAGCACGCAGCAACTCATCTTTTGCTAAAAGGTTATTGTAGAATTTTCTTAGTGAAGTTCTTTTACCTTTTGGTATATTGTCTATATCCCAAATGCCTCTTACATAATCATCTTCAAGTTCATCGCCATCTCCGTATAGTGAAGCTTTTAGCATTTTAATAGAATTTTTTCCAATTGGGTCTGATAACATCTTCTTAGATTTTGTTGATCTTTTTGTTTCAATAGCCAATTTTGCATCTTTATATAATTTTGATTCGTGATTGGTTAAACCTAAAATGATGGCCGAAACAAAGCCCGCTTTTGAGTTATCTTCAATACCGTTTGACCTTAAAAAATTAGCACAGGAAAGCGTATATCTTCTTAATTCTTTCTTAACCTCTGCTTCTGTGGCAGCGAATCTTTCTAAAACAATCTCAATATCTTTTTCGTACTTATTAATTGATTGCATTTCGTTTTGTAGTAAACCATCGGCTAATAATTCTATATCTAAAACATCACCGTTTTTTGGCCAAACAAAAGATGTAATTCTGTTTTCCATCAAAGTTTGGCCCGAAACAGCAATTGCAATAACATCGTATTTATCTGACAAAAATGAAGCATACCATAAAGCACCATCTATTGCATATTTAGCCGTGTCGTATGACGTGCCAAATCCATTAGCTTTGTAATCATCTAAATCCGAATACTTGCTGTGGTCAGAAGTTTTAGCTTTGCATTCAATAACTACAATAAGATTGGAATTATCTTTAGTAACAATAAAATCGGGAGTACCCTTATTTTCCATGCTTTGCTTCTTACTTGCTTTTTCAAAAACAGCAGAAAGCCAGTTGTAATCTGTACCTTTGTAGCTATCTTCTTTAAACCATGTAATACCATCAACTTTTATGTTTTGGTTTGATGGATAATCTATAATTTCTCTTAAAACATCTGCGGTTAAACCTTTTGTTGTTTCTTCGCTTGCTTTGCTCATTTTTGAATCTCCTTATTCCATTTATTTTCACTTGAGTACCATTGTGCAGCAAATATTTTGTCCTCTACCGCCGCCATAAACGGATCTATCAAAAACTCTTTGATGGTTTTCAGCACTGTGTTAAAATCAGCGGTTTTAGTATCTATCTTCCTGCAAAACGCTTTCCATTTCTTTTGCATTGCTTCATTTTCGGCAAAAGCCATAACCTGTTCAAATTGTTTTATCGTAAAGGCGTGTCCACGATTTTCAAAAGTCTTTTTAAGTGCTTTTGTCAGCGTTGCACCGTCAAAATCGAACTTATTGGCAAGATAATAAATATCATAATAATCTTTCATTCGGCTTGAAAATTCCATTAAATCGAGAATTGCATCAAGCTTTTCGGCAATTGTTGTTTCCAACGAATATGTATTTACAGTCGGAGAAGTGAAATCGTCAAGCTGTGTAGGAATTTTTCGCTTTTCCTGTTTAGGCACGATGACATCGCCAACGCCGAAATCAATACTGAAAGGCGTTCTCGTATTCTTAATGTGCGCGACGAGTGATGCACCGATACCGGCATATTTCTTTGCGACTGAAATAGGTGAAACATTTTTAATTTCAAATGTTATAAAGTTATTTCCGGTATCTATAGCTATAATTTCTTCAAGGATTGCACGAAGTTGTTCAGGTGTGTTTGGTAATTTTCTCAGAAGAAAATCTACATCTACTGTAACTCTACTATCAAAGTCCGTTATTGAATAGATAAATAGCCCACCCTTAAGCACGAAATTATCTGCATATTTTGAATTTTGCAACCGGCGTAAAAATTCTTCCTGACAAAACAGTTGCATACACAGCTGATAGCTTTGACCGGTTTCTTTCGCTTTGTTTTTTAATCTTGTAAGTACAGATGCGGCAATATCAGCCATTCAGCAACACCTCCATAACACTCATCATTTTTGTATATACATGCATTTCTTTAGCATATTTTGAAAGATTTAAAAGATTCTTTTTGTCGTCTGAAACATATGCATTTAGTGCTTTGTTGAATGTTTCGTTATCAAGCTTAGTACGATACTTAAAGCAGTCACAGATAGTCCTTTCACGGTCGTAAACAAGAAGTGTTACACCGTTAAAATTACCTATTGTTTTCCCGAGTTCAATTATATTCTTTTGAACATAATATGCATTGATAGGCACTTCTTGGATATTTGAAATTTGGTTTCTGTAAGTTCGAGGAACTGCTATCGACCATTCTCTTGGAGCAAAGTCACTGTATCCATAATGAAACAAAGCAGATTCGACACAAACTATTCCATAAGG
>Ga0326511_10005282_pt1 | contig 10199 bp, 6 predicted proteins | sample 0_2496_0518_D_FD_203701 | JGI IMG/M metagenome (GOLD analysis project Ga0326511, IMG submission 203701) | Bovine rumen microbial communities from UC Davis, California, United States - 0_2496_0518 | ecosystem: Host-associated > Mammals > Digestive system > Stomach > Rumen | place: USA: California... | reverse complement strand
TCGCAACTACCACATGGAACAAGCTGAAGACCGTGGCGTCTACGGTGTGGAATGCCATCAAAACGGCGGTAACGAACCCGGTGCAGACGCTGAAGACGGTTCTCTCCGCGGCATGGAACGCGATCAAAAGCGTCACAATGCGCGTATGGACGAACCTGAAATCAAAGGCTATCTCTGTATGGACAAGCATCAAAACGTCAGCTCTGCGGCCTATAACGGCCCTGAAGACTAGCCTGTCCACCACATGGGAAAGCATCAAATCGAAGGCCGGCAGCTCTTTTGAGTCCATCAAAAAGAAGATCACGAAACCGATCGAGGACGCAAAGAGCACCGTAAAGAAGACGATGGACAAGATTTCCGGATTCTTCCCGGTGAGCATCGGCAAGATTTTTTCAAATTTGAAACTGCCGCACTTCAGCGTGAAGGGTGGAACGGCTCCCTGGGGCATCGGCGGCATGGGTACCAAACCGAGTTTTTCGGTTGATTGGTACAAGAAGGCCATGAATCAGCCCTACGTCTTTGACACTCCGACATTGTTTGGAGCGGGTGAAGCAGGCGATGAAATGATGTATGGCCGTGCCAACCTGATGAATGATATCCGTGAAGCGGTGAGCGGACAGCCTACCAGCAATACTTATAACATCACAATCAACGTTGACGGAGCGGAAGCACCGGAGGATTACGCCCGGAGGCTTGCACGTCAGCTGCAAATGGAATTAAGGATGGCGTGATATGGCAGCGAAAAAAGTTAAGACAAAGAAGCCGAACGGCGGCAGCATATCGCGTTCTGGGTACGGGTTCACGTTCTCTTGGAAGATTACCGATAAGGATTATGGTGACGGGCAATCTTGCCAGTATCGCGTAAAAGTAAATAGTACGTGGGGCAAGTGGGTCAATATAAGTCTGTCAAGGCCAAAGACGGACACCAAGGCATCAATCACGCTGACGGCGGCAAGCTACTATCCGCAGAAAGCCGGCGCTTATCTGAAGGCTGTTGAATTCCGGGTACGTGGTAACAGGAAGAAATATACCAAGAAAGGCAAGGATTACAGCCCTACTGTATCCGATTGGTACGAAAAGACCTATAACATTAGCAATCCAGCAAAGCCGTCAACGCCGTCCGTGTCCCGTTCCGATAGTCAGAGTAACGTCTGTACGTTTTCTTGGAGCGCCAAGGACAACGGTGCGGCTTGGGCGGTCGGTACGCTGTACGAATCAATCCTTGTCAACAGTAACGAGAGCAACGGAGCAAAGCTGACGTGGAACAGCGCACAACGCGGTTGGCTGACTGGCACAGCTGGCCTTTCCGGAAGCCGAACCATCACGGAAGACACGACAACGCTTACAAGTGGGTCGTGGGTGCGGTGGATCAGAGTCAAGACGCGTGGTGTATCCGGGGATTCCGCAGGTGTTGCAGCCGATTGGGTATACGCACGGCATGTTTACGGCATGTCGTATCAGGTCAAGAATAAGAGCATAAAAGCGCAAGCGCAGACTGGCGGTGGCTATGTGGCCACGGCAACGTGGGAAGCCCCTACAGACCTTTTGCATCCTGTTGACAAGACTACGGTGCAATATACCATTGTGACCCCGCTAACAGGCCTACAGTGCCCCACAGACGCATCATGGACGGATGCAAACGTAAGCGCTGACACGAGCGGGAATGATTCCGCAAAGTTTATAGTGCCGACCTCCGTTGGACTCGACAAGGTGCTTTTTGTGCGAGTCAACACAGAGTATAACGGGGTAACAACCTACGGAGCGCCAATGAGGGCGACTGTAGGCGCTCTGAGTGATCCAACAGGGCTGTCAGTATCTACGGATTCGACGACCTACAGAGCGTCGATTAGCGCGACAAATAACAGCGCCGTGCCTGACTCTTTCCTTGTCATAACGTACATTTCCGACAAGACCCCCGGCGGGCGAATCATCGGGATCATGCCACACGGCCACACAGGTGCAACGGTTCAGTGCCCTGCGTGGGAAGCAGGCGAACAGATTGCTTTTGGAGTCTATGCCGCACAGGGCAATTTTAACTACACAGACAGAGCGGATGGCGTCGATAGTTATGCCGTAACAGTAAACATGCGGTCTGCAACCGTGGTCGAAGGTGGAAGCGTACCTGTGGCGCCTGCGGGCGTCACGCTTGCGGCCACTAACACGCCCGGCACGATCCGCGTAACGTTCGAATGGGCGTGGCGGGATGCGACTTCCGCAGAAATCTCTTGGGCTGACCACGAAGACGCATGGGAAAGCACAGACGAGCCAAGCACGTATATCATTAACAATACCCACTCGTCACGCTGGAATATCAGCGGTTTGGAGACGGGCGTCAAGTGGTACGTGCGAGTGCGGTTGATATCGGGCAGTGGCGAAGATGCCACCTACGGAGCATACAGCGACATCGAATCAATTGACCTGTCCAGTGCACCCGCTGTGCCCGTTCTGGCGCTTTCAGACGGGGTTATTACGGAAGATGGTAGTGTTACTGCATCGTGGTCATATTCGTCCACTGACGGGACGCTACAGGCCTATGCAGAGCTTGCAGAGGTAGTCAACGGCGAATATGTACCGCTTGCGCATACCGAGACAGCACAGAACGTTACCATTTCGGCAGCCGAAGCCGGTTGGGCGGCGGGAGAATCGCATGATTTGGTTGTGCGGGTAGTATCTGGGAGTGGCAAGTTTTCGGATGGTTGGAGTGATCCGGTCAGGGTGGTCGTTGCCGAACCTCTGACGGTAGCAATTGCTTCCGATAGTCTCGAACCGCAGACAATCGTTGTTGGGAGCGTATCACGGAACATTAACGCGCTGACGGAAATGCCATTGACTATCACGACCTCCGGAGCTGGCGAAGGTAGCACGACAACGATTATTATCGAGCGTGCGGAAACCTACCACATCGACCGCCCTGACGAATCGGAGCTGTACGGTTTCGAGGGTGAAACGGTGGCAATTGTCACGAATGATGGCGACGGCACTATAAACATTTCCAGAGATGATTTGATTGGAAGGCTGGACGATGGCGCGAAGTACCGCATCATTGTGACGGCACAGGATGGATTAGGTCAGAGCGCACAGGTAGAGAAAGACTTCGAAGTGCATTGGACGCACCAAGCACTTGTGCCGACAGCTTCCGTAACAATCGACTCTGACGCCATGATTGCGAAGTTGACGCCAATTGCACCGACCGGAACGGCTACGGGCGACACTTGCGACATCTACCGCTTGAGCGTTGACAAACCCGTGCTGATTTATCCGAATGCGCTCTTTGGAACTGTGTACGTCGACCCGTTCCCCACGATCGGAGAGTATGGCGGGCATAGGTTCGTGTTCAAGACTGTGGACGGCGATTACATCACGGAGGATAACACGCTTGCATGGGTGGATACCGATGAGGATGACGGCGACAGACTCGACACCGAAGCGAATATCATCGACTTTGCAGGCGGTAGAGTAGAACTCATCTACGAAATCGACCTATCAAATTCGTGGACAAAGGATTTTACCGAAACACAGTATCTCGGCGGTGCGGTGCAGGGTGACTGGAACCCGGCCGTGTCACGGTCTACCAGCTTTTCAGCGGTAGGTATCACTGCGGATGATCAGGAGACCATTCAGGCCATGCGACGCCTTGCAGAGCATCCGGGCATCTGTCATATCAGGACGAAGGATGGAAGCAGCTTTGCAGCTGACGTTCAGGTGACAGAAAATTATAAGCAGTCCAATGATCAGAAGTTGGTCTATTTCAGCTTGAAGATTACAAGAGTCGATTCCGAAACCTACGACGGCATGACGCTGGCGGAATGGGAGCAGACACAGCAGGAGGATGAATAATGGATTGGTCTAAAGGCTATTCAGCATCCTACTATATGACACGCGTAGACCCTGCTACGTGGCGCGATATCGAGCGCATCGAGATAACCGGCGGAAGTATCAAGCGGAATACTGACGGATTGATGCAGTCCGCTGACGTGGATTGCGTGAACTATCAGCGTGGTGAAATCTGGATAAGGATTTACCTCGACACCAACCAGAACGGAGCGCACGCACACGAAGCCATGTTCACAGGCCTTGCAACCTCTCCGGAGCGCTCATACAACGGCCGGATGTCTACCAGCGCACTAAACGGCTATTCCGTGCTAAAGCCGGCTGACGACGTGATTCTCCCGCGGGGGTGGTATGCTCCCGCCGGGATGAACGCAGCCGAACAGGTCAAAAAGCTGTTGTCAGTCACTCCCGCGCCGATCACGGTTGCGGATGGTTCGCCATCGCTGACAAATGCGATTATTGCGGAAGATGGAGAGTCGAGATTGACGATGGCAACGAAGATTCTGACCGCCATTGGTTGGCGGCTTAGAATTGCTGGGGATGGTGCAATCAGCATCGAACCAGCTCCCATCGCTGTCGTGGCGGCTTTTGATCCGAACTACAACGATGTGATTGAAACACAGATTGACGTTGCTTTGGACTGGTACGAAGCGCCCAACGTGCTGATGTGTACAGACGAGGACATGACCGCCATTGCCCGGGACGATTCCAGGAGAAGTCCGTTGTCCACCGTCAACCGTGGGCGTGAGGTGTGGGCTTTCGAATCGAATTGCGATCGGGGTGACAATGAATCAATCGCGGAATATGCAAGCAGACGTCTTGCGGAACTTCAGCAAGTAGAACTATCTGCGGAGTACGACCGCCGATTTATGCCGGGCGTGCTTCCGGGCGATTTGGTAAGGCTGAGTTATCCGGAACAGGGGCTTGACGGAATCTTTGCGGTGGATACCCAGAGCATCGAACTTGGTCACGCCGCACGGACTTCCGAGCGAGTCACCACGCCTGCACAGCTGACGAGTCGGCAGGATGACACAGAAGATACAATCACCGGACTTTTCCGCCTGATTGATGATGATAGAAACTATGTTGTTTCCGATGATAACGATTATATCGTCGGCCTCATAACTACGGAGGGTTAAGAAATGGCATTAGATGACTACCGGGTGATAGATTACCCGGAGAAAACCAGTGTCGACAATACTGATTTTGTGATGACAGACTCCGAATCGAACGGCACAAACAAATACCAGGTGAGCCGAATTATCACCGAGGCCGAAGCGAAGGTAGCGGCTGCGGTCGCGGCGGAAGCTGAAGCGCGAGAAGCTGCGGACGACGCGTTGCAGGATGACATTGACACCCGGGCTACGTCGGCAGAACTGGCAGCTGAAGCGACCGCCAGAGAGCAGGCCGACGCTGATTTAAGGGAAGATTTAACAACGGAGCAGACAGCGAGAGAAAACGCAGACACAGCATTACAGACGGCACTGACTGCGGAACAGACAGCAAGGCAGAACGCAGATAATGCGCTTGGCGAGGATATCACGGCACTGTCTGAGGATGTGGAAACCAACTACGCAAGGATTGACGGCTACTATGACAGCCTTGGTGTTGGAATGGCTGACCAGTTGGCAAGCAATAAGTATACTGAGGATAACGAGCCGTACGTATACCGTACTTCTGGCGGGTCTGCTGACATCGGCGACCGGGAGTATGATGAGATCGTTGGCGGTACGGTGGTGTGGAATCAGCTTGTGCGAACTGAGCAGAACTGGCCTGTTTCGGACAAAGGCGAAGCAATTTATGCGAATGGTGAATACAAAATCACCGTAACAAATGCGGCATCTGGTACTTCCGTATATGGTGCGTCGGCGGCTTCGGCTAATGCACTCAAAAAAGACCATATATATTTTGGCTACTATAGTGTAAAAGAACTGCATGGAAACGTAAGCACCTGCAGTGTTATTCCTAACGGTTCAAGCATTACAAGGCTTACTGCTCCGGGGGCACTTAGCTATATCTTCAAGAACACAATAAACAGTGTTGTGGTTCAAGGAAGTATCCGGAATAATTCTGGGACTAACTTGACAACGGATGATTACGCCATCGTTGATAAAGCGTATGTCATCGACCTCACACAGATGTTTGGCGCATCCGTAGCAGACGCCATATACGCTCTCGAACAGGCAGAAGCAGGGGCAGGAGTAGCTTTCTTCCGTAAGCTGTTCCCGAAGGATTACTACGAGTACAATGCAGGTGAACTGGTATCCGTTTCTGCTTTGCAGTCCCATGATATGGTTGGGTTTAACCAGTGGGATGAGGAATTAGAACTCGGCGAACTTGATCCGATAACAGGCGAAAACAAAATATCCACGTCACGATGCAGGTCAAAAAACTTCATCAGCGTGCTTCCTAATACCGTTTATTATCATCACGGTAAAGAAATGGCGATTGTGACCTACGATTCGGAAAAGAAAAAGATTTCGCAGATTGGCGGTTTTTACGGCGACAGAGAATTCACAACGCCATCGAATTGTTATTATATCCGTTTCTTTATAAATTCGCCGACTATGCCAGACGACATCTGCATCAACCTCAGTTTGTCTGGCTGGCGCAATGGCGAGTACGAAGCCTATGACAAGCACAGCTATCCGCTTGATTCCTCGCTGACTCTGCGTGGTATCCCGAAGGTCGATAGTGCTGGAAATCTGTACTATGACGGGGATACTTACAGCCCTGATGGCACGGTGACGAGACGGTATGGTGTGGTGGATTTGGGGACGCTGAATTGGAATTCGACGGCGACGACAAGACGTGCTTTTGCCTTTGTGCCAAATATGAAAGTCCCGCTCTCCTTATCTCTTCTTGCAAATATAATCACAGAAAATAATTATGTGCAAAAGATCGCAAGCACAACGTTATCAGAAGCAGGACAGTTTGCCGTAACGAATCAAAACAATAACATAGTGTTCTATTATGACGGAACGCTTCCTAGCGGATACATGGTATACGAACTTGCCACTCCGACCACCGAAACCGCAGAGCCATACGCATCGCCCCAGATTGTGGATGATTTTGGCACTGAGGAATACGTCAGCACTGCGGATGTTCGCATTCCCGTAGGCCATAATACCAAGTACATGGCTAACCTCCGTGACAAGTTGGTGCATCTGCCCAACCTCGCAGACAGCGATGGAGCGTACTTGATTCAGCAGACCGGTCATACCATGGAGTTAGTTAAGTTCCGTATTCCGAAAGCACCGACAACGGACGGCACGTACACGCTAAAGGCAACTGTGAGCGGCGGCACGCCTACTTACACATGGGAGGTGGTTGAATGATTACACTGCATGATGTAGTTGATATCCGCACGGGTATGTATTACAGCGTGGTGCGGGTAAAGCAGAGAAATGCTCGTTGGTTCGTTCCGGCTGAGAGCTATGATGCGACTGATTAAAAGAGAACTTTAACACACATCGGGGGGCGGCATTGTCCGTCCCCTACTACCAAAAGGGGGTGAAGAATGAGCGCGAAAAATGAATCCATTATCCGCTCGATGGTCGACGCGATCCGGAACGCGGACAAGGCGAAAACATCTCCCTACGATACCACCGCCACCGTCCGGCGCGTCGAATCCGGCATCGCATGGGTACATATTCCAGGCGGTGTCGATGAAACACCGGTTAAGCTGACCATTGCTGCCAAGCCGGGCGATACCGTGCAGGTCAGGGTATCCGGCGGCAGGGCGTTTCTGGTCGGGAATGCGACAGCCCCGCCGACGGATGACCGGACAGCAAACGCCATCGGCCAGAACCTCACGAAGCGAATCGACACGACCAACACCGCACTGAACAGGAATCTCCGTGCTTTGAACAGGGACCTCCGTGCTTCTTGGGTGGTATCTATCGTCAGGGAATACTGTCTGGCAAGCGCAAGGGAAATCCCCGCCGGAGGAGACTTTGAGGACATCAGGGCGACTGAATGGAGTACTACTGTTCCGACCTATGTGGAAGGATACTACTACTGGACAAGAGTAGTCACCGCATACCAGGATGGCTCAATCCTCTATGGCGACCCTATTCTCGACCTTGGGAATCAGGTGGCTGCGGAAGGAGCAAAACTGGCGACTCAGGCATCGCAAACAGCCGAAACTGCTCAGGAAATTGCTGAAGGAGTGGAAAGCCATTTCTGGTATGACAACACTGGAGCGCACGTCTCCGACACCGAAGGCTCGACAGCAAGTGGCAATTCCCAGACAATAGCGTCCACAGGAACTATCATGCGCCGGAACGGCAAGGTCATTTCTTCGTGGACTGGCTCTAGTTCGTCTGACGCAGCTATCAATTTCTATGACTGTTCCCATGCCAATGCTGTTGTGGGCGACCTGATAGCGTCCTATGGCAGAGCGGGTATTGCGCAGTATATAAACAACATCTTGGCTATGGCTTTGACGGCTTCCGGGTTGACGTTTTACACGCCTGATTCCGCACACAATGTGCAGGCCATCTTCGGAGCGAGCGGGGTTAATTTGTACGCTCTTGGAAAGTTGGCTATGGCACTAGCCACGGGGAGTATTAAATTTTATGACACGGACGGGTCGACAGTGCTTGCGGAGTTTGGTACTGACGGAGCGCAGATTGGCAAGGACGCAGACAGTCATATGAACATCACGGAAAAAGAGATTTCTGCAACGGCTGACGATGGCACGAAATATTTTTCTTTGCTGAATGTTGCGGGTGGCACTGTGGAAGCCAGATACACCGGAGTCAGCCAGTCGGACACATATTATGTATATGGTTTGGCACGAAGGGCGGACATTGAAAGTGTGACTGTGGATGGCGTGGAAGCCACATATACACTAACGTGGTCAAGCCTATATAATGCTTTCTATGTCACAATTAGTAGCCCGTCTGTATCCGGTAAGACAATCGTTATTAGATACGCAATTGGGTCTGATGTAAACGGTAAAAGCTTCACATTCGGCACACGTTCGGCGGGAAGCGGGTTCGCTGGTGGCTATAGTGCGTCTTTCGGTGAGGGGCATATCGTCACGGGCGAAGGCTCTTTTGCGAGCGGTATTGGTAATATCTCCCCGTGGGCGTATGGTGCTTCATTCGGAAAGTATAACAGTTACTATTCTGGTCTGTATTATGGCGCACCGCTGTTCTGTGTCGGCAACGGAACAAGCGATACGAACCGTTCTAACGCCTTGTCGTTAGATACAGACGGAAACTTAGAGATTGCTGGAGAGTTGTATGCTAGAAAAGCGTTTATGCGTATGGTCACATCATCTAGCGGTTCTACTGTGTCATCTTCGTCCAATACGCCGATTCAATCCGGGCTAACGCTCACAGCAAAGGGCGAAGGGTTTAACACCGGCAGTTTCTTTATAACTCCCGGAATAACGGGGTATTATAGAGTTACTGTCGCAGGATATTGGTCTTCTGTGGCTGAAACTGTTAACCTGTCCGCAGTACCGCCAGTAGTGCCAAAGAGGGTGCGCTGGTTCGGATTAGGAATTTACAATCCAAATGATGCAACGGTGACGGAACTTATGCTGACGGGTGGCCGGGACGCATCGTATGAAACGAGAAGCGCAACCGATATCGTGCATATTAACAATGGACAGTATTTGGTTGTAATTGCAAGAGATGAAGCTATAACGGGGAGCGCAACTGCGACCCTTGGCACAACAAAAATAACAGCCGAACTTGTGTGGCCTGACTAAAGGAGATAATGACATGAAAGATGTAATTGCTAATTTGCATTTCGCAAGTAAATTCTGGCTTCTGGCTCTGCCCTGTATCATGATGGGCATTGACATCATGACAGGCCTTGCTTATGCGTGGGTATCAAAGACTTTTGATTCATCCCGGATGCGGGCGGGGCTTGGAAAGAAGTTCGGCGAGATCAGTTACATTGTAATCGGTGCGTTGGTGACTTATGCGATGATGCTTCCCAAGTATGTGATTATGGCTATCTCCGCATATATCATATTTATGGAGTTGATGTCCATTATGGAAAATTGTGACAAGTTGGGCGCACCAGTACCGAAGGCCGTGCGGGATGTGGTTAATAATGTAAATCATTCTCTGGAGGATGGCACACCGGCAGACATTGCAAAAGCGGTTGAAGATGCAAAGAAGGTGACACAGTGACAGATAAGCAAAAAGCATATATTGAGCGCATTGCGCCACTGGTTGCGGAATATGCTCCAAAGTATGATATCAAGGTTGTGTCTCCAATCATCGGACAAGCTATCCTGGAATCTGGATGGGGCGAAAGCCTGTTATCTAAGGTCTACCACAACTATTTCGGCTTGAAGTGTGGGTCAAAGTGGACAGGCAAGAGCGTAAACTTGCAGACCAAGG